>Ga0209159_1000270_pt1 | contig 49516 bp, 47 predicted proteins | sample GraSoiAngelo_144_FD_185901 | JGI IMG/M metagenome (GOLD analysis project Ga0209159, IMG submission 185901) | Grasslands soil microbial communities from the Angelo Coastal Reserve, California, USA - 14_1009_02_40cm (SPAdes) (version 2) | ecosystem: Environmental > Terrestrial > Soil > Grasslands ...
GCCCATAAGATAATCCTCCATCGACCAACACGTAGGCTTTCAGGTAGCGTAACTTTCGTGAAGACGTTTGTGGGGATCAATATGAGGTACCGGTGTCACGACGAATCGTCTGAGTCCCTTGATGGTCGCTCTGACAGAGGATTCGAGTTGGGTGGCGACTTCATGCGCCTGGTCGAGGGTTATGCTCCCGTCCACTTCGACTTGTAGTGCTCCCACTATGAAGGGTCCGGCTCTTCGGAGGCGCAGGTCTCTGATTCCCTTGACGTGGGCATGTGACCTAATAACGGATTCTATCTTCTTGGAGAGTTCCGGCTCGTGGAACTCGTCCAAGAGCACTAGGGTTGATTCTCTGATGGTGACGTAGGCGACTGACAGGATGTAGACCGCTACCAGCATTCCTCCTATGGCGTCCGCATGATAGATTCCGAAGCTCGCTACAAGTACACTGGCGAACGCAACGAAGCTGGATGTGGCGTCTTTGATCGAGTTCTTCGCGTCCAGCTTGAGTGATAGTATGTTGTACTTGTTCGCGATTCGGCGCATCTGAAGTGCTCTGTACAGACTGCCCAGGCCAGCTGCAGCTAGGACGACCAGCGCGAGGACAGACAATCGTAGTGGGGCGGGGCTTAGAAGCGCTCTGTAAGATCTAAACAGTATGTATGCAGATATGGGTATCAGGACTATTCCCGTGACGAATGCGGTGAAGCTCTCGACCTTGTAGTAGCCGTACTGAAACCGGCGGTTCGGCTTGCGGCGGACAAAGCGGAGTCCAGTCCAGACGAAGAAGCTGACTCCGGCGTCACCGATAGAGTCGATCCCATCGGCGAGTAGTGCTACGCTCCCACTCACCGCACTGAACGCTATCTCTACGATGCCTAGGGCTAGTAGGGTCCAGACGGAGACTTTGGCTATCCGTTCTCCTTCGTGGAACCCTCTCGGTTCTTCCTGCAAAGGGTAATTGTCTATTCTCCAGCTCTTCTGCAGATTTGTTCTTGCTATAAGGTGATTCCGCTTCTCTGGGACCGATGTGAAGAGCCTTGAGGATACGGCTCCCAGCCAGCACTGCGGAGATAGTTATCGGTCTGACAAGAATCGGTATTATCTTTGGAAACGTGAATTCCCGTTTCTACGCAGCTATTGGCCTTGCATGTTTTTTGCGAAAGTGGCTTTGACTAGCCCCAGAATCTTGCGCCCAGAATAGACGCGGCAATCGCGAACAATCCAGCCATGGGCAGTGTGACCATCCAGGCCGTTGCCATCCCGCGTAGCGCGGATCTTAGGAACTGTCTTCCCTTCTTTCCGTGATGACCGGCTGCGGCACCATCCGATACGTGAGTTGTTGAGAAAGCGTCACCAAAGTATGCTCCTGCAGAGATCAGGACCGCCGTCGCAGCATGGGCCTTGAGACGATGCCCGCGTTGCTGGGGGGTGTGTCCAATCAACGTCTTGGCCACCCGGTCCCCCCAAACTAGGGATCCGGCGACGACGGCGACGCCTACGATCACGTAGGGCAACCAGACAGTGTCCTCTGGCGTCCCTAGAAGGAGGAATGTTCCCAGCGCTGCCATTTTGGGAGCATCGTTTACGCCCCTCGCGAAGGCGACACCTGCAGCGGAGCCCCAATCGGCTATCCCAACACGTCCCGAAGAGGTTTCACTCGCTTCAGCCCCTCGCCTGTGTGACAATCGGCTAAGAACGTAGACTCCTACGAATGCAGCAAACGGACCAGCAGCTAGGGGAAGGAGGATCCTCCAGATGAGAAAGTCCCATTGTAGACTCGAAGCACCGAGCAAGTAGACCGCCTGTACAATGATCGCACCGACGATTGCATGCGTTGTCGAGACTTGAATCCTTAGCAGAGTTGCGAGCAGGATCCAAGCCGCCGCACCCGCCAGCGCCGCTAGTATGAAGGAGGATCCGGGAGCCGTCTGGAGGAAGCTCTGAGGCGTGAACGCGGAGAACAGTCTGACCGAGATGAGAATGGCAGCGACACTGCCCAGGCCGCTGAATATGCCTCCCCAGACAAGCGGTGAGTATCGCGGCCGAAATGTTGCCGTCTCAGGGTCTGTCATAAGAGCGACAATGCTCTTTCCAACATCATTCGCTCCATTGCCAAAGGCTAGGACGAACAATACTACGAGCCCGATGTCGGCTGTTATGGACATTAGTCCCAATCACACTCCTTGTTCTGCCGCAAGACGTTTCGACTGACACTGCGGCTGGAAGCGAGGGGACGATATTTGCAGATTGATACTATTGCCTGTGCAACGTGTCAACAGTTTGTAGCCCACGGACTACAGCTCATCGAATGTCTTCAAATGCGATAGAGATGTACATTGGAATCAGAGGCTGTGTTGGGGAGACAGGATTTTGGTCGACGACTTCAGTAAACGCTGGGCGATCACATCTTATGGGACAGCTAGCTGCTTCCTCAGCATCCGAGGGCTTGAATTAGATATATTCTAACTCTTGATACTTTGACCAAGTCGAGTCATTTGTGTTCTTCAATGTGTTGTGTGACGCATCTTGTGTTCTCTCGTTCAACGTTCAAATGTGTTGGATGAAATAACCCGATCAGATCTTGGCCGGCGAAAATCTCATGAAGAAACTATTCGGAGCTTCGCTAGTCCTACTCTGCATCGGACTGGTCTCAGTCGCTCAAGGGAGCTCAACTGTCAGCGCGGCTTTTGAGATGCCCGTCAATATCCAGACGTCGATGTCCACCTCGGGCTGCAGCAATTCCCCGGGGCCAACCATCACACTGCAAGGAGCCCTATCCCTTGGAGGAATGGGAGTCAAACTCTTGTTCGAAAATAATGTCAAAGGCACACATACGTACACAGTAGAGTCGACCGCTAGCGCAACAGTCATTCCGCAAGGACAGAGTATTCAGATCCCCAAGCAGCCCGTCCTCGGTGGGGTCGGCGGCAACCCGTACATCTGGATACAGTTCATGGACGGTCACGATAACCCGCTCTCTGGCATGAACTTCCTCGGTAGATGTGTCCAGGGTCTCTTCACAACATCAGCGGATTTTGCCATCCCATCCACTGCCATGGCACAGGTATCAGCAGCGGACTGTAGCAACACCGGGTCTCACATCACTCTCTCAGGACAGCTATCCCTATCAGGGATTAAGGCCAACCTGATCTTCGCCAATTCCGTGAACCTCGTCCACGAGAACACACAGTCGACCACTGTCAGCGTAGTCCTCATCCCAGCTGGCCAGACAATCTCGTTCGCAAAGCAACCATCTCTAGGCGGTGTAGGCGGAAACCCCTGGATTTTCCTCCAGTTCACTGATGGCAAGGGCAACACAGTGTCAGGCAGCTTCATGATGGGACGCTGCGTCCAGCTCTCCCGATAGGATAAGCATAGCCAAACGCGACACAGAACTATACTTCCCTTTTTTTTCCATTAATCGACTCCGTCACGGGACCGGGGATTTCTTGGGGATTCTCTAGAAAGTGAGGGGAGGTCACAACGATTGATTTCGTTCTGAGTGTACTCTTCGTGCGCGGCAGTTTATAGGAAGAGTCGCTCTACCGAGGATGAAGAGACAATGACAACGTGTAACGGCTGTTCTAGCTGGTGTGTCGGGATTTCCATTTGTGAGACTATTACTTGCGCCCGAGTGACTTGACATTGATCTCCCAAGTCAAGCAGGGATCCGAAACTGTACCTGAGAGGAGGCTGGCGCTGGTCCACCGAGTCATCGTGTCTGACAAGGAGTATCCGAAAGAGTACGCCATTCTAGTGACGGATCGCCGATCAGTTTTCATCCGTCAGAGGAAGACGAGAAGGAGCTTTGTACTTCGCTACGAGATGAGGATTGGAACCGCGCTGGTGACCGACGTGACACCGAAGACCCTTGAGGATTATGCGCAAACCAGCCTTGAATCATTGATTGCGGATGACGTGAATCTCACCGTTCCACATGACGCGGTTATCTCGATAGCAATGAGAACGGAAGAACATGAACGTCGTAGACGCGATTTTTTCCTATGGCTGGTGATGAGAAGGCAAGGGGAAGTATTCCAGGTGTACGACTTCGAGATGAAATACAGGCTGGGCCCGCACCAGGACGCCACGGTCAAATTCTACATGGTTCCTCTGGGAGCGTACTTCAAGCCCAGGAGACAGACCCAGAGCAGGGAAACGATCCTACAAGAATACGCAGCGGACGCCCTTGAGATCTTTCAAAAGGTCCTTCCCCCGGATTGCATATTCGTAGCAGGATAGCGGATCGTTCACATAACGCAACTTCCAGTCATGTCAGCGCTGGTTACACGACTTCGGTGAGTCTTAGCGCGGGAAATCCTTTTTCGAATGAGAAGCTGACACCATGAATATTCGTAAATGGTTTGATGCCGTAGATGATCAATGAGCCGTTAATATTCTGCATCTTTACGTGATAGTCGGCTATTCTGAGAAAGTCCTCCCTCAGCTTGGTGGGCCTGGAGGCCAAGCCGATGCTTAGGGCCGCCGAATCCCGAATACTCGCACCAATGTCGGCAAGGCCAGGAAGGAATAGGTCTTCTCCATAGACTTGGACTATCTTGTCGAAATCGCTCGCCAGAACGATCGATGAGGAGACACTGGTCAACTCTTTCCAGCAAGCACCGAACAACAATGCATCATCCTCTAGGCTCCCTTTCAACAGCAACCTCCACTTCCTAGGGGGGAGAGTCTGGTTGAACTCTGCTATCCTAACCCTCTCTTCCAGAACCTTCTGCCCGACGCATCGACCCAGCGCTTCAGCTACGTTCTCAGAGCTGATAGTGCTGGTGGGAACGATGATCGAGGTGCCTCCCTGATTTACAAAGTTAGCTATGATGATCCTCAGGAGAAGTCTCACTTCGACAGGTGAAACGGTGTTGTTGAGGTCCAACAATAGCGAGGAGCCCTTCCTGATCCCACCCTTCATCATCTTGTCCAGGTCCGAGCTGCCAGTCGAAAACGATGTTGCAGAGTGAGCAATAGACTCGGGCATCTTCGCCCTGGTCGGCGTAGCATCGAGTATTTCGGAATCCGATAGGAATGTGAACCTGCCCTTGTCCAATGAGAATAGTCCTTGGCTGGTTTCTACTCTCAGCCCCCGTAGCTTGTTCACAGACAGTGTCCTAACCCTGCGGCCTTCCAGTTGAGATAGGGAGAGATTGACGACTCCGTCCACGAGATGAGATATGTCGCCCGTCTGTCCCCCCTCATTAACGAGCACAACGCTGACCTTGCTCTCTTCAGGCTCGGAAAGGATAGCTGACTCGAGCATGCGACGCCCTTCTTCGGTTGTGTTTCTGAGAGCCCCTTCCCAACTGTCTATGACGATGAGGCTCCTCTGTGAGGAGTGTTTCATATTCAGAACCTTGCTGAGGATACTGTCAGCCTGCGAAACGCGAAAATCGTTGACTCCTTCAGGCACATTGCCTTTTGCTGTTCTACCGGATATCGAATCGACCACCTCGTTTAACCAGGGAAAATGTTTCCGCAGCCTGGGAGGCGAGACACGGCTCGAAATGTAAAGTCTGTTGGGAGGAACGGTGCGGGATCCGATCCGCGGTCCCTCTATCCGTCGAAGAAGCTCCAGTGCGAGGGTGGTCTTTCCAGTGCCAGGCGGACCTTGAATCAGCAGCACATTCCCGGTCGACTCCAAAAATTTCATGATGAGACCGAGTAGGTCAGCACTTCCAGACTGGTCTGAAAGCGGGGTCCCAATTTCAACATCTGGGACCTCCAGTTCTGGGCCGGAGGCATCGCCCTGAGCAATCATTGAGAATCAGGAGCTATTGGAGTCCTATTTTCTTACAAGTATTCCGTTACCGATGCCATCCGACGCTTTGGAAACCCGAAAAATGTATCGAAACTAGAAATGCTCTGCTTCCGATAGTCTAGTCCCGTTCTTCCGGGATCATTCGCTCTTCTTCCGGCTTAGTATGTTGGAAACATAGTCTTGGAAGGGCTTGTCGAACATTCCTTCCGAGGTCCGATGAACGTCTCGGAACGCGGGGTGTCGTGTCACGGCTTGGAGAAATAGGCCCCACTGGTTCCAGGTGTCGCTGTCTATCCATTTCTTCCTATAGAGCAGGTGAATTCTCTCGAATATTCCGTAGAGGAGGAGCATATAGTTTCGGACAACCATGCTCTCTGGAGGCTGAGCCTGGAGCTCTGTGCCTATCGGCTGGTTTGCTCTCGCCATCTCTAGGGGAAGTTTGCTCAGCTGGGGATTCTCCACGAGCATTTTCATCGTGTCCGTATAATCGTCCAATGCTTTCTGGTAGGCCGCCTCTTTGGTAGCCTGGTTCTGGGAGCGGAATGAGAGGATGAAGATTACAAGCGTCAGAGTGAGGACAATCGTCTGAGCAATAGTGCTCCAGACTACCGGGTCGGATATGGCAAGCAACGTAGAGCAACTCTCTTAGTAGGTTTACTGAATTTAACACTACCATCCATTAATGATGGCGGGCTGAAAATACACTAACAACTCTAGATCTTGGAAGCGGACACGAGTCTTCGACTTACTACGGCCATGTGAAAGGAGTCAACGGTGAGCGGAGTCAATTCTCTTAGGCTACCGTATGACTCAAGATATTTCCACCCTGCTGAGAAGAGCAACGCCTTTAGCTCGTGAAGCGAGTATACTCGATGGGACACCGGAACTTCGGCTATCAATCGCAGTGACCGTCTGTCCTTTCGATAAAACTTCCAACTATTTCTCATATACGACGATTCCAAGTCGAGCCTTCTAGCGTCACTCCACACTATCCCGTCCAATTCCGAGATGTCTTGCTCTTGGAAGTGCCTCACTAGATAGTCCCGGTTGACCGTCTCGATAATTAAGACTCCACGTCGACCAGCGCGAGAGTGGTCAACGAACGGAATAATTGTCTATCATACGACTCGTCATGAAATCCGATCGATGTGCCAACATTTATCATAGCATCGAACTTCTCTGCTTTAGAGGCTAGCAACCGAGGAGCGTTTCTCAAATCCATTCTATAGAAAATTGTCTTGCCATCTACACTCTCCTTCTTCGCCCATTTCTGAGCTAATCTCAGGTACAAAGGAGAAATGTCGACGCCAACAACCTCGTACCCTGCTTTGGCAAGATTGATCGAGATCCTTCCCAGTCCACAAGCTAAGTCTAGGATTCTGCCGCCGCTAGGGACTTCACGCCTTTGGAAGATTTTTCGCAAGCCCTCTGCCTGGGGTTGAGCAAGCATCTTCATCCGTTCCATCCATGGAAGAGAGAGTTCTGGATGGTCGACAAACAGTGTCTCCGTCCAATGCTTGATTCTTCCACGAATCAAGTGTCCACGTCACCCCATTCCCGAATTTTCGATCGTCCTGTAAGTCACCCTTGGTGCTTGTAAGTCTTCAACTGTGTGCCCTTGTACGATCGATATGCGAATCGTAGAGAATGTCAGTGAGGCCAACCTAGGCTGAGTTGGCCGACAAGGAAACGCATATCCAGTTCTAGGTTGCTGAGTATTTCACGGCAGAGATTATCATGCTCGACAGCCAGACTGAGGCTCGCAGACAAGCGGCGAAGCAATTCCTCCAACTAGTCGTGGCGGGACAGATCGATGAGGCCTACCAGAGGCACGTGGACCTTAATGGCAAGCACCACAATCCCCTCTTCGCGGAAGGCTTCTCCGCGTTGAAGAAGGCGATGATTGAGAACCATGTCCAGCTTCCGAAGAAGCAACTTCTGGTCAAGAATGTGCTCAGTGATGGCGACTTTGTAGCAGTGCACTCTCAAATAGTGCTTCGCCCCGGCGAGGCCAGCGTTGCCACCGTTCACCTGTTCCGCTTTAGTGGTGACAAGATCGTGGAAATGTGGGACGTCGGCCAGCCAGTGCCTGCTGACTCTCCAAACCAGGACGGGGCATTCTAGACAAAGAGCGGGACGTTTGTTACACTGGACGGTATTATGGAGGACCAACCTAGATTCGGTCCTTGGAAGGTCACTCTTTCCCTTTACATTTTCCTCTTCGACACTTGCACTTCCTACCGACCTGGGTTGGGACACATTCCCCGTGAATCTCGACTTTGCACTTGTGACAGATATCCGGTTGATGCCAGAGACCTTCGTAGCTTATGATGTAGGTATAACGTCTCATATCACAAAATCCTCAGCGGAGTCGTCCACAAATACCTCGATCTCGGGCTTGTTCAAGCCGAGCAGATTGCATTGCAGTCAGGCGGAGTTGCTTCTCGCAAATAAAGCGATCAATCGATTTCCTGCCCTCCAGTTCAATGGAATCGAGCTAGCCTAAACCGTCGATTCTTCAAGTTCTAGCCTTGTCCTTTAGAGCTCAATCTTCTGAGCTTCTTTTCGCTGATGTCCTGAATAAGGATGGATGCGCCTATTGTCCGGCCGGTGGGGTCGCTGATAGAGGTCACTGATAATGATACGTCGATACTGGCACCGTCCTTACGGGTAAGCCGCGTCTCGTACGGAAGAATACTTCCATCGCGCTTGAGCCGCTCGAGGATTTCGGACTCTCCACTCTCGCCGGAAGGCATTAGGATACCCCCCTTCTGACCTACAGTTTCGAGGGCGCTGTAGCCGAAGATACGCTCTGCACCAACGATCGATGTGTGAGATTCCAATGCTTCTGAGAATATGAAAAGTCCACTTCTTGCCTAACGCCGCAAGGTCCATTCCAACAGGGCACTGTTTCGCCCTCGGCGAAACATTCAGTCCTTTTTTGCGGATATCGTCGGTCAACATCTCACGCTAGTATACTTCTAGAATCCTCCTCGTTCATATATTGACTACGCACTCCGTCCTATCGTCGAGACATGTCAGAAGTCGTGATACGATCCAAGGAGAATGGTCCCAATCTGGTAATGGTTGATGGAAAGGTCGTTCAGGCGTGGTGCCGCTGTGGCGGCTCCAGCGCGATGCTCTTCTGCGATGGCATGCACAAGAGGAACGGTTTCAAGGCGCAGCCTAGAGAAGTCAAGGTCCGGTAGAAAAAAGCCTAATTCAGTCTCTACACCAATGCTGGAAACAGACTCTCAACAGGCAAAGAGAAACCGCGACTATCATCAATGTTACGTCCCAGCGGCGTCATGTTTTCTGCATAGCTCGCGTCAGTGCTTCAGCTGAATCCTGTGTTATCCAACGTGTGTGGGTGTCTCCTTGCGGGTTCGACTTGCTCTGAGAAGATCTTTTTCAGATTTGATTGTTCATTGGTTCGGTGGTTCCTTCTTGGATGAAAGAATGATCGATAGGTTCTCGCGAGGTCTCTGGCAATCAAAACTTGTAATGATTCGGGACCTTTGTGCTGTGTCATGCCGTATTAACGCTCTTAAGAATATATAAACGCATTGATGAACATCTATGTAACTTATCTTGCTCGAGGCGCGACTTGGACAGCCACCAGCCCCAATCTTCGCTGAAGCTCCGCCACGTAAGCCGTGAGGGTCTCGGATTTGACGTGGTAGTAGCAGAACTGGCCCTGCTTCTCTCTCTGGACAACCCCCGCCATCGACAGCTCCTTCAGGTGATGTGATACTGTTGGCTGGGATACGTCGAAGAAGGCATGTACGTCTGAACAGTTCAGCTTGCCGGTCATAGCCAGCTTTTGCAGAATTGCGCGTCGCTGTGGATCTGCCAGGGCTTTGCTTATACGATCGAATTCTTCGGATGCCAGTTTCATTACGTGAACTCTTGACGCTCAGCGTGCGTATTAGCATTTCGATATCTATCTATCCATCAGCAGGATACTTCAACCGCCAACCCCGAGGGAACGCATAGACGTGTATCAATACATTTATATCCCAACCGCTGCGAAACACTCTGCAGAGAAAAATGGAAACGAGTATGGGCAGAGTCGTCCAAGTCAACGATGGAGACTTTGACACAGAGGTTATCGGATCAACCATTCCAGTCCTCGTAGACTTCTATGCGGACTGGTGCGGACCATGCAAGATCGTCGCCCCGACAATGGAAACCCTATCAAAGGAATACGCAATCAAGGTAAAGTTCGTCAAAGTCAACGTGGACAACAATCCAGAGGTAGCGTCAAAGTATGACATCATGAGCATACCCACAGCGATGCTGTTCGAGAAGGGAACAGTCAAGGACAGTGTCGTTGGCGCGGTCACGGCCGCAGCGTACCGGCAACGTATTGATCACGCGCTGAGCGCATAGCATCTGAAAGCGTTCGAATGGAGCACAGTACTTTTGACACCATTGTGGATATTTTTTGGCTCGACGTCATTTGAACGACGGAACGGCAGAAATACAGAACACGGCCTTTTAGAATCGATCTGTTGACCTAGGTCCCATTGTCAGCCTAACTCTTCTATCACCTAAGGCGATACATTGTTCTCATGAACTTGCAATGCGCGCTTACTTCCTCGACCTAGCTTGTGACACAGAACTAGTAGTCGTGACATCTGAGGAGTAGCTCGGAACTTATGACTGCGTTCGGGTTCCTTCCTCTGGTGAAGGTGTCGCAGGTATTGTTCGTACTTCCTTCCATGTCTTAACCATCACTGGAATAATTATCGCCACTAGGAATGCCAGTACTATGAGGTTCCCGAAGTCCACAGGGATAAGCTCTGCGAGGCCGAGCTGGAATAAGAGGCCTGCAATTATGAAGGCCATCCCCCCTAGCAGAAGGCTGCGCGCGCCGACACGGACCCCGAAGATTTGCATTCTCTCTACGCCCCATCTCTTGGCAACCTGCAGAACCTCTCCAAACGTGAACCCTATGACCAGAAGGATCAGCAGGGTGCCCAGGCCGAAGGCGGCGCCGGGCGCGAATCCTAGGGCGGAGGAGGGCATCGCTGGGACAGCTACAAGATAGACAAAGGTCGTGAAGAGGCCTGTGTCGACACCAAACCCGGAGATGAATCCGTGGATTAAGCACCAATGTACAGGAACTGTCCTCTGTAGCCCAGCCTGGGATTGGGTCGATCCCGCTGGGTCTTTTTTCAGGTGTCGCTCTCTATCTCTCGTCGAAATCCACATGAGAGGGTGCCAGTGGGGAAGCTTGTCCCGGAGGATCAGGTAGCCGGCGAGGCTCATTGCTAAACCAACGGCAACGTACACTGGTCCATTGAGCGCCTCATTGAACGCGAGGAATGTCACCAGCGCAAAGTAGACCAGCTGGGACATGATGGCGCGCTGGACGGTAAACGCGGCGGCGAAGTAGGCCCCTGAGAGCATACCTCCACGCCCTGTAGCTGATCCAACGGAATAGCTGAAGGTAATCGGCCAAGTGTGCTCGTCCGGGATTACACCATGGAGCATTCCGAGCGCGAGGCTTGCGCCCAGGAGGTATACCCACCCGGGAACGGCTGGAAACATGTCATGAGGCCTCGTAGCCCGAGCGTTATTAGACTTCTGCTATTTTTTAATAAGAACCGCGTAACGCTTTATAGGGTCTTATTAAGATACGGGATCTGAGGATTGGTCGATGGCCATAGTCAGCGTTTCCATTCCCGAAGAGATGGTAGATGAGATGGATACGATTCAGAAGTCGATGGGCTTCTCAGGAAGATCAGAGCTCATCAGAGCAGCCGTGCGTGGTCTGATTGCAGACAATAGAGAGAAGAACGGCATCTCAGGCGAAGTAAACGCTGTCATAGTTGCAACCCATGACCAGTCCAACGAGGAGGCTGTTACCAGACTAAAACACTCCTTCGAAGATATTGTCAAGACCCACCTCCACAATAAGCTGTCTCGAAGAAGCTGCGCTGAACTCTTCCTGGTACAGGGCGACGGGTCAAAGATCGCCTCAATGGCCAGCGCCTTCCAAAAGGACGAGGGCATGAGAAGTGTCAAACTGGTAATAGTCTAAGCCCAGCTCCCCGATGAACATGGTGCTCGTGTGGGTCTATTTGAGAAATCACGGCAGACGAGAATCCACGATCTCTAGTACCATGGGGGAGATGTAAGGTGGAAGAGTTTGTGATCCAACCAGCGCCTCTATTCGCTTGCTGGTGTCTCTCTGGACGTTGACGATCGAGGGAGCAATTTCCAGACTATGAGCGCCACACCGACGATGGCTACGAGAACCGGACCGATGTAGCTGTTGAGCAGATAGCCTATTGGCGCGGCGTTGTTTGTGAACCATTGCTGCATGAATACGTTCTGCTGATAGTCCCAGGAGATGCCGACGAGCAGTCCTATGATGATGACAAACTCTGCTGTCATGAGGGCGACGACTCTCCTATCGATCGTGATTGGTTGTTGGATATGAACAGTCTTAGTCGTCCCCTGAGTCCGTGCTCTCGGGTTCGGGATCAAGAGAGAGCTGATAGCGCCGAAGGATACGAAGATGGCGGCGGTGAAGGCCGCCCAGCGGGTACCTTGAGTAATGGCGTCGTTGAAGACGCCTTGTATAGTTGCCGCCAGGGGAGTTCCTTCCAGCCCCGGCGGAACCTGTCCAACTCCGCCGGAGAGGCCCCCACTAAGAACTTGATCGAGTGTCGCCTTCAGCGTTGCTGGCAGACTACTCGCGGCCACGTCGGCCTGCCCCACGGAGGATATTATCGCGACAAGAACCGCCCCGATCACGGCGATTCCGAAGGCCGATCCCACCTGTCTCACAGTGTTGTTGGCTCCAGAACCTACGCCCGCCTTCTGCCAGGGAATGCTCATCAGAACCACGCTGGTAAGCTGACTGATTGCCAGGCCGACGCCTGCTCCATACACAACGAGAACTGGATAATAGTCATAGACGGGAGTAGGAACAGCGGTGATCGCGAATATACTGAACAGGGCAACTGCTTCCAACGTCATCCCCATTGTGACTACCCATCTCGGGCCGAAACGGTTGGCGAGGGCGCCTGCGATTGGTGCGAAGATGAAGACGGAGATCGCCATGGGGAGGAATGTTATCCCGGTGTTGATGGCCGAGAGTTGTTTGACTGTCTGGAAGTAGATCGAGAAGATGAATACCGCTCCAAACTCTCCCATTGCAACGATGAAGACGGTTAAGAGTCCGAACCTGAAGCCGGGGAATCGGAGCAGGCTAAAGTCGAACAGCGGAACTCGGCCCTTGCGCGCACGCCTGATATCATAGTAGGTAAACGCTGCCAGGAGAACCGCTCCCGAGACGATGGAGAAGGCGGGGAGAGAGAAACTGGTGAAGGGCCAAGATTGTCCGAAGAGAGAGAACGGCTGGGTCTCGCTCAGCCAGCCATAGGTCTGACCCTCGATGAGACCGAAGAGCAGGGCTGAGAGGCCCAGGGTGATAAGCGCGAGACCTCCAAAGTCAGTTGTGTACTTTGGGTCCTTGAACCGGCTCTCGCGTATCACCAAGGCGGCTCCGATGAGCGCGACTGCGCCGATGGGTACGTTGATGAGGAAAGCCCAACGCCAGGTAAAGGTAGGGTCGGATGTGAAGTAGCCTCCTAGCAAGGGTCCAAGGACCGCGGCTGCTCCCGCGGTAGCACCCCAGATCCCGAAAGCAATGTTCCGAGATTTGCCGGTAAACGTCGTTGTTAGGATGGCGAGCGTCGCGGGAGCGGCCATGGCCGCGCCGAACCCCTGGATCACTCTCCCTACGAGCATTTGAGTGAGGTTGCTTGATACGCCGTCGATGATGGACCCAAGAACGAATAGGGATATTCCCGCCGCGAAGATGCGCCTTCGGCCGAACTCGTCACTGAGTTTTCCCCAGGTTAGTATGAAGGAGCCGAAGACCAGCGCGTAGAGCGAGGTTATCCATTCAAGGTCCTTCAAGGAGATGCTGAAGTCAATCGAGATTGTCTTCAAGGCAACGATGACTATCGTAGCGTCGAGAACTATGATCGCGAGCGAGAGGCTCAGCACGAGGAGCGTGAGAATCTGTTTCCTCTCAATCCCTGTCCCGCCCTGAGCCCCCTGTTCTTTCTGTCCGGTCTCCCACGTAGAGCCTGGTTCCGGCGCCTCTGCGACAACCGTCGCATCGTTGCTGGTCCTTCCGGCTCTGTTCTGCCTCGAATCGCTCTTGGGCATCGTCTGCAACTGACGACCCAGCCAGAATCCCTAGCATATAATGACCACCCGCAGAGGAAGTCCTCCTCAAAGGAAATTGAGTGGCTCAGAAGCATACCTCTGAACAGGGCTGTCCTAAGAGTCGCCGAGCAGATGACAGTGAAGGACCTAAGAGTCTGAGAGAAGCAGAGGAATGGGATTTGCATGGCCGGTAAAGTAACTGTAATCACGGGAGCCAGCAGCGGGATCGGGGCAGCCTTAGCAAGACGGCTCGGAGAGAAAGGCCACGATCTCGTGCTAGCCGCGAGGCGCGAGAGTGAGCTGAACCAGGTCGCCTCACAGGTCAAGACGAAGGCCCTTGTCGTCAGGACCGACGTGACCCGGAGGCATGAGGTTGAGCACTTGCGAGATCTTGCTCTGAAGGAATACGGTCATGTGGACGTCTGGGTCAATAACGCAGGCCGAGGCATAACTAGAGCGGTGATGAATCTGACAGAAGACGATCTCGACGAGATAATCTCTGTAGTCCTCAAGTCGGTAGTCTATGGAATGCAGGCCATCATTCCCCATTTTCTAGAGCGTGGAGAGGGGCATCTCATCAACGTCTCATCCTTCCTCGGCAGGGTTCCCCTCGTGAGTCATAGATCCATTTACAGCGCGGCCAAGAGCAGAGTAAACGTGTTGACTGCAAACGCACGGATCGACCTCATGGCGAAATACCCTAGGGTCCACGTTTCACTAGTAATGCCCGGAACCGTCGAGACCGACTTCCACAGGATCGCCGGAACACCTTTCCGCCCTGTAGCTGGCGAGAAGCTTGGCTCCATGATCGTTGAGTCGGTGGATGAGGTAGCTGAGAAGATAGTCTCGCTGATCGAACACCCAGTCCCTGAGATATACACAAACCCGAACATGCCCGACCTTGTGCAGCGCTACTACCAAGACGTGGGCAAGTTCGAGGAGAGCATGGCTCAGCGAACCGCCCCTAATTAGAAGCGTCCACCCCGCTTCCCCTGCCTTGATCTGATCGATCGAATTCTTTTTCCCAAACCCCGCTAGAGCTGAGAGAGCGTCATTGAACGGTCAGAGAATCTTCGCACAGACCCATGTTGCACTATACCGGATGTCACGGGGGAGGCTGGGAGGCCGGTTTCGGAAGTCCCCCGTGCTTCTCCTGACAACCATCGGTAGGAAGAGTCGGAAGAAGCGGACAACTCCTGTTCTGTATCTTGAAGACGGGGAGAACCTGGTCCTAGTAGCGTCCAATGCTGGTAAGGACCGGGATCCGTTCTGGTGGATGAATCTGAAAGACGACCCCTCTGCTGCTGTTCAGGTGAGGGGCCGGACCGTGGAGGTGAGGGCTGCCCAGGCGACGCCCGAGGAGAAGAGTAGACACTGGCCTTCTCTGGTGAAGATGTACCCGGCCTATGATGACTATCAGAAGAAGACCGAGAGAGAGATTCCAGTAGTAATACTCAGGCCGCTGAGATCCAAATGCTAGCCTGTGAAACAGGTATGACCTGATTTTGTGAAACTGAGGGTTCACGCTTCGCTAGTCCGTTCGGCGGTGTTTCCTGAGTATGGGACCAGAACGGGATTGGGGTGTTTTCCATTTCTGGTCTAAGCGTAGACCTCTTCTCTTGCTAGGACCTCTATACCATTGTCTCTGATTACAAAGGGACGGGGCGCAGTATCGATCTTGGTGCCTCGCATCTTTGAGATCTGAATCGTTCGGACCCCCTTCCGGACAATTCGTAGCATTATCACACCCTCAGCTAGATACTCCTCCGGTTGCAGTCTTCGATTCTCTCCGGTCGAAAGGATCTCGCTCGTCAGTAGACAGGTTGCGCCTGTTGACTGGAGCGCTTCCACAATGTCTAGGATAGCCGGCCGCCTCTCCTCGATCCTTGGGAAGCGGAAGACCAGGTCAGAGATCGAGTCTAGGACGATCCGCTTGGGCGACAGCTTCTCTATTCCCTCCTGCATCAGTTCTATCAGATTGGCTAGCCCTAGCTCTTTGCCGCCGACGGGAATGCGTCCCACTCTAGCCTGTTCTGGTATCCGGCGTACTTCTGTGGCGTCGACATAGCCGAATTGCCGCTTTTTCTCGAGGCTTGCGAGGTCCATCCCGAGATCTCGCATTTCAGTCACGAGACGGGATTTTGGCTCGTTCATTCCTATGAATACCCCGTTCTCGTTCCTCTCGGTCGCTCCCCAGTGCAAGTATTGGGAGCAGAGAATGGTCTTTCCCGTGCCAGGTTCTCCCAGAACTAGGACGACTCGGCCTTCCGGGATGCCACCGCCTAGCATGCTGTCAAGGCCGTCGATGCCGGATGGAAGCTTGGACGTTGATGCGGAGTGTTCGCGGCCCTCAGTTGTCATCGGCATACACTGGACAGACTGGCAATAACATCTGGGACGTTTGTCGTCCTATCTCTCCTAATCTAGGCAAAATAGTATCGGAAGTTCTTCCAGACTCCAGTTGCTCCCTGCCCATGGATGGACACGCTTCCCTTCACGGGATCCACGGGATTAAGCGTGAAGAGACCCCACCCTATCATTATCTCCTTGGGCTCGACAGGAACTCCCTCGGCTTTGAAGAACGTCTTTCCATCCGCAAACCATTCTGCACGCCGTTTGGAGGCGTCTATCCGGATAGAGTATTGGTGCAGCTTGCCAGGTTCCGTCCGAATGCCCGAGAATGGTGCCTCGATGAGGTAAGTGAAGGCGGTCTTTTCGTCCGTCACTCCAGGAATCAGCAACCTCTCGTATATGGCTCCGATCTTCTGTCCAGTCGATATGAAGTCGAATATCATACCAGTCGAGAAGTCCATCAGTATGAAGCCTGCAAACGCGTCTCGCAGATCATCTGCGTTGCTTCGGTAGGTTTCGCAGCCCATTTCGACCTCGAATACTGTCACTCGATCAGGAGAGACGGAGAAGGTCCTAGTCGATCCATAGAGCTGTTTTGGATCGTCGAACATGTGCACTTGGTCATGCTTGCGAGTGAAGGGGTCCACGGTTAGGGCTAGACCGTTCACTCTGGACTCGATCCGGGCTTTCGGCTCCTCCCAAGTCCATGTTTGGCCGTCTCCCATAGGGAAGCTGAGGATCCTCCATTTGGAAGGGTCGACTCTCCCTTTCGACATATCGTCATACAATGTCTCCGTGGTCAGCAAGGCTAGACCAGTCGCATCGGAGATTCAGAGAATATAATGATTCCGAATTTGGGTTTTTTTGTATCGTTGTCCCAGTGGCCAACCTAGGGAACCTACGAGAGGTGTACGTGGCTAGTGTCTGGTTCAATTCCTTTGAGTTAAGTAGAGACGCTCGCTGTAGCTGGAGTGGTCTGGAATGTCGCTTCACGCGCCTCTTCGTTCGCTCGCGAGGGCGTTGATCTTGGTCGGTGGAGTAGTTCTCATACTCGGTTCTGTTCTCCAAATCGTAGGCTCGAGATCTATTCTCGACTTGACCCCCAACATACGGTCCTCAGGATTGTTCACCGGTGCTCTAATTGGACTCATTATCGGAGTCCTCGCGTTAATAGGTGCTAGCCAGGTCTCAAGCCCTGTCTGGACGATTATCCTAATGGTTCTAGGCTACCTTGTCAGTAGCTTGGGTGGAATTCTCATCTTCATCGGAGCGCTAATCGGACTCGTTACAGCACTAGTGAAAAGTTAGGCGCTTCTGACGGATATCGGGATCCCTAAAAAAACGGGGAGTAGTCGATGGAGCTATTGCGTGTGGTTAAGCTTTGAAGACTGGTGCGTAAGCGAGTAGCGTCTCGCTCTTGAAGAGGCCCCCAACATTCGTAAGCTGGTTGATGGAGGTCTTCATGATCTCTTCGGTCGTCCTTGCTTGCCAGAGGGCTACAATGTCGAACTGTCCCGGTACTGCGAATGCTTCGACGAAGCCTGGGATGTTGCTGAGCTGCTTGATGCTCTGTCCTAATGGATTGTGCTCGACGCGCAATAGGCTGATTCCTAGTGCTTGCTGAGCTTCGAGCCTCTTAGTAGGCTGAATGCCGTCCATGGCTGTGTGGGTGGTAGTCGTGCGTACGTCGGCGATGCTGCGGATCTGGTTGACAGTATTGTAGACTTCATTTGGCGCACTGCTCTTCAATCGAAGAGCCAGGTCATAGCGGCCTGTTACTGGTGCGATCATGTCGATCTGGCTGTTGTTCTTTAGCTCCTCGACCACTTTCTGTACGCGGCCCGGATTGACGGTCGCGAACACGTAGGTCGGGAATTCGGTATTGGTTTGCATTTGTTACCACTATGTAACATATGTTACTTGCTTATAAGGCTTGGAATCCGATAGTCTAATATGTTACAACTGAGTAACATTGGTAGGAAGAGTGTAGATGACTGTCGGACTAGCCGAGGAGATCAGCGTACCGGAAGCGGTACGCCAGATTCTAACTCGGAGCTATCCCGTCTACCAGAGCCTCAAGATGAGGGTGGTCAACTTTCACGCGTTGGCAGAGCTGATCCAGCCGGAGGTTAAGGAGATGACCCATAGAGACGCCAGCATCAACACGCTAGTTGTAGCGATCAAGAGATTCTCTGATACGCTCGACTCGATGAAGAAGCTGGAGGTTGGAAACGTCCTGGATAATGCTAGGATCTCACTGACAAGCGGCATAGTGGATTTGACGATCAAGGCTCCAAGGGCAGAGTTTTCGAAGATTGTGCGGGACGTCAGTGAGATAGGCGCGGAGTTGTCAGAGTTTCCACACATCTTCCCTTTGGCGACATCGATCAAGCTAATCGTGCCCGACGAGGATTATGAGAAGATCAAGGAGAAGCTGGGACATTTCACCAAGGGCCCTTTGATTCATGCGGCGAAGTTGACGTTACGCATGTCTCCCTCAGCAGAAATGACCTCTGGGATAGCATCGTACCTGACGGAGTTATTGTACCGTAATGGTGTCAACATTTACGATGCCTTCCTTGGGTACGGCGACATTATCATGGTGGTAGATGACCGAGATGGCCCGCAAGCCTACGAGATTCTGCAGAGAGAAGTCAACAGGCAAGCACTGAAGGCCTAGGGCCCAGTCTGGCTGATAAGTGAGGTATTTCTCGACATGCAGTTCTCTCAAGTAACAAAGTGAGACATTGTAGATACAGCGTTTCTCTGGACTCGAAGTGAGACCCTCTCTATACTTCATTCGATTGGGTTGCCGTGTTTGAGCCGCTTCTGAAATTGTGGTAGGATTCTGCCCGGCCGGCTCCTGTATGCTGGTACGCCGACTCCAACCGCTATCATGGTGCTCATACGCTCGGCGTGTGGAGAGAAGAACTCTGTCACAGCATCGTCGTAGAATGTTGAACCTGACGCTCCAACTCCGAGGGAGTAGGCTGACAGGTAGATCTTCCCCGCCCTAACGCCTGCTTCGAACTGCGCGGCCCGATAGCCTCGGTTTCCCATGTTGCGGAGAACAATCCCAAGGTTGGTCATGAGGAAGAAGACTACGCTGGCGTCGCTAAAGAGGAGCTGTTCAAGGCAGAGGTACCCGGACGCATGCCTCGATTTTCCCTCCTTCAGCTGTTCCAGAGAGTTTCTGATTTTGTCGTAATGGTATGAGCCTGCGGGGAGCCCAATTACGTCGTTTGCTACGAGATAGAATTCGATCAAGCTCTGATCGTCGGGAAGAAAGTCCATAGGAATATGTGAGGTTGAGCAGTCGATGATTGTTGAGAGGGCTTCGAAGGAGATGGGCTTCTGGGCGAACCTACGGGTTGACCCTCTAAGGAGGATCACATCCCTCAAGGATGGAGGATTCTCAGTTGATTGTCGTAGTGGAAAAATATTTTCGCTTTCGTGCGCTTTGGGTCTGACAGGTGTGAGGCTGTCCCGCCATCGCTCGACCTCTGTCTGGCTTTGAAGATCCGATGCTCTGTTGGTCTCCCATATGATCGGATATTCTGCTACCTCTCTCGATGGCTCTTCAGTTTGAAGATCAAGCTCTGGAATCTTTCTTTGCGTCGGATCAGAGCCCTTTTTCGAGCCGCTGCCGATGGCGGCGAGGGCGACAGTTGCTTCCTTCTCTTCTTCGAGACCAAGGAGCTTGTCAACCTCCTGGTCGACAAAGCTCATCACGAGTCTTGTAGTGAGGCTTTCTGACTGGCATATTGCTAGGAGATTGGCTGCGATGACTCCGCCATCCCAGAACCAGTGACGGTAGGACCTCGCCTCGTACTTCCACGCGTTTCTCCACGCCAAAGATGTGAGAGCTATTGTCAGGGGAGAAAGCGCAGTCGCCCTGTTTGTCGCCGCGGCCAGTTCGGGGCCGTAGTCGCCTTCACGTATTCGGACGAGAGCGAAGCTGAGAGGGTTGAAGTGGTAGATGCCCGCGTCCAATCCTGGAATGCCAGAGCTGACAATGTAGAGTTCGATGGGGTAGAGGGCGCCTGTTGCTGATGCTGCACGCATGTACTGGGTCTCCCCTCCGATCTTCATCTTCCTCGTAAGACCCGCTGAGTAGAAGAGAATCTCAGTTAGATTCTGGAGATCTACTGGCTTGTTGCCGTTATGAGTTTCTCGGCCTTTGAGTGCTTTGAGAGAGCTCTCTGATGGATATGGAAACTCGTGAGGAAGCGATTTCATCGGCAGATTCTTGTAGACTTTGAAGGGGGATGGCTTGTTGTCCCAGTCGAGATAGTGTGGCGACATTCTCAGGCTGAGTTCGGAGTGTTTTGTTGCTTCGTGGTATCTGAGGGCGGAACTTCCGGTTTCCGAAGCCATAGCTCGGACCCTCGATCATTACAGTAGTACTTACGCTACTTTCTTGCGGCTCGTTCCCCTGATACGATGTAGAGGACTGTCTCGCCGACGTATGTTGCATGGTCCGCGATCCTCTCCAGGTATCGTAGAATGAGCGTTCCGGATACGAAGCATTTCAGGTTCCCTTCGGGTACCTGGGCTGACTTCTTGACGAAGTCTAGATAGATGTTATCCACAACATCATCCATCTTCTTCAGCTGGGAGGCAAGCTGTACGTCGCGCGCCGTGAATGCTTTGATGCTCACGAGTATCATCTGCTTGGCCTGTGCACCGGCCTCCTGAATGGCTGCTCTATCACAGCTGGATAGGTCGCCGAAGATGCCGAGAACATCGGAGATGTCGTGAGCGTATCTTCCGAATCTCGAGAAACCGTAGGCTACCTCCATGCAAGATTTGATGAATCTGAGGTCTGAGGCAACCGGCTGGTAACGGGCGATGAGCTCGATGGCGAGTTCGCTCACTTCGTCCTGTAGCATTCGAAGCTCCTCGGACCAGCCGTAGATGCGATCTCGTAGGTCCCTTCCTTGGACGTAGGCGTCTATGGCCGTGGATACGGTGTTCTGGGAGAGTTCGGCCATGTCGAGGACCATGTTCCGGAGTCTCTCTAGCCCGAGGTCCATCAGTCTTGCCAGTCGCCGTTACCGTCCTAGCCGAATTTTCCAGTCAGGTATCTCTCGGTCAGTTCTTCCCCGGGATTCTCAAAGAGACTCATTGTCTCGCCATATTCGATGAGTTGGCCAAGGTAGAGGAATGCTGTAAAATCTGACACTCTGGCCGCCTGTTGCATGTTATGTGTGACGATTACAACAGTGTATGATTCTTTGAGGCTTACGATAAGCTCCTCTATCTTAGCGGTGGCGACCGGGTCGAGAGCCGAGCATGGCTCATCCATCAGTAGCACCTCAGGCTTGACAGCAAGGGCCCTGGCGATGCAGAGGCGTTGCTGCTGCCCGCCCGAGAGACTTGAACCGGGCTTGTCAAGGTCAGCTTTGACCTCGTCCCATAGGAATGCTCTTTCAAGACTGCTTTCAACCGCTTGATCCAGTGTAGTGTTGTCTCTGACGCCGTTTAGTTTTAGTCCGGCTGCAACGTTGTCATACACCGACATGGTCGGGAAGGGGTTTGGTTTTTGGAAGACCATGCCTATTCGTCTCCTAATGGTTACAGGGTCTACTCCCTTAGCGTAAATGTTGGAGTCATCCAGCACAACTTTTCCAGTTGATCTGGCTCCGGGGACTAGTTCGTGCATCCGGTTGAGGCACCGTATTAGAGTCGATTTTCCGCATCCGGAGGGTCCGATAATTGCTGTTGCTTCATTCTCCCTGATTTTGATCGAGATATCTTTCAGGACATGATTTGATCCGAACCAGGCGTGTAGGTTCTCTGTTAGGATCTTGTATCTTTCCATTTGTTTGAGTGTAGCTGACAGCGGATTGTTTTCAGGTTTTAGTTCTTCTAATAAGCCCAAAGTCATATTCTTGACCTGTTTGAGCCGTATCGTCCCCGCGTTGCGAGTCTGACGCCTATGTTTAGAGTTAGCACGATAATTATCAGGATCATGGCAGCTCCCCATGCCTGCTGACGGGTGAACGGGTCTGCCTGTGATGCGTCATTGAATATTCTGAGTGGTAGAGCATCAATGGGTTGATTCCAGCTGGAGAAGAAGAAGTTGCTGCCTAGGATGGTGAGAAGCAATGGGGCGGTTTCTCCCGAGATTCTGGCGATTGATAGAAGAACGCCGGTAATCACGCCGCTCCGTGCTGTGCTGAGCACGACGCTGATTGTAGTTTTCCAGCGTCTGATTCCGAGAGCCATGGCGGCGTCCCGGATTGAATTCGGGACGGTCTTGATGGATTCCTCGGTGGTCCTAGCTACTATTGGGAGTGTGATTACGGAGAGGGCGATGGCGCCCGCGATAGGGGAGTATTGATGTGTTGCAACCACAAGAAGCGCGGCCACCAGAATTCCAACAACGATTGAGGGGAACTCAGTAAGAACATCGTTCAGAAAACGGATCGTCCTACCGAACTTGTTGTTCCCGAACTCGGTGAGGTAGATCCCCGTCAACACTCCCGGTGGAATCCCCATAACGCTTGTGAGTGCGATTAGAAGTAGGGTTCCTTGGATAGCCGGACCAATTCCTCCCACCGTTTGTCCCGGAACTCCTGGAAGAGCTGTTATGAATTGGAAGCTAATCGTTGAGATTCCGTTTCGTATCACCTCAAGAAGGATGCTTGCAAGCGGCACCACAGCAACCACGATACAGAAGACGCCGAGGGCGTAAGCTAGCTTGTCTTTGATTCGCCTAGTTGTGTAGCTTCTCAGGTTATTCGACCGCTCCCGCCTTCACCTTCAGAACCTTCCACACCATAAACTGGGCGAACACGTTGATCAGGAGAGCAAGACCAAAGAGGACGAGACCTGCTCCTACCAGAGCGGACAACTGCAGAGACTCCGCCTCCTTGAACTGTCCGGCGATTAGAGAGGCAAGTGTCTGGCCGGGAATGAATAACGAAGTCGGCACCGCCTCGCTACCGAGAGCTCCGCCAATTACCATTGTGACGGCCATCGTTTCTCCCACGGCCCTCCCCAACCCCAAAATCGCTGCTCCGAATATTCCCGAACGTGAATAGCTCAACACTCCCATTCGGACGACCTCCCACCTCGTGGCGCCGATACTGTAGGCGGCCTCTCTCTGCGAGGTTGGGACAGCAATCATCACCTCCTTCGAAATCGAAGAGACTGTTGGAATAATCATAATGGCGAGAATCAGTCCGCCCATAAGGAAGTCGAGGCCGTGGGGGGATCCGTGGAATATTGGGATCGAGCCGAGACTTGATGTGAGAGGAGTCTCAACATATTTGGCTATCCAGGGGCTTAGAACTAATAGTCCCCAGAAACCGTAGATGACGCTGGGGACAGCCGCGAGTAACTCGACCAGCTGTGATAATGGGACCCGGACTGAGGTCGGGGCCATTTCTGCTAGAAATATTGCGATTCCGAGGCTAACGGGGATTCCTATTGAGATCGCTATCCCTGATGTCACCAAGGTTCCAAGAACATAGGGGAGCATTCCATAGGATTCTTGACCAAATGTAGTGCTCCATCCGGATCCTGTGAGGAAGCCTAGGCCAAATTTTCCTAGAACTGGAATTGATCCACGAACTAGCACTATTCCTGTTAGAGCTATGATTACTACTGCAGTGCAGGCGAAAACATTCGATAAGACTTCAAACATGTCGTCGCCCGACAAATGTGACAACCTGTAGGAGAAATTCTGGAGTCGAGAGCTTTGTACACCGGCATGGTCTAGGGGCGTTTCCTCCATCCTCGACATACTTTCGCTGTCCAGGTTCAGAATCTGAATCTAGAGAAGGGACGGGTCTTTCCTCAGCCGTGGAGAGTCTGTCCGTTATACGTTATCGAGCGTACGGTTGCTTCCGCATTTGCCACAACTGTCGACGGCAATGAGACGAAGGAGAGTATCTTAGCCTGGTTCTGGCCTTCGTGAACTACGAACCACAGATAGTTGACAAGTGCCTGAGCCTTTGTTTGGCTCATGGTGGAACCATACACGTTCAGTTCTTGGTAGACCATTATGAAGCTAAAGGTGACGATCGGATATGCACCCGGGTCGCTTGTGTTGAGGAGGTTGATCGACGTCCAGTTACCGCTCCCTGAAGGAAGAGAAGGAAGACTGGTTGCCGCTAGAGAACTGGAGCTTAGCGTCGGCTCGATGTACGAACCGGCTCCGTTCGGGTTCCAGAGATATGCGTACGCCATTGGAGGCGTAGCTGAAAGAGCGTAGTTCAATTCTACATATCCAATCGTGTCAGGTACAGTCTGAATCGTGCTTGCGACGCCAGCATTGCCCGGACTCGCCAGCGCTCCAGGAGCCCATGCGCTGCTGCTGGGCGACTTACTCTGGCCGCCTCTCCACACAGTACTGTTGCTCAGGTAACCTGTGAAGACGAAGGTAGTTCCTGAAGAGTCAAACCTGTGAACCACAGTGATGGGGCTGCTGGGCAGGCTGACTCCGGAAGGCAGACTGTTCTGATTGAGCGCGACGATCTTTGGATCGTTCCAGGTGGTGATATCGCCCTGAAAGATTCCGGCAGCCACTGTAACGTTGAGATGCAGACCTTTGTGAATCGAGTACGTGCTATTGATTGGAATGTTGTATGCGATCACAACCGCGCCAATGGTGTCAGGAATCGTGAGGGCGTTTGAAACAGAGGACGTTTGGCTTGTTGTCAGGGGAGCATCTGAAGCCCCGAAATCTACCGTTCTCTGGCCCAGGGCGTTTATGCCCGCCCCGCTCCCTATTGATTGATAGTTGATCTGAACATTAGCATTGATCTTGCTGTAGTTTGCATTAATCGCGGTGATCAAGGGATTCACAAAGCTCGAACCGGCCCCGACCAAAGTGATCGCGGACGGAGCAGGGTGTAGTATTCCCTGAATGAAATAACCACTAGCGCCGCTTATCGCAGCGACCAGCACAAGACTGACGACGAAGACGGTTCGACTTATTCCGCCTCTTCTAACTATCGCTCCAGGAGTTGCTGACATTCCTAACGGAGACAGCATGTTAGGTCACGCTCTAATTAGCCATCTCACTGATTATACTGACAGGCTCCATAGATACGTAGATCACAATAGACGTCTTGGGGTCGGTGGCGGATCCATTGAGCATTGTTCGTGTTGGAGTCTAGGATCGCCTGCTGGAGCTTAGCTCGAGGTGCGCTTCGATGTCGTAAGTCTCTCCGCTCTCGCCGGTGTCTGGATAAGGCTGGGCGGGGGGTCCTTATCGATAGAAACGACAGGGCCGATGTAATGCGTTCACTCTGGAGACTTGGAGTCGCCTCCCGAGGAGAACTTTTGTAAATCACAGCGACATCTTCCATTATTTTTCTATCAACAATAGGTCCGGTGGGTATATGTAGACGGTGAACCGAGTATATAGCTAGCGTAGATATATCCATAGTAATCAGTAGGGCTGCAGAAAATTGAACGAAGTGGAGCTGCGGAAGTTGCAGATGACCGGAGGGGCTAGCTACACTGTTTCTCTACCCAAGGACTGGGTGAAGGAGCAGGGTCTCAAGGCGGGAGATGTCGTTGCCGTCATGCCGCGGTCAGATTCGTCTTTGACCCTGATGCCTCACGAGAAGCTGCCGACTGGCCAGAGCAAAGGCGCTGAGGTAACCGTTACCCCTCAGAGGGACCAGGACCGAGAACAGGTTCTTCGAACGATTCTCGCCCAATATTTGGCGGGATATGATATCATAAGGGTCAGTTTTCCGGCTTCATCCAAGCCTGATCTGAGAACGTTCCTGAGGGAATCTGCGAGGAAAATGTTCGTGGGCTCGGAAATTATCGAAGAGTCGAAGGACGAGCTGATAGTCCAATGCTTGTCGAGTTACGGAGACCTTCCTGCGCCTAAAGTCATCTCGCGCATGAGTCTGATTGCGAAGCTGATGCTCAGAGACGCTGTAGACTCTTTGAAAGGCCGGGATCCAGCTATGGCGGAGGAGATTGTTCGTCGGGACGAGGAGGTTGACCGGTTCTACCTGTTCATCATCCGGCAACTGACGATGGCCGTTCTAAATCGAAGCCTCATACTGGAGATCGGCCTGTCCGATCCCCGGGACTGTCTCGTCTACCGCGTGGTCTCGAAGAGTCTAGAGCGGATAGCTGACCACGCAACGACCATCGCCAAGATGTCTGCAAGTATCGAAAGTCCACTTCCGCCTCGTCTGATTGATGAGATATCCAAAGCCAGCGACCTTACCATCTCGGTCTTGGAGGATGCGCTAAGGTCGCTTGCCAAGAGCGACGGAACCCTTGCCAATAAGTCGATAGTCTCGGCTAAGAGCGTTGAGAGAGAAGCAGAGAGTGTTATGGACAAGCTGTTCAGCTTCAAGCTTAGCCAGAAGTCAATTGTCGCGGTCCGTCTTGCGCTAGAGAGTCTCAAGCGCATATCGGAGTATTCGGAAGATGTGGCAGAGATGGCGATAAATCTGACAGCCCGAAGAACAGAACTCTATTGACCTGCTGCTTGCTCGTGACCGAGGCAAGTAGGTCAACGTCAACTTATGACAACTTTGCGGGAGTGACTCACGGGTTGACCATCAGGGAGTCTTTGAAGACATCGTATCGGTCGATATTGAACGAGGCATTGGTTCCGACTTCGAGTCGGTCCATGCTTTTCACCACGACTTGATGATCCTTGTCTAGAGAACAAAAGAGGTAGTGAACATCTCCTACTGTCTCGATGGATTCGACCGTGCACTTGATTCCATTAGCGCCAACATGGGCCCATTCGGGATGGAAGCCTATTTCCAGCGAAGGGTCGAGGCCCTGGAAGGTGCCCGGGAGGAAGTTCATCGGGAACTCGCCAATGAACGTACCAACCCACTTAGTCTTTGGCCTATCGTAGAGGTCGCGGAAGGGACCAACTTGTTCGAAGCTACCTTGGTGCAAGACTCCAACGCTGGTGGCAAGGCTCGCCGCCTCCTTCTGATCATGCGTTACGTAGACAAAGGTCTGACCAAGCTCCTGTTGAACCCTCTTGAGTTCTCCCCTTGCGATCAGACGGGTCCGAGCGTCAAGGTTGCTCAGGGGCTCATCTAGCAAGAAGAAGGCCGGGTCCCGGACCATTGCCCTCGCCAGGGCGACTCTCTGCTTCTGGCCTCCGCTGATTTTCGTGACCGGTTTGTCGATGATGTCATCGATTCTGAGAAGTTTCGCCGCCTCCACGACCTTCTTCACCATGTCTTCATGCGGTACGCGCCTCATCTTGAGTGGAAATGCTATGTTTCCCGCGACAGTCATGTTTGGATAGAGGGCGTAGCTCTGGAAGACCATCGCGATGTTACGCTTGTTCGGAGGAAGCTCAGTCTCGTCTATGCCATCTATGAGGACTTGGCCAGAATCCGGCCTTTCGATGCCCGCAATGATCCTGAGGAGGGTGCTTTTTCCCTCACCCGAGGGTCCCAGGATGACGAAAAACTCGCCTTTCTCAACCTCTAGCGAAACTTTGTTCAGGACTCTTTTGTTCCCATAAGACTTGTCAACGTTGACGAGTTCGAGCTTTGTCAACCATGCAATCCGCCCGAGAGATATTCCCCTTTCAAGTATCTTTGCAACATTATAGTAAGAATGACCACCGGTAACGTGAGAACTAGGGCGAACGATGAGGACGCGAGTATGTTTCCTCGTGTAATATTTGTGTAGATGATTATCGGGAGCGTTGGATTGATGGGGGAGAGGATTACTGCAAAGGTGAACTCGTCCCAGGACAGCATCCATGAGATGAGAAAAGCTGCAGCAACCGCTGATTTGGAAAGCGGTACGAGAAGAGTGTATAGTGTTCGGAGCATTCCAGCTCCATCGACTCTTGCCTGGTTCTCAAGGTCCTTCGGTAGGCTCTGAAAGGCGCCTAGCAATAGGAAGATGGTGAAAGGGAGAGCTACGAGGCCCTGAGCCAATGCCAGTCCAAGGATCGTGTTGTAGAGGTGTAAAGTTATGAAACTGACACTGATTGGAATCGCTATGACCAGCGCCGGTATCATGTTTACGAGGAAGAGCAGAGCCGAAATCATGTTCGAGAGATTGTTAGGAAGCTTGCTAAGACCGTAGGCGGCTGGTATTCCGAAGAGGAGAGTGATTACTCCCACTAGCGAAGCCGTCATAAGGCTCCTCATTGTCGGGTCGACGAGGTTCGTACCCTGTATCGCTTGAACAAGATTCTGTAGCGTGAATCCACCAGGCCATTGGAGAGGTCGAAGCGAGCCAAGTGTGAACTCGACCGGCGAGAAGGAGATCAGAAAGAGAATGTAAAGTGGGTACAGCAACAGAGCAGACACGAACGCTACGAGAACATGTTGAATTGCTCGTGAGAAAAAGGCCATCACGCGATCCTCCGAAGTTTTAGAGCCACAAGGGCGAAAACGAGCACAACTGCAAGAAGGATCGTGGACGCTGCATAGGAGTAGTAGATGGAGCTCGTTGTTGAATAGAACTCGTAGGCTAACGTCGCCAAGAAAGGTGGATTGTAGCCAACAAGGACGAGCGGGAGAGCGAATATGTTGAACTCGCTTATTCCTCTTATCACAAGAGCGATGAGGATGAAATTCCTGAGATTGGGCAGCGTCACGTAGAAGAAGCGTCGAACGGGACCCGCTCCGTCAATAGCCGCAGCGTTGTAGAGTTCCCGAGAGATTCCGGTCATCCCAGCCAACAGGATCATGGCGACGATCGGAGTGTTCTTCCAGCTGTCCGAGAGAATCAGGAGCAGGATCTTAGAACTGAAGTTCGAGTACCAGTTGACGGATGGAAGCCCGAAAAGTTGGAGGAACGAGTTCATGTAACCGTCTGAGACCGTGAAGATGTTTGAGAAAATGAAAGAAGCGACTATCGTAGCAACTCCCCAAGGAAGAATAGTTATTGTCATGAAAGCTCTCTTGCCGATGAACTCCCTAGCTAGAAGGCCGGCAATTATGAAGGCCAGGAAGAACTGGAATGCTAGAGCTCCGAAGCTGACAACTAGAGTGTTTGCTATCGCGTTGCCTAGACCGAGGAAGACGAGACCCTGATAGTTCGATAGGGTATTAGACGCGAAGGGAGTCTGAAAGCTCTCGAAGACTGCCGTGAAAGTGGGGTAGAGCGAAAAATATAGGATGTACGCTACGGCCGGGGTGACTAGGAGGAGAGGGCTGTAGCTCTCTTTCCACCTCAATCATGGCTTTCCTCAAGCGTGCTTACGAGACCGAGATCGGCTTGAACACGTTCTGCTCGTACTGCTGAGCAGTCGTAGCCCCATATTGTGCGACAAGGAATTGGTAGAGCTGCTGATTCTCGCTGTCGAGGATGCTCTTTATCTGAGATGGTTGTGCGTTATTAACGATTATTTTTGTCCAAGCGTCATCAGCATAGCCATTCCACTGAGTGATCCAGGGAGCTGGATTTCTCAGGAATATTCCTTGTTGGATTGCGGAGAGCAGAGCGTTACCTATCGCTGTTATGTTTTGCGGGAGGTTCGCGTAGGCGTCCGAGTTTATCGCTACCCAAGAAAGCTTCTGAAGCATTTCCGTCTGTGCTTGCGAGCTCAATAGGAACTTTGCAAAGGCCTCTATAGCGGGAAGATTGGTTGCGCCCTTGGGTATCACTAGTACGTCTCCCCCTAGGAGATGGTTGCTGTTTGCAGGTCCGGAAGGACCTGGGTAGACCCCAAGGTTACTGTCGTTCATCTGGAAGGTAGCGTTGGTCAACAGGTTGTAGACGTACGGCCACTGGTAGTCGAGAATCTGATATCTGCCCTGTGCCAGACCCGTGTAGCTGCCCCAGTATCCTTGAGTATACTCGGGGTTGAAGTAGGGGGATAGTTGTTGCAAATACTGGAATGTTTCCACATCTTTAGTATCATTGAGGAGGAACGGGTTTCCACCGAACTGTACCATCCACTGGTAAAGCTCAGTTGCGGTACTGTCACTTCCTCCTCCCTGGAACATGATCGGCCCGCAGTTGTTGCACCATGTCTGCAATGTCCTCGCATCGTTCAACAGTTCTGTCGTGTTGGATGGGGGGGTGCTGATTCCGGCAGCTGTTAGTGCCGCTTTTTGGTAGAATACTAATGGGATGTTTGAATGGAACGGTATGAAATATGTCGCTCCACCGTACACCTGCTGTTCGTAGGCTATCATTTTCTGAGCGCTAGTTATCAAGCTAGAAGTTTCGATGTTGCTGAGCGTCGAAGTGAGGTCGGTTACGGCGTTCGCGTAGATGACTTCTCCTACAACCAAGTTGTCGATTCCTACAAGTGAATTCCCTACGTTGTTGCCTTTGACGAGCGCCTCGACTACATTTGCGACGTCAGATGGTCCCGATAGATTCACGAAGATAACTGTCGTGCCGGGATTGTTGCTCTCGAACTCTGGTATTAGTTGGTGTTGGACGAAGTCTGCTTCGTTGGGAGCAAGCGCCTCGTAGAAGAATACGGTGGTCGATCGATTGGATGAGATATACAGGTAATAAGTGCCAGCGCCAGCTACCGCACCTACTACTATGATGATGATTAGAATTAGGGCGAGGTGAGCTCTAGCCCATCCGACTTTGAGGGATGCGGGAGTTCCAGCCGACAAAGGGCCGATCCGGTGGGGGATAGCATGTCTGTTGGAATAAATAGCTACCTGAAACGCGATATAATACTATAGAAAAATGGACCGGGCAATGACTCCCAGATATCCCCAGCCCCGTTGAAGGATACCATGAAATTCGATCATTATTCGCAAATCTAAGTGGTAGAGTACGCTTGTACTAGAAGTCCCCGAAGAAGAGCTGAATCGGAACAGTATTCTAATAACAACTGTGACACATACTAAACGGGGAAAAGCTCCATTCGTGACTACCCCGATGTAATCCGCTAGAAAAAGTGCAGAACTATTGGACGGATTTCCAGTTCCGGTCGAATCGGCGTACAAGCAAATTGGTGCCTACGGAGTCATCGGCAACACTAGGACGGTGGCCCTTGTTGGCTATGATGGATCTATTGATTGGTGCTGTCTGCCGAGGTTCGACTCGCCCAGCCTCTTCGCGGCGATACTAAGCAACAGAACAGGCGGCAGGTGGAGTCTCGCCCCGGTTGGGAAAGGCCGTGCCTCTCAGACCTATCTGAAAAACACGAACATTCTCGTGACCGAGTTCCAAGTAGATGGTTCCAGAGTAATAGCCACGGATTTCATGCCGTGTTCTAACTCTAGCGATGCATGGTCGGCTCCCCCTGAAATACACAGGATTCTGAATTGTGTCGAGGGAAAGGTTAGATTTCGGCTCGATCTTGATCCCCGCTTCGACTATGGGCTTGTCCGGCCTGATGTGGTGGTGGATGGGAGGAATGCCTCGTTCAGGAGTCAGCGGGACGAGATGGTGCTAGCATCTACAGTTCGGCTCAAACCTCCCAAGACGGGTCACCTCTCTACCGATTTTCAAATGTCCCGGGGGGATCGAGAGGTTTTCGTTTTGAGCTATGGGGAGGCTGAACCTCGTGAGGTGGAGGAGTACAACACTATCGAGCAGTTGCAGGAGACAGAGATTTTCTGGAGGACTTGGGTTCGAAAGTTGCGTTATGAGGGACGTTGGCGGAGGGAGGTGATGCGCTCCGCGCTGACGCTGAAGATGCTTGTCTATGCTCCGACAGGGGCTATTGTTGCTGCGCCCACCACTTCGTTGCCTGAGGTTTTTGGGGGGGACATGAACTGGGACTATCGGTATTCTTGGATTAGAGACTCTGCTCATTCGCTCTGGGCCTTTCATTTGCTTGGAGACACTAGCGAGGCGGAGAGGTATCTCCGCTGGCTCATCGAGACTGACCCCGCATTGGATCTCAATCTTCGGCTCATGTACACCATCCAAGGCCAACCCGTCTCTCCGGAGAGGGCTGTGTCTTCACTCGAAGGCTACCGGGGAAGTAAGCCCGTGAGGATAGGCAACGCGGCGGCGCAACAGTTCCAGATGGACGCCTACGGCTATATGCTGGACGCGCTCTATTTTTCGACTAGGCACGGGCTTTCTATCACCCGAGGGATGTACTATCGGTTCGTGAAGCCTCTCGCTGATTTCATCGTCGATCACTGGCGTCTTCCTGGAAACGGTATCTGGGAGCTCCGGGGCAAGAAACGGCATTATGTTGAGACGAAGGCTATGTGCTATGCTGGTCTTGAGAGGGCCGTGGAAATCGCGAGGGTCTCCAAGCATATGGAGGACGTGCCAGAGTGGCGGAAGGCCATGCATGAGATCAGAAGAGAGATCCTGTCAAAGGGATGGTCTGGCAAGAGGAGGGCTTTTCGGATGCATTATGGAACAGACGCGCTGGATTCTGCCAGCCTGCTAATGCCTCTCATAGGGTTCGTCAAGCCCCGAGACAGACGGGTCGTGAGCACGGTGGACGCGGTGATGAAGGAGCTCGCACGGAACTCGTTGATCTACCGGTACAGGTCAAACGGAGGATCGAGAAACAGTGAGGGAGCCTTCCTAGTCTGTAGCTTCTGGCTCGTCGCCTGTCTCGCGAGGATGGGCCGGACAGGTAAAGCGCTGAGGATTTTCAAGGATCTTTTGGGTTATGCGAACCATGTGGGACTGTACTCTGAAGAGATTAACCCTGATACTCTGGAGTTCATGGGGAACTTTCCACAGGCATTCAGCCATATGGGGCTGATCATGGCCGCCTTCGAACTCGACAACGCTCTGGACGGAAAGTAGAATGCGTTTCATCGTGTCTACACTGACAGCGAGATTGAATAGGAAGAAATCGGTAGCTTCGAGATGAGACAACCGGTATCGTCTATTCTTTTGTCACAGGGTCATTTCTAGCTCAATCTCGTCCCGGAGGGGGATTCCTTCCTTTCCCAGCAGAGGAATCTCAGGCTTTAGCCTCCTGGACCTTTCGAGCGCATTCGGGTAGACGGCGACGATGTGAAGCCCCCACTTCTGATAGAACCGCAGAGAACTCAGATTGTCGTTTGTGGTTATGAGCCAGAGCCGTCTACAGCGAGCCTTGATGGCCGCGTCTCTCACGGCGTTGAGAAGTGATGATCCCGTTCCTGTTCCTTCCGAGAGACTGTTGAGGGTGACAACCTCGCATTCGTCACGCTCTACTCTGAACGTGACGAGCCCGACTACCTTCTCGTCAGCGACTGCAGCGAAGCCTTCTAGCTCGCTAGGGTCGAACATTCTCCCCTTGCTCACGACCCGGTTGGACCCCCACTGGTCTTGTATGAAGCTCGTCACCATCGGACTATCCTCTTTGGTCAATGGTCTAAGGCTAACCTCTCTCAAAGCAGATTCTTCTAGACCAGCAGGGTCCTAATCTGAATCTATTAGAAGATTCTCGGAATCGCTCCTTGGACCACGAGTCATCCAGAGACTGTTAGATCGCGCTGTGTGGAGCGTCTGAATCTCTTGATCCCGCTTCGCCTATCAGGACTGTGGAGCTTGACCCATTCTGGTATTATGATTGCTCTGAGTAGCTCTTGGAGTGTTATGCCTCGCTCTTGGGCCAGTCTCTTCAGTTCTTCGTAGACTGTTTCTTCCACTGTTTGCATGAATTTTGTCAATTTTTTCATCTCGCACATACTCAAGTCGGCAGTCGGATCTTTGACGGGAGAGAAGTATTGGAATCCCAGAGGGTCCTGTAGCCCTTGAAGCTGCCCTGCGGGACTAGCAACGGCGCCGGCCGCGATTACTACCGCGACTCGCGGACGGAGGCGACCACGACATTACCGATTCCCGTCCGAAATTTTTTTCCTGCGAAATTCTGCCAACCTTTTCCGCTCTAAAAACCTGTTTTTGTTCCAAGTTTTGTACAGTGGTGTTCTAACTTTTCTGCCGGTCAGAACCATTTTTCACCGAACAGCTCAATTACGCGACCGATTTCTAGTCATACAGAGTAAAAAGAGTATACAATCCCCCGTTCCCAACAGATCCACACGCTAATCGAAGGCGAAAAAGGGACTTGTCCAACGTAGATGTCGGAAAAAGTCTTACTCTTACCGCGCGATTCCCCACTGTGCACTCTAGCTTCTAATCCTTTTTAGATTCTTCCTGATTCACGGCAGAGTGTGGCAGCCGAGACAGCATTCCTCCTCGATCTTGGTATCCTAGCTGTCTCAGCCTTGATTTTCAGTCTGATCTTTGCCAGGTTCAAGCTGCCGATCGTCTCCGCTCAAATCTTGGCGGGGATGACGGTAGGACCATTCGCCCTCGGCTGGGTCGTAGATCAGACTGTCATAGGAGAAATCGCTTCCGTCGGGATCGTCCTCCTTCTCTTCCTCCTCGGCCTCGAGCTCGACCCCGTCGAGTTGCGGAAGATAGCCAAGCAGGTGGTGCCTTTGACCTTCGTTGAGATAGGCATCACCTCTGCCTTTGCCCTCGCGGCGTCGTACTTCCTTGGTCTGACGCTGATCTGGTCCGTTATCTTCGCAATGGCAGTGAGCATAAGCAGCACCGCCATTGTAGGCAAGATCATTCTCGAGAGGCGGATGTTTCAGGCCCAAGAGTCAAAATTCCTCGTTGGGCTGATGATCGCCGAAGATTTCGTCGCAGTTGGATTCTTGATAGTTCTGTCCACAATCACCTCCCCCGGAGCCGCATCCGCGTCCCAACAGTTTACGCGGATACTCGAGATCGGACTCGGCGGGGTCGGTCTTCTCGTCCTGGGTTATCTAGTAGCCAGATACCTGGCCCGTATAGCGATCGACTATCTCAGCTCGTATGAAGTAGATCTAGAAGAGATTCCATTTCTGTTCGCCCTTGCCCTCGGCGTTCTCTTCGCAGTACTAGCTGCAGTGCTAGGATATTCTCCAGGCATCGGGGCATTCGTGATCGGGCTCTCAATCAGAGGAAAGCAGTCAAGATTCTTGACTGAGAAGCTTTCAACGATCAAAGACCTGTTCCTGGTCCTCTTCTTCGTTTCAATGGGGAGCCTGATCGATCCATTCTCGGCGCTTGGCCTCGGGATCGCGATCATACTGGCTCTAGCGCTGGTGGTAGGAGGGAAGCTTGTTGGCGGATTCGCCGTCGGAAATGTTCTTTCCCGCAGTCAACATAATCCAGGGATCAGGCCATGGTCTTTCGGGACTTGGCTGGTTCCTCGAGGAGAGTTCTCGTTCGTAATAGGGCAATTCGCATTGGCCATCGGGCTCATAAGTCGAGACATCTTCTCACTCATAGGCCTCTCAGTCCTCATCACCGCCCTGGTCGGTCCGTTCCTCCAGAGACTGGTCGAGCCCAAAATGGCGGAGAGCAGTCATCTGCTCAGGCCGCAGAAGGATGAGACGTCAGAACAATGAATCGTCGGACAGAGGGTCGGGAACTGCAACATGCACATTTCTAGTCGATGAAACCCATTTCCCAGGAACGGCCTGGAAGATTGTTCCTCAGATCAGGGCCATGCATGGACCCAATCATCTTACACTGGTACACAGTCTTCTGGCACCAGCTCAGTCTTACTTGTGGTCGACGCCAAAGTCACAACGCCCCCATTTTGCCTTGCCTGCCAGGTACATGCCTCATCTTTCTATGTAATCCCGTATTGCTTTCAGATGCTTCGGATTTTTCCGAAGAAACTCGACGAGCCTTGCGATCTTGTGAACAGTGATTGGCTGAATGTAGTGCTCAATTCCTTCCGTATCCTGATGTGCCGTTGTTTCCTCCACTCCGATCATAGAGAGGAACTCCGAGATTATCCCATGCCGCGAGATTACGGATCTGGCCACCTTCTCTCCCTTTTCGGTAAGCTTCATTCCTCGGTAAGGCTCATGGACCAAGTATCCCCTGTTGGCAAGGTTCCCTACCATGCCGGACACGGTCGGAGGTTTGACGTTCAGCATATCGGAAAGGTCGACCGTGCTCGCGTATCCCTTATCATGGCTCAGCCGGTAGATTGCTTCGAGGTAATCTTCCAGGCGAGAGGTCTCCTTTTTCAGATGAATCATCTGCCCAATTCGGGCTCGGTCTGGAGCCGCATCTTTGGTAAAAAGCTTGGCAAATTAGGCCCGCCTAAGCAATTCGAGTATATTAGCAAAATTAGACCGGGCAAACCATGTTAGAGTGACCTAAATTTAAATATCAGGTGTCGTCCTACGCGGGCTATGCGGGCCCCCTGGAAAGCGCAAGAACAGATCATGACTGGGCCGACGGGGCAGAAAACTAGCACTCGAGCTTCTCGTCGCGATTTCCTACTCTACCTTGGGCCCTCTCTCATGGTTTCCTTGGCCTACATGGATCCGGGCAATTATGGTACCGACCTCGCAGCAGGTGCAGGCTTCAAGTTCGGGCTCGTCTGGGCTGTCTGGCTTGCTTCGGCGATGGCGATGCTACTACAGTATCTTTCTGGGAAACTTGGAATCGCTTCCGGGCACTCTCTACCCGAAATGGTAAGGAAGTCGCTGGTACGGAAGGAGTTTGTGGTTCCCTACTGGCTCGCTGCTGAGGCGGCGGCGGCGGCGACCGACCTTGCGGAATACTTGGGCACTGTCGTGGCTCTCAACATACTCTTTGGTGTACCTCTTCTGTACGCTGCAATCTTCGGCGCATTCGATGTCCTTCTGTTGATGACGATGATGACAAGACGATTCCACATAATAGAGCAATTTTTCATGCTTTTCACGAGCGTTCTCGTCATTGGCATACTCTACCAGTTGATAGTCATCAAACCTGACCTGGGCCAGATTGCATTCCATTCTGTTGTGCCAGGCTCTTTGAGCACCGACGCTCTTCTGCTTGTCGTCGGGATAATCGGGGCGACTGTAATGCCCCACGCCCTTTTCGTCCACTCGTGGCTTTCAAAGAACAAGATGGATCTCATGGGCAAGAAGATACCCGATCCCGAAAATAGATACGATTCTTCCAATGCCTCGCTCGAAGTGAGACAAAAAACCAGGAAAATCCACCTGTGGGAGACTGTAGTATTCCTGAGCATTGCTGGAGTTGTAAACGCAGGAATACTACTTGTGGCTACACCGCTGTACCCGAACTCTAATCTCACGATTGAATATGCGGTACGACAGCTAAGCGGGATATTCGCACCCATCGTGGGAATCATCTTTGTTCTGACCCTACTTGCGTCAGGTCTCACGTCATCGACACTCGGAACAATCGCAGGGCAGGTAATAATGGAGGGACTGATTGGGAAGCACTGGAACATTTGGGCAAGAAGAATAGTGACGAGGGGTGTGAACGTGTTCCCAACCACGATAGCGATACTCGCCGGGCTTGATCCGCTTATCTTGCTGGTTTATAGTCAGGTGATCCTGAGCCTCATGATTCCCCTCCCGATGATCCCACTTGTCTACTTCACATCAAAGAAGAGGTTCATGGGGGATTTTGTCAACAGAAGGAGAACAATTATTGTCGCCGTGGTGACCGTCGCGTTGATAATGGCGTTCAACGCATACTTGCTGCTAACTAGCCTGTAAAACTGTGAATACGTTCGCACTTGCCGCCAAGATGATGCGGGGGGTGGGATTTGAACCCACGTCGCGCTCTCCGAAGCGCTCAGTGGACCCTTCTTGATTCAAATTTCCATCGGACATGTTGATCACAATATGATTGTGCTTGGCTAGCTAAGAACACTTCCGGTCGATTTACCAGTAAGCGGCGATTATGGTAGTCCATGAAGTACATGACCGATGCTATTCTCGCACACGTGAAACGAAACTCCGAGACGGAGGCTTAGATTGCGATACGGGTTCACATGTTGATGAGGAAGAACGAACATTCGCAGGAGCACACTTCGGATGGCGAAATCGCTGAGTTTCTTAGGGAAAGCCCAAGAGTCAATCACGTTAAGCGTGATTGACCACGACCGCTGAACGTTGCAAGTTTGGCAGGTTACCGCATGTTCGAGTTCAGGATGCTGTGGCGGATTATATTCTCAGAAACCCGCTGTAAAGTTAATTTGCATCACAATTGGCGAAACTCAACTATGTATCCCGGAGACCTCGAAGCATTTCGAGCCTTTATTCAGAGGGATGGTTTACGCTTTTAACCAAATATCGGACCGGTACACTGGATAATGCTAAATATCAAACGTCTGGCGACCGTAGCTGACGCCCATTTGCAGCTAGTCAGAATCAAACATGTACGAAAGGCCAAATTTGGGCGCGTCGTTCTAATAATCTCGTTATGCCTTCTTTTCGTTGCCGTTCAGGCGCGACAAGTATCCGCGAAGCCATTCACTTGTAAGCAGCAAGGTGCATCTAGCCTTTACATCTGCGTCCCTGACCCCGAGGATGGGGACACAGCTACGATCACAAACGCCTTACCTGTGTGGACTTGCACGGGGAACAACGTTAGGGTCATTGGTGACACGGCTTTTGAAATGACTGTTACGGGAGGAGCAGGCTGCCCCACGGCCGTTGGAGGTAAGATGACTATCGGCCATTGTAGCAAGTGCCTATCATTCGTAGTTATTGCACCCATTATAGATCCAGAGAGTGTAGTTTTGGAACCTGCGACTAACAAACTCATAGTTACGAACGGCAGCACTGCTGGGCCCATGTATCAGATTGATGCATCTGGACGGGTTTCGGTTTTCGCTCAGAGTCTGATGGTCCCACCCGGAAGCCATTTGGCCACTCCTGGCAACAACACGGGTGGCTTTGTGCGTGGCGATATCTTTGTGGGCAATTCCACAGCCAGCAACGAGCTTTGGATTGACGAGGTCACGTCGGCCGGGGTGATTGTTGCTGAACCGTTCGCTAGATGTTCAGCTCCGGGACCAGACTGGTTCATCTCCGGCCTCACCTTCGACTCTGTCGGAAATTTCGGACGCGACCTTCTCGTTGTCGCGAGTACTTCACATATGGGAGTGCCGGAGCTGTTTCGCGTTCACAACGGCGGAACTTGCCAATTAGTTGCCAACTTGGGCGCTTTGAGCGGTGTAATTGAGGGATTGGCAATAGCTCCTTCTGGGTTCGGTGTACCAGGACAAGCGATATTAGGTGTTGAGGATACTGGTCAACTGGCCGCAGTTGACTCCTCAGGAATAGTAACCATATTGAATGGTGTCGGGAATCTGGGGAATATTGAGAGTCTAAACTTCGTTCCAGGTGGTATCGTTGCGTACATCGTTAACTTTCCAGGCCGAGATCTTATCGAGGCCTCGGGTCCTCCCCAGTATCAATTTACCAGCGCAGACGTAGGAAGTCTTATCGTCAGCGACGAGGGTGGAAATGTTCCTGGATACGCCAACACGAACTTTACTCAAGTTAGATACAACTCTACTGGTCGCACGTACAGCCAGCTTGGAATTGACTTCGGAGAAGTCCGGGCAGAAGCAGCGATCTTTGTCCCATTCTCCTCCTTTCCTGTCGGAGGCACCAGTCTTCCCATCGACTACGTAGGCTTATTAGCGCCTTATGCGCTGGCCGTAATTGCGAGCCTGGGAGCCGTTTTCGTCGTGGTTTATTGCATGAAGCACAGCAAATTCTTGCGCCAATGCCGGTAACGATCCTGAAGAACCTGGCACGTGTGATCCGTGGGATTCCGAGCCCACATACGTGAGGACTGGCTCGGCAAGAGCTTCTCTGACAGGGCTTCCGCTTCTACAGTTTCTTGTATTTCTTCGCAGTGCGAAAAATGGCGCTTGAAGGTCTCAGTCTCCAAGGTTGAGTCCGCTCACTTGCTGGCCAGAAAGAAAACAGCTGCATGTATCTCCACATGGCCCTCAACGCGTGGCTAGACGCTCGTCTAGGGATCTCCCTGGTTCCTTGATTCGCGCATTGTGGCAGTCTACTTGACCAATTGTCCTCCATTCGCTCGAGTTGTAGGGCTTTCTTCGAGACCGTCAGCTAGAATCCTACCCCTCCCCTCCGCTTCAAATGTTCGCAGGAAGTTGCGCAAATGGGTGCTATTTTCCTGAACCCTCTCCACCTCCTCCATTCCCGAAGTGGTCACCAACAGATTATCGTCCTTAGCGACAACTTGAACCGGAATACAGCAGACATCATTCTCGAGAAGAAGGCTCCCCTCCTCAGAAAGTGGTGACAGAATGGGAACTTGACTCCCATCTGGCAGAAGGCTGGAAGTACACTGCGACTCTTCCCTCGGGAAGAATAATTATAGAGAATTGAAAAGAGATATGTCTTCGACATCGGTGAAGAGCCTAACTCTCGTAAATGTCCCACTTGTGAAAGCATCTCAACAAAATCCAACCATCAGTGCCCTCTTAGCTTTAGGAATAGAGTAACCCGACCTGTCGGCTCATTGGCAACCCCTCCCTGCTTCTTTCCAGGATGATCCAACCTCTATCGACAAACTCTCTGCATCTTCTTACGATCAAACGACGGGCAGCCAGGATCTGCCCCATTGAAGCTAGGAGCCGATAATGCGATGGTGGCCAAGTACACCGATACTTGATGAAGGGTGCCCTCCTCCCCTATTGCTAATAGGAGAATGAAGGCCCCCAATCCTTAAGTACAAACTTCTTCACAAGCCAAAAATTACGTTGGGAGAGAGATTAGGAAACAAGGCACATGCATTTACTCAACTTATTCTGCTAATACTCGCCGCAGCTGGACTGTCGGCAGGAATCATAAATCCCGTACGTGCGGTTAGCTGGACGTTGAACTTAGACGCCAGCGTGGGTAATTCGGGAACATCAAACCAGACTGACACTAGCGTAGACACATCCGCAATTCAGACGCATGCCTTCCGAGTAGGAGCCATTCTTACCGGTGCATCTCGCACACATCTGCTGAATGTCTCCAGTTGGCAGTTTACCATCTTCTACAATGCAAGCGAGTTCATACCGGAGGGTTATCCCAGTGCCGTATCAGGATATCCCGACGGTGCCTGCGGCACCGTTCTCGCGGGCATTAATTGGACCGACCCGTATAGTCCACTCCCTTGCGGTGGCGGAACTGTCTCTGGATACCAGTCTTCCAGCGGACAGATAACGGTCGTAGGTGTTAACCCCCGTGGAGGTAACATACCGCTTTCCATTTCCGGAACTTGGCAATTTGCCGATGTTGAATTTGCTCTTCTTGGCCAAGCCAGCCCTGCAACTCAAACTTTCACGATCGGTAGCATCAGCGTTGATGATAATGGGGTTGTATTGCCAGTGGCCGCTGGACCCCCAATTACAGAGACCATTAATGACATACCCCCCACTGCCGTAATTTCACCGACTCACCTTTCACCGGGCGATCCTTCCTGCAGTCCCTCGCCGTGCAGCGCCTATGCTTTCCGTTTTGACGGCTCAGCAAGCATTGATCTAGATGGAACCATTCCAAACCCGGGCGGTTACCTTTGGGACTTTGGCGACAATACGCAAGACCCAGGGCTCACGGGTCCGGTGGTTGTTCACGATTACTCCCAGTATGTGACACCTGGTCCTAGGTCCACCTTTCTGACGGTGTTTTGTTCTCCGACTAGTGTGGCAGACAATCAGGTTACAACTTGCAAGGCTACCGTTGGGGAATCGTCCGGTGGCGGTGCTGTTACACCTTGCTGCAGCGTGTCGTTCACGACCAACAGCACTGGTACATTCAGTCTGAACAACATCAATACTAATACTTGCTCACTGGTTGCCGGCGTCGTTGGGACTGCTTATTGCAGATTAAACTATACTGCCACTGTTTCCGGTCACCATCTGATTACTGGAATGTTCGTTGGCGACTCTGTCCATACGGGTAGCGACGGTAGCTACAACCTCCCCGTCGACAGATTCGTGTACGCCACGACTACAACTATTGACTGTTCCCCACCTTCTGTCACTGACAACGAAGCGACAGATTGTCACGTGACGGTGACTGGTAGCGAGACTCCCATCGGATCTGTTTCCTTTACGGCGAATAGTACTGGCGCCTTCAGTCCAAGCAATACCTGCAAATTGTTTTTTGATTCTCCCGGCTATGCGTCGTGCGATGTATATTATACCCCGAACGTTCCGGGTCATTATAATGTTACAGCCATCTACGATGGTGACGGGGCGCACACCGCTAGCGGTAGCTCGTTCACTGGCGCAACGATACACACTAGTGCGTTCACGGTAACCTTGAGAGTTCAGGATAATTCCGGTGACACTGGAGTAGCCCGAGATGCTGGCGGAGGGGTGATTGTTGATTTTCAGCCTAGCCATGCGAATGTCACTGTTCTTGGTAACGCTTCAAGGACCGACGTATCTTGTGTTCCTTCGTCGGTGCAAGCGAACACGAACACCTCATGCAGTACTACAGTAACAGACACTGGTGCCACCCCCAGTACTCCCGCGGGAACGGTCACGTTCACGAACGTGGGTTCTGGCGGTTTCACCCCATCAAACAGCTGTACTCTTGTCGCAGGCCAAATCGCGGGCACAGCCACTTGCAGTGTGAACTACACTCCTACAGCTGTCAATAGTGGAATCCACACGATTACAGCAACCTACCACGGAGATTCTAACCATGCAACTAGCGACGGGTCAACGGCCGTATCGGTAGTGTCTGGGTCCGTTGGAGGCATTGCGCTTCCAGTGGATAAAATTGCATTGCTTGCGCGTCTAATCATCTTCGCTGCTGCCATCCTGGCACCGGCCGGCGTAGCCGTTTCGTATGTCAGGCATGCGAAAGGCAGAAGAAAAAGGGCAAAGTCTTCCGACTGAGACGTAGGGCGTTGACTCTCTGAAGGAACCTTCCGAACTCAGAATGGTCGCGAATAGCTGTCTACGCGTGGACTATTGAGACGTTATCTCGAATCCACCAATACAACTAATCCCCTTGTTGACTTTGCGCGTGCAAACTACCCACGTTTCAGGCTCGCGTTTTCATGTTTTCCTCGTGTGTCCCGCGTGGCTCTGGTGTGCGCGAATTCCGACAAATCTTGAGCATAATGTGACCCCGCGCGGGCAATCACCCCATTGAACCCGGCGACTTTGCACGTGAAATCATCGACTTCCAATCGACAAGTTGGGTGTAACGTAACGTGTTCTGAATCGACTTGTGCCCGAGGAGCCGCATGACATGGAGAATGTCGTGGGTCTTATGATACTCATAGGTCGCCTTCCAGTGTCGAAAAGTGTGCAGTGTTACTTGGTTGAGTCGTGGGTTGCTGACCTTCACAGCCAGCTTTCTCCTCTGCTTCTCGTAGTTTCGCCGGAATTTCTCAATGTCGCACGTTGCGAAGATCCTTGAGTTCTTCTTCGGAAGCATATTGACTGCTGGGCATGTCCTTAGGCTGATTTTGAACTGGCGTGGATGGCTGCCCTTCTCGGGAGTAAGAGTGACTATGCCTCGTTCGAAATCGATGTCGGTGCACTTGAGGGTCCACGCTTCTCCGATTCGGGCTCCGGTCTCTTTTAGAAGTTGTAGGACGGCGGATGTTTTGGGTCCTGTTCCGCTGATCAGAGCATCAATCTCCGATTCCAATGGAATAAATGGTAGCTTCTCGATACGCTCGTACCGCGGTTTCTCGAATGTGAATCCTAGCGACCGGGCTAGGAGCGCGTAGGCGTCGCATGCGAGTTCCTTGGTTCCCTCGGACCAGGCCATCTCGGCGATTGCTTTCTTGACAGCTTCCGCGTCTTTCAGGTCGGCTTTCCGAGAGATGATTTTCAGAATTTTGGCTCGTCGTTCGATGGTGGATGGTTTGTAGCCCTCCTTCTTCATCCAGAATGAATGTTCAATAATCAAACCCGGCGCGGGGGGGGTTTGTTAATGGTGCGGGGGGTGGGATTTGAACCCACGAACCCCTACGGGACAGGGTCCTGAGCCCTGCGCCTTTGACCTGGCTTGGCAACCCCCGCTTGGAGGGCGGAGTGCGAAAGTTGTCAGATAAAGCCGTGTGTCGTCGACGAGTCCTATGGGCCCCGGTTCTTCACGAGCGTTATTGTTGCTCTTTCTCTGGCTTTGCCGTCTCTGGCGCTGGAGGGATCTGGTGCCGGCCGGTTCTTCCTGGAATTCCTCTGTACTTTTCTATCTCTCGGAGTCTATTCTCCCAGTCTCGCATCTGTCTATCCTTCAGCAGCTGGTTGAGGATCTGTGAGGTGTTGTTGTAAAGCTGGGTCCAGCGCTCCCGCGTCTTCAAGTCCAGATTCTCATCGACTATGACCCTGCGGCACCTTGCCAGGTTCTGACGTAGCTCTCTTACCATCCTATCGCGCACCCTCTCCTCAAGCCCGCCGCTCTGGTCCAGGCTCAGCCCACCACACCCTTCCGTCGCCGCTCGCCTGTCTCCGAGACCAATCCGTCAATCCTACGTGCCTCCACCAATACTCTCCTGGACCCGCCGTCGCGTAGAGCAAGCCTCCACAGCCTCAACAACCGCGACCCAGTCGCACTCAACAGCCTCTTCTGTCCCTGATCCAGCGTCCTCTGCCTCGACCCTTCCTCCAGGTCGTCCAGGACCATTACCGTCAACCGGCGAATGTTCGCCAGAAGCTCGCCATATCCGTCATCTAGATTCTCTATTGCCAAATGTTCCATCTTCCACTTGTCCCAGCGATCTCTCCGGCGTCCCGTCCCGTAGGCTCATCCATCTCCTAAGAAGAGAGGAATCCCCGCCAGCATAGGGCGTGTCCCTATCGAGACCGCGACAGACTATACGTCAATCCCTCGAAATAAACAATGTCCAACCCGCTGACATAGACAACCAAAGACGATATTCGCACAAACAGCGCCGACAACGTCCACAATCGCGCAAGAACGTCCGGAGCAGACGGAAAAGTACGTTTTCCAATCCTGGAAAAGCATGCTAATCTGTCCCCCGGGGGCCTAAAGTCTCTCCCGAGAAAAATCCCACCTCCTCCAGTCCACTCCCCGAGAAACAGACGGTGTCCCTAAGAAAGGGGACTAGTGTCCACGGCTCTCCAGCCCATCCTACTTTGTCCGTTCCAGCACTACTTCTATGGTGGAGACGTTCCGTGCGTCTTGGCCTTCACCGACAACCTCCGTGCCCAAGTTCACATGCTTTACAAGGCTGCCCTGGAAGAAGCGGTTATTCACCACCTCAGCCACATCAACAGCCGTGCTGATGGCTCTTCCACGAGCCTTTAGACTCAGCTTCTTGGCGCCCGTGTTAAAATGCATCATGACAGCCGTAGCATAAGCCATGATCGGCTTCTTACCGATCAGTATCGTGTCCGCCGGGATGTCACTTCTACGCACCGGGGCAGGAGCCCTCTCCGCCTTCTTTGGTTCTTCTGACAAGCAATTCACCTCCATGTACGCGAGTACACTGACGGCAAACCCGGCTATGCACAGAACCCGCCTAAATAGCTATCTAAAACCCGTGCCCACGACCCGCCCCAATGGACCAAGCTCGACCCAACCCATTTCCTGGCTCGTAGAGAGGAATCTTTCTCGGTCACGCCCACGCTCCATCCTTCCTCTCAAGAGCCACTCAGTAACAGACCCCAAACATCATTGTAGCCAACCGCGAGGGCCGCCGTGTACCACGCTCTTCTCACTCCAAATTACTGACCATCCTCATTCAAGGAGCCATTCACCAAAATCAACGAGAAAGAAGAACCGTGACGGGGAATGTTCCTCCCGCATGTCGAACAGACACGATGCATCCGGACTAGTCCGGCAGTAGCGGATTGCTAGAAAACTGTATCTAGAATCTCGAAATAAAAACCGAAAACTTTCTTCCAGACTCGTTCAAATACGGTGAACGTGAACTTTCTTCTTCCGACCTTTCTGATCAAACTTCAACGTTTATCTCTAACGACAGAACAAGATATATTCTCATGCCCAAGTTTATGCAGTCACTCGGGATAGAAACCTACCACCGGCTAGTAACAGAGGCAAAGGCGAGAGATGTCACAGTACAGTCCCTCATACGCACCGTCATAGTCCCAGAATGGCTCAACACAGCGCCAGCCGTGAAGCCAAGCATCCAGACTACCATAGCCAGGCCCATAGCCCAACCCGGCACCTTCATCTCCCACGCCGGAATCCTCACAGAGACGACACGCCGACCCTTCCTAAACTCCACGATCGGGCGGGGGAAACCCTAGCCCGAACCGTTTTCTTTCGACGCGAAAGAAACCCCGCTAAGAAGCTAGAATTCTACTCCTAGATTCGCCCTCTCTCCCCACAACACCTCGACCCTCAGGCCCCCACACAAACCGGACCATGTAGCAGGAGGCTTGGGACTAAGCTACAGCGCTCGGCTGTATCTTCGGCCTCGCCGCCTCGGAGAACTGCTGGGAGAAGCGCTCGTACATCTTCAGCTCCGCGCTCGACATCGGCTTGATCTTCTGTAACGCCTCGTCAAAGTGACGCTTCCCCACTCTCAACGACTTTGCCCGCTTCTTAGCATCCTCAGGATCCTTAGCCTTCGAAATATGCTCCCGGAGGGCGAGCATCACAGCCGTGTTCGCCACTGACGCGATATCAGCCCCGGTATACCCGTCCGTCCGCCGCGCAATCTCGTCTAGGTTCACGTCCTCCGCAAGCGGCGTCTTCCGGGTGTGAATCCTAACTATCTGCCTCCTCGCCTCGAGATCAGGCGGGGGCACGAACAATAGCCGGTCGAACCTTCCCGGCCTCAACAGAGCCGAGTCGATAATGTCAGGCCGGTTCGTGGCAGCTATAATGACCACGTTCCGCAGCTCCTCCAATCCATCCATTTCGGTAAGAAACTGGCTGATCACCCGTTCCGTGACATGAGTCTCGCCCCCGCCGCTCCCCCGGACAGGCGCTACGGAGTCTATCTCGTCGAAGAATATGATGCAAGGCGAAGCCTGACGGGCCTTCCGAAAGACTTCTCGCACCGCCTTCTCGGACTCGCCCACGAACTTGTTCAGGAGCTCTGGACCCTTCACGCTGATGAAGTTCGACTCGCTCTCATGCGCCACCGCCTTAGCTAGGAGCGTCTTGCCCGTCCCGGGAGGACCGTACAGCAACAGCCCCTTAGGCGGGCTAGCGTTCAGCTGCGCGAACAAGTCCGGATACTTCAACGGCCATTCCACCGCCTCCCGCAGCTCCTCTTTCACATCCTCCAAGCCCCCGATCTGATCCCATGACACGTCAGGAATCTCGACCAGGACCTCCCGCATGGCTGAGGGTTCGATCTCCTTCAAGGCGTCCAGAAAATCGGACATTTTTACGATGATCTTGTTCAGAATATCGCCTGGAATGCTCTGAGCCTCAAGATTGATCTCAGGCAGGATCCTACGGAGGGCCCGTATGGCCGCCTCCTTTGCCAGGGCTTCGAGATCCGCGCCGACAAAACCGTGCGTCACGTCTGCCAGCTTCTTCAGATCCACATCCTCCGCCAACGGCATACCGCGGGTGTGAATCTCCAAGACTTCCAAGCGCCCGTCACGATCGGGCACGCCGATCTCGATCTCCCGGTCGAATCGTCCCGGTCGGCGCAGAGCCGGGTCGATCGCGTTGGGACGATTGGTCGCCCCGATCACAACCACCTTCCCCCGCGACTGGAGCCCGTCCATCAGGGATAGGAGCTGGCTGGTAACCCGCTTCTCAACCTCCCCCGTCACCTCCTCCCTCTTCGGAGCAATAGAGTCGATCTCGTCAATGAAAATGATCGAAGGCGCATTCTCCTGTGCCTCCTTGAACACCTCTCTAAGCCGCTCCTCACTCTCGCCATAGTACTTGCTCATTATCTCCGGCCCTCCGATGCTGAGAAAGTTCGCGTTCGTCTCGCTCGCAACCGCCCTCGCCAACAGTGTCTTCCCGGTCCCCGGAGGACCGTGAAGCAAGACTCCCTTCGGTGCCTCAACCCCGAGCCTCTCGAACAATTCTGGATGCCGTAGGGGAAGCTCTATCATCTCACGGATCTTCTGAATGACGGGACGGAGCCCGCCGATGTCCTCGTAGCTAATACGAGGAATCGCCCGGATCGGCTCCTTGACCTGCTCCCCAACCAGAACCTCCGTCCCCTCTGTAACAATTACCGCCTCGGCCAACGGACTCGTGTTCGTCACGACAAGATTCACGGTCCGTCCCATGATGTTGATCGGGACGAAGTCTCCCCGCGAAAGGACCCTCCCTTCCAAGAGCTGGCTCAGATACTCTTCCCCTCCGACAATACGGAGCGGTTCGGTCGGAGCCAGCGTCAAGCGTTCAGCGATCTTAGCATCGATCTTCCGAATCGTCACCTTGTCATCAATCGAGACGCCCGCATTGTTCCTGAGGTAACCATCAATCCGGACGATTCCCTTCCCATAATCCTGCTCGTGAGCCGGCCAGCACAAGGCGTTCGTCTTACGCTTGCCCGTAATCTGCACGACGTCCCCCGAGGTTAATCCGAGGTCTTGCACAACCTTCGGATCTATCCTGGCTATTCCCCGGCCTACATCTCGCTGCAGCGCGTCGGCAACCCTCAGAGTCGCAGTCTTTTCGGGCATTCCATTCACCAAGAAGAATTCAAAGAGGCCCAAGCTACTCTAATAAAACGCTAGCAGGATCGATTCCAAAGAATCGCTTCATCCAGCATTGGTAATCGTAACTTACTCGCTAACGGTTCGGACCTGCCCAGCGCAGGATTCGCTGGTCCTCGCGGAGTTTTAGCTCTGACTCCTTCCATCCCCCGAAATGGGTCCCGTGTGATTTATACACAGCCAGCCCTCCTAGGTTCTCAAGTCGGGTGCGGGAGCAGAGAAAACAATGTCGGATGATGTGAAGCGGATGGCCGACCTCCTGAAATCAGGAGCGACAATGCTCTCTGACGTTTGTCCGAATTGTGGCAGCCCCTTGTTCAAAGTCAAGGGTGAAATCTTCTGCGCAAAGTGCAACAAGCCTGTGGTTTACGCTCGGGCAACAGGACCCCAGGCAACGGTCTCTGCCAGCATGCTTCTCGAGAGCGTCGAGCAGACTGTTATTGGAAAGATCAGCGAGACCAATGAGCTGTTGAAGCTGGAAAAAGATCCTGAAAGGCTCTCAGCCTATAGCAATCTAGTATTCGGTTGGCTCTCGATGCTGGAAAAGCTTAGGAATCTCAAAGAGACTTTCAACCAATCATAGTCTCGACAAGGTCTTCGGCTCAACCACACTTCCGTCGACGAGATTTGTCAGCTCCACCTTCCGGCTTCTCCTCCTAGCGAGAACAACGGTGGCGCCAGCCTGGCTCGCTAGGTCCAACAGCTCCCTCCTCCTTCTCTCACCTAGAAAGGAGCTGCCTGCCTTGCATTCGACCAGGACAGATTGGCCAGGGCGGAGGCAGACTAAGTCTATCGGCTTCGACTGTGCCGCACGAATCACAAAAAATCCATTCCTCCGGAACAAGTCCCGGACTCGATACTCCAGCCTGCGACCAGCCTCGTAGTTGGACAAGTACGAC
>Ga0209159_1000278_pt1 | contig 48790 bp, 43 predicted proteins | sample GraSoiAngelo_144_FD_185901 | JGI IMG/M metagenome (GOLD analysis project Ga0209159, IMG submission 185901) | Grasslands soil microbial communities from the Angelo Coastal Reserve, California, USA - 14_1009_02_40cm (SPAdes) (version 2) | ecosystem: Environmental > Terrestrial > Soil > Grasslands ...
GCTGCTCTCCAACGACCTCACGCCGGAGAGCCGTCTGATGATGTACCGGACGGTGGGCGAGCGCGTGCGGACGATCGCGCCCTTCTTCCAGTACGACCGGGATCCCTACATGGTCGTCACCGACGACGGCCGCCTGCAGTGGATGCTCGACGGCTACACGACGACGGATCGCTACCCGTACTCCGATCCGGTTCGCGGCCTGGGCAACTACATCCGCAACTCGGTCAAGGCCGTGATCGACGCCTACCACGGGACGGTCACCTTCTACATCGCCGACGCCACCGATCCCATCGTCCGAGCCTACGCGCGCGCGTTTCCCGGTCTGCTGAAGCCGCTCAGCGAGATGCCGGCCGACCTCCAGCGCCACATCCGCTACCCGGAAGACTTCTTCACGATCCAGGCGCGGAAGTACGCGACGTATCACATGCTCGATCCCCAGGTCTTCTACAACAAGGAAGACCTGTGGGCCGTCCCGCGCCGCACGGTCGAAGGTCGCGAGCGCGAGATGGAGCCCTACTACACGATCATGCGGCTTCCCGGCGAGGCCCGGGAGGAGTTCATCCTGCTCACGCTGTTCAATCCGGCGCGCCGCGACAACATGATCGCGTGGCTTGCCGCGCGCTCGGATCCCGGCCACTACGGCCGCCTCATCGCCTACAACTTCCCCAAGCAGAAGCTCGTCTATGGGCCACGTCAGATCGACGCGCGCATCGACCAGGACCCCGTCATCTCCCAGCAGCTCTCGCTGTGGAATCAGCGGGGCTCGACGGTCATCCGCGGCTCGCTCCTGGCCATCCCGATCGACCAGTCGCTGATCTACGTGCAGCCGCTCTACCTGGCGGCCTCCGAGCAGGGCGCACTCCCCGAGCTCCGTCGCGTCATCGTCGCCTACGGCAACCAGATCGCGATGGAGGCCACGCTCGAACAGTCGCTGGCGCGGATCTTCGGCGGCCGGCCGGCGCCGACGGCCGTGTCGGCGCCGACGCCCGCGGGCGGCGCTCCCCGCGAGGCGGTGACCGGTGCGCGCGCCCTCGTCCTGCGGGCGTGGGAAATCTGGGAGCGCTCGCAAGACGCGCTGCGCCGGGGCGACTGGGCGCAATACGGCGCCGAGCAGAAGCGGCTGGAAGAGACGCTCCGCTCGCTCCGCGAAGCCCGCTAGCGGCCGTCAGGTCCGGGCGCGGAGGAAGAGCGAGGCGCCGACGCCGAGGAAGATGAAGTTGGCGGTCCAGGCGGCCAGCAGCGGTGGCAGGAGATCGGCGCGGGCGAAGGCGCGGGCGGAGTAGTCCACCACCATGTAGGCGGCCATGATCCCGATGGCGAGCGCGATCCCGTACAGCCGCCCGCCGCGCGGCGACTGCAGCGCGAACGGGATGGCCACCAGGACCATGATGAGGTTCTTCAGCGGATCGGAGAGCTTCGAATACATGTCGACCAGGTACTTCTTGACCTGGAACCCGGCCGCCTCCAGGCGCGCTACGTAATCGCGCAGCTCGCGATAGCTCATCGCCGTCGGTGGTTTCTGGATGTCGGTGAAGTCACGGATGGTCTCCTCCAGCTCCACCGCGGTGTGACTGAAGGGAATGGTCGTGACCTTCCCGTCTCGGGCGAGCTCCCGAGCAGCGCCATCCATCAGCTCCCAGCCGGTCGGCGTCCAGTGCGCCCTCCGCGCGTCCAGTCGACTGACCAGGCGGAAATCCTGGGGATCGATCTCGAGCACCGTCACGCCGTAGAGATCATTCGTGGCGGGATTGAGCAGCTCCACCCGGTAGAAGCGACTCTCGGCGCTCCGCAGCCACAGGCGTGTCCGCGACTGGAGATGTTTGGGAAGCTGGCCCTTGATCTTGACCCGGTCCACCTCCTCGCCGCGTTCGTTCAGAACGGGGAGGACGAACTCCTGGAACATGCCGGCGCCGAGCGCGATCGCGAGCCCGGTCAGGAGGACCGGCGCACTCGCCCGGTAGAGACTCACGCCGGCCGCCTTCAGCGCGGTCAGCTCGTGCCAGCGAGTGAGCGTCAGGAACAGGAAGACGGTCGCCACCAGCATGACGATCGGAAGCCCCTGGTGGAGCGCGACCGGCAACGCGTAAACGAAGTGCTCGAAGACGTAGACGAGGGGCGGCTTGACGCGAAGGTAGCGGTCGAGGGTTTGTAACAGGTCCACCACGATGAAGAGGGCGGCCGTCACGGCGAGGCCGATGCCGATGAAGGTGAGGAACTGGCGGATCAGGTACCGGTCGATGATCAAGGTCGTATCGCGCGCGGTGGCCGTGAAGCGCTCGGCCCGGCCGGCCCGTCGGCGCGGTACCCGCTGCCAGACGACGCCGATGACGCGCCAGACCGTGCGCAGATGCGGCGCCCGCCACTCGCGCGCGGTGATGCCGAGCAGCCCCGTGCCCATCGCCCCGAACAGGATGTTGGGCATCCAGATGGCCAGCCACACGGGCATGCGGCCGCGCAGGGCGAGGCCCTCCAGCGTGGTGAGGATCAGGTAGTAGCTGACGAGGATGACCAGCGTGCCGACCATCGCCACGCTGCGCCCGCCGCGATGCGAGCGCACCGCCAGCGGGAATCCGAGCAGCACGAAGATGATCGCGGCCACCGGAAAGGCGAACCGCTTGTGGAGCTCGGCTTCGTGCGGGGGCCGATTGACGGGATCGTTCCGGTACTCCCGGATCTTGGCGACGAGCTGAGGCAGGTTCAGATCCCGCTCGGGCTTCTCGACGCGCGCTGCGGTCTTCAACGCCGACTCGAGCTGCAGGTTCATGTCGTAGATGCCGAACCCGGTGAAGCGGTAGCGCTTGGGTCCGGCCGCCCCGCCCGTCGTCTCTTCGGTCGTCACGCCCTGCGGAGGATTGGCCGGCTCGACGTCGCCCTCGTTGACGCCGCCGTTGAGGAGCCGCAGGGTGATACGTCGCGTCGTCTCGTCGGTGAGGAGCCGTCCCTCGCGGGCGGTGATGACCCGCGTGAGCTTGGGATCGCGCTCGTCGGAGACGACGAGCCCGCGGAGCCCAACCTGCGAGGCGCTGATCTCCTCGACGTAGACGACGGTGTCGCCGAAGCTCGTGTTGAACACCCGCTCCTTGAGCCCCGTCACCGCGCGTGTGCGGAGGACCTCGAAGAGCTGGGATTGAAACTCCTTGTTGGCCAGCGGGTTCAGCACCAGCGTGAGCAGGGCGGTGGCCGCGGTCACGGCGATGCCGGCCAGAAGGGCAGGCCGGAACAGCCGCAGGAGGCTCACGCCGGCCGCCTTGAAGGCGACGATCTCCAGGTCGCCGGCGAGCCGGCCTCCGGCGAGCAGGACGGCAACCAGGAGCGCCATCGGCAGCGTGTGGGCCAGGAACGAGGGCAGCATGAACACCAGGAGTTGCACGACGAGGTGGAACGGCACCCCCTTGGTGATCACGAGCTCGGTCAGGTTGTAAATGCGGTCCAGGACAAGGAAGAACGTGAACAGCGTGACGCCGAGCGCGAACGGCGACACCAGCTCGCGCATGATGTAGCGGTCGAGCACCGCGAGCGGCAGCGGTTTCACGGCTCTGTTGTAACATAGCTCTGTGAATCGCCAGGGCTGGCGGCTCGTGTTTCTTCTGGCGCCGGTCCTCCTGGGCGCCGTTGCCGCTCCCGCGCAGGACGACCGTCTCGAGCGCTTCCGGACCCTGGCCGCCACCCGCCTCGCCCTCGTCGGCACCGACGACGGCGAGCGTTCCCGCGAAGCCCTGCGCGAGATCTATGCGCTGCTCGACGAGGAGATCGTCGAGAGCCTGCAGAGCGGCAGCGTCTTCACGTCGCTCCCGTTCCTTCAAGAACGCCTCGACGGCTTCGCCGACGCCTGGGGCGGCGCCTCCTTCAAGCTCCGGCGCCTCGGCCCGCTGACCGTCGGTGCGTTTCAGCTCGTGGACAGTAGCCCCGGCAATTCGGTGAGGGTCTACGGTGAAGCGGGTGGCGAGGCCCGACTCCTGCACGCCTTCGTGCGTGACGGCCGTCCGGTGCTCTATCCGCTGGCCGGCGGCCCGGCTCCCCTCATGGTGGTCGCCTGGGAAGGGTGGCCGACCAATGCCGGCGTTCGCCCGCTCCGCCTCGAGATGCTGCGCATGCGCGGTGACGACGTGACGGTGACCTGGGATACGGCGCCGCTCTATCCGGAAGGTCTCGTCGCGCGCGACTGGAGGCTGCGCGGAAACGAGCTGCGCATCCGATACGAGCTGCACTACCCGGGCTGGACCCCGGGATGCGAAGGCCAGACCGAGCAGGAGGACGTGTACCGGTTGCCAACCGATGGAACGGTGCCCGCACGCGTGGCCCGCCGCCAGTACAACGCGTGGCACCAGGCGCTGCACCATTCGGTCTCTGGATTGTTCGCCGCGCTGGCCTCGGGCGACCGCGCGTCGCTGACGGCGTTCGTGCCCGACGCCGAGCTGCGACGTCGCCTCCCGGCAACGCTCGCGGCCGAACCCGCCTGCGACGCGCCCGACCCAGCGGCCGATCCCGACGCGGTTTCGGTCGCGGCGGTGGAATCCGAGCGACGGCCGTGGTCGCTCACCTGGCGTCGTGCCGGCCGGCGCTGGCAGCTAGTGTCGGCAACGCCGGTGCTATGATCGATTGGTGAGCGACCCGGGGCAGGTCCTCTCCGACCGCTACGATCCCGCGGCCGTCGAGGCTCGCTGGTATCCGCTGTGGGAGTCTCGCGGCTACTTCAGCGCGGATCCGAAGTCCCAGCAGAAGCCCTACTCGATCGTCATCCCGCCGCCCAACGTGACCGGCTCCCTCCACATGGGCCATGCGCTGAACAACACGCTGCAGGACGTGCTGATCCGGATGAAGCGCATGGATGGCTTCAGCGCGCTGTGGGTGCCGGGCACGGACCACGCCGGCATCGCCACCCAGGTGGTGGTGGAGCGCCAGCTCGCGGCCGAGGGCAAGACCAAGGACGATCTCGGCCGGGAGGCGTTCGTCGAGCGTGTCTGGCGCTGGAAGGAGGAATCAGGCGGAACCATCATCCGGCAGCTCAAGCGTCTGGGCGCGTCCTGCGACTGGTCGCGCGAGCGCTTCACCATGGATCCCGGCCTCTCGCGGGCGGTTCGCGAGGTCTTCGTCCGGCTCTACGAGGACGGGCTCATCTATCGTGACGACTACATCGTCAACTGGTGCCCGCGCTGCCAGACCGTGCTGTCCGATCTCGAGGTGGAGCGCGAAGACCGGGACGCGCAGTTCGTGTACATCAAGTACGGCCCGCTGACGCTCGGCACCGTGCGTCCCGAGACGAAGCTCGGCGACACGGGCATCGCCGTGCATCCCAAGGACAAGCGCTACGCGAAGTACGTCGGCCAGGTGCTCGACGTGCCGTCGGTGCAGGGCACCGCGAAGATCAAGGTGGTGGCCGACGAGGCGGTCGATCGCGACTTCGGCACCGGCGTCGTCAAAGTCACGCCCGGCCACGATCCGGTGGACTTCGAGATCGGCAAGCGCCACAACCTGCCGATCAAGACCGTCATCGGCTTCGACGGCAAGATGACGGCCGAAGCGGGTACGTACGCCGGACTCGATCGCTTCGAGGCCCGCCGCCGCATCGTCGAGGACATGCAGGCGCTCGGCCTCATCGATCGCATCGAGCCCTATCGCCACGCGGTCGGGCTCTGCTATCGGTGCAAGACGGTCGTCGAGCCGCTGGTCTCCAAGCAGTGGTACGTGAACGTGACGCCGCTCGCCGCCGAGGCGATCAAGGCCGTCCGCCAGGGCCGCATCAAGATCGTCCCGCGCGGCTGGACGAAGACGTACGACCACTGGATGGAAAACATCCGGCCGTGGTGCATCTCGCGCCAGCTCTGGTGGGGCCATCGCATCCCCGCCTGGTACTGCGAGCGCGACGGCAGCGTGCACGTCTCGCGCGAGGACGTGACGGCCTGCCCCACCTGCGGCGGCCCGGTGCGCCAGGACACCGACGTGCTCGACACGTGGTTCTCGTCGGGGCTCTGGCCGTTCTCCACGCTCGGGTGGCCGGACGACACGCCCGAGCTGAAGAAGTTCTATCCGACGTCCGTGCTCGTCACGGGCTTCGACATCCTGTTCTTCTGGGTGGCGCGGATGGCGATGCTCGGTCTGCGCTTCATGAACGACGTGCCCTTCCGCGACGTGTACATCCACGCCCTCGTTCGCGACGCCGAGGGCCAGAAGATGTCGAAGTCGAAGGGCAACGTGATCGATCCACTCGTGATGATGGACAAGTACGGCACCGACGCCTTCCGCTTCACCCTGGTGGCGCTGGCCGCCCAGGGGCGCGACGTGCGCCTGGCCGAGGAGCGGATCGAGGGCTACCGCAACTTCGCCAACAAGCTCTGGAACGCCGCCCGTCTCGTGCTCTCGAATCTCGACGGTTACGACGCTCGGCAGGCCGCCAAGACACCGGCAGGTCTGGCCGACCGCTGGATCGTGAGCCGCCTGGCTGCGACGACCGCCGAGGTGCGGACGAGCCTGCGCCGCTATCGCTTCAACGACGCGGCGTCGGCGGTGTACCAGTTCCTGTGGCACGAGTTCTGCGACTGGTATCTCGAGATCGCGAAGGTGGCGCTCTATCGGCGTGACGACGCCCCGGCGCGCCTGCGCGCCCAGCACACGCTGGTCACCGTGCTGGAAGCGACGCTGCGCCTGCTCCATCCGTTCATGCCGTTCATCACCGAGGAGCTCTGGCAGCGGCTCCCGCGTGACAAGCGCGCGCCCGACTCGATCATGATCGCCGACTATCCGAAAGCCAGCCGGCGCCTGCATGACGCCGAGGCCGAGCGCGACATGGCCGCCGTGATGGACGTCGTCACCGCCATCCGCAACATCCGGGGCGAGATGCGCATCGCACCCGGCGTGACGCTGGCCGTCACGGCCAAGCCCGGAGGCGAGCACGCGGCGGCGCTCCAGGAGACGGCGCGGCTCGTCGAGTTTCTCGGCCGCTGTCGGTTGACCGTCGATCCCGGCGCGAGCCGACCGGCCGCTTCGGCTCTCGCCGTCGTCGGGCCGTCCGAGATCTACGTGGACCTGGCCGGAGTCGTCGATCTGGCCGGCGAGCGCGCGCGTCTGGAGAAGGAGCTGAAGCGCGCCACCGACACGCTCGCCTTCCTCGAAGCGAAGCTGGCGCGCCCGGAGTTCGTCGAGCGGGCGCCGGCCGAGGTCGTCGAGAAGGAGCGCGACCGTCTTGCCGAGCAGCAGCAGCTACGCCAGAAGCTCGAGGCAAGCCTGGCCTGGCTGAGCGAGGCGTCGCGCTGACCCCTTCGCGGATCATCAGGCTCCAGACGGTCGAGTCCACGCAGAGCGTCGCGTTCGACCTTGCCAGCCAGGGCGCCGCCGATCGAACGGTCGTCGTCGCCGAGCATCAGACGGCAGGCCGCGGCCGTCGCGGCCACCACTGGCAGGATGAACCGGGCGCGAACCTGCTCTTCTCGATCATCGTGCGTTCGTCGCTTCCCCTCGCTCGCCGCCCGTTGCTCTCCTTTGCTGCCGCCGTGGCCGTCGCCGAAGCGCTCGCCGAGGTGGCCAGGGTCGACGCGCGCCTGAAGTGGCCGAACGACGTGCTGGTCGCTGACCGAAAGGTCGCCGGCATCCTGCTCGAGTCGCGAAGCGCCGCCACGGGCAGTGAGCCTGCCGAGCTCGCTCCGACGATCATCGGCATCGGAGTGAACGTCACCCAGTCGCGCTTCGATCCCGAGCTGGCGGGACTGGCGACATCCGTCGTTCTCGAAAACGGGCGGAGCGTCCCGCGCGACGAGCTCCTCGACGTGCTGCTGGACCACTTCGATCGCTGGCGTGCGCGGCTCGAGAAGGAAGGCTTCGCGCCGGTGCGTGAACGGTGGCTCGTGCTCGCCGATACGATCGGGCGTGAGGTCCGGGTGGACGGGCAAATGGGGCTGGCCGTCGGCCTGGATGAGGACGGGGCGCTGCTCCTCCGAGACGCGGGAAGGACGCACCGCGTCGTGGCCGGCACGGCGACGAGCAGGGGCGGCGACCGCGATTGACACCCCCGATCACCGAGGCTATACTGCACCAAATCTAGTAGGTCAACGCGTGGCGATCCCTATATATGGAATCGCCCGGGCGGGGTGAACACAGCGAGCCAGGGGGTACCGCATGGGGATGTGGGTCGGGCGGGGGCGCAAGGCCAGGGTTGCCTATGGGTTCGACGACATCGCGCTGGTCCCCGGAACCATCACGGTCAATCCGAATGAAGTCGACATCTCGTGGGAGCTCTGTGGTCGTCGCTTCGATCTCCCCATCATCGCGGCGGCCATGGACGGAGTGGTCGGTCCCCGACTGGCCATCGAGATGGGCCGATTGGGCGGGCTCGCCGTCCTCAACCTGGAAGGCGTCTTCTCCCGCTACGCCAACCCGGACATGGTGCTCGACAGGATCGTCTCGGCCAATCAGGAAGAAGCCACCAAGATCATCCAGGGCATCTACGGTGAGCCCATCAAGGAAGACCTGATCCACCGCCGGATCAGCGAGATCAAAAAGGGCGGCAGCGCGGTCGCGGTTTCGTCCATTCCCCAGCGGGCCGAGCGATTCGCACAGATCGCCCAGGAAGCCGGCGCCGACGTCTTCATCGTCCAGTCCACCGTCACGACTGCCCGCCACTTTGCGACCGAGTACACGCCCGTCGACCTGCGCAAGCTCAAGAAGCAGCTCGCGATTCCCCTCATCATCGGCAACGTCGTCACGTACGAGGCGTGTCTCGAGCTCATGGACTGCGGCGCCGACGCGCTGCTCATCGGCGTGGGCCCGGGCGCCGCGTGCACGAGTCGCGAAGTGCTCGGTCTCGGCGTGCCGCAGGTGACGGCCACGGCCGATTCGGCGGCAGCCCGCGACTTCTACTACAAGCAGACCGGACGCTACGTCCCCATCATCACCGACGGAGGCATGACGACCGGAGGCGATGTGTGCAAGGCGCTCGCCTCGGGCGCCGATGCCGTGATGATCGGCTCCGCGTTCGCGCGCTCGGTCGAGGCGCCCGGCCGCGGCTACCACTGGGGCATGGCGACGCCGCATCAGAATCTGCCGCGCGGGACGCGGATCCGCGTGGGCATCGCCGGGTCACTGGAACAGATCCTCTTCGGGCCTGCGTTCACCGAGGACGGCACGTTGAACCTCGTCGGCGCCATTCGCACGTGCATGGGCTCGGTGGGGGCTCGCAACATCCGCGAGCTGCAGCAGACCGAGCTGATCATCGCGCCCGCGATCAAGACCGAAGGCAAGATCTTCCAGCAGGCCCAGAAGCTCGGCCGCGCGCGGTAAGGGCGCCGTCGAGCATGGTGGACGCGCCCGACAAGATCGCGATCATCGACTTCGGTGGGCAGTACACGCAGTTGATCGCCCGCCGCATCCGCGAGCTGTCCGTGTATTCCGAGATCCTGTCGTGCACCGAGCCCATCGAGACGGTGCTCCGAGGCGGGTACTGCGGCATCGTGCTCTCAGGCGGTCCGGCCAGCGTCTACGAGGATGGTGCGCCGCTTCCCGCGAAGGCGCTGTTCGACGCCGGGATCCCGGTCCTGGGCATCTGCTACGGGATGCAGGCGATGGGGTATTTGCTCGGCGGTCACGTCCTCCAGTCGGAGCGCCGCGAATACGGCGCCGCCGAGGTCACGCTGAAGGGTGAGGGCCCGCTGCTGCGTGGCGTGACGCCAGACAGCGATGGACGACTGAGCGTGTGGATGAGCCATGGCGACTCCGTGACGCGTCCGCCGAAGGGCTTCACGAGTCTCGGGACGACGACGAACTGTCCCGTCGCAGTGATGGCCGACGACGAGCGCAAGCTGTACGCGGTGCAGTTCCACCCCGAGGTCGCGCACACCCCTCAGGGGATGACCATCCTGACGAACTTCGTCGAGATCTGCGGCGCCCGGCGCGCGTGGTCGATGGCCTCGTTCATCGACACGGCCGTCGAGGCGATTCGCGCCAAGGTCGGCCGTGACCGCGTCCTCTGTGCGCTCTCGGGCGGCGTCGACTCCGCCGTCGTCGCCGTGCTCGTCCACCGTGCGATCGGCGACCAGCTCACGTGCATGTTCGTCGACAACGGCGTCCTCCGGAAAGGCGAAGCCGCGGCGGTGGTTCACACCTTCCGGGACGCCTTCAAGCTGAACCTCATCCACGTCGACGCTTCTCGCCGTTTCCTCAACGTGCTGCGAGGGGTCACCGACCCGGAGCTGAAGCGCAAGCGCATCGGCGCCGAGTTCATCGCGGTCTTCGAAGAGGAAGCCGCGCGGCTCGGCGACATTCCCTGGCTGGCTCAGGGAACGCTCTACCCGGACGTCATCGAGTCCCTGTCGTTCAAAGGGCCGTCGGCGACCATCAAGACTCATCACAACGTCGGCGGGTTGCCCACGAAGATGAAGTTCAAGCTGGTCGAGCCGCTCCGCGAGCTCTTCAAGGACGAGGTTCGCGGCGTGGGCGAACTGCTGGGCCTTCCGCCTGCCGTCGTGTGGCGGCAGCCCTTTCCAGGACCCGGGCTCGCGATCCGCGTCCTCGGCGAGGTGTCGGAGGAGCGGCTCGAGCTGCTGCGCGACGCCGATGCCATCGTCCAGGAGGAGGTCCAGGCTGCCGGCCTCGAACGGGAGCTCTGGCAGGCGTTCGCCGTCCTCCTGCCGGTCCGTACGGTGGGCGTGATGGGAGATTTCCGCACGTATGCGCAGGTCATCGCGTTGCGCGCCGTCATGAGCCAGGACGCCATGACGGCGGACTGGGCGCGGTTGCCCTACGATCTGCTCGGCCGCATCTCGAACCGAATCATCAATGAAGTCAAAGGCATCAACCGCGTCGTGTTCGACGTCTCTTCAAAGCCGCCAAGCACGATCGAGTGGGAATAGGTCACCGAAGATGACGCATGCAGCATAGCGATTTCGTCCATCTCCACGTGCACTCCGAGTACTCGCTGCTGGACGGCGCCGCCCAGCTCGAGAAGCTGGTGGCCAAGGCGAAGGAGCTGAAGTTCCCGGCCATCGCGCTGACCGATCACGGCAACCTCTTCGGTGCCATCGACTTCTACCAGGCGGCTCAGAAGGGGGGCATCAAGCCCATCGTGGGCTGCGAGCTGTACGTGGCGCCGCGTGGGCGCAAGGAGCGGGGCGGGGAGGATGGCGGCTACGAAGGCGCCAACCACCTCACGGTCCTCGTCCGCAATCTCACCGGTTACAAGAACCTGATCAAGCTCGTGGCCAAGGCCTACCTCGAGGGCTTCTACTACAAGCCGCGCGTCGACAAAGAGCTGTTGGCGCAACACGCCGACGGTTTGCTCGTGCTGTCGGGCTGTCTGAACTCCGAAGTCTCGCGGCTGATCTCGGCGGGTGAGCACGATCGCGCCCGCGAGGCAGCCGGCTGGCACCAGGAGGTGTTCGGCAAGGACCACTACTTCATGGAGGTCCAGGCCCACGGCCTCGACGAGCAGACGAAGGTGACCGCGGAGACGCTGAAGCTCGCCCAGGCCATCGGCGCGCCGATCGCCGGGACCAACGACTCGCACTACCTCGAGGCGGGGCACGGACGCGCTCACGAAGCGCTGCTCTGCATCCAGACCGGCTCGACGCTCCTCGATCCGAAGCGCTGGCGCTTCTCGACCGAGGAGTTCTACGTCAAGTCGGCGGACGAGATGGCGCGGGTGTTCGCCGAGATCCCGGACGCGTGCCGCAACACCCTGGCGGTCGCCGAGCGCTGCAATCTGACGCTCGAGTTCGGGAGCTTCCACCTGCCGAGATACGTCGTGCCCGAGAACCACACGCTGGAGAGCTATCTCGAGCACGTGGCCCGCGATGGCCTCAAGCGCCGCTACGGGGCAAATCCGGGCGATGCCATCGAGGAGCGCTTCGCTCACGAGCTTCGCATCATCGAGAAGATGGGGTTCGCCGGCTACTTCCTGGTCGTGTGGGACTTCATTCACTACGCGCGCGAGCGAGGGATCGCCGTGGGCCCTGGCCGCGGCTCCTCGGCCGGCTCTCTGGTGGCGTATTGCCTGGGCATCACGAACGTCGACCCGATTCGGTATGGCCTGCTGTTCGAGCGCTTCCTCAACCCGGAGCGGATCTCGATGCCCGACATGGACATCGACTTCGCCGACGATCGCCGCGACGAGGTCATCCGGTACGTCGCCGAGAAGTACGGCCACGACCGGGTCGCTCACATCATCACGTTCGGGACGCTGGGCGCCAAGGCCGCCATTCGCGACGTCGGCCGCGTGCTGGGCATGACCTACGCGGACGTGGACCGCATCGCCAAGCTGGTCCCGGCGTTTCCGCTGAACATCACGCTCGACGACGCCTACCAGAAGTCGCCGCCACTCGCCGAGATGGTCAAGACCCAGACGAACGTGAAGGAACTCTGGGACATCGCGCGGACGCTGGAGGGCTGCACCCGCCACGCGTCGGTCCACGCCTCCGCCGTCGTCATCTCCGACGACGCGCTCGACGAGCACATTCCGCTCTACAAGGACCCCAAACGGCCGGAGCTGATCACCGGGTTCGCCATGGGGCCGATCGAGAAGCTCGGCCTGCTCAAGATGGACTTCCTCGGCCTCCGCACGCTGACCGTCCTCGCCAACACCGTGGCCTTGATCCGCGACTCGCGGGGCGTGGCGATCGACCTCGACACGCTGCCTCTGGACGACGCCAAGACCTATGCGCTGCTCACGGACGCGCGGACGTTCGGCGTCTTCCAGCTGGAATCGGGGGGCATGCGCGATGCCCTGCGCGGGCTCAAGCCGTCGAGCCTCGAGGACGTGATCGCGATGGTGTCCCTCTACCGGCCGGGCCCGATGGAGCTCATCCCGGATTTCATCGCGCGCAAGCACGGGCGGGCGAAGATCACGTACGAGCACCCGGCGATGCAGAAGTTCACGCAGGGCACCTACGGGATCATGGTGTACCAAGAGCAGATCATGCAGATCGCCTCGGAGATGGCCGGCTTCACGATGGGGGAAGCCGACACGCTGCGGCGGGCCATGGGCAAGAAGGACCGCGAGCTCATGGCCAAGCAGCGCGACAAGTTCCTGGCCGGCTGCGCCGAGAAGGGCACGGCGGCGGCCAAGGCCGAGCGCGTGTGGGAATTGATGGAGAAGTTCGCGGGCTACGGCTTCAACAAGAGCCATGCCGCGGCGTACGCGCTGGTCGCGTATCAGACCGCCTACTTCAAGGCGAACTATCCGGTCGAGTTCATGGCGGCCCTGCTGACGTCGGAAATGGGCGACACCGACAAGATCGTCAAGTACATCGACGAGTGTCGAGCCATGGACCTCCGGGTGCAGCCGCCCGACGTGAACGTCTCCGCCGTCCAGTTCAGCGTCGCCGGCGACACGATCCGCTTCGGCCTGGCCGCGATCAAGAACGTGGGCGAGGCGGCCATGGAATCGATCCTGGCCACGCGCAAGCAGGACGGTCCGTTCAAGAGCCTCGAGGATTTCTGTGCGCGGGTCGACCTGCGCCTGGTCAACCGCCGCGTGCTGGAGTCCCTGATCAAGGCGGGCGCGTTCGACTCGCTCGGCTTGCCGCGCGCGCACCTCATGGCCGGCGTCGACACCGCGCTCGAGACGGGCCAGCGGCAACAGCGGGAGAAGGCCGAAGGCCAGGCCTCGTTCTTCGATCTGCTGCCGACGCCGGTGGCCGCGCCGAAGGCCGAGCCGATCGCCCTCGTGGCCGAGTGGGACTCCGATCAGCGGCTCGAGTTCGAGAAGGAGGTCCTCGGCTTCTACATCTCGGGGCATCCGCTCGCGCGCTATGCGTCGATGGTGGAATCCTTCGGGATCACGTCGACGAGCGAGATCGCCGCCAAGAGCGCGGGCGCGCGGGTGCTGCTGTTCGGTCAGGTGGCGGCCTTGAAGGAGACGGCGACCAAGAGCGGCAGCCGCATGGCGTTCGTCACGCTCGAAGACATGGTCGGTACCGTCGAGGTCACCGTCTTCCCCGAGCCCTTCAAGGCGGCGGCCGAGCATCTGCGGGGACGGCAACCCGTGCTCGTACGCGGCCGGATCGACGACGCCGACAAGGGGCGCGTAGTGCTCGCCGACGACATCCGCCCGCTCGAGGCGGCGCTGGCCGCCGACGGCCGGGGGGCGGTGAAGTCGAGCAGCGAACCAAACGCCGTGCGCGTACGGATTCGCCCAGCCGGTGACCCTCGAGAGTCTATCGCCGCGCTCAGGACGATCTGCGGGAATCATCCCGGTCCCGTGCCCGTCTTCGTCCACCTACTCCTGCCCGCGCAGGAGGTCGTCGTACGGACACGCGGCCTCGCCGTCGACGCCGCTCCCGACCTGGTGGCCGAGCTGAACGAGCGCTTTGGCGACGGCGCCGTGACGGTGGACCATGCCTGAGACGCTCGACTTCGAACAGCCGCTCCTCGAGCTCGAAACCCGCATCGCCGAGCTGCAGGCACTCGACGATCCTGCCCAGCGCGAAGAGATCGGAAAGCTCGAAGAGCGGCTCCAGCGTCTGCGCCAGAAGGTGTTCTCCAGCCTCACCGCGTGGCAGACCACCCAGCTCGCGCGCCATCCCCGCCGCCCGCACACGCGTGACTTCTGCAAGCTGCTGTTCGAGGACTTCCTCGAGCTCCACGGCGATCGGCTCTTCGGCGACGATCCGGCGATCGTGGCCGGCCTCGCCCGCTTCGAGGACCAGAGCGTGGTGGTCATCGGGCACCAGAAGGGGCGGGAGACGCGCGAGAAGATCACACGGAACTTCGGGATGCCGCATCCCGAGGGCTACCGGAAGGCGCTGCGCCTGATGCAGCTCGCCGACAAGTTCCGCAAGCCGATCATCACCTTCATCGACACGCCGGGCGCCTACCCCGGCATCGCCGCCGAGGAACGCGGCCAGGCCGAGGCCATCGCCCGCAACCTGCGAGAGATGTCGGCGCTGCGCGTGCCGGTCGTGGCCGTCGTGACCGGCGAGGGCGGCAGTGGCGGCGCGCTCGCTATCGGTGTGGGGAACCGCGTTCTCATGCTGCGCTACGCGGTGTACTCGGTGATCTCGCCGGAAGGCTGCGCGGCGATCCTGTGGGGCGATGCGGCCAAGGCGGCCGAGGCGGCGGAGATCATGAAGATCACCGCGACCGATCTGCAGAAGCTCGGCGTGATCGACGAGGTCGTGGCCGAGCCGGCCGGCGGAGCACACCGCGATTGGGACGTCACCGCGCTCAATCTCAAGGCCGTGCTGGCGGACCACCTGCGGTCTCTGCGAGGTAAGACCGAGGACGCGCTCGTCAACGAGCGCCACGAGCGGTTCCGGCGCATCGGCGCCTTCGAGGAGGAGTTCCGGCCTAGTTCTTGAGGACGGCCGCCGCCACGTCCTCGTCGGTGACGAGCACGTTGCAGAAGCGGCCGAGCAGGGCGCCCCGCACCGCCGTCACCTTCGCCTTGCCGCCGGCCACGGCGATCACCGTCCGATCCTCCTGCCGGCTCAGCTCGCGCAGGCGGTCGCCATCGACGGCGAGCATGCGACGCATGAGCACGCGCAGCTCCGGGTGGTCTACCAGGTGGCCCTCGACGTCGAACGGCTGGTAGTTGATCTCGCCGACCACGCCCAGCTCACGGAGCCGTCGAACGCTCACGCCGTAGGTCTCGGCCAGCGAGCAGAAGCCCGGCGTCTGCTCGGCGATCTGGCCGATGCCGACGAGCACCATGTCCACCGAGCGCGCGGCCTCGTAGATCTTCCGGACCTCCGGATCACGGAGCAGGCGCCGTCGCTCGCGCTCGATGTCGCGCAGGGAGACGAGGTGCTGGACGGGCAGGGCGTAGGCGGTGACGTGGGGCCGGTACTTGGCGGCCATCATCCCGACCAGCGTGTTGGGCGAGATGTCGACGAGCTTGAGCGTGCTCTCGCCCGACAGGGGGTAGAGCGCGAGATCGCGGAAGCGGCGCTCGTGCAGCGCGCGAATCGTCTGATAGAGGGTGAAGCCGCAGGAGATGCCGATGCACAGGCCGTTGTCGACGACCTTCTCGACGTAGGCGGCGGCGGCCAGGCCCAGCTCTTCGCGGACGTCGGCCCGCCCGCCGGCGCGGACCACGACGGCGTCGCGCAAACCGAACCGTCCGGCCAGCGCGGTCTCGAGCTCAGGCGTGCGGGGGAGATCGAGCTCGACGCGGACCAGGCCCTCGTCCATGGCCCGCTTGAGCAGACGCGAGACGGTGGCCGCCGACACGCCGAGCGCGACCGCGATGTCCTTCTGGCTGCGGCCCTGCCGGTAATAGAGCTCCAGGCACTGCACCATGAGCCGGAGCTCGCCGCCGTGACGTTCAGAAAGTAATTTCATCGCCGTAAATATCTTGCTTGACGGCCCTAGTGTACGCCGTTAGACTCGGCCTGTCGGGTTTTTTTACAGCGGCTGACGAGGCGAAGGGAGGCGTGCATGGCAGCCAAGCGCTACGGCCCCGTTGACGGGAAATCCCGGTCCGGGCTCGCCGACTACCACCAGTCCAAGGATGAACTGGCCGGGCTCCCTCAGACGGTGGCGGAGAAGATTCCCGTCACCAACACCCCGAACATCTTCTCCTACAAGGCCTACGTCTTCGCCAAGAACCCCGCGCTCGTCCAGCGCTTCATCAAGGCCACCAAGGCCGACGTGGGCGGGGTCGGTGGCCACGTCGTCGCGGCCGACGAAGTGAAGTCGATCATGGCCAAGTTTGTGCTCGACAATAACGGCTATCGCGGCGAGCCGATCTTCACCTCGTTCATCGTCACGCATACCGGCGACGACGTCGCCGTCACCGGCATCATGTCCGAAGCGACGCCCATGAGCGTGGTGGACGAGCTCATGTGGGACGCGCTGCAGGAGGGCGCCAGCAAGGCGGCCGAGCTCGGACTATACGGCCCCGGCCAGGACCTCGTGGCCGACGCCTTCACCGGGAACCTGCGCGGCGCCGGCCCCGCCACCGTGGCCTTGCCGTTCCCGGTGCGCAAGGACAACGCCTCCCAGACGGTGCTGGTGTCGTTCGCCGACAAGACCGAACCGATGGCGTTCAACTACTACGCCACCGGCGCCTACATGCTGCCTCGCTTCAACACCGGGCTCGTCATTGCGGCCTCGAAGATGAAGCGCGGCTACATCATGGACATCGTCGACCTCGACACCAAGGCTCAGGCGATCGAGGCCGGCGCCCATCCGCGTGATCAGAAGGCCCTCGACGGCAAGATGGAAGAGTTGGCCAAGGGCCTCCAGGAGAAGGTGATCCGTCTTCGGTCGCCGGAGGACCTCTACGACATCGAAGGCCTGACGCGATCGTCACGCTTCGTCGTCGCGCGCATCTGGTCGCGTGACGAGAAGGGCGAGGCGGATCAGCTCGGTTACGTGGTGTCGGCGGAGCGGCTGCACAACATCAAGACGAAAAAGGGCTTCACCTACGGCGGGAAGGACGATCCGGTGCTGCTCGCCTACGCTCAGGGGGACTGGCCAGCGCCGGGCGAGATTACATCGCCGTGGGCATCGTGCCCGATGGTCGCAGGTGACTGTCGCGGCAGCCACAACCTTCACATCCTGCCGATGCCGATCAACTCCCAGACCTCGTACTGGTCGGGCCCAATCCTGTCGGCGATCACGCTGTCGTGCAACATCCACACGGGCCGCATCGGCGCCATCTCCGACCAGTTTGCCCTCGGCACGCCCTGGGACCAGGTCCGCAAGCAGGCCAGTGAGCTCGCCATCCAGTTCAGACTCGCTCACGGCGTCAAGCAGCCGGCGACGCTGCACGAGGACGAGCTCGAGTACCAGGAGGGCTGGAAGGAGCGGCGCGCGCGCCTCGAGCGCCAGTTCCGGGTCTCGCCACCGCTCATGTTCGGCAACGGAAACGGCAACGGTCACCAGGGCGCTCGCGCGGCGAAGGCCGGCCCGGGTGCCGGTCGAGCGGACGAGATCGATTGATCTGACCTGACCGGAACCGGATTCACCGTTCACGACACGGAGGGGTCGCGAGGCCCTTCCGTTGTTGTATTGGCCGCCCGATGGTGCTCGTCCTCCACGCATTCCGTGCGCCGAAACTCCGCGTCATGGTTTGACTTGCCAGGGGGTGGGTGCTACGGTCGAAGCAACATCGAGCCCTGATACTCATGGCAAAGCTCCACCTGATCACGTACGGCTGTCAGATGAACGAGTACGACTCCGAGCGTGTCGCGGGTCTGCTCAAGGCGGACGACTACGAGCTGACCGACAGCGAGCACGACGCCGACCTCATCCTCCTCAACACCTGCGCGATCCGCGAGAAGGCCGAGGACAAGGTGTTCTCGAAGCTCGGCGAGCTCCGGGCGCTGAAGCGCGCGCGCCCCCACGTGATGGTCGGGGTGATGGGCTGCATGGCGCAGCTCCACAAGAACGAGATCCTGAGACGTGCCCCGGGTGTCGACCTCGTGTTCGGCTCACCGGCGATCGCACGAGTCGGCGAACTGGTCGCGCGCGCGCGCCGCGAGCGGCCCGTGCTGGAGACCGGCGAAGCGCCGCTGGTGAAGATCACGGCCCGGCCCGACGGCGCCTCGCGCCTGAAGTCCTTCGTGACCGTGATGGAGGGTTGCGAGAAACACTGCACGTTCTGCGTCGTTCCCCTGACGCGGGGCCGGCAGCGCAGCCACACGCCCGCCTCGGTGCTCGACGAGATCGAGCGGCTGGTCGCCGACGGGTGCCGTGAGGTGACGCTCCTGGGCCAGACCGTCGAGATGTACGGCCGGGACCTCGACCCGCCCACCGATCTCGCCGCGCTCTTGAGGGCGGTGAACGACGTGGAGGGCATCGCCCGCATTCGCTTCACGACCTCCAATCCGTTCAACTTCACGTCGCGACTCATCGCCGCGATCCGGGACCTGCCTAAGGTCTGCGAGTACGTGCACCTGCCGCTCCAGTCGGGCTCCAACCGGGTGCTGGAACGGATGAACCGCGGCTACACGCGCGAGCGCTATCTCGATCTCATCGCCGAGCTGCGTGAGGCTGTGCCGGACGTCGCGCTCTCCACCGATCTCATCGTCGGCTTCCCGGGTGAGACCGACGCCGACTTCGAGGCCACGCTGGAGACGGTCGACCGCGTCGGGTACGACAACGTGTTCGTCTTCCGCTACTCGCCGCGCCCCGGCACGCCGGCCGCCACCATGCCGGATCAGGTGCCGTTGGCCGTGAAGGCGGACCGCAACAGCCGCGTGCTGGCCGTCACTGGCCGGTCGGCCACCACTCGTAGCGCACGGCTCGCTGGGCAGACGGTCGACGTCCTGGTCGATGGCCGCGCGAAGAAGAACGGCGAGGAGCTCTGCGGCCGCACCCGCTGCAACCGCGTCGTCAATTTCGAGGCGGCGGCCGGCGTGGCCATCGGCGACGTCGTCGCCATTCGCATCACCGACGTGCTGCCGCACAGCCTGCGGGGGACCCTCGCTGCGCGTGTCGAGGAGGCCGTATGTTTGTCGAGATGAAGGTCCGCGGGCTGGCGCTGGATCCGCTCTCCAATATGCCGATCATCATCCTGCGCGACGAAGACGACAAGCGGTCGCTGCCGATCTGGGTTGGCATCTTCGAGGCCAACGCCATCGCGCTCGAGCTGGAGAAGATCTCGACGCCGCGGCCGATGACGCACGACCTCATCAAGAACATCCTGGAGGCCATCGAGGCCCGCGTCGTCAAGGTGGCCGTGACCGACCTCAAGGAGAACACGTTCTTCGCCGTGCTCCACCTTCAGGTCGCGGGCGCCGAGTACCAGGTGGACTCACGGCCCTCCGACGCGATCGCGCTCGCCCTCCGCGTGGGCGCGCCCATCTACGTCGACGAGGACGTCGTGCGCAAGGCCAAGACCCTCGACGTGGCCACGCCCAAGGAAGCCGACACGCTCAAGGCCGACGACCCCGAGCGCGTGCGCGAGTGGCTGGGCAGCATCAAGCCGGAGGACTTCGAGAAGTTCAACAAGGCCTGACGGGCGGGCCGCCGACGGTGCGCGTCGCGCTGGTCACCAACAACTACCTGCCGTTCTGCGGGGGCGTCACGACGTCGGTCGAAACGCTGCGCCGCGGCCTCGAAGTCCGTGGCCACGAGGCGTGGGTCCTGGCGCCTCGCTTCCGCACTGAAACCGCCGACGGCCCCCGCGTCATCCGGTATCCGTCGATTCCGGCGGCCACCTATCCCGAGTTCGCCCTCGCCGTGCCGTTCGCCCCGCGCATCACCCGGCGAGTGCGCCGGCTCGAGGTGGACGTCTTTCACAGCCACCATCCGTTCCTGCTCGGCCCGGCGGCGCGTCGCCTCGCGCGCCAGCAGCGCCGCCCACTCGTCTTCACCTATCACACGCGCTACGACAAGTACGCCCACTACGTCCCGTTCCGGCGCAGCGTCGTGGAGGGCCTGGCGGTGCGACTCAGCACGCGCTTCGCCGCGGGGGCCGATGCCGTCATCGCCCCATCCTGCGTCATCCGTGACGAGCTGATCACGCGGGGCGTGCGCACGCCGATCGCGGTGGTGCCGACGGGCGTGGACCTCGCGCGCTTCCAGCCCGGCGACGTGGGGGCTGCGCGCCGACAGCTCGGCCTCGACCCGCGCGACATGATCGTGCTCTACGTGGGCCGCCTCGATCGCGAGAAGAGCGTGGACCTGATCCTGCTCGCCTTCGAGCGCGTCGCCGGCACGGTGTCGCGGGCGCGGCTGGTCCTGGTCGGCGACGGCACCCAGCGTGAGGAGCTTCGGCGGCGCGCCGCGCGATCGGCGGTGAGCGAGCGCGTGACGTTCCTGGGCGTCCGTCCTCACGACACGCTGCCGACCTGCTACCAGGCGGCCGATCTCTTCGTCTTCGCCTCCGAAACGGAGACGCAGGGCCTCGTGCTGGCCGAAGCGGCGGCCTGCGGCCTGCCCGCCGTGGCCGTGGCGGCGCCCGGCTGCAACGAGGTCGTCCGCGACGGAGAGACGGGCGTCCTCACCAAGGGCGATCCCGGCGGCCTGGCCGAGGCGGTGATCGGTCTCCTCGTCGACGTCGAGCGCCGCCGCGTGATGGGCGCGCGGGCGCGCGAGGTGGCCGAGAGCGAGTTCGACGTGCGGCTCCAGATCGACCGCACGCTGGCGGTCTACGAACGAGCGCGCTCGCGCCTCGTGGGACGCCGGCGGTGAGCGCCGACGGTACTCCGGACGGCGCGCCGCCGCGACGGATCCTCGTCCGCCTGCGCGACGAGTGGGCGGGCGAGCGCGGATTGTTCGCGAGTGATCCGCGCGTGCGCACGCTGCGGCGCGTGCTCGTGAGTTATCCCGAGGTCCGGCACATCCTGCCCGACATCATCAGCCTCGAAGGCGTGGTCGATGCTCGCGTCGTCGACACGATGACCCAGTTCCTCCAGCGCCAGCAGTGGCTGGTGAAGTCCGTCGACTTCGAGTGAGCGGCCGAACCGGCGAGAGCCTGCGGCGCACCGAGGCCGAAATCGCGGCCGAGAAGGCCGCCACCCTCGGCCGGGCCGGTGAACGTCTGGAGGAGGCGCTTCGGCTCGCCCGCGCGGCCCTCGCCCGGCTCGACGCCGCCGACGGCTCGGAGGAGCGCCGGCAGCGTCTGGCCGAGTACGAGCGGGCGCGCGAGCGAGCGGCCCACGAACGCCTGATCCTCATCATCCAGCGCGAGGCCGTCGGGCTGCGCCAGCATCGCGTCGTCGATCAGCAATTCCCGGAGCCGCCGCGGCGGTCGTGATGGCCTGATCGATGATCTGGAATCCGCGTGCCGAGGCCCAGTCGCCGGGTGACCGGGCCGCGCTCCAGCTCGCACGGCTCAAGGAGACGCTCGCGTGGGCGATCGGCCGCGTGCCGTTCTACTGGGAACGTCTGGGGGCCGCGCGCGTCGAGCGGCTCGACGACCTCGCCCGCCTGCCGTTCACGCGAAAGAGCGATCTGCGCGAGCACTATCCGTTCGGCCTCTTCGCGGTGCCGCGCGAGGAGATCGTCCGCATCCACGCCTCGTCCGGGACCAAGGGCAAGCCGACGGTGGTCGCCTACACGGCCGGCGACATGGAGGTCTGGCGCGAGGTCATGGCGCGCACGATCGTGGCCGCTGGCGGCCGCCGTGGCGATCTGTTGCAGAACGCCTTCGGGTACGGGCTCTTCACGGGCGGCCTCGGCTTCCACCAGGCGGCCGAGCTGATCGGCATGACCGTGGTCCCGGCCTCGTCCGGCAACACCGCGCGTCAGTGCCTGCTCCTGCGTGACTTCAAGCCGGCGGCACTGTGCGCGACGCCGTCCTTCGCCCTCCACATCGCCGAGACGCTGGCCGAGCAGGGGAGCAAGCCGGAGCAACTCGGACTCCGCTACGGGATGTTCGGCGCTGAGCCCTGGACCGACGGCGTTCGCCGCGCGCTCGAGGCGGGCCTCGGCTGCCCGGCCTACGACATCTACGGGCTCAGCGAGATCATCGGCCCCGGGGTCTCCGGCGAGTGCGAGGCGCGCGAGGGCCTGCACATCGCCGACGACCACTTCCTGCCGGAGATCGTCGACCCGACGACCGGCGAACCGCTAGGGGCGGGTGAGCAGGGCGAGCTCGTGCTGACCACGTTGACCAAGCGCGCGATGCCCGTCGTCCGCTATCGGACCGGCGACGTCACCACGCTCACGACGGCGCCGTGCCGTTGCGGGCGGACATCGGCGCGAATGGGCCGCCTCGTCGGCCGGACCGACGATATGCTTATCATCAAGGGTGTGAACGTGTACCCGTCGGAGGTCGAGGGTGCCCTGCTGGGGGTGGCGGACCTCGTGCCCCAGTACCTGTTGGTCGTCGACCGGACCGCCACCCTGGCCCGCGTCGAGGTCCAGGTGGAGCCGGCGCCGGCGTTCCTGGAGCGATGCGGCAGCATCGAGCCCGATCACCCGGAAGTCGGCAAGCTCCGGGGCGAGGTGGCGGCGCGGCTGCGGGCCGCGCTGGGACTGAACGTCGAGGTCACGCTGCTCTCGCCGCGGACGATCCCGCGCTCGGAGGGCAAGGCCGTTCGCGTGGTGGAACGAACGTGACGGAGGACGAGCCATGAGCAGCCTCGAGCACACGATGATGGGTAAGATCACCAGCGGCGAGCGGCTGGAGTCCGCCGGCGAGATGACCGCGGAGTATCGGGACAACCTCGTGCATCTCATGACCATGCAGGCCGACTCCGAGCTGTCCGGCGGGTACGGCTACGTGCCGTGGATCATGAAGGCCCCCGGCGTGGAGGAAAAGCACGTCGTCGCCCAGATCGTGAAGGACGAGCTCCGCCACGCCGCCGTGATGTACGGCCTGCTGGCCGATCTCGGCGTCGAGGTCGACCGCCACGTGGCCGCCCACGACGAGATCCTCACGATGCGGATCGAGGCCGACCGCGACATCGGCACGCAGCGCATCACGAGCGACAAGCGCGTCAACATCTTCTATTACCCGATCGACACGTGGGCGGACTTTGTGTTCTTCAACTTCTGCATGGACCGGGGCGCCGGGCATCAGCTCGAGGACGTGCGCCAGTGCTCCTACGGCCCGTGGGTCCGTGCCATCGAGGGCATCTTCAAGGAGGAGAAGTTCCACATCCGCCACGGCGAGTTCTGGGTCAAGAAGCTCAGCGAGGACCGCGCCACCCACGACGAGGCGCAGACGACCTTCAACAAGTGGTACATCCGCACGATGAACATCTTCGGCCGGCCCGGCTCGCCGAAGAACCAGCGCTATCGGGAGCTGCGGCTGAAGCTTCGCGACAACGATGACGTTCGCCAGGCCTTCGCGCAGGAGGTGGCCAACCTCTGCGAAAAGTTCGGTCTGACGGTGCCCGAGTGGAAGCCGAAGTGGGGGGAGTTGCCGGAAGAAGCCCACATTCCGGGCTGATCTGGCGCCGGTGCTGGCGCGCTGCGCTGAAGTTTACATAATGCCTCTTATCGGCGAATCGCCCGGCTCGCGTTAACGCTGCCACGGCGCGATCCGGAGCCGCTCCCGCCACGATGCGCCGCGCGGCCTCGACGATCGCCTCCCGCCCAACCCCGTAACGCTCGAGGAGCTTCTGAGGTGGGCCGCTGCGCGGGATTTCACGGACCGCCAGCCCGTGCACGTGGACGCCGGTCACCGAACCTTCGGCGGTCTCGCCGTCACCGAGGAGCACGAAGGCGCGGGCGTCACTATCGGCTAGACGCGCGCCCAGCGCGAGCCCGATCCCGACGCCGAGGCCCTGACCGAGCGATCCGTTGGCCACGGCAGCCGCGGCGTAGGATGCCCTTCGAGATCGCTGTCGAGCTGACGGAGGGTCACGAGCGCCTCGCGAGGGATCACGCCGACCGCCGCCCACGCGGCATAGAGCAGCGGGGCCGCGTGGCCCCTGCTCAACACGAAGCGATCGCAGGTCACGGCTCGAGGATTCTCGGGATCGAAGCGCATGACCGAGAAGAACAGGGCGGCCACGATGTCGGCGGCCGGGGCGGCGCTCGTGGAATGACCACTTCGGGGCCGCCGTCGTCGCACGGATCGAGTCGGTGCGCAGCCGCGTGGCCACGTCTTCGAGCGCGTGGACGAGGGCTTCGGTCGCCATGGTCGAGCTCACGAAGGCGGCAAGCGTGATGCCTCGACGAGGAGCGACGCGCTAGAGCGACGCGCTAGGGAGATGCGCCCAGGCGGGTGAGACCCGCCTTGACCTCTTCGGCGCGCGGACTCTTGGGAAGCTCCTTCAAGTGTCGGCGGTAAGTGTCGGTTGCAGCGTCTTTTTTACCCACCTGCTCCTGGGCGCGCGCCAGGTCGAGCAGGAGGTCTTCATAGTAGAAATCGCCGGGCTTCAGGCTGGCGAGCGCCGCCTGGTAACTCTCCACGGCCTTTGCAGGATTCCGTTCGGCTTCCCACGCGTAGCCGACACCGGCTCGAGCGAGCGCCCTGAGGGTCGGCGACGCCGATCTCGCCGCCGTGATCTCGTACGCCGCCCGGGCTCGTGCCCAGTCCCGCTCTCCGAAGCGCACGTTACCGAGCTCGTAGGCACCCAGAGGCGCCATCGCGGCGGACGGATAGCGTGCCAGCGCCGTCTCGAGGCTTCGCGCCGCGTTGGCCCGGGCCTCCGCGGTGGGCGGAGGCCCGGACGGGCTCAGCTGGTTGATTGCCTGGACATAGGCTGCCGTCGCGCGACGGTCCTGTTCATCGGACCAGAACCATGCGCCGATGCCGACACCGGCCAGCACGATCACGCCCGCGATCACACCCAGCGTGACGCGCGATGGCGGCCAGGTGGGAAGGAACGTCAGCATCGCGGTCCCCTTCACCGCAGACGCAATCCGCGGCGGTACTGACGGCCACAGAAGCCACAGCGAAGCCAGCCTTGCACCACGCGACGCACGACGCGGCCACAGTGTGGACAGCGCTGGTACAGGCGCCGCGCGTAGATCAGTCCGAGCCCCACGACGACCGCAATGCCCACCATGAATGGTGGCCCGAGGAGGAACTCCACGAAGGCTCATGCTAGCAGCGCGGCCGGGTGATCAGAGGAGAAATCTTTTTCACGAAAGTGGTGGTACGAAGTTCCATTCTCCGACGGGCCCGGACACGATCTGTCTTGCAACTGTCGAGGAAAAGGGCGAGACTCCGGTGGTCACTCAGCGGCATGTCGCTTGCGGGTGCTCACGGTCCGATTGAAGGGGGGCGGCTATGCTCGATCGGAACCCGCGACTGACCGTCGAAGTTCGTCTGCTGCCGGATCCCTGCCTCTGGTGCTGGGAGATTCGCGACGCCCAGCGCAACGAGGTGCTCGAGAGTAGCTGGGCCGGCGAGTGGACCGCGTACAGCTCACCGGAGGAAGCGCTTCGGGCCGGACGCCGTCGGCTGACCGCACGGCCCGCGGCCTGAACACGCCACCGCCCGGAGCGCGGGCTCCGGGCGGTGGATGCCTACATCCCCTTGCCGATCATCGCGAGGCCTTCCTTGGCCGCTTTCACGGACTCTGCGTGCTTACCCTCCGCATGCAGTTTCTGTGCTTCGGCCGCCTTGTCCTTCGCGTTGTTGCTGGCCGCGTCGACCCGATTCCCGGTCTCGGTGTTGAGCTCAGCGATCAACTTCGGGCACTGAAAGGCCAGCGCGGGGCCGGCGAACAGGACCGCGACCACCGCCGCGATGACAACCGCCATGATGAACCGTGGCATGCCCTCACCCCCTCGTCGATGCGTCAGCCGGGAATATCCACGAACACGTCGCCCTTGTCCACCGTCACCACGAAGCAGGCGACCTTCACCGCCGGGTTGTTGACGTTGAGCCCGGTCGTCACGTCCCATCGCCACGCGTGCCACGGGCACATGACGACGCGGCCGTCGAGATCACCCTCGCCGAGCGGCCCGCCGCGGTGCGTGCACGCGTTGTCGATGCAGTAGAACGCTCCGTCGATGTTGAAGACCGCCAGCGTGTGACCGCCGACTTCCATCACTCGCCCCTCACCGGCCGGCACGTCGCCGACCGCCGCCACTCTCATTCGCGCCACGTTCGATGCCCCTCCTCGCCGCGAAAATATCGCAAAAAGCCGGTCGTTCGAAGGGCCTTATAATAGCGCCGGAGACGGCGGATGATTTTCCATCAGCTCATCAACGAGGATTCGGGGTGCCTGTCCTACCTGATCGGATGCGGCGAGGCGGGTGAAGCCGCCGTCGTCGACCCGGGCCGTGATCGCGTCGACGAGTACGTGCGCCTGGCCCGGAAGAAGGGCCTGCGCATCACCCGGATCCTCGAGACGCACACGCACGCCGATCACATCTCGGGCAATCGCGACCTCGCCGCCGTGACCAAGGCGTCGATCGTGCTCCATCGCTCGACGAAGGCCGTGTTCGAGCACGCGGCGGTGCAGGACGGCGACGAGATCGTGATCGGCAACGTCGTCCTCAAGGCGCTGCACACGCCCGGCCACACGCCTGACAGTCTCTGCCTGCTGGTGACCGACGCCTCGCGCGCGAGGGAGCCGTGGTTCGTCCTCACCGGCGACACGCTGTTCATCGGCGACGTCGGCCGGCCCGATCTGGGCGGCGCCGCGGCCGCCGGACAGCTCTGGGAGAGTCTGCACGCGTCACTCCTGCGCCTCGACGACACCGTCGAGATCTATCCCGCCCACGGCGCCGGCTCGTTGTGCGGCCGGGCGATGTCCTCGAAGACGGCATCGACCATCGGGTTCGAGCGGCGCTTCAATCCCGCGCTGCGCGCCCGGAGCCAGGCCGAGTTCGTCGATCTCCTGATGGCCGGGCTTCCCCCGAAGCCGCCGTCGTTCCAGACGATCGTCGGCAAGAACCTCGGCACGCTCCCCCTCGAGCTGCCCAAGCCACGGCCCTTCACCGCGCGCGAGGCGTGGGACGCCGTCAGGGCCGGCGGCGCCTGCGTCCTCGATCTGCGCGAGCCCGCGACGTACGGCGAAAGCCACGTGCCGGGCGCGCTCAACGTCTGGATCGAGAGCCCTCAGTTCGGCGATCGCGTCGGCTGGTTCGCCCCCGACGGCACGCCGCTGATCCTGCTCACGCACACGCCGTCCGACGTCGATCGGGCGCTGCGCGCGCTCTCCCGCGTGGGCGTCGATCAGGTGATCGGCGTGATCGAGCGCGGGATGATCGAGTGGAAGAGTGAGGGCCTGCCCGTGGAGACGGTGCCGCAGATCACCGTGTGGGATCTCGCCGAGTGGCTCGACGAGGGGCGCGACGTCGCGGTCATCGACGTGCGTGAGCCGGTCGAGTGGCGCGACGGCCACATCGAGGGGGCCGTGCACCTGCCGATGCTGGAAGCGCTCCGGCGTGTTGGCGAGGTTCCCGTCGATCGCCCCAAGGCCGTCCTCTGTGCCGGCGGCCTCCGCTCGAGCACCGTGATCAGCGCGCTCAAGCGCCACGGCATCGAGCGCTGGTTCAACGTCACCGGTGGCATGACCGCGTGGCTGAAGGCCGGCTCCCCCGTCACCCGCTGACGCTGCGCTCCGAGGAGACCACCCATGGCGACCACCGTCGAGACCGCGTACGCGCGTCGGGCCCGCTACTATTCCTCGGCCGACGGCTTCAACATCAAGCGCCCTCGGATCCCCGCCCACGTCTTCGCCCGCGAGCGTGACCGCGCGCTCGATCCGGCCACGCCCACCGGTCTGCTGCCGCTCGACCTCGGTACGGCGCTCGGCACCGACGGCCCCGCCACGACGCCGCTGATCCTCGCGCGCTACGCGCGACTCCGCGCCGGCGAGTCGCTGGCCACGCGCTTCGAGGCCTCCGGTGAGATCTACTACGTGATCGCCGGGAGCGGTGAGACGACGTGGGGCGCGGAGGCCATCGGCTGGGACGCGGGCGACGTCTTCTGCCTGCCCGGCGGCGTCACGGCCACTCACCGGGCCAGTACGCGCGACGCCGTGCTGTGGATCGTCACCAACGAGCCCGAGCTCGCGTTCGAGCGCGCGCAGGCGCCCCGGCCAGGACAGGCTCCCGTGGAAGCCGTCCACTATCCGGGTGGGGAGATTCGCCACCAGATCGAGCTGATCCATCGCCTGCCCGCCGACAAGACGATGACGGGCAAAGCGGTGACGCTGTCGAGCGCCGCGCTGGACAGCCAGCGCACGTGTCTGCCGTCGCTCACGCTGGCCATGAACTCGCTCCTGCCGGGGGAGTCGCAGCGGCCCCACCGCCACAACGCCATCGCGGTGACGCTGGTCGTGCAGGGCGCCCGCTGCCATTCGATGATCGACGGCGAGCGCGTCGAGTGGATGCAGCACGCCGTCATGATCACGCCGCCGGCCGCGATGCACTCGCATCACAACGAAGGCGACGAGCTCGCACTGTTCTTGATCGTGCAGGACGGTGGGCTCTACTACCACTGCCGGACGATGGGATTCAGCTACGCCTGAGTCGTGACGGGCGATTCGTGCAACTTCTGCGCGAGCGGCGAGGCAGCGTACTTGTTACCGCAAGCCTCGGCGTTTTGAATCGCTCTGTCGAGCTCGCCGCAAGTCATGACTCGAGCGGTGAACCAACCGTCGCATTCGGCCCTGTAGGGTTCGCTCAACCTCGACGTGGCCCGGGATGACCCGAGGCCACGTCGAGGCTGTTCGGCACAGACCCTTAAGGCCTATTTGCCGAGATCATGCGAGGTCGTAGCGATCGAGGTTCATCACCTTGGTCCAGGCCCCGACGAAGTCCTGGACAAACTTCGCCTGCGCATCCGAGCTTCCATAGACCTCCGCCAGGGCCCGGAGCTGGGAGTTCGAACCGAAGACGAGATCGACACGCGTGGCGGTCCACTTGACTTGGCCCGTCTTGCGATCGCGCCCTTCGAACACGTCCTCACCGTGCGCTGCCCCCTTCCACTCCGTGCCCATGTCGAGCAGGTTCACGAAGAAGTCGTTGGTCAGCGCTTCCGGCCGCTTGGTAAAGACGCCGTGTTTCGTCTGTCCGACGTTGGTGTTCAAGACGCGCATGCCGCCAACGAGAACCGTCATCTCGGGCGCGGTCAGCGTCAGCAATTGCGCCCGATCGATCAGCAACTCCTCGGCCGATACCGGGTACTTGCCCTTGAGGTAGTTGCGGAAGCCATCCGCGATCGGTTCGAGCACGGCGAAGGAGTCCGCATCGGTTTGCTGCGGCGAGGCGTCCATGCGTCCCGGCGTGAAGGGGACCTTCACGTCGTGGCCGGCCTTCTTCGCGGCTTGCTCGACGCCTGCGCAACCCGCCAAGACGATCAGGTCGGCGAGCGAGACCTTCTTGCCGCCAGACTGCGCGCTGTTGAATTTGCTCTGGATGCCCTCCAGAGTCGTCAGCACTTTCGCCAGTTGATCCGGCTGGTTGACTTCCCATGCCTTCTGCGGCGCGAGGCGAATGCGCGCGCCGTTCGCACCGCCGCGCTTGTCGGAGCCACGGAAGGTGGACGCCGCCGCCCAGGCGGTCGAAACCAGTTGCGAGACGGACAGCCCCGAACTCAGGATCGTGCTCTTGAGGGAGGCAATGTCCTGCTGATCGATCAGCTTGTGATTGACCGCAGGGATGGGGTCTTGCCAGATGAGATCTTCAGACGGAACCTCCGGGCCGAGGTAGCGGGCGCGCGGGCCCATGTCTCGATGCGTCAGCTTGAACCACGCCCGGGCGAATGCGTCTGCGAACTGATCCGGATGTTCGTAGAAGCGCCTCGAGATTCTTTCGTAAGCAGGGTCGAGTCGCAGGGAGAGGTCCGTGGTCAGCATGGCTGGCGCGTGACGCTTCGCCGGGATGTGCGCATCCGGAATCGTGCCGGCGCCTGCGCCACCCTTCGGTTTCCATTGATGCGCGCCGGCCGGGCTCTTCGTCAGCTCCCACTCGTAGCTGAACAGGTTCTTGAAGTAGTCGTTGCTCCACTTCGTGGGCGTGGTGGTCCACGTGACTTCCAGGCCGCTGGTGATCGTGTCACCGCCCTTGCCCGTGCCGAATGTACTTCGCCAGCCGAAGCCCTGCTCCTCGATGCCGGCCGCCTCGGGGTCAGGCCCCACATGGGACTCCGGGCCGGCGCCGTGGGTCTTGCCGAACGTGTGACCTCCCGCGATGAGCGCCACCGTCTCTTCGTCGTTCATGGCCATGCGAGAGAACGTCTCGCGGATATCCACGGCCGCCGCGATCGGGTCCGGATTGCCGTTCGGGCCCTGCGGGTTGACGTAGATCAGCCCCATCTGAACGGCGCCGAGCGGATTCTCGAGATCCCGGACGCCGGAGTACCGCTTGTCCCCCAGCCACTTGTCCTCCGAGCCCCAGTAGACCTCCTCCGGTTCCCAGACGTCCGGACGCCCGCCGGCGAACCCGAAGGTCTTGAACCCCATCGACTCCAGCGCCACGTTGCCCGCCAGGATAATGAGGTCGGCCCACGAAATCTTCCGGCCGTACTTCTGCTTGATCGGCCACAGCAGCCGGCGCGCCTTGTCGAGGCTCACGTTGTCGGGCCAGCTGTTCAGGGGCGCGAACCGCTGCTGGCCGGCCCCGGCGCCGCCCCGGCCGTCGCGGATGCGGTACGTGCCGGCGGCGTGCCACGCCATGCGAATGAACAACGGTCCGTAGTGGCCGAAGTCCGCCGGCCACCAGTCCTGCGAATCGGTCATCACGGCCGTGAGATCCTTCTTCACCGCCGCCAGGTCCAGGCTCTTGAACTCCTTGGCGTAGTTGAAGTCCTTCCCCATGGGATCCGCCGGCTGCAGCATCGTGAGGTTCAGCTGATTGGGCCACCAGTCGTGGTTCGACCTGACGCCGCTAGCGGTGTGCGTGAAGGGGCACTTTGCTTCGGTTGACATCTGTTCTCTCCTTTGGTCTGTGGGTCGCCGACATCACCTACGTGCCGACGTGGGCCGGGTTCCTGTAGCTCGCCATCGTGCTCGACGCGTTGGAGCCGCGCGTGATCGACGAGGCCATAGAACCCCATCTGCGGACCGAGTTCGTCCTGGCCGCCGCCCTGGACATGGCCCTGGCGCACAGCGTCGCCTCGCCGACGTCATCCAACACTCGGACCAGGGCTGCCAGTACACCCGCAGTCATGGCCCTCTCTCTCCTCGTGCTGTGGTTGATCTGCCCCGCGCTTGCCGCCCACGGCAGGCGGCGCAGCGCCCGAAGATCTCGATGGCGTGGCCAGCCACGGTGAACCCGTGTCGGGCCGCCAGCGCGGCGGCCGGCCGCGCGGCCGCGTCGAGTCGCGGCTCGGCCACATCGGTCACGCGGCCGCAGACCGTGCACACGAGGTGGTGATGCGACGTCACGTTGGCATCCCACCGGCCACGCGCACCGAGCCGTGACACCGGGCGCACCGCGCCGACGGTCGCCAGCGTGTCGAGGGTCTTGTACACCGTCGCCAGCGAGAGCGTCGGCAATTCGCGCCGCACCGTGGCGTGCAGCTCTTCGGCGCTCGGGTGGCTGTCGGTGGTGGCGAGGTGTCGGAAGATCGCCAGACGCTGCGGTGTCACCGCCAGGCCCGCCGCCCGGCACTGGGCCACGAAGCCCTGGACACGATCCCGCATGCTCCCGCCGATCATCATTCTCCTCGGAGAATAATTATCCGGGGCGCGTCAAGGGACGGGGCCCGTCGACGTGGGTTGCGGCGCCCGGTACGATGGAGACGAGCGCATGGCCGGTCCGGCTGGGGAGGTTTTTGCCGCTTCCTTCCCCTTTGCGGGCACCCGAAGCGGAGCGGCGTCAGGGTGCGCGACGGGCCGCCACGCGCCGGAACGGGCTCGACCGTGGTGACCGCCTGACGTCCGTTGGCGGTAGAATGCCCGCGCCGCGCACACGCCGTCCCCCGAGGGGGTTCCGATGAACGACACACGGTACGACATCTGGCTCAGTATCGGCTCGGTCATCCTGATCCTCATGCTCGTCGCGTCGTTCACGGCCGTGCTCCGGGCAGCGCTGAGCGCTCACTAGCCGTCGCCCGGAGGCACCTGCCTCGGCGTCGTCACTCGTTGGCGAGTGATCAGCCGCGCAGACGAAGCGCGGCGCCGACGGCGCTGCCGCCGAGGACCAGCCACGCCGAGTTCAGCTTGAAGCGCAGGAGCAGGGCGAGCGCGACCAGCGCGAGCGCCGCCGTCGTGAGATCGACGATCGCTGCGCGCCCCAGTTGCCAGGTGACGGCCGCCATCAGTCCGAGGGCCGCGACGTTCACGCCGTCGAGAAACGCTCCCGCCCGGCGTGAGGCGCGGATCTTCGGGACGAGCGGATGGCTCAGCGCCACGAAGACGAACGAAGGCAGGAAGATCCCGAGCGTGGCGAGGGCTGCGCCCGGGATGCCACCCAGCACGTAGCCGATGAACGTCGCCGTCGTGAAGACCGGACCGGGGGTGACCTGGCCAATGGCGATGGCGTCGAGGAGCTGCCGGTCGGTCAGCCACCCGAGACGATCGACGAAATCGTGGCGAAGGAAGGCCAGGAGCACGTAGCCGCTTCCGTAGAGCACCGAGCCGATCTTCAGGAATACGAGAAACAGTGTCGTGAGGCCCACGCCGGCGCCGAGTCCGAGGGGCGCCGCCACGCCACGGTTGCCCACCGTCGTCAACAGCACCGCGACGACCCCACCCCCCAGCAGCAGCGCGATCTCGTTGGCTCCCAGGAGTGAGAGCATGAGCGTGACGACGCCGATCGCGCCCAGGAGGTAGCCCTTCACGGCCGACCGGAGCAGGCCCCACATCGCCTGCACGACGATGGCGATGATCACGGGCTTCACGCCGTAAAGGAACCAGCCCGCTTCGGGCCGCGCGCCGTAGCGCACGTAGAGCCACGCGCACCCGAGAACGATCAGCATGGCGGGGACGATGAAGCAGATGCCGCCGGCGATGAGTCCCGGCCACCCGGCCCGCAGAAAGCCCAGGTGGATCGCCATCTCGGTGGAGTTCGGCCCCGGGATCAGATTCGTCGCGCCGAGGAGATCCACGAACTGCTCGTCGCTGAGCCAGCGGCGGCGCCGTACGACCTCCTCACGCATCATGGCGATGTGCGCGGCGGGGCCGCCGAAGGCGATCGTGCCGAGCTTGAGGAAGAGCCAGGCGACCTCGCGCATCGGCGGTAGGCTAGCAGGCATGGCCGAGGACGCGAAGCGCTACCACCGCCTCCAGCTCATCCTCGGCATGCTCGGCCTGGCCGTGACCGGCGCGTACTTCGTGGTCATTCTCTTCGCCGGCCTCGGGCCCAGGGTCGCACGATGGGCCGGCGGCCTGTCGGACGCCCTCGTGTGGCGCGTCGCCGCTGTGGCCGCCGCCATCGCGATCGGTCAGGCTCTGGTGACGTTTCCCCTCGCGTGGCTGCGTGGTTACTGGCTGCCCAGGCGCCACGGTCTTCTTCACCAGACGCTCGGCGCCTGGCTCCGCGACCGGCTGAAGGCCGCTCTGATCGGCGGCGCTCTCGGCCTTGTCACGGTCGAGATCGTCTACGCCCTGATGGCGACGACGCCGCTCTGGTGGCTGGCGGCCGCCGGCGTGCTCGTCGCACTCCAGGTCGTCGTCGCCTTCGTGTTTCCCGTGTGGCTGTTGCCGCTCTTCTATCGCCTGACGCCACTCGCCGACGAGCACCTGTGCAAGAGCGTCGTCGATCTCGTCTCGAAGGCGGGCATTCCCGTCGTCGGGGTGTGGGTGGCGGACCAGTCACGCAAGGGCCGTACTGCGAATGCGGCGCTGGCCGGAATCGGCCGGACCCGTCGGGTCATCCTCTTCGACACGCTGGTCGCGCGCTTCGCCCCCGACGAGGTCCGGGCGGTGCTCGCGCACGAGCTCGGTCACCACGTGCACCGTGACGTCTGGCGGATGCTCGTGCTCCAGGCCGGGCTCACGGTGCTGGCGCTGTGGCTGGGGGACGTGCTGCTCCGCGCAGGTGCCAACTGGTGGGGATGGCGGGCGCCGTGGGATCCGGCCGGCCTGCCCTGGCTGGCGATCGTCGTCGGTGCGCTGGGCCTCGTGACGGCTCCATTCGTCAACGCGGTGTCGCGCCGGGTCGAGCGCCAGGCCGACGACTTCGCGCTGGAGCTCACCGGCGACGCGACGGCGTTCATCGGCGCGATGGAGCGGTTGGCCGATCTGAACCTCGCCGAGCGGAAACCGCACCGTCTCAAGGAACTGCTGCTGTACTCGCATCCCTCGATCGAGCGTCGCATCCTGGCGGCGACCGCATCACGAAGTCGCGCCGGCTGAGAGCCGGCCGGCGTCCTGGGCGTGATCGTCGGACGGGTGCGGTATCCGGGGCTCGCGCGCGGGCAGACTGCCGTCCCGGCGCGCTTCGTCCTCGGTCGCGTAGCACCGTTCGGGGCTCGCCTCCTCGTAGAAGGGGCCGCCCGGCACGTAGTACACGCGACGCCCGGACTCGTAGGAGACGTAGCCCTTGATGGGATGGCTCTCCGGGCAACTCCACGGGGTGTCGGGCGAGACGCCGGGACGCTGGCCCGCGGACAGCAAGCCGGCACTCGCGAGTACGACGAGCCCCAGCCCAATGCGCGTCAGCCGCGCGTTCCCCTCACCTCGACCTTCACTGCGGTCGCAGCCGCGACCGTGCGGTAGAGCGGTCAGCGGCCCCGATAGGTCTCGACGAGCGACTCGGCCTGCTCCTGGCTGACGCCGCGGATCTCGAACGTCATCGCGATGCTGGCGAAGCGCGTCGAATCGCTGGCCGCGCGGACGCCCTCGATGGTGACGTCCAGGCCGCGGATGGGAATTCCCGTCTCGCGCGCGTGGCCTTCGATCAGCGTCACGCCGCACGAGGAGATGCCGGCCAGGAACGCCTCGCTGTTGGTGAACGCGTCCGGTTGCGGGCGCGCCGACGAGTCGAGCGTGAGATGCTGGCCACGAACGTGGCTTTCCGCGCGACCGACCACTCCCATGCTCGACGACCGGATCGTATCGACCTTGTCACTGCTCATGTGTGCAGAGCCCCTTTCACACGCTCGGGCGTGAACGGCACGCGACGGAGACGGACACCGATGGCGGCGAACACGGCATTGGCGATGGCGGCCGGGACGGGACAGGCGGCCGGCTCGCCGGCACCCACCGACGGTTGGTCACGGCGGTCGATGAGCGTGATCTCGATGGCGTCGGGCACCTCGCTGAAGCGCAGCAGCGGATACGACTGCCAGTCCAGGCTGGTGACGCGCCGCCGATCGAAGCGCACCTCCTCCTTCAAGGTGCGGCTGATCGTCTGGACCACGTTGCCCTCGATCTGGTTCCGCACGCCGTCGGGGTTGACGATGAGCCCGCAGTCGTGGGCGACGAACACACGCCGCACGCGGATCGCGCCCGTGCGCCGGTCGACCTCCACGTCGGCGACCGTGGCCACGTAGGCGTTCTCGTTCTCGTACTGGGCGTAGGCGAAGCCGCGGCCGCGGGCAATGGGATTCTCGGCGCGCGCCGCCGACCCGATACGAGGCTGCCAGGACGCGAGGCTGGCCGCGGCTCGCACGACGTCGATGGCACGCTGATCGCGCAGGTGGCGCAGGCGGAAATCCACCGGATCGGCCCCGGCGACCGCGGCCAGCTCGTCGATGAACGACTCGTTGGCGAACGTGTTCTGAGGTGCTCCCAGCCCGCGGAGGGCCGAGACCCGAAGGGGCATGTCGGCGAGCCAGTGGATCACGACACGCTCGTTGTCGATTTCATAACCGTGGCGAGCATTCCGGTCACCGCCGATGAAGGGAACCTTGATGGGCAGGCCCTGAAGCTGCCCGGCCAGGGTCTCGCCGGCGTCGCCCCGTGGTCTCGTGGAGTGCGTGGGGCTCCACACCTCGTACTCCCACGCCACGGCGCGGCCGTTGCCGTCGACGGCGCCCCGCGCCTGCATGACCATCGCGGGCCCCTTCGGTTCCCAGGCGTGCTCGTCGTGCCGCATCCACTGCACGCGCACCGGCCGGCCCACGGCGCGCGAGAGGAGCGCGGCGTCTGCGGCCACGTCGTCGGCGCCGTTGTGGCCATAGCAGCCGGCACCCTCGGCGAAGACGAGGTGAATCCGCTCGGCAGGACGGTTCAGCAACTTCGCCAGCGATCCACGAAGCCCGAACACGCCCTGGCTCGAGCACCAGATGGTGGCCCGCTCGTCGGTGACATCGGCGACGGAGCAGGACGGTCCCATGGAGGCGTGCATCTGGAACGGCCATTCGTACGTCGCGGCAATGGTCCGGGCGGCGCCAGCGAATCCGGCCGTGATGCTACCGCGCGAGCTCACCGTCTTGTCCGTCGTGCTGGCCGCACGGATCTCACGATGGAGGTCGGCGATCTCGGGCAGCCGGGCCGATTCGTGCCAGGTCACCTTGAGAGCTTGGGCAGCGCGGATCGCCTGCTCTTCGCGCTCGGCAACGACGCCGATGAAATTCCCCTCCTGCACGACGCGGACGTGGCCCGGCACGTCGCGGACGGAGGACTCGTCGATGCTCTCGACCGTGGACCCGACCGCCGGCGGGCGGACGACACGGGCGTGCAGCATCCCGGGCAGCCGAAGATCGTGGACGTAGCTGGGAGCGCCCGTCACCTTCCCCGGGATGTCGACGCGCGCGACGGAGGTGCCCACGACGCGGTACTCGCTGGGCCGCTTGGTGGTTGCCGGTGCGCTCACGGCACGTTCGAAGCGCCGCCCGCCGATCAGCTCGGCGTACGTCACGCGCCGAGCCGCGTCGCCTCGGAGCGCGACGACGCCATCGTCGACGGTGAGCTGCTCGGGCGTCACGCCGAGCCGCGCAGCTGCGAGACCGAGTAGTGTGCGCCGAGCCTCGGCCGCCGCCTGGCGGATCGGTGGGCCGCCCTGCTGGATCGTCTTGCTGCCGGCCGTGTAGCCCTGGTTGGGCGTGCGCTCGGTGTCGCCCTGGATCACGCCCACGCGCCCGACGCGCACGTCGAGCTCTTCGGCGACGATCTGGGCGAGCGCGGTGGAGACGCCGGTACCGATCTCCACCTTGCCGGTGAACAGGGTGACAGCGCCGTCGGTGGCTACGGCGAGCCACGCATCCACACCGGCGGCGCTCGTCTCGCGAGCTGGTTGAGCGCCGAGCGAGGTCGGCCAGGCGAACGTGACGATCACCGCGCCCGTCGATTTCAAGAACTCGCGGCGGGACGATGCGAGCGCGGTCGTCGGCGTCATGCTCGAGCGACCCGGCGGATCGCGCGCAGGATTCGCATGTGGGTCCCGCAGCGGCAGAGGTTCCCGTCCAACGCCGAGCGGAGCTCGGAATCGCTCGGCCTCGGACTCTGCTTCAGCAGCGCCGCGGCTGTCATGATCATGCCGTTGATGCAGTAGCCGCACTGGGCGGCTTGCTCGGCGATGAACGCCTGCTGGAGTGGATGGGGATGCTCGCGGGTGCCCAGGCCCTCGAGCGTCGTCACGGGCCCGCGGACCGTGGACACCGGCGTCACACACGAGCGCACGGTGCGATCACCGATGTGGACGGTGCAGGCACCGCACTGGGACAGGCCACACCCGAACCGGGGACTATTGAGTCCGAGCTCGTTGCGGAGCACGTACAGGAGCGGCGTGTCGGCGGCGGCGGTCACCCGATGACGCTGCCCGTTGACCGTGATCTCGAGCGCATCCGCCATGAACCGGGATTATACGTCTCGACACCACCGCATGCGCGAGACGAGCGACACGAGCTGATCGCGATGTGGACTACGGATCGTGGAGCTTGGTCACCGCTGGACTTCGAACCGATCGTGAGCCAGACAAGCCCGACCAACGCGAGACCGGGACGGCGCGCGCTCTACCGCGCCGTCCCAACCACGCCAGCGAAGCTAGTGCACAGAATAGGGCCGGCTAAATTGGAGATCCAACGTCATGATCGCCGTCCCCGGCACCAGACTTTGAGTCACGGGCGACGAAAATGTGAAGCATGTTCCATCGTGCTGGGCGACCGACAAAACTGGCACGCGCTGGACCGTCGTCTTGGGATCGGCGGTATAGATCACCCCGCCTGGCTCTCGCACGGCGGCGAACGAAAAGGCGTCGGCCGTATTGAACATGGCGGTGTCCGAAACATAGGCTGTGCCCGCGCAGCTCGCCCCGCTGAACCAGACGAATCCACCGACCAGCTGTTCCGCAAAGACGCGAAGTGCCACCACGTGCCCACCGGCGGTCACGCTCACCCACGGGATCTCGTCCTGAACGCCGACGACATCGCCGATCTTGTTCCCGTGGGCGTCGTACACGGCGAGCGCACTCGACGAGCCGAGCGATCCCAGCCGCGCGTTGACAGTGGCTACCTGGGTATTGAGGATGCCGACTTGACTGTTCAAAGCATTGATCTGCTGCTGGAGGTTCGAATACCCGGCCACCTGCCGCTGGAGCGTGGTCATCTGCTGCTGGAGCGTGTCGATCGCGGCCCCTTGCTGCTGGAGCGTAGTGATCTGCTTCTGGAGCGCGTCGATCTGTTGCTTCAATGCGGCGACGCTCTGGCCGAGCTGAGCCAACTCGGCGAAACGCTGCGTCAACGCGTTGATCTCTTGCTGGAGCTTCGCCACCGGATTTCCCGGCCCCGACGGCAGGCCGGAATTACCGCGGCCCTCGGCGAGGGCGGGGCTCGAAGCCGCGCCCACCAGCACCGCGCTCAGGAGCAGCGTCAGCGCCGTCCACCCGACTTTCGCGAGCAGGTTCATTGCCGATCCTCCCCCGCGATCTGGTGCGTTTGCTTCAGTCCGCCACCAGGTCGCTGCGAGGATCTAGCGCAAGCGGTGTGCCACGGCGATTCTTTGCACAATCAATGCGTTGGGAGCGGCCGAGCTGACACTTCGGCATCTGAACTGCCGCTCGTCGTCAGTGGTGAGCCGCGCGCACAAGGACGAGAACTATAGTGGTCGCCGAGATGAGATCGCAACCTCCTCGTCGTTCGCGTGCGTCGGCTGAGATGGCTGCCGAGGGTGAAGGAGGCGGCGGCAGGCGTGGGCGCCCAGCTTCTGGGCGATCAGGCTCTCTAGAAGCGGAGGGCCAGCCCGGCCGAGACGCCCCAGTCGGCCGAGCCGTCGCTCAATCCGCGGCTCACCGAGCCGAAGATCTTCAGGGCCTGGGTCACGCGAAAGTCGGCACCGACGCGGACCTCGAGGGGATTCGCCTGCCCGGACGAAATGGCGGTGGAGCCGTCGAGGAACGCGAACACGGAGAACGGTTGGGCGACCAGATAGACCGCGCCCACACTCCAGCCGAAGGAGTTGTCGAAGGTCGAACCCGCTGGCGAGCCAATGAACGTGTAGGCGAGCGTGACGTAGCTGACGAATCGGGGGAACAGCGTCTTGCTCAGATCCACACCGACCGTCTCGTCGAACTCGCCGGTGCCGAGCCCACGGTTCGAGTCGGCCGTCGGGAACTTGATCTTGAGGTACGGTGCGATCTCGGGCAAGACCGACGTCTCCTCGAGCAGCACGTACTGTCCTTTGAGGAGCACGTCACCGAGGCCTTGTTCGGTGGAGGTCACCTGATTCTGCGTGGCCGTTCCGAGCTGGCTCTGCTTGTTCTTGCGCACGGCCACGCCGCCGCCAGTGATCACGACGGTCTCACCCGTCTGATAGACGTAGGGGATGGTGAGACCGATGGTGAAGCGGTCGATCGGCTTCACCCCCAGCGTGAACGGCACGTAGATGAACGTCGTGTCCTTGCCCGTCCCGTAGTCGCCGACCGAGTAGTTGACGGAACTGGACAGCGACCAGCGCGGCTCGTCCTCCGCCACCGCTGGTGAGACACACGCCAACAGAAGGGCCGCGCTGATCGCTATGCAGTGGTATCGCATCATGCTCCTCTCCGTGTTCAGTGAACGTCAGCGTCCCGGTCGCTCGACCTTGGCCGGCTTCTCGGGCTTGTCCATCTTCTCGACCTTTTCCATCTTCTCGGGCTTCTCCGCCTTCTCCGATCGTTCGACGCGCGCCACCTGCTTCTCGGCCTTCTCGACCTTGCTCCGCACGTGGCCGAGCTTGAGATTCAGATCGTGAGCGATCTTGCCCCAGCCCTCACCGGCCGCGCGCTTGTCGAGGATCGTCTGAAGTGCGGCCTGCTGGCTCAGGGTGGTATTGGTCTTCATCAGCTCCTGGGAGAGTGCCAAGGCGATCGTGATCTCGCCGAATCCCATCTTGCGGCTGCGCAGGTCGGTCACGACGGACGGATCGACCTTGAAGTCCTTGGCGATCGCCGCGGTGACGCGGCGCTGTCCCTCGGGCGTCACCGCCTTCCCAGCCTTGGCGTCGAGTTCCTTCGCTTCTGCGCCGAGCCGCTCGGCGTGCTTCTGCTCCGACGGGTCCACGGGCCCACTCGATTGAGCGGCGGCGGTCGTCACGAACAGCGCCACGGCACCAGCCGCAGCGCAAAGCTGCGAGAACCGTTTGGTCTTCATGTGCGCCTCCTTCGATGCGTTCTTGTGCTGAGAAGTCTCATGGCATAGAGGTGCAGCGGTTATGCCAGCCCCGCGGAGCGCGAATCGAGCCGCTTCGCGCGAGGTTCGCGGCGGGGCGCGTGACAAAGCGACGTGTCAACGTCAGGATGTCCGCTCGCCTTCGCACCCCGGGACGTCAAGGCGGCGGTGGCCGCGCGGTCAAGGTCGGCGAAGTCAATCGGTCCGCCGAGCATGATCACCGCGAGGGACGCATCCTCGGCACGGATGCGTCGGAGCGCCTCGACGCCGTCGATCTGTGGCATCGAACTGTCCAGGAGCACCAGATCCCGACGGATCTGCCGGATGGCCGTCAGCGCGTCGTCTGTGCTGAATGCGAGGTCCACCGTATGCCCACGACTGAGGAGGTAATCCCGAACGGGTTCCGCGACAGCCGGCTCATCGTCGACGATCAGGATCCGAGCCGACTCATGAGGCCGTTCCGGCCGACTCCGGCGCCGCGCGGTCACGCGCGACGCCGGACTGGGTTTCCGCTCCCGAGTCACATCCGTCGCGTCGACTGGAAGGTGCAAGAGTCTGAGATTCAGCTCCATACAATGACCGCCTCCAAAAAATGCGATGGGACCGATCTGTATCCCCTCTACCGATTAGACGACCGGTCGATGACGTGGTTACACAAAAACTTTCGATGGCGTCGCCTGGTGATGGTCAGCGCCCGGGGCGCTCAACCTTGCTTGGCTTCTCGGGCTTCTCCATCTTCTCAACCTTCTCCGCCTTCTCGGGCTTGTCCGATCTCTTGTCCTGACCCCGCTCTCCACGATCTTCGGGCCGCTCGGACCGAATCGCCTCGCGCAGGCGCTTGGCGCCATCCTCGGCCGATCCTCCACTTTTCAATTCCTGACCCAGTCGCTCGCGCAGCCCCTCGATGTCGCGTCGGCTCAGGCCCCGGGAGAGGGCCGCTCCCACCGTTTGCGACGCGTCGTGGGGCGAAAGACCCATCGAGACGAGATCCCCGGTGACCTGGGCGCCCAGCTCGAGGCGGGACATCGTCGCCCGCTCACCGGAGCGGGCGACCTGACGCGAGAGGTCCGTCATCTCATGAGGCGGGACACCTCGCCCGATGGCGCTCGCGACGGCTTCCGTGGCTCGCTGCCGTTCGCCCGCCGCCTCGGCTCGTATCCCCTCCCGCTCTGCACGACGGACCAGATCGCGCGACGTGGCGAGCTCCCCGGAAAGGCGTGAAGCCACCTCGACAATGCGCGCGGGAGGGACACGCTTGGCGACCCCTTCCTTCACCTTGTCCAGGACCGGTCCGACGGGGAGATCCTGCCGCTTGGCGCGAACGACAACATCGAGAAGGCTGACCAGCTCTGCCGGCTGGATTCCACGCCCCACGCCCCGCTGGATCAGGCCGGCGACATCGCCTTCGGCAACGCCAGCTCGAACCGCCTCGACCCCCTTGGCCCGCACAAGCACTTTGCTTTCGGGAGAGAGATTGGCAGCCTCGAGGGTCCGGGACAGCTCTCCTGGTTTCGAAGGCTCCTGGGCGATAGCGTGGCTCACGAACAGTGCGCCACCGGCCATCGCGACCAGAACCGCGATACCCACGAACCTACGTGTCACCATTGCCCACCGTCGGTGCCTCGACGTCTACCAGGGCGTTCTTGTTCCCGAACCCGTCATCGCGATACGCCTCTGCGCGTGGATCTGTCACCCACGTCGCCTCGTCGACCACGAACATGTAAGCGTAACGGCCCGGTTTGAGAGGAAGCGTCACTGAAAAACGCCCTCGCCCGGTCGCATCGGCGAGGGAGATTTCGTCGGTTCGCCATCCATTAAAGTCCCCCGCGAGAAAAACCTGTTGCGCCCCTGGGGCGTCGAGAGTGAAGCGAAAGAGCGTCACGACGGAACGCATCTCCGAACTGACGGGGGACTGGCTGGGCAGGGTCCTGGCCAATACCGCCACGACGAGGACGAGGCCCAGCGCGAGAGCCGTCGCAACATTCCAGCGCACGACCCGCGGGGCCCACAGGAACTCCCAAAGCTTTTCCAAGGGTCGAGACTTACGATCGGGCAGACGAGCCAGGACGTCTTCCGTGAAGGAGGAGGACGGGACCTGGCGCTCAACGCTGGTGAGAAGAGCGACCGTTTGCTGATGCCTTTCGAAGGCGCGGCGGTTTTCGGCGAGTACGAGCAACGCCGCGAACTCCTGGTTCTCGTCGGGGGAAAGCTCCCCTGCCAGCTTTCCCTCGAGCAACTCTTCAAAGCGCGTCATCGTGGAGCCTCTTCACTTTGGACGAGACTACGAAGCATTTCCCGAGCCCGAAAGGCGCGCACCTTGACAGCTCCCACCGCAATGCCCAAGACACGCCCGATCTCATGAAACTCCATTCCTTCGATATGACGAAGGACGATCACTTCTCGGTACTTCACGGGAAGCCGGGCGAGCGCGCGGTGGAGCGCTGCCTCACGCTCACACCGTTCGAGGCTGTCCACGGGCGTTTCCCCGTCGTCGGCGACCTCGGCCGGCTCTGGCCCGTCCTCACGGCGCGAGCGGGCCCAGGGTGCGCGACCTCGTTTCCGCAAGACGTCCTTACACCGATTCAGCGCGATACGACACACCCAGGTGGAAAACCTCGACTCCCCTCGAAAATCTCGGAGGGAGAGATAGGCCTTGACGAAGGCGTCTTGCGCGATGTCCTCGGCCTCCACCGAATCTCCGAGCATCCGGGACACGAGATCATGAACCAGCACCTTGTGGCGCTCGACCAGGACGGCGTAAGCTCTCCCCTCGCCGGCCAGGCATCGAGCGATGATGGCCTGCTCATCGACGGGATCGGACTCGAGCCTGGCATGGCTTGGCACCTCGCACCCCGTACTCCCCTGCTCCTTTGACGCTCCGGACACCGTGGAGTTACAGCGCAAGGCCTCAACGACCATGGAACAGAACACTGTTCCGCCCCCCGAAACCATCGTTTTGAAACGCCATCGCGTTGGGATCCGCGATCCAACGGACGCCATCCACGACAAACATGTACCGGTACTGTCCTGGCGACAGAGGAAGGCGCAAGGTCCACACGCCGTTCTTGTCAGGCCCGTGTAGGGGATGTGCCTCGGGGTCCCAACCGTTGAAGGTTCCCACCACGCTGACCCGCTGAGCTTGGGGCGCTTTCACGTGGAACACTGCGGGAGCTACGCTCTCGGGTGTCGAAGCGATCGTACAACTCACCAACAGGGGAAGGAGGAAGAGGATGCGAGATGGCGGTATGCACTTCGGCATCGGCATCAGGGGTCAGCCGCAAATCGCGGAGACATCTCCCGTAACGTCAGGATAGGCGCGCGACGACGCGAGTCAGAAACTACAAGGGAAACGGCTCGACTTACCCGGTGACGAAGCGTTCCCTCACGACGGGCCGCGCTCGGGAAAGTCGTCGCGTACCTTCGCGCTATTCTGCGTATCGAGATCGACGGCGGTTTCCTGGGCTTTCGGTACGGTGATCTTGAGCCGCCACATCGCTTCACCGGCGATGGCGTCGGTCAGCTTGTAGGGGCCGGCGACGATGTTCGTGAACTCGTAGCGACCGTTCTCGTCGCTCCGGACGTTGTAGCGAAGCCCCTGGGTCGGCGTGTTCTTGAGACCGACGAGATGGAGGAGCTTTCGGTTCAGGGGCTGATCGGCCTTCTGACCAGGCTCCGCCCATCGGACGATGCCACGCACGGTGGCGTCTCCACCCTTTGGATCATTCGGATCGACGGGAGGAGCCGCCTGCTCGGTCGTCGCTGGGCTCGCCGCCACGCCCCCTGCGTCGGCGAGCCACCGGCGGGCAACCTGGACTTCTTCGGAGCCGGCCGCAGCGTGCGCGAGCACCCACTGGAACTCGCGGGCCGCCTCGTCGCGCAAATCGAGGTAGCTCGCGCAGATGGCAAGGTCGTAGTGCAGGGCGACGTCGTCGGGCGTCTTCGTAACCGCCTGGCGGAAGAGCGACGCCGCTGCGAGCCAGTCTCGGCTCGCCATCGCTCCGCGGGCGGCCGCGACGAGATCGGTGGCCGGAGCTTCCGCCGATATGCGGGCGGACGACTGTCTCTGGCAGCCGGCAGCGACCAGGAAGACCAGGACGAGTGCTGCCCAGCGAGACCTCATGTGCCCGAGAGCTCCTTGTACGACGAGATGGACCAGTTGGCGTTGATCGTGCCGCCGCCGTCGCGAATCGCCGGGCAGTCGTAGGAGAGCTTCCCGTTCCCGATGTCGTCGGAGTCGATCGTGCTCGACTGAGAGTCGAGACGATCCTGAGCGATGATGGCGCCTTTGACATTCAGGTTGCCGTTGCCGTGGATATTGACGTCGTTGAGGATGTAGACGAGGCCGCTCAGCGAGATGTCGCCCTGCATGTCCGCTGAGCCCCTGATGATCATCCACCCGCTCCAGCCTTGCGACCAGTTGCCGTGCATGTCGATCACGGTCGAGTTCAGCGAGCTGTTGTCCGAAGGCGTGTCGAAAAAGAGCAGGCCATTCGGCGGCGGCGAGGTGAAGGTCTGGGAGCCCTGATAGTAGTGGCCGTTTTTCTGGGCGTAGACCTTCAGCGCAGCGATGTCGGCATCGGTCAGCGTGAAAGGCTTGAAATACTCCTTGTCCACGCCTGTGATCGCCGCCTGGCCGCCGGGAGGCGCAATGATGCTGGGATTTCCGTTCGTGGCCACCGTGCCGGTCGTCATGAAGGCGGCGGTGGGTACTTGCCCGGCGCAGTAGGTGGCCGCTGGGCTGCCCGAGACGTTGCTTCCGTTGACCATCGCGCCGCCACCGATCTGTGTCTGGGCGGTCATACCCGGGGGCACCTCGCCACCGACGCACATCGCACACGGCGGCGTCCCGCTCGGGCCCCCGAACTTGAAGCGGGTGCTCGTGATCGAGACCTTCTTGATGGCCCGCGGGTTGTTGTGATCAGGCGCGTAGCCCACCGACGTGATGGTTGCCTTGCTCGGGTCGACGACGAGTAAGCCGGTCACGGGATCGATGCAGCACTGGGCGATCGTCACCTTGTACTCGCCGACGTTGACGCCGCCAACCTGCTCCACCCAGAAATAAGTGAAGCCGTCGTATGGCGGGTTGCTGGCAGCCAAAGGATCGCTCAGGGCAGACACGGCCACGTTGTTCATGGCCCACAGCGCGCGCTCAATGCCGGCTTCCGCGAAGGCTCGGGCGCGCGCGCTCATCATGTGGTTGTTCGCGATGTCGGGCTCGCTCTGAGCCAGGAGCGTGAACGCCACCATGAGCGACGTGAGGACCACCAGACCGATCAGCGCTGCCGGCATGGCAATACCGCGTTGGTTCATGGTTTTCATAGCATGTTCCTCAGTCTCACTTGGTCCTGGACGATCATTTTTTGGTTGAGGGCGCTCGCCGCGCAGGGGTTGGCCGCTTGCGGCTGCGTGGTGATCGCGATCATGATGTTGGCGACGTTGGCCGGCGCTCCTGTGACCGCCCCGTTGGAATCCCGATACGTCAGCGCCAGGCTCTGGACGCCGCCGATCAGGATGGACACGACACCGTTCTCTGTGCGCTGGAGGGCGGTGCCGTTGAGGTTGTAGCGAAGCGTGACGCCGTTCTGATCGACGAAGGTGAGATCGCCGGCAGCAGTCGCCGTGACCGATGTCGCCGAGCGGAGCTCACGGATCATGAGATCGAGCGCGACGCGCGCGTTCTGCTGGGCCTCGACCTTCGCCGAGCCCATCATGTAGGAGTACAGGCCCTGTCGCTGGAGCGTGTAGACGCCGCTCAGCACCAGGGCCAGCATCGCCATGGCCACGAGCAGCTCGGTGAGCGTGTAACCGCGCTGGTTCAAGGCGTCATCTCCTCGAAAGATTCATCGTGAGCACCGTCGGCTTGGTTGACCCGGCCGCTCCCGCGCCAGTTCCGGTGATCGCGTGATAGGTCACCGTCACGGTGACCCGCCGGAAGTTCGCGTCGGTCACGCCGCCGCACCCTCCTGCCACGGTCGAGCAATCGACGATGCGAACAGTCCGGTTGTAGCCTGTGTAGCCGGCCACCGGTATTTCATCAGTGGCAATGGCGCATGCCCCAGGTGCGTTGCAGACGGTCGGATTGGTGCGGGTACAGGTGTTGGACGTCGGCGCGAAGTCGCCGTTGCCGGCAGAGAGGCCGACGCAGTCATTGGCGGGGATCTGCAACCAGACGCCGTTCTTGATTTCCTCCAGCTTCTGGTTGGCGAGGAAGGTCGCCGTCGTCAAACTGTTTCCCTCATAGACGGCGTAGCTCGAAATCGGGACGACCGTCAGCAAACCCACGAGGCCGATACCGATGATCGCGGCGGCCATGACGACTTCGACCAGCGTGATGCCGCGTTCGCTCAGAATCATAACGGTCCGCGTGCCATAGCGTCCCAACTCGGGCCTCCTTTTCGACTTTCCATGGACCTCGCAGAGCAACCCTTCTGCCAGATCTCCTTGACTGGTGACGCTCTATCGGAAACTCTCGCATCATCGGTTTGTTACGGCTCCCCTTCCCGCTCGCGCAGTACCGCGTTTCGCGACGACGAGCGAGCCAAGCTGGCACAACACGCGGCAATTCTCCCTGGAATTGTCAGTGGCCAGATTTCGGCCGGGTCAAAAGAGACTAGCTCGGCGGCCGGTGCCGCGGAGGCCTGGAGACCTTCGTGAGCGACATGTACGGCCCCCATGGCCAGCAGAAGTCGCCTTTCGCGGACGCTTTCGCGCGTGCGGTTGAGAATGCCTGCGGTGTTCCAGCTCGCTCGTCTAGAAGTTTCGCCAGCCGTACACCGTGTGGAAGGATCGGATCGTCTTCATCATGTCGAGCGCCTGCTTGCTGTAGTGGAACGTGGCCGAGCCGGTTTGCGTCCCGAGGTAGACCTCGTAATACCCGTTCGCCTCGTTCCAAACGGTCTCGTTGCTCACGAACGCGCCGTTGATGCTGGTCGTGCTGCCGTTCATGAATCCCGAGCCCACGTAGCGGCCGGTGATGAGGATCGCGCCCTGCCAGTTCACGGCGCCGTAATTCTTCAAATCTCCGTCCTCGACGACGAGGATGCCGGCACCCTGGATCTGGCCGTTGACGGCGAGGCCGGTGAAGTTCGAGCTGGTGTCGAGCTCGCCTCGGAAGTACACGAGCTGCGGGTTGCTTGGCGTTCCCAGGTTGAGCGTCTGACTCAGGCCGCAGCCGTTGGTCAGCGTCGGCGTCGAGGTGGGGGATCCGCTGCCGCCGGTGATCTGCAGCGGGCAGGCCATCGTGGACTGCAAGATCTGTGTCTTGGGATTGGCGGTGAGCGTGGCCAGGAAGGTCTGCATCGTCGTCGGTGTCAGGGTCGTCGACGAGGCGATCGCGGTCAGGCCCGTCGCCAGCACGCCCGTGCCCTGATCACGACCCGCCACCTTGCCTTGTTTCTCAGTCACCTGACCCGACGTGCCCGACGTGAACGCGCTTTCGACGTTCTGCTCGTACGTCGTTGGTGACTTGTTTGCCTGGACGCCCGGTTGCGTGGCGATGCCCAGCTTCTGCGGAGCCGCCGAGCTGGCCGACCAGTTCGCGCTGGTGTACCAGGCCGCGTCCGAGATGCAGGTGCTGCAGGAATAGTCGCGCCCATCGATCGCGAAGTTGGCGCAGGCGCCATTGCCATTGCACGCGATGAAGGTGTCCGACTGCACCCCGGGCTCGTTGACGGCCGCCGGGAAGTCGGGAGCGCTCGTCGTCAGATCGCGACGGAGGACCACCTGGATCCGCTTCTGCGCTCCCTGGTAGCTGCCGGTGGCGGTGACGATGAGGATGCCGTTGGTATCGTTGGTCGCCGTCCCGGTCACGTTGTCGACGGTCACGCCAGTGATCGCATCGTCCCCGGCGCTGCAGTCATTCCTGAGACTGACGGTGAAGGACCCCGCCAGATTGGGCACGGTCACATTGGTCCAGCCGGCCGGTGTGACTCCGGTCGAGCAGCCAGCCGCGCCGGCCAGCAAGGTGTTCCACGAGGTCGTGGCGACGAGCTGATCGAAGGCCCACTCGATCCCGGCATCGGCGGCGTAGCGCGCCTGGGTGGAGTCGGCCAGGTTTTGCGAGATCCGGGGCTCGAAGGCGCT
>Ga0209159_1000279_pt1 | contig 48764 bp, 47 predicted proteins | sample GraSoiAngelo_144_FD_185901 | JGI IMG/M metagenome (GOLD analysis project Ga0209159, IMG submission 185901) | Grasslands soil microbial communities from the Angelo Coastal Reserve, California, USA - 14_1009_02_40cm (SPAdes) (version 2) | ecosystem: Environmental > Terrestrial > Soil > Grasslands ...
CTGGGAGAGCACACTTCGGAGGTGCTGCGGGCGCTCGGGAGGACGGACGCCGAAATCTCGGAACTCAAGGCCAAGCGGGTCCTGGGCGGGATATGAGCGAGGACGCTGTAGAGCGGGTTGAGCCGGAACTGCTCGAGGAGCGGCGCGGGGACTCAGGCGAGATTGTCTGGCTGACGCTCAACCGCCCGCAGGCGCGCAACGCGCTCACGTTCCCCATGTACGAGCGGATCCGGGAGATTTGCGTCGAGGTCAACGCCGATTCATCGGTCCGGACTGTTGTGTTCACAGGCGCCGGTGGCCGCGCGTTTGCCGCGGGGACCGACATCTCGCAGTTCCGCGCCTTCGACAAGGAGGAGGACGCGCTCGCCTACGAGGAGCGGATGGACCAGGTGCTGGGTGCGCTGGAAAGCGTGCGGGTGCCGACGATCGCAGCCATAGCCGGCGCCTGCACCGGCGGTGGTGCCGGCATCGCGGCCGCGTGTGATCTCCGCATCTGCACGCCGTCGCTGAAATTCGGTTTCCCGATCGCGCGGACGCTTGGGAACACGCTGTCGATGGCCAACTTTGCGCGCCTGACGATGTTGATCGGCGCCGCCCGCGTGAAGGATCTGATCTTCATGGCTCGGCTGGTGGGTGCTGACGAGGCGGCGGCGATCGGGCTGGTGAACGAGGTGGTCCAATCAGAAGAGGCGCTGGAACCGCGGGTTATGGAGATCTGCTCCACGGTCTCCACAAATGCACCACTCACGCTGGAGACGGCTAAGGAGGCGCTCCGCCGCATCCGCGTGCAGATGACGCCGCCGGACGGGGGTTCGGACCTGCTGACAAAGGCCTACATGAGCGAAGACTTCCGGGAGGGGATCGAAGCGTTCTTCGCCAAGCGCCCGGCCCGGTGGAAGGGCCGCTAAAGCCTGGGCCTCCCCACCAGTAAGGAGGCCGATCTTCAAAACCGTTTGCGGTCGTCCGTAGAGGTCTGTACAAGTTCACCTTCAGCCGCTGACGTCCGTCCCGTCGACCGATGCCAAAGGCAGCCAGCTTTACGTCGAGCAAGACTGCCGCTCACTTTGCGTTGGCTACCGCGGTCGGGTTGCTCGAGAAGGTTTTCTAACCGTTTGTAGTTTGCGGCTTTGTGCGCGTATTCTCGCGCCGAGCTTCGGACCCGACCAATCGTGTTCATGCGGGCCCATGCGGCTTCACCCAAAGCCCTCTGCCTAGCCGCTGTGTGCGCTGGGTCTACCTCCGTTGCCAGACACGATTTCGACTCGAGGGAGGCCGTTTTCAAGAGTGACCGGAAACGGATCGGTGAGCTCCCCAATAAACCGGCCGTCGCGGCCAAACATGCTGAAGGCCAGGAACTGTAGTCGTCCATTCCGGTCTTCGATCAGCTTGCCGCCGTAGTGCGAGCCAATTGTGTCCACAGCGAGCATGCCACCGTCTGAGAAATTGAATGGGCCGAGCGCATGATCGGAGACGAGACAGTACGTGCCAGTCACTCGCTTCACAGAGCGCGCTACTCGGCTTCGGGTGCGGTCTTTTGACGCATACGAAAAGAGCAGAAAGAAACGCTCGGAAGCATGGACGAGTTGAGGCACCTCGAGATGGCCAAATCCACTCGGAGTGGCGAGTGGGAGGAGGATGTCCCAATCACGCAAGTTCATGGATCGAGCATGGCCGATGACGCCACGCGTGTCGGGCGCACCCGAACGGCCTCGTGCAGTGATCAATGCATGAAATGAGCCATCGGACTCATCCTGGAACACCCACGGGTCGCGCCACGCTTGCTCGTACCAAGTGCCGAGGTCAAGAACCTCGTACCAGCGACTGTCGGCTTCCAGAATTGGATTGGCCGGATGCTTCTTCCACATGTACAGGTCTGCCGAGGTCGCAAGGCCGATGCGCTGTACGAGGCCACCTTCAGACCGATTAACCCCGCTGTAGAGCATGAACCACCTACCCTGGTGTCCAATCACGCTCCCGGTCCAAGTAGCAAGGTCGTCCCATTCGCCGTCCGCACCCGGGTGAAGTGCATCGTCGATCACGGTCCAGTTCTTGAGATCGCGAGAGATTGCGTGGCCGATCGTTGCGCTATGGTGCCGCAACTCCGGAGAACCGAGCGAACGCGGAGCCTGGAGATAAAAGAGGTGGCAGTCCTCGCCATGCCAAACGTGCCAAAAGTCCCACAGCCAGTTGTCGCGCAGCCGAAGGGTCATCGCTCGTGACAGGATCGAATCGAAATCAAATGGAAGTTACCGCGGCTCGAATGCCGTTGGGTGGCCTCGCCCAGGACATAGGCGGCTATAGAGGGACGGGCATCTCCAGATGCCGCGTCGCAAACGCCCCGATCCAACCCGATCCGCTGAGTCGGGAAAGGAACCTCTTCCCGGCCGGACGAACTCACATCGATTAGGGTTTCCACGCCGACGATCCTCACCGTGTCCTATTTCGGCGGCGGCGCAGTGGACTTGCGCACGATCAGCTCAAGAGGCAGCTGCTCCGCTATTGGAGCGGGTAGTGGATATGGGGCAGAAATGGCCTCCAGGAGTAGCTCTGCTCCTCGGGCTCCGCTCAACGAAAGGGGCTGCCGGACAGTGGTGAGTCCGACGTACTCTGCGGCCTCGATATCGTCGAAGCCGATGACTGACAGTCCAAGCGGCACACTGACGCCGAGGTTGTTGGCGCCGTCGAGAACCCCAAGCGCTTGGGTATCAGACGCTGTAACCACCGCTGTAGGTGGGTGTTCAAGGCTGAGTAGCTCGGCGGTCAGCCGGTGGGCTACGTGCCGCGCGTGCGGTCCCTCTTTAATGTATGCGGTCGGAATTTCCAGACCAGCCTTTGCCATGGCGCGCCGAAAGCCGGCGCAGCGATCCACACTGGAATCGAATCCGTAGGGGTTGACACTCGGGTCACCGACGAAAGCGATCCGGCGGTGGCCCAGCTCAATAAGATGCCTCGTAGCCAAGTCGCCCCCAGCAACATTGTCAATGTAGGTATGCGATAGAGCTGGGTACCTGAAGTCCACGACGACAATAGGCACCCTGGCGGCCAGCAGTCGCTCCAGCTCGCGCTCAGGTGGTGGCATGGCGATGACCAATACGCCGTCTGGCCGGCCGTCGACCACGTTCCTGAACTGTTCGTGCACCTGCTCTGGCCTGCCAATGTTGTAGAGCACGATGTCGTAGCCGCTTGCCGTGAACCGCTCTTCCGCTCCGCGCAGGAGGAGAACAGCGGATGGGTGGGTGAAGAAGGGTGCGAGCACGCCAATTGTCATCGCGCGTCCGCGCGACAGCCCACGAGCAATCTGGCTTGGGCGGTAGTCCAGAGCCTGGATAGCCTCTTCTACTCGCCGCCGGGTCGGCTCGCGTACTGGTGCCGTGCCGTTGACCACCCTGGAAACGGTTGCCTTAGCCACTCGGGCGGCCGCCGCAACTTCTGCGATGTTGGCCAATCGATGTTGGCGTTGTCTGGGAACCGGTTTCACGCGTGAATCGTACCGTCTTTGACAGCTTGCCGGGCCTGTGCTACGGTCTGTCTGAAACCGGTTTCATGGGACAAAACCGGACCGCGAGCTCAGCTGAGTGGGTCATGACGGCAGGGGTAAAGGAGGCCTGAACGATGAGAAGGTGGGCTTTGGTGCTGGCGCTCTTCGCGCTTTTGGGCCCGGCATGTGGTGGCGGCGGAGGCAGCACAACGTCCACCGCAGGTTGTACCGGCAAGGTCGCCGGCGGACCGGTAACGGTCAAGGCCTGGTTCCACAGCGGGCAGGGCAGCGAACGAACCACGATTACGTCACAAGTTGCGGCCTTCAATGCCAGTCAAAACGACGTAAAAGTCGAGCTCGTACTTTTGCCAGAGGGCAACTACAACGACCAAGTAAAAGCGGCGGCTGCCTCGGGCGGGTTGCCTGACATCCTCGACTTCGATGGACCATTCCTCTACAACTACGCTTGGAATCGCAACCTAGTTGCCCTCGACAACTGCATTTCGCCTGATCTGAAGGCGAACCTTCTGGCGTCGATCGTCAAGCAGGGCACCTACGCTGCCCACTTCTACGGAGTTGGAACCTTCGACTCTGGGCTTGGCCTCTACACACGCAAGTCAGTGCTCGCTAAGAAAGGCATTCGGATCCCGTCAGGTCCGCAAGACGCGTGGACCGCGGACGAGTTCACCCAAGCGCTCAAGACGTTGCAGGGGGCTGGCTTCAAGAAGCCTCTCGACCTCAAGATCAACTATGGCCAAGGTGAGTGGTACACATATGGTTTCTCGCCCATCATCCAGTCGGCGGGGGCAGATCTTATCGACAGGCGTAACTACCAGTCAGCCGATGGGGTGCTCAATAGCGCGGCTGCGGTGCAGTCACTCACGGTCTTTCAGTCATGGTTCAAGCAGGGCTTCGTTGACTTCAACGTGGATGACACTGCATTCCTAAAGGGACAGTCAGCGATTTCCTGGGTAGGTCACTGGGTGTTCGCGGACTACCGGAAGGCATTTGGCGATGACCTGGTCATCCTGCCACTGCCGAATTTCGGGAAGGGAAGCAAGACTGGCATGGGCTCCTGGCAGTGGGGAGTCACCTCTAAGACAAAGAGTGTCGACGCAGCTTGGGCGTTTATCAACTACCTGCTCAAGGATCAGCAGGTGCTCCAGATGACCGGTGCCAATGGGGCCGTGCCCGCCACCAAGTCGGCAAGTGCCGCGTCGACGCAGTTCGCCCCAGGCGGTCCTGAAAACATATTTGTGCAGCAGCTCGAGTCGAGCGCGGTGCCCAGGCCGCAGACGCCAGCCTACCCGACGATCACCCTCTCATTCCAGAAGGCGATCAATGACATCCTGAACGGTGGGGATGTGAAGGCAGCACTGGACAAAGCTGTCCAGGACATCGACAGGGACATTAAGGACAACGACGGCTATCCAGTAAAGACGTAAGCGACCACTGGCCTGGGGGCGATTAACCCCCCGCCCCCAGGCTGCAGCAATGGAGTCGACTTATGATTTCAAGCCCGACTAAGAACCTGAAAACGCGAGTCGGTCAGGACTCCCTGGTGCCTTGGTTGTTCTCGCTGCCGGCGATCTTGATGCTCCTTGCCTTTCTGGTCGCACCATTCGTGCTCGCCATAGTTTTCTCCTTCACGAACCTCAGGCTGCTTTCACCCATCCCGCTGCGATTTGTCGGGCTTCAGAACTACGTCCGGGTCTTTCAAGACCCGATCTTCTACCGGGCGCTTGGGAACAATCTCCTCTTTGTCGTCATTGTCGTTCCAGTTCAGACCGCCCTCGCACTCGCGCTCGCTGTATTAGTGAATCAGAAGCTACGTGGCGTAAGGGTCTTTCGGACTATCTACTTCGCGCCGGTCGTGACCGTGATGGCAGTCGCCGCCACCGTGTGGCGACTCCTCTATGACCCAGATGCAGGTTTCATCAACGGTCTCCTAGGCGCTGTCTCGGGGGGAGCCGTGCACCCCAATTGGTTGCGGAGCACCAGTACCGCCTTCCTGGCAATCATCATCATGTCGATCTGGCAGGGAGTCGGGTTCCAGATGGTGATTCTCTTGGCCGGCCTACAGGACATACCTCACGACCACTATGAGGCGGCCATCGTGGACGGGGCAAGCGGCTGGCAGCAGTTCAGATTCGTCACGATTCCTCAGCTGCGCAACCAACTGCTCTTTGTCGTGACCATCACAACCATTCTCGCATTCCGACTTTTTGATCAGGTGTATGTGATGACCAGCGGCGGGCCGTTGGACAGCACTCAGACGCTGATGCTGATGCTGGTCGACGTTGGCTTTGGCAGGCAGCGCATAGCGCAGGGCTCTGCGATCGCGGTCATCTTCTTCTTGATCGTCCTCTCGATAAGCGTGGCGCAACGCCGCCTGATCCGTGAGGAGACGACGTGAGCCCGATGTCTGTCGTGACGCTGGCGAGAAGTGAGCCACGGAGCGGCCAGATCACGGTAATCCAGCCGCGGCGACTGCCAAGGGTTCTTGGCGCCCTGGCAACGTACGTGGGGATGACCCTCCTCGCGGTCATGTTTTTGGTCCCGCTGCTCTTTGAGTTCATCGGCAGCATCAAGCCGAACGACAGAGTCCTGAGCGAGGGCAACTCGTGGCGAGCATTCATACCAACTGCGATCACGTTTGTGAACTACGGTGATGCCTTAGCTCGAGCTGATCTCGCACACCTTTTCATCAACTCGATGATCATCACGTCGTCGATCGTCGTTGCCGGAATCGTGGTCAACAGCTTGTTCGGCTATGCGCTCGCCCGCATGACTTTTAGAGGCAGGGGCCTGCTCATCGGCGTTGTGATCGCCCTGATCATCATTCCGTTTCAGGCGATCGCGGTTCCGCTGTTTTTCATGATGGCTAAGATCGAGGTGCTTGACACCTACCAGGTGCAAATTGTCCCGTTCATTGCGAGTCCCTTCTTCACGTACCTCTTCTATACCTTCTTTTTAAGTATTCCGAAAGAACTCGAGGAGGCCGCTCGAGTCGACGGTGCCGGCCCCCTGACCATCTTTTGGAGGGTCGTAGTACCTCTGGCGCGACCCGTCTACGCCACCGTCGCGATCCTAAGTTTCCTCTTTGCCTGGGGTGAACTGCTTTGGCCGGTGCTAGTCACAAGAGGCCCTGAGGTTCGCCCCCTGCCATTAGGAATAGCGGTCTTCCAGACCCTGCCGCCGGTGCAATGGGGAGACATCATGGCCTTCGCCACCGTTATGACGCTCCCGCTACTTGTCGTGTTCCTTGCTTTCCAGGATGCCTTTGTTCGCAGCGTTGCTCGCACTGGGATTAAAGGTTGACCTCGTGGCTTTGAAGGACCGCGCCTATACCTCCGCGGCTAGCCATCTCCTGTGGCAACGGTGACCAGGCAGTCGGTGCAATGAGTGGAATAGTCGAGATCATCGGAGGGACAACCGTCGATATCTACGTTTCGGTGCCCCGCTTTCCGCCTGGAACTGGCGCAGAGTTCGGGTGCGCCACCTTGGCCCACTGCGATCGCGCCGCCAATTTGAGCGTCGGTGGCAACGGTGGGCTTGCCGCATACATACTTGGCAGGCTTGGCCAGCCGGCCCGCTTGCACACGCGGCTGGGGCGAGACTTCTGGGGCGGCTGGCTACGTGCGCGGCTCGAGGCGGCTGGCGTTGAACTGGCTTCGGACAGCACCGACGAGGAGAGTTCCACCAATATCGTCGCCACCGACGGTGGTGGAAATCGCCTCTCGTTCTTCCATCCCTTAGAGGCGCGATACGCAGTTGCAGCACCCTTGCCGGACACCCGTGTCATGTTTCTCGGGGGTTGTCCGCATCCAACTGCGGAGCTAATGGCGAGTTACTTCCAGCCGTATCGCAATGCTGGAGCCACCACGGTCATGGACATCGGGCCGGCCATTCCACGGCCGTTCAGATTCGATGATCTAGCGCGGCTAGCCGATGCGCTCGATCTCGTTACCTGCAACCGTGCGGAGCTACGCCAGCTTAGTGGCACGAGCTCGCTGCGGCGCGGAGTGCAGCTCATTCACAAACTGGGCATTCCAACACTCGTAATCAAGGACGGGGCGAATGGGGCCGTGTTCTCGACATCCCACGACAAGCATCTGCACCTCGTTCCCGTCGAGACGACGGAGCCAGCAACAGGCTCGGTCGGCGCCGGTGATAGTTTCAATGCGGGCCTCCTGTACGCGCTGGCCAATGCCAAAAGTGTCGCTGTCGCAGTGGCATTCGCTAACCAGATCGCACGAGACGTGTTACGTGCAACTGATCGACTCAATGTGGACCTGACCGCTTCAAGCATTCACGAGACTGCAGTCGCCGATCAAGTTCGACTAATGGAGGTGTGAACATGCTTCCCCGTTGGGCGCAGAACTTATTGGAGCAGCATCCAGGAGCCGAGGAGCCCACTCCAGAGGTCCCCATTCCTTCCTGGCTCGAGGATGAGGTCAAAAAGAAGCCGCTCTGGTACATCATTCGGGAGTCCGATGTCGTTCGTGAGGGGCATCCGTTCGTTGTATATGACGAAATTCTCAAGGAGCCGACTCAGTGGGCGGACATACTGGCAACCAAGCGCGTCGAGGTCGAGGCGCTCGCCAAGGAGCTCACCGAACGTGGCATCCGGCGTGTAATTTTCACTGGATGCGGCTCGGCCTTTTTCACCGCGATTCACGGCAATCTGCTGTTCAGACGTTTCACCGATGTGAGCACCGATGCCATTGAGTCATACGAGCTAGCGCACTACTTCCCACACGTTGATGCAGCCAGGACGGCGGTTATCGCTCATTCTGGGACAGGGGGCAGCATCGAGACGTTAGAAGCGATCCGGGCGGCAAAAGCGAGACATGTGCTGACCGTGGCGCTATCCAACACAGACATCAGCCCGATACTCAACGAAGCAGATCGGTCTGTTGTGTACTTGACTCGCCAGCATTGCGGTCCGTGCATCTCGGTAATTTCGACGCGTCTTTTGCTTCAGACACTGCTGGCCGCGTCGCTTGCAACGTCGGCAGCCGATCGTCGCCAGCTGGAGCGCGAACTTGCTGCACTGCCCGAGGCGGGCGAGGTCTTTTTGGGGGAATTCACACCACGAATCGAAGACTTTGCTAACCGCACCGTCGACGTGGACTCGGTATTCGTAGTTGGGAGTGGACCGAACTATTTCTCGGCGCGGGAGGGTACCCTGAAGATTGAAGAACAGAGCCTCATGGTCGGCAAGGCCTATCGCGCGGGCGACTTCCACCATGATGCGCTGTCGCTGCTATCGCCGACCCGACTGGTGGTGGCCATTGCGGCGGAGGGAGTAGCGAACAAGCGCATTGTCGATGTCCTCCGCGCCGCAAAGGAGGGCCTCAGCCCTACCCTCGCGGTGGAGTATGGCGGTGTGGGCGGACTGGCGCCGCATGCCGACGAGACATGGCGGCTTCGTGCAGAGCTCGGGGAGTATGTGGCGCCGGTCTTGGTCACCCTGCCATTCCAACTGCTCGGCTATTTCGTGGGCGTGGTGCGTGGTCGCAATCCAGATACGCTCGCGACCGATCACATTCCCAATGCACGTGCTTGGCTCACCGCCTTTCCGCTTGGCACGCACTAGAAAGCAGGCTTGTTCGAACTAGCAATCGGCAGTGGATTTGAATTCCTCCTGGCATCAGCCAGCACCTATTCCCGACACGACAACGTCCTTGTCGGTTGGGAACTCAATATTTAGCGCGTGTTGTGAAGCCGCCAGGGCGGATGAACAGCCGATCTACGATGCGACAGGTAGCAGCACACGCGCACGTGAGCCTAAAGACTGTTTCCAGAGTGATCAACGCCGAGTCTTTCGTCTCACCCGCGTTGCGCTCACGTGTGCAGGCGTCAGTTGACCACCTCGGCTACAGGCGCAATTTGCAAGCCAGCAGCCTCAGGCGAACCGACAGTAGGAGCGCCACCATTGGCTTGGTTCTCCGAGACGTGGCCAATGCGCTTTCCTCGCCTCTATCCCACGAAATCGAATCGATCGCCCTCAAACGCGGGGTGCTGGTTTTTACCGGAAGTTCGAATGACGACGAGGACCACGACCGCGACTTAATTTGGGCTTTTAGCTGCCACCGCGTGGATGGCCTAATAGTCGTTGGTACTATCCAGAACACTGATCTCCTTCTTACCGAACATAGGGCGGGAACATCAATCGTTTGCGTTGATCAGCTCGGATCCACCTTCGACTCGGATCATGTAGTCACGAATGACTTCGAGGGCACCCGACTCGGCATACGGCACCTCATCGCGAACGGCCACCGCCACATCGCGTACTTGGGAGGTCTTGCCTCGGACAGGACTGCGCGTCGATATCGGGGGTACGTCCATGAACTGAGCGCACAAGGCTGGCCGATCGACGAGCGGCTAGTGCATCTTGACGTTCATGACTCCGACGCAGCTGAGAAAGCCGCCGCTGAGCTTTTGTCAGAGGCGCGACGCCCAACGGCGCTCTTCGCTAGCGAGAGTCTGATCACTCTTGGCGCTTGTCGCGTACTTCGGCGGCTGCACCTCAATCGGCAGGTCGCTCTTGTTGGTTTTGACGACCTACTAGATGCCGATTTGATGGCGCGTGGGGTCACGGTCATAACTCCAGATCCCGTCGCATTAGGTCGGGCCGCTGCCAAGCTTCTGTTTCGCCGGATTGATGGCGACGAGTCGCCGCCGGTCCATCGTCTGATCCCGAGTCGGTTGATCACCCGCGCCACGAGCGAGATTCATGTGATGGGACTTGGTCGGCCCGCCGTGCAGCGCATCGCGCTCTGATAAATCTGGCTCGCGCAAGTGAAGCGCAGCGGGTAGGCTCGATCCCGCGAAGTGGATCACTTCGCTACATGGCGGTGCTTAGTGACAGCCAAGACGACAGCCAACATGGCGGACGATTGGGGATTCTGGCGGTCGGCAGCGGAATCCTGACCCCAAGCTTCGAGTTACGGCGGACGTCGATGGACGGTGGCGTACACAGGTCCTGCGGGCTTCAAAAACTGTTTGCGGGGCGCTGTTGAGGCGTCCTGGGTGGGTTCGATTCCCATCCATCCCCGCCAAGTCCGGTGGTCGTGACAGCCAACAGGACAGCCCGAGCGCATCACGAACTAGAGCGTCAACTACTCATCGTGGACTGTTGAGACCCTGCCTCAAAGGCTTTGATTCGACTCACTCCCGGCCCACTCCCTAGATCTTGGGCTGCACTCAGCCCAGATGCGGCGCCAGGCGAAGGGCGACGGGCCAAACACCTCCGCCTTTAGTGTTCTCGTCGCCCTTTCGGGTTCCTTTCACCTCTTGCTGCGGACTTTCCTATACGACCAGGGTTGGGCTGAGGACCGATTTCGTCCTCGATGTTTCGGATCATTGCGGCGTATCCGACGGGCTCACTTTCGTTATGGTCGGGCGGCGAGACAGCCTCGATTAGAAAACGCTGCAGCCGCCGCCCGCTGACCCAAGACGCCCCCCGGAGGATTCCCAGATACACGACAACCCCCGAGACGATGACAAGACTCGTGGTCAACTGCTGCGCTGACGCAAGCCACCCGTACAACGCACCGGAAACGATCCAGACTGCAAACAGCCCAAGAATTGCGAGGCGAGACTTTCGAACGATGAAGTCGCTGCGCAGGATGGTACCGTCGCCCGCGGAAACGATTGCACCCTCTGCAATCCAGCTTGACGGATGCCGCGACATTGCCCCAATCAGGCTGGTCTGGAATCGCCCGTCCTCAACCCAGCCAACCGCGCGGCCACGGATTGGCAGGAAGAGCGCATAGGCCGGCTCGGTCCTGAGCATCTGCTTCAGGCGCTTCGCTACTTCGTGCGGCGGCAGCGGGACCTCAAGTTCAAAACGGCCAAGCTTCCATAGCCAGGACGGAGCAGGTGATGTGCTAAATGTCCAACTGGCGGGCTGGTCCATCCGGACTGCACCACCCGGTTCTGTCAGCTCGTTCCAAGCTCCGTCCACTCGACGGAGCTGCGGGGGCCGAATCCTTGAAGCCACGTCGAAAACTAGGGCGGCGACCAGCGCCGCGAATGCAAGTGCGGCGAAGACTGGCATCGCGCCGGAAGCTTACCCGACGCCTCGCCCATGTACTGATGGCCGCCGGCATTCCGCTACTTCGATATCGCCTTCCTGAAGATTCGTCAGGGCAAGGACGCCAAGTTCGCCAGATCCGTTGTTGGTCCTTCTCTCGTAGGGCCAAACCTGAACCCCGGGATTAGAGCGTCCCGGCGGTCTTAACGACAGCCAAGATGACAGCCAACATCGCGAACAACCACGAACGTCTACGAACGGTGACGGATTCGCGATTCAAGCAATTTGAACTCCCGCGGACATCGCCTGATGTCAGCGGACGTCTGACCCGCAGTCTTCAAAACCGTTGGCGGTTGCCCGACATCAGCAGTCGATTCGTCCATTCGTATTGACGGGAACGCAGGTGAGCTGGCACGACTCCAACGGCCGAACGCTGATCTTCGAGTCCAGCGACGATGGTCAGAGCGCTAATTTCGCCCAGGTCGGGTACGAGTTCAACGAAGCGTTCTTCCCTGGCTGAGTGACGGCGCGGTGGTGACGGCACGACTCGCTCTCATCAGCGCCTTTGATCCCGAGTGATCCACCAGACGCCCGGCTGCGTATGGGGGAATGCAACCCGACATTGGACCGATGTCGTGGTGCGGAACGATCCTGATCAGGAGTCGCAACCGTTTCAGAGGATTGCACGAAAGTGCAGAGGAGGTAGTCGACTGTGGCTGACCATCTCGATGCGCCGGGCCTGACCTCTCCGATGAGCGATCCCCGGACCGACATCACGGACGTCTATGCGTTCCGGAAGCCGGGCGATTCCAGCAAGTCGATCCTGGTGTTGAATGTCAACCCCCTGGCGCCGGCACTGGCCTCGTTCTTCAACAGCGAGGCCATCTACACGATCAACGTCGACACCGATGGCGACGCGATCGCCGACAGGTCGTTCCGGATCCGATTCTCCGAGGTTGAGGATGGCGCCCAGACAGCGACCGTTCACCTGGCGAAGGGCGCCCTGGCTGCTCGGCTCAACGACGGAGGACGGGCGGTGATCGCGGGCGCGCCGGCCTCTTTCGGTTCGCAGCCCCACATCACGACGCGAGGCGAATACAGATTCTTCGCCGGGCTTCGCAGCGATCCCTTCTTCTTCGATCTGCTCGGTTTCATCAACAATCTGACCTTCACGGGCAGTGACTTCTTTGCAGACAAGAACGTCTTCGGCATCGTTCTTGAAGTCCCGAACAGTGCACTTGGCACGTCCCCAACCAGACTCTGGGGACGCACCGTTCTATCCAAGAACGGCACCCTGGTCCGGGACGATCGCATGGCCAGGGCGGCCATCAACACGGTTTTCAACCATGGCGAGGACAAGAACATCTTCAACTCGATTGATCCGGACCAGGACCTCACGGCCGTAACCGCCGGAGGCAAAACATTTGTGCAAAGTTTTCGCGACTCCCTGACCGCGCTGGGCGGCGACCCCAACCTGGCGACGGTTCTCCTGCCGGACCTGCTGGATTACGACTTTTTGAAACCCAGCGGATATCTCAACGGCAGGCGATTGCAGGACGACGTGATCGACATCTCACTGAACCTCGTCACCAACGGCGGCCTGAAAACCGATGGCGTCGGACCGCACACCGACTACCTCGCTGACTTTCCGTATCTCGGTCAGCCGCATTAGGAGGGCGTATGAAAACAATCGATCGGCGAGACTTTCTCAAGATGGCGGGCGCCGGCAGTGTGGTGGTTGTCGCCGGCGTGGCGATGCCGGTGGCCGGTTATTTCGGCTGGACCAACAAAGACATCCTTCGCTTTCGCGCGGTCGCGGGTATGCCCAAAGCACCCCTGCCCGAGTATGCCTCGTACGTGATCGAGGGGCAGGTCGATCTCCACGCCCGCACCGGGCAGCTTGCCAAGAGCATCCACGCCGGTGCACCCGACGCGATGAGCGGCGTGGTATTTCCGGGCACTGCTCGGACGGTTCGCGTCACCGATGTTCAGCAGTCCGGGAACCATGTCTTGATTACGGGCGAGCTCGGAGAGCAGTCGAACTTGCTCCCGGGAGAAAGCCCGAACTTCAGGATCCGGGTCGATCGGTCGACCGGACTGGCGCACGCCGACTTCCTTGGCAGTGAGGTCGTGATGCGTCTAGACAAATGACTCAAGTCGAATAGGGCGCATCTCATTCAAGCGTTGCGCGCGGGCCCACACCCGCGCGCATGCTCGGTGTGACCTAGCGATTACAACTCCTACGGCGCTCGAGAAGGCGGCGAAGATCCTGGAGCTGTGGTAGCGGGATCCTGAGCAATGACGATGAATACGACTGCGAGCGCGATTGCGAGCGCAGGAGGTCCGTAGTCTGCTACCGGCCCCGAGGGATAGGCCACGTGAACGACGGTGGAGCCCGCGACGTAGATCGCGCCGAGCCACAGGAAAATTCTCAGCCGCCGGCCTGCCATTCGCAGCTGTCGCCTGAAACCGCCCGGCCGTAACGAAAGGATCGTCACGCTGATTCCGACGACCAGAATCAAACCGAGAAAGAACCCACGCACGCTAGCAGTCTGTCAAGAATTGGCCCAGCTGGGTAGGCGTAGCAACGTCCCAAGAGTTGGGTGGTGGGCTCCTGATCCCAAACACGGAAACGAGCCAACCCGGCGGCAAGTGGTGGATTCGCCGGACGGAAAGCAGCGTGGAGCCCCGACCGGTCGCGGTCCATACGAGAAGCTACCATTGGCCGCGATGCACGCGGACGACAACCCGCTGCTATTTCGTACACCGCCCACGATCCTCGACGTTGCCTTGGAAGCAGGCGTCTCGAAGTCGACAGTCTCGAACGTGGTGCGCGACGCGACTGGTGTGTCGGAGGCGACTCGTCGCCGGGTGCGGGAAGCGATCGAACGCCTCGGTTACCGGCCGAATGTAATCGCCAGACAGCTGGTCAAGCGGCGCACTGAAATCCTGGGAGTGGTAGTCGGCGATCTTTTCAACCCCTTCTTTGCCGAGATGGCCAAGATGATCGAAAGACACGCCGCGTCGCGCGGCTACACCGCAATGTTCTGCAATACCGAAGGCGACAGCCAGAGTGAGATCGAAGGTGTCGAGTCGCTGCTCGAGCACCGGGTCGCGGGAATCGTCTTTCTCGCCTTCTCCGGCGAATCGCGCGCCATGCGCGAAGCTGTCGAGCAACGGGTTCCCGTCATCTTCGTGGCGTGCTCGGGCGATGCGGGCGATGTGGTCTCGGTCGACGATGTGCAGGGTGGCAAGCTTGCCACCGAGCACCTGATCGCCGCCGGCCACAGGCGCATCGCTTATCTGTCGGTGCCTGAGCTCGAAGAGCGATCCGACCTGATGCGGCTCCAGGGATACGAAGACGCCCTGCGCGCGGCTGGGTTGGGACCTCCGCTCCGCATCAGCTGGTCGCCCCCGGCGGATCAGGGGGTCGTTGACGGCGTGGCGCGAAAGCTGGTGGATGTGCTAACCGGTCCGGAACGGGTCACCGGCGTCTTCGCCTCGAACGACTTTGCCGGGATCTATCTACAGGAGTTCGCCGACCGCTACCACCTGAGTGTCCCAGGCGATCTTTCGATCGTCGGCTTTGACGACATCGCAATGTCCGGTCTGGCCCGAATCGCTCTGACGACTGTCGCGCAGCCACGCGAGCAGCTCGCTCGGCTCGGGATCGAGACCCTCGTCGCCCGGATCGAAGGCAAGCTGACGGGACCTCCGCAAACGAGGCTGGTCGGAGTCGAGCTGGTGAAGCGAAGGTCGACCGCACCGCTGATCGAGGCGGCCCCCGACCGAACTTGACAGCGGCCCATGGGCGTGGCAAGGTCGCAGCGGAATTGGAACGTTGCAAAAGGCGAATGAGCCTCCTCTGGTGAGGTTGCAGCCCGAGCTCACGACAGGCACCCTCCCGGCCTGCTGACGCATGGAACTCCGCTACGAACAGGTCTGCAAGCGTTTCGGGGCCGCTGATGCGCTGATCGATCTCGACCTGCACGCGCCCGACGGCTGCTTCCTGGTCATGCTGGGGCCTTCAGGTTGCGGCAAGACAACCGCGCTGCGCCTCCTCGCGGGTCTCGAAGAGCCGACGAGCGGGCGGATGTTTATCGGTACTCGAGACGTCACTCTGCTGCAGCCGCGCCAGCGCGATATCGCCATGGTGTTCCAGAGCTACGCGCTCTATCCGCACAAGACGGTTGCGGAAAACATCGAATACCCCTTGCGCATCCGCCGCCTCTCGCAAACTGACCGGCAGGAACGGGTCCAGCAGGTCGCCAAGATGCTCAACATCGATGCCTACCTCGAGCGTTACCCCCGGCAGCTGTCGGGAGGCCAGCGGCAGCGCGTCGCGCTCGCAAGGGCCATCGTCCGCCAGCCGCAGGCCTTCCTGATGGATGAGCCGCTTTCCAATCTTGATGCCCAGCTCCGCTTTCAGATGCGGGCCGAGCTGAAACGCCTGCAGAAATCTCTAGCCGTGACAACCGTTTACGTGACGCACGATCAGCTCGAGGCTATGACGATGGCCGATCTCATCGCCGTGCTGTCGAACGGTCGCCTCCAGCAGCTCGCGACGCCGGCCGAGATCTACGCCCGGCCGGCCAATCTCTTCGTGGCCAGCTTCTGCGGCTCCCCACCGATGAATCTGGTCCACGGGGCGGCGACCAACGGTCGCTTTCATCGCGCTGAGGGCAGCATCCCGGTTGACAACGGGCCTGCGAGCGAGCTTGTTCTCGGCTTCCGGCCAGAGCACGCGCAGATCACCATGCGCGGCGCTCCGGATTCCTTCGCCGGCGAGATCTATGTCGTCGAGCCCTTGGGCAGCGAGACGCTGGTCTCGGTCAAGGTCGGCGCCGATCGTGTGAACGTTCGCGTCTGGTCGGACTTTCAAGGCCAGATCGGCGACCAGTGTGGCGTTCGGCCCGACGCCAGCCGGACGGTGCTCTTCGAAACCGACAGCGGTCAGCTAATACAGGGCAGCACGAACGGCGCTTCGAAACAGCCAGGGACGGGCAGCGTCCGTGAATCAGCATGACCGGCTCACTGGCCGGCGCGCGGCAAATCGCGAGGAGGGACACATGGCGCGAAGGGAAAAAGACGTGAAGTCCGAGTCCATCTTTTCCCGGCAGCTGACACGTCGATCAGTGCTCAAGGCGGGCCTGGTCGGAGCAGCCGGCTTCGGCGTGGCGCCGATCCTCGAGGCATGCTCGACCTCCCCTTCTTCCAGCGGAAGCACGAACAAGATCGTGATCGGCACCTTCCAGGACAACGCGATGGTGCCCTTCCGGGACGTCTTCGTCAAGCGCTTTCAGTCGGAGACGGGCATCAAGGTCCAGTACAACGAGACCAACTACGACGCCTGGTACCAAAACTCGAAGAACGATGGCTTGCACAAGACGGGCGCGTACGACATCTACGTCATGGACGACAACTGGGTGCCTGAGTTCGCAGCCGGGAAGGTGATTCAAAGCCTCGACAAGCTTGGCTTCAAAGTGAATCCGGACATTCTTGCCAACGGGCTCAACCAGGGCTATTGGCCGCCCAAGACCGGCGCCAAGATGAAAGCTTTTGCCAACGCGCAGCCCGAGCTTTACGCGATCGTCATCATCGACGACGTCGAGATCCTCTATTACAACAAACAGTATTTCGACGGCGCTCCCAAGAGCTGGGACGACATCGCGCGCGCGGCACAGTCCAAGAGCAAGCCTCCGAGCCTCTATGGGTGGTCGCCCCGCGGAGTCAAAGGCAACCCCATTGTGCAGACCTACTTGCCTCTGCTGAATTCGTACGGCGGTAACTTCGTCAATCAGGATTGGTCGCCAGGTTTTGCCGGACCCGAAGGGATCGGTGCGCTGGAACGGCTGTTCAGCTTCATCCCCTACATGCCCTCCGGTAGCGCCGAGTTCGACACCGACCAGGAAGTCCAGGTCCTGCTCCAGGGACAGTGCATGGCGCTCACGGAATACACCGGCCTGACACACCAAGTCGACGACCCCGCCGCCTCCAAGGTGGCTGGCCAGATCAACATGGCGGCGACTCCGAGCCAGGAAAAGAGCGGGCCGGCGATCGGTACCTTCATCTGCGGCATCGCCTCTGGCGCACCGAATCCGCAGGGCGCCAAGAAGTTTCTGGAATGGTTCACCAGCAGCCCGATTCAGATCGACTTTGCGAAGACGAACGGCTCGGCGGCGGTGACCGGTTCGGCGCTGACGGACAATACGATCAGCTCTCAGTACCGCTGGCTGCCCGCCATTGCCGATGCCGTCAACAACTCGGTGGCGAAGCCGCACACGCCTGATGAACCAAAGTTTGAAGACATTCTTGGCACGCGTCTCAACGAGGCCCTGGTGCAAGCGCTGAGTCAGAAGAGCGGCTACAGATCCATCGCCAGCCAGAAGCTGACCCAGGCGGCCAACGAGATAACTGCCTATTTGAAGCAGCAGGGCGGCTACTTCTAGTCGTGGGCCTCACAAGCAGCAGGTAGCCGTCATGGTCACAGCGGGCGCGACTCGGGCGCGGCCCCGGAGTCGGCGGGCGGCGCTCATCGCCGGCTCCCACGTCCTGCTGGTCCCGGCCGCCATAGCCCTCGCGGCGGTCAGCGTGTACCCGCTGGCTTACGGAATCGTTGCCAGCTTGCGCCAGTTCCGCTACGGGCTGGACCTGGGATTTGCCGGCGCCGACAACTACCTGAACGTGCTCCAGGACGCGACTTTCCTCACCGCCCTGGGGACCACCGCAAAGTACGTCGTTCTCTGCGTCCTCATCGAAACTCTCCTCGGGCTCGGTCTCGCCTTGCTGGTGAATCGCCAGCTTGTCGGCACGAGCCTCTGGCGAATCGGAATCATCTTGCCGATGACAGTCGCTCCTGTTGTGGTCGGAGTTATGTGGCGGCTGATCTACGCCTCCGACATCGGCATCGCCGACCCGGTGCTTGGACTGCTGGGCGTCCATGGAGTACACGTGCTTGGCGGCGAGTCGAGCGCCTTCCTTGGAGTCGTTCTGCTCGATGTCTGGGAATGGACCCCCCTCATGTTCTTGATCCTGCTAGCCGGCCTGCAGACCATTCCGCAGGAGCCGCTGGAGGCGGCCGTGATTGATGGGGCGAGCGCAATGCGGGTCTTCTTCGACCACGTGCTGCCCATGCTGAGGCCGGTGCTCTTTGTCGCCATCGTGCTGCGCACGATTGACGCCATCGGCACCTTCGACCAGGTCTACGTGCTGACCCGTGGAGGACCGGGCGTTTCGACCCAGCTGTTCAGCATCTATGCCTACAACACCGCTTTCTTGTTCACGCAGGAAGGTCGGGCGATGGCGATGGTGGTTCTGCTGCTGGCCGCGGTCCTGGTCCTGGCTGGAATCGCCATCCGCCTGGTCCGGCTGGGACCAGGAACGAGATGAAGCGCCGGTCGCGCCGTGCGTTGATCTACCTCACGCTGGTCGCCGCTGAGGTCTTCGCATTGTTCCCGTTCTGGTGGATGATCACCACGTCGCTCAAACACCAGGTTGAGATCTTCGGGGGTCTGGAATTCCTACCACAGGCTCCGACGCTTGACAACTTTGCCGCCTTGTTCGACAAGTACAACTTCGGACCCTTCCTCGCCAACAGCCTCCTTGTGGTCGCATTGTCCGTGGCGGGCAGCCTACTGCTCGGCACCCCGGCCGCTTACGCGCTGACCAAGCTTCCGACCGAGAGCTGGCTGCAAAGGCAGGCCCTGATCGTCGTTCTCCTGGTCCGCATGCTGCCCGCGATCCTGCTCGTGATCCCGTTCTACATCGTGCTGGCCAACTATGGGCTTCTGAACACCCGGCTGGGCCTGATCCTCGTCTATACCGGGCTCAACACCGGGTTCGTGATCTGGTTGATGCAGAGCTTCCTGGCCGAGATTCCGCGCGACATCGAGGAGGCTGCGCTGGTAGATGGCGATTCGCGCCTCAGCGCGCTGCGTCGAATCGTGTTGCCCCTGGCAGCACCGGGCCTGGCGGCGACGGCAATCTTCAGCGTCATAAACATCTACAACGACTTCTTGATCGCCCTCACGATGACGTCGACCCCAGACGCGCAGACCATACCGGTCGGCGTGTCGACCCTGATCGGAAAGATCCAGATCCAGTGGGGACCCATGGCGGCGGCAGGCGTCGTCGGCGCGTTGCCAATCATCGTCTTTGCGTTGATAGTCCAGCGCCATTTCGTACGCGGGCTCACTTTGGGCGCTGTGAAATGACAAGCCACTGCGGTCTGGAGTCAGCGGCACCTCAGTTTGATCGCGGGTTCTCGCAGGCGATTCCAAGGTTTGGACCCGAGACTGGGCCCGGTGAGCCCCCTCGACATGGTCTTGTCCGCGACGATGTCGCGGCGCCGAATGATGCTGGCCGGTCTGGGCGCCGTCTATTCAGCCATGGTCGCCGCCTGTTCGGGCGGCACCCAGACCGGATCGGCGCCGACATCTACTCCGACCGCGACGGTCACATCTCTCCCGCCCGTGCCCACACCGACCTGCATCGTCACGCCTGCTGAGACCGAGGGCCCGTACTTCGTCGATGAGAGGCTCAACCGCGCTGACATCCGGCTCGATCCATCCGACGGTTCGGTGCGACCCGGCGTCCCCTTGAGCCTCACTTTTAACGTGGCTGCGGTTGGAACTTCATGCACAGCACTCGCTGGCGCGCAGGTCGATGTCTGGCACTGCGATGCGGCCGGTGTCTATTCAGACGTAAGCGCAGAGAGCAGCGTGGGAAAGCGATACCTGCGCGGCTATCAGACGACCGACTCGTCCGGCACGGTGACTTTCTCAACCATCTTTCCAGGCTGGTACCACGGCCGCGCGGTTCACATTCACTTCAAGATCAGGACCTACTCAGGTTCGCAGAAAACGTTCGAGTTCACATCGCAGATATTTTTCGACGACGCGATATCGGATGAGGTTTACAAGCAATCGCCGTACAGCTCGCGGGGGGCTCGCGACACGCGGAACGCGACGGACATGGTGTATGCGTCGAATCACAACAGCGGCGCGAGCCTCGTCGCGAACGTCAGCCAATCTGCTGCCGGCTACCGCGCGACGTTCGGGATCGGCCTGAGGCTCAGTTAGTCGGAACGAGCCGGCCCTGGCAGGGAGCCGGCCAACCCCCCCGTGCGTTCGAGGGGCGATACTGATGCCGATGATCGGCCGGCTGGCGGTTATCAGCCTCGGGCTTTTTTCCGCATCGGTTCCATCGACGCTCGCCCTGCGCCGCCACTATGGGAGGAGGCCGGCCGCGCGCTTCGCCATCGGTTCAGTTCTTGCCATCGTGGCCCAACAGGCTCTGGTCGGAGTGGCGGCTTCACGGAGGAATGCGCGCCTGACGGCAGTGGATGCGATGACCCTCAGCCGCGGGTTCGCGGCCGCGGTGCTGGTCGGGCTTCTCGTCTCTGGTTTGCGAAATCGCAGCGGCCTGGCGGGTTGGCTCGGCTGGGGATCAATGGTCTACGGGTCGATCGTCTGCGACTGGCTCGACGGCCCCGTCGCCCGACGCCTCGGCGCGACGAGTGAGCTGGGCGCTGTGCTCGACCTGGAGGGCGACTCATGGCTCACCCTGGCGACCGCCTTGTCCGCCGCGACTTGGGGTGGACTGCCTGGTTACTGTACGGCCGCGCCGGTGGCGCGCTACGCGCTCCTGTTCGCCGCGATGCGGAGGGTCCCTTATGAGCGGATATTCAAGGACGAACCCGGGTGGGCACGGCCGTTGGGGATTGCCCAGATGGCGCTGTTCACCGCGGCCTTGGCTCCATTCGGCGCGGCTGGCACGCGCCTGGCGCTGCGTCTGGCGACCCCGATCGTCGCTCCCCTCCAGCTGCTGGGCATGCTTCTGCTCTATCGACGGTCGCAAACGAGCTTCGGAAGGTGACTGGCCGCGATGTGCCCGCCGCTCGCGTTGAGCTGATTGGCTGGGTAGCTTTTCTCATTTTCGTCGGCGCGGTGTTCGGCATCCGCCGCGCGCTCGATCGCCGTTGAACAAGACCGCCGGCCGTGTGGGTTGGATGATCACCCCGGTCCTCTTCGCCGGCCTTGGTCAGGTCTTGGTACTGAAGACGGGACTCCTGGCCGGCGTCGCGACCCCACTCGACCGCGGAGTGAAATGGCGAGGGAAGCCATTGTTCGGGCCTCTAAAGACCTGGCGTGGAGTGATCATCATGACAACGCTCTCGGCCCTGGTTTCCTCCGCCCAAGCAGAGGCTGCTCGACGAAGCGAAGGCCTGCGGGCTCTTTCCCCTTTCGATTACAAGCGGATCAACCCCTGGGTTCTCGGTCTCGCGCTGGGGCTCGGCTACTGCCTCGCGGAGCTCCCGAACAGCTTCGTCAAGAGACGCCTTGACATCGCACCCGCGGACACGACTGAACGATGGGCCTGGGTCCAGTACCTCGTCGACCAATCAGACTCCGTCGCCGGCTGCCTTGTCGCGCTCCGATTCTTTTACAGGCCCAGCTGGATGGAAACGGGACTGGCGTTCGCCACCGGGCTGACGCTCCACATCGGGGTCGATCAGCTCATGCGCGCGTGGGGGATCAAGCGGCGCGCCTACAGACCAAGCAGTGAGGTCCCCAACAGGCTGGCGACAGCCGGCACTGGGACGTTGTCCAGACCGTAGCCAATGCTGCCTTCGATGAAGGCAAGCACAAGAGCGGCCCCAAAAACGGCGAGAAGCCGCACGTCACCGGCTCCAGCGCCCATCAGCAAGCCGATCGCGACGGCGACCAATGCAAAAGCCAGACTTCCGGCGACGGTTTTGTGGCCGCCCATGACCGGCCAGGCAACACTCTTGAAACGCCTCCCCACGACCGCCGCCGCCGGGTCTGCGGTTGCGAGCACAAGAGCGGCATACGCGATCGCGCCCGGATGCTGCCAGCCGAGCAGAAGCGCAAGCAGGAGACCGGCCGGAAAGACAAGCGCGCCCACAGTCACACGACGGATGCCGTGGACACTGCTCAGGAGGTGACGCGCTCGGGTCCAACCCAGAAGCGCCGTAAAGAACGCAGCCAGCAGAACGAGCTCTGAAAGGCGCAGAAACAGTGGCAGGACTGCGACCGAGGCGGCGCCGACGACGTGCGCAACCTGCCGCGTTGTCTCCGGTCCGAGGCCACGGCGAAAGCCAATCTCAACCGCCGCGAGCAGACAGGTCTGGGCAACCGCGGTGATGACGAGAGCGAACGGCCTGATGTCCAACGGCCAAAACGTATCGAATCTGATGACACCGCCGGGTGGGGTGGACAACCGGATGCTCCATGGCGTCGGCCCATAGTTGCCGAGGCGCTCAGTAGTGGCCGAGGCACGAACTACGCCGTTCCGCGATCCTCTATTCTTTTTCGCTCATGGTGAGGTTGCCCGTCCACGCGCTTCTGACAACCAGACGCACGGTCGACTTTTGCCTGCGCGTCACCTGCTCCTGTAGCTAGGCGAATCGCGGCCTGACCAGCCGCACCACAGCTCGCCACCAGCCGCGCGCACCTGCGCGCCACCGGAAATCCATCAGGAGCAGACACCAACCAAATGAGCGTTTCTTCAGCCGTACTCGCGAGCCCCGTGATGACTCGCGAACGTCTCATCTTCAGGGCCAAGGCCCTGGTCGTCTTCGGGCTCGTATGGCACACCATCGAAGCCGGCGCGACCTTGGCCGCAGGGATTCCCGCTTCGTCCTCCGCGCTGGTCGGATTCGGGGCTGACGTCACCGTAGAGACGATCGGTGGACTGATCGTGCTCTGGCGGTTCAGTCGAGTCTGTGCCCTTTCCGAACGGGCGGAGCGCACCTCTCAACAATTGATCGGACTCTCTTACTTCCTCCTCGCCGCGTACGTTGCGTACGACTCAAGCCAGATGTTGCTCTCGGGCGAGCACCCCGACCCGAGTGGAGTCGGGCTTGGCATCGCCGTCCTGTCCCTCATCGTCATGCCGCCGCTGCGCCGAGCCAAGGGCCGCGTCGGCGACCGTCTCGGCTCCTCGGCGGTGAAGCGCGAGGGAATGGAAAACATGATGTGCGCCTATCTGTCGATCTGCCTTGTTGCCGGCGTCGGCTTGAACGCCATCTTCGGATGGTGGTGGGCCGATCCCCTCGCCGCCTATGGAGTGGCGGCGATCGCGACGATCGCTGGGCGCCGCGCATGGCTCGGCGTCAACTGCTGCGCAATTCCTCCGAGCACCGGCTTGTTGCTCCAGCGCGACGACTGCGCGTGCGACGGCGGCCGGTGCTGCGGGACTCATTCCGATCTGAATCACGGAGGTATTTCAAATTGAGCTCTGAACCAATTCCACTCTTGCCCGCGGCGTGCGGATGCAGCGGCGGCACGGAGGTCTTAGGCTGCTGCGCACCCACGTCGGGTCCGCGTGACGGAATAGTCCGCGTGCTTGCCTCTGACGTCACGCGCCGGAAATTCCTTGGAGCGTGCTGTGCCACAGGGTTTGGCATCGTCGCGAGCGGTCCGCTCGCCGCGATCCTCGCCGCCTGCGGGTCCGAGTCGGCGGCGACCAGCGCGACCACGTTACGGGTCGGCCATCTGCCGGCCGGATGCATCCAGCACCTGCTTCTGGCGTCCCTCAACGGCCTGTTCAAGAAGGCAGGCCTGAATGTCGTCCTCACGCAGTTCGACGGTCCGCCACCCAACCTGCAATCCCTGGTCGCGGGCGCGATCGACGTCTCGCACAACCCGTGGACGACTGTGATCGCCGCCTACAACGACGGCCAAAAGGACCTCCGCATCATCGGTGGCTCGGGCAAGGGAGGCATCGAGCTTGTCGCACGCGAGGGCTCGGTCAAGAACATCGCCGAGCTGGCCTCTTCGGCAAACCAGGGCCTCAAGGTCGGCACCTTGCGTCTGGACACGCTCGAGCTCGTTACGTATGGAACGCTGCGAGATGCGGGTCGAACCTACTCGCAGTACAAGATGACTTTCTTTCCCAGCATGGTCGGAATGGGCGACGCGCTGATCCACAAGAGCGTCGATGTCGCGTCGCTTGCCCAGCCTTACGGCGCGACGGTCGTGTCGTCGGCCAACGGCACCTACCTCAACGACTCCAACCAGGTCTGGGGACCTGAGGCGTCTGACTGCGTGGTCAACGTCAAGGCTGACTACCTCGAGAAGAACAGGGGCAAGCTCGAGACCTACCTTCACGTGCTTGACGAGGCGGCCAAGCTTCGAGACGCCGACTTCGAAAAGGCGCTGACGCAGCTGCAGCCGATCTACCAGGTGCCGCCGGCGATTCTTTCCGAAGGTCTGAAGAGGCAAACACCGCAACCCGTGCTCGACCCCACTGCCATCCAGGGCCTGCACAAGGGCGTCGGATACCTGATCGATCTTGGATATCTGAAGGGCGACGTCATCGACAGCGTTTTCGATTCGCGGATTCAGGAGGGAGCCAAGCTCGGCGTGGCCTGAGATGGGTCTGAGATCGAACCTCCAGATCTGGCGGGGGCCGGCGGCCCTTGCCTCCGATGCCGCGGCCCGCCGCGGCCGGAGCCACTGGCGGTCACTCGCAGGGGTGCTCGTGGCTTGGATCGTGCTCGGCACCGTCTGGGAGGTGGGGGCAAGGATCGGCATCCTCAACGCTGCAATCCTTCCTCCGCCGTCGCAATTCATTCCGTATCTGATCGAGACATCAGGATCGGTTGGCCTTGGGGTGAACAAGGTCAGCTACGCGGCGGCGCTCGTCGAGACCGTGATTCGAGTCGGGGTCGGGTTTGGATTCGGCGTCGGCAGCGGGCTGATTGTGGGGACGCTGCTGTCGGCGATTCCCTGGGCTCGGGTGATCGGCGTGCCGATCGCCCAGATCCTGGCCCCGATCGCGCCGATCGCCTGGATCCCGCTGGCGATCGTCCTGTTCGGCACCGGTGACGGCGCGGCCGTCTTCGTCGTCTTCATGGGCATCACGGCGTCGATGAGCCTGGCGACCGTCGCCGCTTTGGGCGGCGTGCCCGGCGAATACATCAAAAGCGCGCGCAGTCTTGGCAGCAAAGGCTGGCGCCTGTGGCTTCGTGTGATCCTGCCGGCCGCCGCGCCCGGCGTCGCCACCGCGATCCGTCTCAGCTTTTTCGCGGCCTGGATGTCGGTCCTGGCGGGAGAGATGGCCGGAATCAACTCCGGCCTTGGCTCGCTGGTGATCCTTGGCCAGCAAGAATTTCAGATGAAGCTTGTGATGGCCGGACTCGTGACCATCGGAATCCTGGGTTTTGGTTTCGATCGATTTCTCCTATTGGTCCGGCAGCGGTTGTTGTGGTGGGAGTCACGCGGCGCCCGCGTGGTGGCGGCGGATGCCTGAGATTCGCATTTCGGCCGTCTGCCGAGACTTCGGCCAGCACCGGGCCCTCGATCAGGTCGACCTGACCATCGAGTCGGGTTCCTTGACGGCGCTGGTCGGCCCCACTGGCTGTGGCAAGACGACGTTGCTGGAGCTGATCGGAGGCCTGCAAAACCCCAGTCGCGGCAGGATCACAGTCGACGGGGAAGACGTGGTCGGTCCACGACGCGACACCATCCTGATCTTTCAACAGCACAACCTGTTCGACTGGCTGACTGTGCGGGACAACGTCGCCTTCGGACTTCGCAACCGAGGCCTTTCCAAACGTGAAGCCAGGCGTCGGGCGAACGAGCAGTTGGAACATGTTGGGCTCGCCGCTTTTGTGGACCGGGTCCCTGGCGAGCTGAGCGGCGGGATGCGCCAGCGGGTCGCGCTTGCGCGCGCACTCGTGCTTGCCCCAAGGCTGCTGCTGATGGACGAGCCGTTCGGCAGCCTCGATCACCAGACGCGCCGAATCATGCAGCGCTACCTGCTGGCCAGGTGGCGGCAGTCGCAGGCGACGATCGTGCTCGTCACGCACGATCTCGACGAGGCGATGCGGCTCGCCGACCGCATCGTGCTGTTCTCGGCGTCCCCCGGACGGCCGGTCGAGGTCGTCGATGTCCCGGCGGCGCATCCGCGAAACCTGGAGGACGGACAGCTCCGGCACGTACGCGATCGGCTGCTCGCGCATCTCGAGGAGGAAGTCGCTCTCAGCGAGTTCGCCGGAGCCGAGCTGGCGGCCCTCGCGGAGGCCGGATACGAGTCGATGCGATCGGTGGTCAAGGTTCATGGAGGCGTGAGCGATGGGTCAGCTTGAGGCGAGTGCACTCGTCCGCTGGAAGGGATTCGGGGGAACGGTCGAAGGTGCGAGCGGTACGTTCCGGGCTCCGACCGCCACGCAGACTGAGCTGGGCGGTCCGGGCACGGGCACGAACCCCGAAGAGCTGCTGGCGGCCGCTCATGCCAACTGCTTCACGTCGACGTTGACCTCGATCGCCCGCTCTCGCCATATCGACCTCGAATCGGTGGACACCAGCGCGACCACGCGGCTGGTGTGGGGGGACGGTCACGATCATCACCTGGCGAGCAGCAAACTCTCGATCCGGATCCGGAGCGCGAGTCCGGAAGAAAGCGTCCGCAACCTGGTGCAGCAAGCCGAACGCGAGTGTCCCGTCTGCCAGGCGATCCGCGGCAACGTCGAGATGACGGTCGACTTCCAGTTCGAAGCCGGCTCGCGCGTGGGAGTCGAGTGACGGCGCGAACCGCCGACGTGGTCATCGGCGCGGGCCCGGCAGGGCTTGCGGTCGGGGCGATGTTGAGGCGCCGTGGCCGGGACCCGCTCCTTCTCGAACGCGCCGGAAGGGTCGGCGAATCTTGGCAAAGCCGATATGACTGCCTCCATCTGAACACCGCACGGTGGTGGTCACGTCTGCCGGGCCTCGAGATTCCGCGGCGGTTCGGGACCTGGGTCAGCGCCAAGGACTACGCGCGCTACCTGGAGCTCTACGCGCGACACCACGAGCTGGACGTGAGGCTAGGGGTGGGAGTCGAAGGCATCTCGCCGCATGAATCCGGGTGGTTGGTCGAGTCGTCCGTTGGCGAATTTGAAGCCGACAACGTCATCGTCGCGACCGGCTATGACCGCGAGCCGTCCATTCCTTCCTGGCCTGGAGCGGATGGCTTCACCGGCCAGCTCCTCCACGCCTCGGCGTACCGGAACCCTCGACCGTTTGCCGGTCGCAGCGTGTTGGTGGTTGGGTCGGGAAATTCCGCCGCCGATATTGCCGTCGATCTGGTGCGAGGCGGTGCGTCGAAGGTCTGGAACTCAATTCGCACGCCGCCCCAGATCGTGCCGCGGACGGTTGGTGGGATCCCCATGCAGACCGTGGCGATCGTCACTCGATCGCTTCCGGTCTGGGTCGGCGACGCCGTCGTCCGCTCGGTGCAAATACTGGTCCACGGCGACCTTTCCCCTTACGGCCTGCCATCACCGCGCGAGGGGGTGTCGGCTCAGTTTCGCCGCGCCGACGTCGTCCCCGTGATCGATGTCGCGTTTGTGCACACTCTCAAGCGTGGCGAAGTCGAAGTGGTGGCTGCGGTCAGCGCCTTCGAAGGTGAACGCGTCCTGCTCGCGGACGGCTCGAGCCTGCAGCCCGACGTGGTGGTCGCAGCCACGGGATACAGGCGCGGCCTGGAACGGTTGGTCGGCAATCTCGGCGTTCTCGGTGAACGTGGCCGGCCGATCACGAGCGGGGCTGAGAGTCCGGACGGCCTGTCAGGGCTCTACTTCGCCGGTTACACCAACCCGCTGAGCGGCAACCTCCGTGAGCTGGGGATTCATGCGCGCCAAATCGCCGATCAGATCGCAACGTCGCCGCGATCCGCGCAGCAACGAGCGCGGCCAACGGCCGATCTCGACCCGCACTCCGCACCACACAACGAATCTGAATCGCGATTTCTGAACAGCACCCAGGGATCTGTCAACCGCAAGGCTTCCCAATCCAAGGCGGCTCGTTAGATTTTTACGACCAGCTTGCCCAGGTGGGCGTCCTGAACGATTAGCTGGAACGCCTCGCTGGCCTTCTCGAGGGAGAAGGTCTGGATGTGGGGCGCTTTCAACTTTCCGTCCGCCGCGAGCCTGGCCAGGTGATCCAGACGTTCCCTGGTCACCTGCGTCCCGACGTTGACCCCCTTGATACCGCGCTTGGCGAGGTCTTCGACCGCCGCTGCTCCCTTCATCGAGGTCACCGTTCCACCTTTGCGCACCGTCTCGCTCAATTCAGCCAGCCCAGCAGCGTCGCTGCCCGTGTCGATGATCGCCGCCACCCCATCGCGGTGCTTGGCCTTGAGCGCTTTGATGACGTCGCCGGAGGTGCGATCGATCACCTCGTGGGCGCCCAGGCTTTTCACGTATTCGGTCTTGGCTTTGCTCGTGACGCCGATTACGCGAGCGCCAGTGGCGGCTGCCAGCTGGACGGCGTAGCTTCCGATTCCTCCCGAGGCTCCGACGATCACGACAACATCGTTGGGCCTCGGTGCGGCCGCCTCGACTGACATCAGCGCAGAGACGCCGGCCAGGGGCAGCGCCGCCGCCTCGACCTCACTGAGCGCGGCAGGACGCTTTGCGATTGTGCTCGTCGACGCCGTCGCGAACTCGGCCAGCGTGCCTTCTCCCAAGACCATCTTCCCAGTAACGCCGAAAACTGAATCGCCGATCGCGACCCCGTCCACGCCCGCGCCGAGCGCATCGACAGTGCCGGCGAGGTCGCCACAGGGAACGAGAGGAAACCGGTGTTCCATTCGACCGCTGAGGTATCCCTGGAGCACGGCGTTGTCGAACGGGTTGATGGAAGCCGCGGTCACGCGCACACGCACCTCTTTTTCAGCGGGCTCGGGATCGGGCAGATCGTGAATCGAACCAGGTTGACCGAAGGCGTCGAGAGCAAAAGCACGCATCGATGACTCCTTGGCTTGGTGAATCGGTGACCTCTTCATTCCATCCAACGGAATGCGGCCGACAACTATTTCCTGCAGCACGGCGCGCGATGCTGGATGCGATTGAGTCCATTCGCGTAATGCACTTGCGAGCGAGGAGAAAGGTTCGAAGAGCGTCCACCAAGGGGAGCACGTATTGAATTTCAAGATGGCGCTCGAATGTCAGTCGCGGAGGGGGATGCTCGAGAACTTGCGGCGATCTCATGGCAGTTCAAACCGGGCCGCTCAGACCGCCCTGAGCTCACACAGTGCGAGTCCCTGTCCCTGAGCCAGTTTTTCGCATACAAAATTCGCGTGCGAGCGGCCTTCGAGGCGACTATCGTGAGCCGGTGACCCAGGCCCACATCAATCACGTCAGCGTCGGTGCGAAAGACCTGCGAGATTCGGTGCAGTTCTACACCCAGATCTTCGGGGCGAAGATGATCGACACACCCAACTTCGGGTTCCCGGTGCAGTGGCTGCGTGTGGGCGACCTGCAGCTCCATCTGTTCGAAAGGCCGGGCGCCGCCCCGAGCTATCACCACTTCGCGCTTGCAGTCGACGACTTCGAGGCAGTTTTCCGAGCCACGCGCGCGCGGGGCCTTCACGATGCCGAAACGATGGGGTCGCACTTCAACGAGCTGCCCAGCGGGCAGGTCCAGCTCTACATCCGCGACCCGGGCGGAAATCTTGTTGAGGTCAACTGGCCGGATGCCCGCTCGCTCAGCGCTGAGATACGGCTGGAAATGGTGCGCCTGGAAGATCGCGAGCCCCAAAACGAGTCGAACCGCCGAGCCGTGCTCTATCTCACCGCACCTCAAGTTGAGCGCCCCTGAACCAGCCTCTGTGTGGGGCGATCTTGCCGGAGCCGAGGATTGAAGGCGGTTAGGGCGCACGGATGGCGGGCTCGGTGATGCTGACTGTGCGAGCGAGTGATGCGGACTCGCTCGTGGCGCGGCTCTTTCGCAAGAGCGGTGCGCTGCCAAGCCATGCGAACGTCGTCGCGCGTCACCTGGTTGAGAGCAGCCAGCTCGGAGTGCACTCGCATGGGCTGATTCGGGTACCCCAGTACGTCCACGAGATTCGATCCGGTCACCTCGATCCTCGCGCCAAACCCCGTCGCCTTGGCAGGCATGGCGCAGTCTCATGGGTTTCAGGTAACTCTGGGTTTGGTCAAGTTGGCGCGATCTACTCTGCCCTCGCAGCCACGGCTTCAGCACGTAGGTACGGTGTTGGCCTCGTCATCGCCAAGAATCTGGGCCACACCGGCCGTCTCGGAGCATATGCGGAGCTGGTAGCTAACGAACGCTGCGTCGCAGTGCTTTTCGGCAATGGACCGCCAAGCAGTCACCTGGTGGCGCCGTTTGGGGGCATCGACGGCCGGCTGGCGACAAACCCCATTGCATTCGCGATTCCAAACGGACCTACTCCGGTGGTCGCCGACTTCTCGACCAGTGCAATGCCTGAGGGCAAACTGCGAGTGGCCCGAAACGTGGGTGGGCGTCTGCCCCCAGGCGTTTTGCAGGATCCCTTCGGCAACGCCACGGATGATCCCGGCGTGCTTTATGGAAAGCCGCGCGGGACGCTGTTGCCTCTCGGCGGGCCCACATTTGGGCACAAGGGCTACGCACTCGCCATCCTGGTTGAAGCCATGTCCACGCTTCTCGCCGGCGATGAGACGGATGACCGGTCACGGGTGAGGGCAAACCTGGCGATCCTCGCCATCGCGACCGGGGGCGGCTTCGAGCAAGCCGCGGAAGGAATGGCCAGGTACCTTCGTTCGGCGCGGCCGGCCGATCCGCAAAGGCCCGTGTTGGTTCCTGGCGATCCCGAGCGCCTTGCGCGAGAGCATTCGTTGGTTTCCGTGGATAGGCGCGCATGGAACGAGATTGGGAGCCTCGCCCGAGAGCTACACGTCGACGTGCCCGTTCCCGTCGACGAGTGACTTGGTTCGTCAAACGTCGCCCGGGATCAGCTCCCTGGCGGCGGCGACGATACGCGCCGAGGCGGCCTCCAACAGCCTGGTGTCGCTTTGGAGCGCAAGCATGACGAAGCCGATTCGGTACCACTGGAGCGCGACATCGGCCGAGCCGCACATGATCCCTGCCGCGACGCCACTGGCGCGTGCCGCCTCGATGATCTCCTCGATGAGCCGGCGATGCTTCGGATCGCTGGCTTCGTAGCTCGAGTCCAGACCGGCCGACACCGCAAGGTCATTAGGCCCGACGAACACCGCGTCGATGCCAGGCACGGCCAGGATCTCGCGAGCGCGGGCGACCGCCTCCACAGTCTCGATCATCACCACGCAAATGGGCTGCCGCCATTCGCTGTCGACCGCGCGCGCTCGGATCGGACCCATGCTTCGAATGCCGGTTGGCGGGTAGCGGCAAGCGGCCACCGCCATCTTGGCCTCGCCGACCGAGTTGACCATCGGCACGATGATGCCGCCAGCTCCCGCATCGAGCGCCTTCATGATCGAGCCAGGCTCATTCCAGGGCACCCGAACAAGTGACGGAACGCCGCCCGCGGAGATGGCCTGGAGCATGGGCAGCATGACGTCGTAGCCGATCAGGCCATGTTGGGTATCGATGCAGACCCAGTCGTGGCCAGACCGGGCCGCGACTTCGGCGGTCCACGAGCTTGGGATCGTGCACCATGCGCCAAATGTCGCTTTGCCCGCCGTCCAACGCTCGCGAAGCGAGCTCACCGCACGCTCGCAAGGTCGGCATCGGCCCAGGCGGCCGCAACCTCGGGCTGAGCAGGCGGTGCGGGCAACAACACAACGTCGACTCGATGGCGGCCCAAGAACATGGCGCGTACAGTGCCTTCGTCGAAGGGGCTGAGGCACGCGACGCGGGCCTGCATTCGATTCGAAGGCTAGCACCCTCGGGGTCTGCAATAACCGTTTCGCCGGCGCGGGATCGCCGGCGCATCAAAGTTGCTGTTCTGAGAGAGAGAGGTAAACCAAGAAATGAGTTCGAAAACGCCCGTCGAGGTCATCCCTGAGACCTTCAGCTACGTCTTCAGCCCTTATCGCGAGCCGATCGCCCGGGTGTCTCAAGGTCAACGGGTCATCATCCACTGCGAGGACGCATTCGAAAGCCGGATTTTGTCGACCCAGGACTTACCAAGCCATTCACTCGCCAACGCAAAGTTCCTGAACCCTCAGACCGGCCCGATCTATGTCGAGGGCGCCGAACCAGGCGACGTGCTGGCGGTGAGCATCGAGGACATCGAGCCGACACGAGACTTCGCCGTCAGCTGCCTGATTCCGTTCTTTGGAGGACTCACGTCGACCACGCTCACCCGCACGCTGCAGCCGTCGCTCGCAGAGAAGGTCTGGGTCTGGCGCCTCCTCGAGGGCGAGCTCGTTAACGACGACCTCGGCCTTTCTCTCCCGTGGCAACCTTTCATGGGGACGCTCGCGGTGGCGCCTGACCTGGAAGCGATCACTGCTCTGTCACCCGGCCCCTTCGGGGGGAACATGGACGTTCCTGACGTGTGTCCCGGAAACACGGTTTACCTTCCGGTCTGGAATGAAGGGGCGCTGTTTTACACGGGTGACACTCACGCCCGGCAGGGGCAGGGCGAGCTGTGTGGGGTGGCGCTCGAGATCACCTCGAAAGTTACGGTCGTCTTCACGGTCTTAAAGGGACGTCAGATCTCATGGCCCAGGATCGAATCTGCCGATCGGATCATGACGGTCGGAAGCGCCCGACCGATGGAGGATGCCGCTCGCATCGCCTACGCCGAGCTGGTCGGGTGGCTAGCCAGCGACTACGGATGGCACGCTGCAGACGCCTACCAACTCCTCACTCAGGCGGGCGGCCTCTACGTTGGCAACATGGTCGACACCACATACTCTCTCGTGGCCTCGGTTGAAAAGCGCTACCTCGGCCGGAAAGAGCTCACGTAACGCAGCCGGCTTGGAAACAAAAGTGCGGAGGAACGAGTCAAGCGTGCCCCAGACGTCGTCGAAGGCTGTTGTCTTCACAGGACCTCAAATGGTCGAGGTGCGTGAAGTTGCCGTACCGACTCCAGGCCGCGACGAGGTACAGATCGAAACGATGTTTTCTGGCATCAGCGCGGGCACGGAGATGAACGTCTACCGCGGTCGCGCTCCGCAGTGGGAACTGCGCCGTGACCCATCGACGAAGCTTTTTGCTCGCGCGGCTGTTCCCGAATGGAGTTATCCGCTCCCATACGGCTACGCGAATGTGGGTCGGGTCCTTGCGGTGGGGGACGACGTCAGCTCGCCTTCGGTGGGCGATGTGGTTTTCAGCTACACGCCGCACCAGAGCGTGGTTGTGGTGGCAGCAGTTGGCACCATCCCTGTGCCCAAGGGCATCGATCCGAAGCACGGCGTGCTGAATGCCAACCTGAACACAGCTTTGAACGGGGTGCTTGATGCCCGACCGTCGCTTGGCGATGTTGTCGTGATATCGGGCCTGGGAGTCATCGGTCTGCTCGTCACCCAGCTCGCGCGACGTGCCGGTGCAGGCCTGGTCGTCGGGGTGGATCGAATCGATTCGCGTCGAGCGCTGGCGATGCGCAGCGGCGCGCATATTGTCATTGATCCAGGGGAGCCCGTCGCCGAGCAAGTCCGGGCGCTGACGAATAACCGCGGAGCGGATGTTGTGATTGAAGTCTCCGGCGCATCGGCCGCCTTGAATGAAGCCATCCGGACGGTGGGATTCGGTGGACGCGTCGTCGCGATGAGTTGGTATGCCGGCACATTCGAGAACCTGAGCCTCGCCGGCGAATTTCATCACAACCGTCCGCGAATCATTTCGTCGCAAGTCGGGGCTGTCAACCCAGACCTCGGCCCGCTTTGGGACACATCCCGGCGTCAGCAGCTCGTAACCGAGCTGCTGACCCAACTGGACCTGGCGCCGCTCTTCACGCACGAATTCCCCATAAGCAGAGCTCGAGAGGCTTATGCGGCGGTCGACCATGGCGCGGACGGCCTGGTCCAGTGCGTTTTCACATACGACACGTGAGGCTGACGAAGAGGGCGGCCTGAGCCGAGTTCTGTCGCCTTGCATCGAGTGGCTCTTCGCAGACGGCGGTCGCCCGTTTTCCGAGCGAGTCCATGTTGCCGCCGCCGCGGGCTTCACTCGAATTGAGTTCTGGACCGTCAGAGACAGGGACGTCACGGAGCTCGAGCGTGCGATTCGAAAGACGTATGTCACAGTCACTGCCTTTGTCTCCGAGCCAACCGGCCAATTGGTCGATCCGTCGACTCATGCCGAGTTCCTTGCCGGAGTTGAGCGCTCATCTGCGCTCGCGTCGCGTCTCAACGCCAAGAACCTGATCGTAGTCTCTGGCGACGCCCGACGAGGGATCGACGAGAAACTCCAGCACGACGCAATAGCTAGCGCCCTCCGGCTCGCAGCTCCCATCGCGTCACAAGCCGGGATAGGCCTCTTGTTGGAGCCGCTCAATAGTCGCGTTGATCACCAAGGCCACTACCTTGACTCGACTGTCGAGGCGCTAGCCCTGATTCGTGAAGTCAATCATCCGGCAGTGAGATTGCTCTATGACATGTACCACTCGATCGTGATGGATGAGGATCCCGGCCAGGTGCTCTCCGGCGCCGGCGCACTGGTCGGGCATGTCCACATTGCGGACGTGCCTGGGCGCCACGAGCCCGGAACGGGGGGAGTCGATTGGACCCGCCAATTGGTGGCGTTGGGCTCGGCAGGCTATTCCGGCCCCCTGGGCCTCGAGTACATGCCAAGTCGAGAGACCGAGTCGAGCCTCACGTTCATACGTGACGTTGTCGAGGGCGAGGAAGCGTGATCCCGGCCCAGCTCCACGCGTAACCGGCCGGCTGCCGGCTGACATTTTCTGGCTGACGCATATCGACCAGGTCGCCAGTACGGAAAGGCGGCGTTAAGATGGGCCTTGCAACGAGCTAAGCGGTTGATCCGGGGGGTGACGGCTATGCGCAGATGGGCCCTGCTGGCGGCGGTGGCCATAGCGGCAATCGCTTGTGGGGGAAGCACCACCGGCGGACCAACGACCGGCTCGACGATCGTCCTCGGAGCCCCTCTTGGGCTCACCGGGTCCCTGACCAAGGAATCCATCCTCACCCAGCAGGGCTACAACCTGTGGCAGGACTGGATCAACGCCCGGGGCGGCATCGTCGTGAACAACGTCAAACACCCGGTCACCATCAAGTACTACGACGACACCAGCAACGCCAACCAGTCGGCGGTGCTGATGCAGAAGTTGATCACGGAGGACAAGGCGAACTTCTTGCTCGGGCCCTACGGCAGCGCGGCCACGGCGACTGACGCCGCCATCGCCGAGCAGAACGAGATCCCGATGGTCGAGGCCAACGGAGCGGCGCAGTCGATCTTCAACCAGGGTTACAAGTACACCTTTGGCGTGCTGAGCCCCGCCAACAAGTACCTCCAGGGTGTGATCGACATGGCGGCCACGCTCAGCCCCAAGCCGACGACGATCGCGATGCTGAGCGCGGATGACAACTTCAGTCTCGAGGTGGCGGAGGGGGTCAATACCTATGCGGCGACCAAGGGTCTGAATGTCGTCCTGTACAAGAAATACAAGAACGGCGCGACCAATCTCTCAGCCGAGGTTCAGGCGGCCAAGGCTGCCAACGCCGACATCGTGCTCAACTCCGGTCATCTGCAGGAGGCGATCGCCATCAACAAGGCGGCGAAGGAGCAGAAGGTCAACGCGAAGATCTTCGCCTACTCGGTGGGTCCGTCCACGCCCGACTTCATCACCGCCCTGGGCAAGGATGCCGACTACGTCTACGGCGGCTCGCAATGGACGCCGCAGGTCAAGTACACCCCGGCCTTCTACCTGAGCGTGGCTGAGTACGTGGCCGCGTACAAGGCAAAGTATCCGGGGCTGGGCGATCCCGACTACCACGTTGCGGAATCGACGGCGGCGTGCCTTGCCCTGCAGCGCGCGATCGAAAAGGCCGGGTCGCTCGATCCGAAGAAGGTGCGTGATGCGCTCGCGGCGTTGGACGTGACAGTGTTCTTCGGGCAGGTCAAGTTCGACAGCCGCGGGATCAACATCTACAAGCCGATGGTGGTGGAGCAGATCCAGAACGGCGCCCACCACACCGTTTTCCCCGACAGCGTCGCGGACGCAAAGCCCCAGTACCCGACCCCCGCATGGGACCAGCGCTGATCGCTACGAGACACTAGATTTTGGCCGCCTTCGTCCAGCTGGTCATTCTCGGCCTGCTGGCCGGAGGCGTCTATGTTGCGGTGGGCGTGGGCTTCGGCCTCGTATGGGGCGTCCTCAACATCGTCAACCTCGCGCACGGGGCGCTCGTGATCGTCGGCGGCTACATCACCTGGCAGCTTTTCACTGCTTTCGGCCTCGATCCCTTCCTCACCCTGCCGGTGGACGCCGTAGCCCTGTTCGTGCTGGGCTACGCACTGCAACGCGGCGTGATCAACCGGATCATTCGCGCCCCGCTGCTTTTCACCTTTCTGCTGACGTTCGGGTTGAACCTCGTCATCGTCAACATCCTGCTCCTGATCTTCGGGTCTGACTTTCGCTCGGTCACGCCCACTTATTCGGGTCAGGGTTTTGAGATCGGCGGCATCGTCGTCCCATACGTCCGGCTCACGTCTTTGGGCGCGGCGATCCTGTTGTCGGCGGGGCTCGCGTTCTTGCTGAGCAGGACGCGCATCGGCCTTGCGATCCACGCGATCGCCGCCGACCGTGACGCCGCGCAGCTCGTCGGCATCGACCTCCGTCACGCGTATGCCGTCACTTATGGTCTTGGCGCGGCATGCGCGGGCGTCGCCGGCGGACTCATCGCAATGATCCAGGCAATCACCCCGACCGCCGGAGAGCCATACACGCTGCAGGCGTTCGTGGTCGTGATCCTGGGCGGGCTGGGCCGGGTCAGCGCAACGGTGGTGGGAGGCCTGGCCTTTGGCCTGGTCGAGGCTTTCGGGCAGTCCATCCCTGGCTCGGGTTCCGTGTTCGCCAACGCGATCGCTTTCGGTCTCATGGTGCTGGTCCTGGTCACGCGGCCGCAGGGTCTGATGGGCCGGCTGCGGTGATCGCGACCGCCGATTCGCAACGCCGCTGGCGCCGGCTCTTCCTGATCGTCGGCGCGATCGTTGCCGCCTATGCGCTGCTTGCTCCGCTGACCTCGCTCGACGCCGCCCAGTCAGCCAACGTCCCGCTCCTGGCAGACAAGTTCTGGTTCCGGATCGCGACCTACGTCGTGATGTTCGTCGTGATGGCGACGGCCTGGAACATCATCGGGGGAATCACCGGGTATGCCGCATTCGGAAATGTGGCCTTTTTCGGCATCGGCGCCTACACGACGGGCATGTTGATCGCCAAGGCGAAGTGGCCGTTTCTCGTCGCCCTGCCGCTAGCGCCTATTCTGGCGGCCCTTTTCGCAGCGCTGGTGGGACTTCCACTGCTCAGGCTGCGCGGTCATTACTTCGCCGTCGCAAGCCTTGGGGTCGGCGTGGCTGTTGGCGAGCTGGTGCAGAACATCGATTACAACGGCCAGCCGGTGTTTGGCGGAGCCAGCGGCTTGTTCCTGCCTATTTATGCGGTCGGCCACCGCGGCCTGTTCTTCTTCTACTTGATGTGTGGCGCGGCGGCGATCGCGATCGCGGTCACGTGGTGGGTGCTGCGCAGCCGGTTCGGTTACGGCCTGATCGCCATCCGCGAAAACGAAGAGGCCGCGGCGGTTCTCGGCGTCAACACGACGGCGTACAAGGTTGGGGCGTTCGCGCTCGCCGCCGCCCTCACCGGGCTTGCAGGAGGAATCTTCTCCCAGTGGAACGTCTTCATCAACCAGGACAACGCGTTCCCCATCGAATACAACGTTCAGATGATCCTGATGGCGTTGCTCGGGGGCACGGGTACAGTGTTCGGCCCGGCGGCGGGGGCCGTCCTGCTTCAGCTGCTGATCCAGTTTCTCGGCGGCAGCCTGCCGATCTCGATTGACCTCCCCTTCGTCTCGACCGAGGCTCGGCCGATCGTCGCCCAGGTCATCCTCGGCCTGCTCCTGGTGGTCGTCGTCATCTTCGTCCCGCGCGGGGTGATCGACTTCTTCGGGGGTCGCACCCGTCTGAGCCTGTCCTACCTCCGCCGGTCGCTTCGTGACACATCACTGTGAGCACTACGGCGGAGCCGCAGCTCGAGCTGCGAGGCGTCACCAAACGGTTCGGAGGCGTGGGCGCGGTCGATGGCGTCACCTTTCAGGTCGAAAGGGGCGAGATCCTCGGCATCATCGGCCCGAACGGCGCCGGCAAGACGACCCTTCTGAACTGCATCAGCGGCGTGCATCGGGTCGACGGCGGAGACATCCGCTGGGAGGGAAGATCGATCACCGGCATGGCGCCGCACCGGGTTGCACGGCTCGGCATCGGCCGCACCTTCCAGATCGTCCGGCCGTTCGGGTCCATGACCGTGCGCGAGAACGCCGCCGTCGGCGCTCTGTTCGGTAGCTCTGCCGCGCGGCGCGGACCGAAGCAGGCGTTCGAGATTGCCGACCAGGTCCTGGAGCTTGTCGGACTGAAGGCCAAGGCCGGCCAACCTGTTTCCGCCCTGACCATTCCCGACCGTAAGCGGCTCGAGGTGGCTCGGGCGGTCGCGACCAGGCCCCAGCTCCTTTTGCTGGATGAGGTCATGGCCGGGCTGAACAACGTCGAGATCGACGAAGCGCTCGAGATGGTGAGGGCGGTGCACGCCACGGGCGTGACGGTGCTCCTGATCGAGCATGTCATGCGTGTCATCGTCGGCATCTGCCGGCGCGCGATCGTCCTCGACTTCGGCCACGTGCTGGCGGAGGGTGAGCCCGAGGTCGTCCTGCGCGACGAAAGGGTGATCAAGGCCTACCTGGGTGAGCGCTACGCCAAGCGGCTGCGCACCGAACGCGGGCAGGACAGCCCTTCTTGATCGCCGCCGGTGAGCCTTTGCTCAAAGTCCGCGGCCTCACGGCGGGCTTCGACGCCGGACCGGTGCTGTTCGGGATCGACCTCGATGTCGGTCCGGCCGAGCTGATCGCGCTCGTCGGGGCAAACGGCGCGGGGAAATCGACTTTCCTGGGTGTCGTGAGCGGCCTCGTTCGCGCCAGCTCGGGCACCATCACGCTCGCCGGCGAGGACGTCACGAATGTCCGCCCAGAGGCTCTCGTGCGCAAAGGCGTGGCTCACGTGCCGCAGGGCCGGCGTTTGTTCGGGACGATATCGGTCGAGAGGAATCTGCTTCTTGGGGCCTACCTCCGGCGCGATCGAGAGGTCAGCGACGATGTCACACGAGTGCTCGACCACTTCCCGGCCCTCAAGAACAAGCTGCCTCGCGACGCGGGCACGCTGTCGGGCGGCGAGCAGCAGATGGTCGCCATCGCGCGGGGCATGATGGCGCGGCCGAAGCTCCTGCTGATCGACGAGCTGTCGCTCGGCCTGGCACCCAATGTCGTCGATCGCCTGATCGACGTCGTGCAGCAGATCAACCGCGAGGGAACCGCGCTCATCCTGGTGGAGCAGGACGTGCTGGTCGCGCTGGACGTAGCGCACCGCGCCTACGTGCTGGAGAACGGGGCGGTCGCCTTGAGCGGGCCGGCTGCCGAGGTGCGGGACGACCGGGGCGTCCGGCGAGCGTACCTGGGACTCTGACCAACCGAACCGGCTCGATGGATCGGCTGCAGGTCACGACCGAGATCCGAGTTGCACCACCTCTCAGCCGTTTTCAGGCCATCGCGGGCGTGTCGAGGGACGGAGATTGGGCCGGAACATGGCTCATCGCGTGTTCGGCCAGCGCGGTGATCGTGAGCGCGGGATTGACCCCCAGGTTGACTGGGACCGCCGATCCGTCGACCACGTACAGGTTCGGGTGGCCGAAAACTCGACCGCGGTCGTCGCATACTCCGTCCTCTGGGCCGCTGCCGATGACCGCCCCGCCCAGGATGTGTGCGGTCGACGGAATATCGAACAGCACCTCGTTGATCGAGCTCGAGGGCCAGCCCCCAATCTTCTCTGCCACTCTCCGCGCCATATCGTTGGCGATGGGAATGTAGGAAGGGTTGCGGGCTTCTTTCGGCGCCCGGTTCCGCGAGTCCAGGCGAGTGTTGAAAGGCCAGTACCATCGTCGCTTCAGGACCAGCTCCAGGTGGTTGTCGGTGACTTGCATGACCAACAACAGGATCGACTTGCGCGCCCAGCCGAGCGGCACGATCGAACGGATGAAGTCGTCCGGCCTCCTGACGCAGTTGATCAGGAAACGCAACGGGCGCGGGAGCCCGGATCCGCCATCCGTGAGCGGCTTGGACAGGAGACCGATCAGGTCGGAGCCGCGCGGGTACCGCACCGGCTGGATGTGCGTCACCTCATCTGGGTAGATGCCTGACGTGATGGCCACGCCATCGGTGAAGTCAACGTTCCCATTGCGCGAGGTCGCGCCAACGATGGCCTCACTGTTGGTGCGAACAAGGCGACCGACTGCCGGTGAAAGATTCGGCAAGGTTCGGTTTTCTCGCGCGCGAAGCAGCAGGTCTACGGTGCCGAGGACACCGGCCGCCAGGACGACGATCGGGGCGTGCCACAGCTGTCGAGCGCGAGGCACGACGGATGTGCTGCGCAAAGTGACGAGGCGGTAGCCGCCGTCTGGCGCCTGCTCGATTGCATCTACGCGCGTTTCGGGGAAGATCTCAGCCCCCAGCTTCTCCGCGAGGTAGAGATAGTTCTTGTCCAGGGTGTTCTTGGCGTTGTGCCGGCATCCGACCATGCAGCCGCCGCAAAAGACACAACCCGACCGCGCGGGTCCCGCGCCCCCAAAGTACGGATCCCGGACCAGCTCTCCGGGGGCACCGAAAAAGACCGCCACGTCGGTGGGCTTGAAGGTCCCGCCCTTATTGATCTCCTCCGCGCACTCCCTCAAAACCCGATCCGCCTCGGTCAGCCTTGGATTCGTGGCGGCTCCAAGCATCCGCCGGGCGGTGACGTAATGAGGCGCCAGTGCTTTCTCCCAGTCCTGGCCCGCCGGCCACTCAGGGCGCTTGAAGACGGCAGGCCGCGGAGTGGGGAGGGTGTTCGCGTACACGAGGCTGCCGCCGCCGACGCCGGCCCCGGAGCCGACGAGGACGTCGGACAGCAGCGTCAATCGCAAAATGCCGTGGCAGAAGAGCTTCGGCATCCACAGGAAACGCCATACCTTCCAGTTGGTGTCAGCAAAGTCTTCGGACCCGAAGCGCTTGCCCGCTTCGAGCACGGCGACTCGATAACCCTTCTCGGCAAGGCGCAGTGCGGCGACCGAGCCACCGAACCCAGAGCCGACGATCAGAACGTCATATTTGTCGACGGCCTGCAACGGTATCTAGGCCTTGGATTTATCGGGTAACCGCGGTGGCTTGGCGTGAGTCGCCCCAATCGTGTGGGTAGGGCGCGCGACGATCCAGCGGGCTGCGACGGTATTCGATCCGGCGGAGTGCTGTCCTGCGCTCCCGAGCGGCGGCAGAATTGGCACGAGCAAGGATCCTGGGCCCCATGTGGAGCTCCGCTCGGCGCTCACTTCCGCGCCGATCACGTTCGGATCGCCTTGATGTCGACCTCTTGTTGTCCGTTCCGGCCTCCTCGGCTTCCCCTCCCCTTTTGTCAATGTGACCCTACTTTCTGTTCGAGTCAAGTGCCGTGCGCCAGGCCGGACGCCGGCTGAATGCCAAACTTGGCGTGGATGTGCCCCAGCAGGCTCGAAAGCGAGATGTCTAACTCTGTTTCGCCGAGAGAGATCGGCGGTGCCTGACGCGCTGGCGCCAGACGGCTCGGAAATCCATTTCCGAGTGGTTGATGCTGCGCGGGCCAGCCTGGTCGAAGTCATTTTGGCGCCCGGACGCACAAGTCGCCCGGTGCGTCACCGGACGGTGGAGGAGATCTGGTATTTCCTCGCCGGTTCAGGCGAGGTATGGCTGCGATCGCCCGACGGCGCGAACACGAAAATTCATCGAGTGAGTGAGCGATCGACGGTGACGATTCCGACCAGCTGGGACTTTCAGTTTCGCTCAGATGGTCCGGACTCGCTTCGATTCCTGTGCTTCACCACGCCGGCGTGGCCCGGCGCCGGCGAGGCGATCTCGGTGGCTGAAGGCGGCCTCGGCAAGGCGAACGTTTGAGCCGGCGGAGCTCGTTTCACGTTCCTAACCGCCGTGAGCAGCAGGATTGACGGACCCGGCGCGATAAGCAGTATGAGGACCGTGCGCCTGTACCACCCCACGAAGCATGCGGCTGAGATTCTGCGCGACGGCTTTGGGGAGACCAGCGGGACATATCTGACTGAGACTGACCATAGTGGCGTGTGGTTATTTGATCGACCGCTTGACTACGTGGGTCAAGACGAGCCGGACGTGATGCTCGAACTCGAGATGCCCGAGTCCGTTGTCGCTCCGTTCGAGTGGTTTGCCGACCGACCCTACCGCATGTTCTTGATGCCGGCGGCGCTCGTCAATCTGTACGGGCCGCCGAGCGTCAGTGAGCGGCCTCCCATTTAGTCCTACTCGTCTGCGGTCCACTCCGTCGACGAATTGGTGGGCTCGGCGCGACTTACAGCACGCCACGCAATGCGGAGCGCGCCCAAAGCCACCGCGGCCACGATCACTAGTGTTCGCATGCCGCCATCGTCTCGGACCCAAGGGGGTCAGGGCATCGTGTGGAGCAACCGTAAGATCCCGCGGCACTTCGTGCTCCACTCACGCCAGTGTCGGCGCCAACCAAGGCCCGGCGGTCAGTCTGCCCTTCGGCCGACAAATCAAATGGCAGAATGAGGGACTAGGGACATGGGCCATCTCGAGGAGAGAGATCTCCGGAGCCTGGAACGGAGGAGCATGTACTCGATCTTCGCTCCGCTGGAAGGCGACGACGGCCTGTCGCTGGAGCTCGCTCTCGACGATAAGTCAAATCCAACCCGGTCGGGCGAGCTCGCGGTTTGGGGATTCCTGCGCCGTCGGGTTCGCCGCCGTCCGTCCGCTGACGAGCAATGGGTGCCGGCGATGTTCATGTTCGTCCGGCGGTTCTCCTAAGCGAAGAGCAAATCGGGGCCGCCGTCTGGTGTCAGCCTGCTCGTACGTCCCGATCACAACGCCGGTGGTTGCGCTCTTGCTGTCCGCGAGCCGCAAGAGACCGGTGGACCGCCGTCAGGCGAACTGATCAAGCAACGGGATCGAGCAGGGCGCCGGCGGCCAGCAGACAGTCTCGCAGCGAGCTCGCGCCCAGCGACCGCGGCGTGATTCCCGCCGCGAACGACATGGCCGCCGCGGTCCCGGCCGCCTGGCCCATCGCCATGCAGGTCGCCATCGAGCGCGCGGACGCGTGCGCATCATGAGTGGCCGAAAAGCAACGGCCGGCCACAAGCATTCCTTCGACATCGGCCGGCAGCAGGCACCGATAGGGAATCCCGTAAACGCCGCTCTCGGGCACATATGACCACCTGGTGTCGGCATGTGGGCTGTGGTCCTCGATCGGGGCCCCGCACAACGCGATCTCGTCATCGAAGCGCCGGGCCCCGAGCACATCATCACGCGTCAGCCTGTAGTCGCCGATGACGCGCCTGCTCTCCCGCACGCCGATCGCGGGACTGGTGGCGACCAGAACGGAGTGTTCGAAGCCAGGCACGCGGTCGCGCAGAAAACGGTGATACTCATGGACCTGGCGCCGCCCTTCGATCTCGGCTCGAGTCAGCTGCTGCGGATCGGTGGCGTCCACATTTGGAATGCGCGTCATGTGCACGGTGATGACGCCCGGATGCGGGGTGCGATGCCACGAACCTTCGAGGCGTGGTAGCCGGTACTCGCCACTCTCGGCGGCGCGCCGCATCATCGCCCAGAGCTCCGTCTTGGGCAGCGCCGCGGCCTTGTCGATGTCCACGTTTGCCACGCGGAAGATCGTCGAGAGGGACTGCAGGTTGGGTGTGGATCTCGCGTCCTCATATGCAACGCCGGCCATCGCGCACAGATCCGCGTCGCCCGATGCATCGACGATCACGCCCGCATCGATGAAAGACTCGCCACCCTTGTTCCAGGTGCGGATGGCCACGACGCGCTTGTCGCGTACCTCCACGCCTGTGGCCCACGTATGCAAAAGAACCTCGACCTGGGCCTCCTCAGCCATGCGTTCCCACAGCGTCTTCAGGACCTCCGGGTCGTACGTGACACCGGTTCCTGCGCCGTAAGTGTTGGGTCGCTCGAACGCAACGCCGGCTGATTTGAGCCGTTCGGCGACCTCCCAACCGATGCCGCCGACGACCCGGCGAGGCTTTTCACCGGGCGTATAGAAGGCGTAGAAGGTGTCCAGGACCGCGGTCGAAGTTCCGCCCAAGAAAGGCAGGCGGTCGAGCAGCAGAGTTCGGGCCCCGACCCGCGCCGCGCTGATCGCAGCCGAGCTCCCGGCCGACCCGCTGCCAACGACCACGACGTCAAACCGCTGGCGCATCTGGCAGCCAGGTAAAGGCATCTGCGGGGTTGTCGACCAGGATCGTCTCTTCGGCTGGAAATCCAAGTCTGCTGCGAAGCCGGGGCGCGAAGGTCTCGAGGAGGTAATTCAGTCCAGGTCCGCCGCCGTAGGCGCGAAAGTAGTCGCGCTGACCGAGGTCGAGTCCAAGCATCAGCGCCTGATGATGCCCGCTCTCGACCATCGCATCGATGAGGTCCAGAAGCTGGCTGTCGGGGCGGTACTTGATGCGCCCCGGCGTGTCGTACTCGAGCCATACGCCACGGTCGGCCAGCTCGCGGTGAAGCTCGACGTCCGGATTGCGGTCGAGATGGGCCAGGATGATGCGATTGGCGCGAACTCCCTCGCGCATCAGCAGGTCGACGATCTCGTGTCCGCAGGTGCCGATCTCCGTGTGCACAAGGATCGGGGCTCCCGTCTCCTGGCTGCCGGCGGCCGCGGCGACCAGGCGTCGCTCCTCCAGACGGCTGATGTGCTGGTAGGACGCGCCCGCCTTGATGACCCCTGCCAGGGCAGCGTCGAGGGGCGCTTCAACCATCCAGTCGGCCGGGTGCATGCCTTGCCGGAGATCGATCAGGATGCGCTCTGCCAGCTGCTCAACCGTTGATCCGCGCACCCAGTGGTCTGCTGGGTAGTGGGCGTCGCGGTGGTACCCGGTGGCGGCGATGATATGCACGCCGGTCGCCTGGGCCACCGCTCGCAAGCCGGCCGGATTGCGTCCGAGACCGATGGGAGTCACCTCGACGATCGCGCGCAGCCCGCCGCTCGCCGCGTGGGTCACCTCCTCGACCGCGCGATCGATGTCATCGAAGTCCTGGCCCGGAAGCGCAGGGCTGCGAAGGAACAGGTGGTCGTGCGCGTCGGTTATTCCGAGCTCGTCCGGCCGGATCGGACCCAGAACTGTCACGATCTCACCCACACGCGACCCGTTCACCAGCGGCACTATAAGCGCCATGTCTCGACACCTCGGTCTCGACCTGGGCGGGACGAACTTGAAGTGGGCCGTCGTGGAACGCGACACCCAGCCGCGTCTTCTCCAAACGGGTCGAGTAGCGACGGACACCGGCGGCGGCGAGCAGGCCGTCGTGCGGCAGCTGATCGAAGTGGCCCGCGCGGTACTTCGCGACACTCACCACATCGACTCGATCGGAGTTGGCATGCCCGGGGTCCTCGACCCGGGCTCGGGCATCACCCGCTTCATTCCCAACATTCCAGGCAACTGGGCCGGCGTGCCGGTGATCGCCGAGATGAGCAAAGCCGTCCAATCGCCGGCGCGCCTGATCAACGACGCGCGCGCTTTCGCGCTTGCCGAGCACCGCCTGGGAGCGGGGCGCGGCGCCACGTCACTGCTTGGCATCACCCTCGGCACCGGCGTTGGAGGCGGATTGATCCTGGGCGGACAGCTTTACCTGGGTCGCGACGGGACGGCCGGCGAGTTCGGGCACCAGACGATCCTCCCGGACGGTCCGCGGTGCAACTGCGGCAACAACGGCTGCCTGGAGTCACTGGCCCGAGCCGATGCGATCGCCGCCGCTTGCGGCCAGCCAGGCGCTGAGGAATCGGTGGCGGCTGCTCGAGCCGGAGACCCTCGCGCGCAGCAAGGGCTGATCGAAGTCGGACGGTACCTTGGGATCGGCGCCAGCAACGTGGTCGTCCTGGTCGGCGTAGACCGAATCGTCGTCGGCGGCGGGATTGCGGCCGCCGGCGACATCCTGCTAGACCCGCTTCGGCAGGAGCTCGCGCGTCGCGTCCATGTCGCGGATGTCGATCGGGTCCAGGTCGTCGGCGCCGAGCTCGGCATCTGGGCCGGCGCAATCGGGGCGGCCCTGTTCGCGGCGGATCCGATCGACCCCCACTTGCATTTTGTCTAGATAGCTATACATTTACCGGTCGATGGTCATGGCGGATCTTTCGGGCGCGGAGACTTTCACCCCGCGCTATCGCGAGATCGAGCAGGCGATGCGGCAGCGTCTCGCAAAACTGATGCCCGGCGCCGAGTTACCGTCTGACGCCGAGCTATGCGAGGAGTTCGGGGTCAGCCGGATGACCGCCCGCCACGCGATGAATCGCCTCGCCGGCGACGGACTGGTGTTCCGCGTGCGCGGCAGGGGCACGTTCGTGGGCGACCCGCCGACCCACCGCCGCGCCAACAGCCTGCTCAGCTTCTCCAACGAGATGCGCCGGCAGGGCAGGGTGCCGACGTCGCAGGTCCTCGGTCGAGGGCTGCGCGCCCCCACCCGAGAGGAGGCGGCGCGCCTCCGGCTCAAGAAGGGCGAGAAGGTGCTGTGGCTGAAACGGATCCGGCTCGCGGACGGCGAGCCGGTCGCGCTGGAGTCGACGCGTCTCCATCCGGCAACCGCCGTCGCGGTGCTCCGGGGCGCCCTCGAGAGGGAATCGCTCCACGCGGTGTTGGTGCGCGCCGGATTTCCGCCGACCAGTGGTCGGGCCACCATCAGCGCCGAGCCCGCGGATGCGGACGATGCGCGCTGGTTGAAGATGCGCAAGGGCGGGGCCATGCTCGTCGAACAGCGTGTGATCGTCGATCATCGAGGCCGGCCTCTCGAGTTCACAGAGTCGCGCTACCCGGCTGACCGTTACGCCCTGGACGTCGATTTTGTGGTCGAAGGCCAGGCTGCACAGTGAGGGGGAGTTGATGGGCTCGTTTTTCGACCAGCTCAGCTACGCGGACGTCGCCAAGACGATCGACCATTCTCTTCTCAAGCCGGAGCTCGACGATTCATCGGTCGAGGCAGGCTGCGAGCTCGCCGCCCGCTATGACGTCGCGTCGGTCTGCGTTCGGCCGCGCGATGTCGAGCGCGCGCATCGCCTCCTGGCGAACACCAAGGTTGCGGTCGGCACGGTGGTCGGATTCCCGCACGGCAGCTCGCGTACCGAAACCAAGGTGTTCGAGTCGCGGCTCGCGCTGCAGAACGGCGCACGGGAGCTGGACATGGTCATCGACATCGGCGCGCTCATCTCGGGCAACGAGCTTTATGTGCGCGAGCAGATCGCCGCCGTCGTGGGGGCCGCCCACGCTGAAGGCGCCCTGGTCAAAGTCATCCTCGAGAACGCCTACCTGACCGACGAACAGAAGGCGCGCGGCTGCCAGCTAGTCGAGGCGGCGGGCGCGGACTTCGTCAAGACGTCGACCGGCTTCGCGCCGACCGGCGCTACCGTCGAAGACCTGAGGCTGATGCGCCGCTCCGTTTCGCCGCACATCGGCGTCAAGGCGGCGCATGGGATCAGGACGCTCGACGCATTGCTCGAGGTGCTCGAGATCGGCGTCACCCGGGTTGGGGCGACCCAGACCGCGGCCATGCTCGATGAGTTCAAGGCGCGAAAGGCCAGCCCTGCTCCGGCGGCAAGCCCCTCGGCTGCCTTCGACGCCACCTCCCCACTACGTGGGGAGGAGTGATGAATCATCGGATCGTGCGCATCGGGATGCTCGGCTCGGGCTTTGTCGCCGATTTCTACATGGATGGCTTGCGTGACGTCCCGGGTACCGAAGTGGTGGCCAACTACTCGCGGTCGGAGGAACGGGCCAACGAATTCGGGCGGCGTCACGGGGTGGCGCGGCAGTACACGACCATGGAGGACCTCTGCGCGGACCGCGAGGTCGAGATGGTGGTGATCGGCCTTCCCAACCACCTCCACCTCCCGGCTGTCCGCGCCGCCGCTGCCGAGCGCAAAGCGATCGTCTGCACCAAACCGCTGGCTCGCAACGGCCACGAGGCTGCCGACATGGTGAACCTGGCTCGCGATGCCGGTGTAATGCACGCATATGCGGAGACCGAGGTTTTCTCCCCCGATGTGATGCGCGCACGACAGATGATCGAGAGCGGTGCGATCGGCGACGTGCTCACCGTGCGCGCTCGCGAGGCCCATTCCGGCCCGCACGCCCAACACTTCTGGGACGCGGAGACCGCCGGCGGTGGCGCACTGCTGGACATGGGGTGCCACACGATCGAGGCCGCGCGCTACTTCTTCGGCAAGGAGCACCGGATCAAAGACG
>Ga0209159_1000284_pt1 | contig 48515 bp, 47 predicted proteins | sample GraSoiAngelo_144_FD_185901 | JGI IMG/M metagenome (GOLD analysis project Ga0209159, IMG submission 185901) | Grasslands soil microbial communities from the Angelo Coastal Reserve, California, USA - 14_1009_02_40cm (SPAdes) (version 2) | ecosystem: Environmental > Terrestrial > Soil > Grasslands ...
CCGTCTTCGCCAGGGCGAGGGCGATCATGCCCGGGATGATGAAAATGAACACGGGGAGGAGCTTCAAGAACGCGGCGCAGATCGATCCCCGCCGCGCCTCGCGCTCGTCCCGCGCCCCCAGCGCGCGTTGCACGATGTACTGGTCTGTGGTCCAGTACCACAGCCCGATGATCGGGGCGCAGAACAGCATGCCGAGCCACGGGTAGTTGCCGTTGAAGTACCACGCGATCCGCGTGGGCTCCTTGACCGCGGCCCAAGTGCCGGTCAAGCCGTGGGGAACGAGCGGCTTCCACAAGTTGAACATGTCCGGATCGAGGACCGCCCGCAGCTCATGCCAGCCTCCGAGCGCCCTGAGGCCGAAGAGGGTGAGCAGCGCGGAGCCTGTCACCAGCAGTATCGTCTGCAGGGCGTCGGTGTACGCCACGGCACGCATCCCTCCCAGTACCGTGTAGAGCCCGGTCAGCAGCACGACCGCCACCGATCCGATCCAGAAGCTGTTGAACGCTCCGATGCGCAGCTCGGGGAGCAGCACGCCGAACACGACCCCGCCCGCGAAGATGCCGACGGCGAGCTTGGTCAGCACGTAGGCCACGAGCGAGATGAGCGAGAGCACCGAGCGGGCCGCGGGGGAGAAGCGCCGCTCGAGGAACTCCGGCATGGTGAACACCATGGTGCGGGCGTAAAACGGTACCATCACCCACCCGAGCACGAGGAGGCACCAAGCGTGCAGCTCGTAGTGCGCCAGCGCGACGCCGCTCGTCGCCCCGGCCCCGGCCAGGCCCACGAGATGCTCGGAGCCGATGTTGGACGCGAAGATCGACGCGCCCACGACGAACCAGCCGAGGTGGCGGCTCGCCAAGAAGTAGTCGTCGGCGGTGTCGCGGCGTCGTTTCAGGACCCAGGACGTGAGCGCCGCGATCGCGGCGAAGTAGCCTGCGACGATCAGCCAGTCCAGCGTGCTCATGCGTCTCCATTCGTGGTGGAAGGTCGCCCGTAGTCCCTAACGGGCACTCGTCCTGCGGTTCGGATCCCAGACTGCCACGCCGACCCGGGAGTCGGCCGTTCCGTAGTACAGGTACCAACGGCCATTGAACGGAACCAGCCCCTCAACGAACGTCGTTCCCTCGACGTACTGTCCAGTTCGCTCGTAGTCCTCACTCGGTTTGATGAATGGCTCGTCCGAGCGCGCAATCAGCCTGAGCGGATTGCGCCGATCGTAGAGAGCCTGCCCGCCCGCGTAGATCCGCGGCGGAAGACCCGGATCCCCGTAGGCTCCGCTGTTTCCCGCATTGTAGATCACCAGAATGCCGTGCTCGGTCATGATGGCGGGCGGGCCCGCCTCTACCAACCAGGAGTCGAAGTACCCCGGGCGAGGAGACAGGACCTTCACCAGTTTTCCGTCGGTGTCTTCCAGCGGCGTCCAGTCTACGAGGTCGTCGGACGTCGCGATGAGAATGTCGGGGACGTTGAAGTACATCCAGTACTTGCCGTTCACCTTGGTCGCGATGACCCGGTTCCCCTGCACGCGGGTGAGGATCGCCCCGGATTTGGATTCCAGGTTGCGGTACTTCCCCCCGGCGATCTTGGCGAATGCCGGACCATGCTTGGTCCAGGTGATGAGATCCCGAGAGGTCGCCACGGCGAGTCGGGGGATGTCGCGGTTCCACTGGGTGTAGGTGAGCACATAGGTGCGGTCCTCCATCTCGACGATGCGCGGATCCTCGACTCCCCCAGGCCACTCGAAGCTCGCCTGCGCGTCCTTGTCGGGGTACAGCACGGGCGCGCTGCCGCGTGTGAAGCGCAGGCCGTCCTGGCTCTCCGCCAGCCCGATCCGCGAAGTGTGACGGCCGATCTTCATCTCGCCCGACGCGTCTTCGGCGCGGTACAGCACGTAGACCTTGCCGTCCTTCACCACGGCGGCCGGATTGAAGGTGGCGTACTCCTCCCAACGCACGCTGCTGTCACCGAGCGGCGAGCGGAATGTGGAGGTGGCTCTCGGCGTGATGGCCGGATTCACCAGTGCGGGCTTCACAAAGGGACCGAACATCCACTCGCGTCCCTGTCCGCGCGCTGGCTCGCCCGTCAAGCAGCTGAGGAGGGACGCCAGCGCCGCCAGCGCGGTATCGCTTCTCATCATCGACCAAGGAATGCACGTGAGGTGTGAGGCGTTTCGGAACACGGACCCCGCTTAAGCTGCCGGCCGACGGCGCTCCCCGCAACCGCGGCCAGCGCCTCGGAGCCGCGCAGCTTATCTTGCCTACCCCGGCATCCACGGAGCACAGATGACCCGCCGTGCCTGGAGCCTTGCCCCGCTCATCGCCCTCGCGCTCGTCGGGTGCCGGCGCGGCGAGCGCCCGAGGGCCGCGACGGGCCGCGCCGACTCGGCGACGGGCGCCAAACCCGACTTATCAAACCCCGCGAGCGCCGCCATGCGGCAGCGCGCACCGGGTACGTTCCGCGCCCGGTTCGAGACCCGCAAGGGCTCCTTCGTCATCGCAGTCCAGCGCGACTGGGCCCCGCTCGGCGCCGATCGGTTCTACAACCTCGTCAAGAGCGGCTACTTCGACGGCGCGCGCTTCTTCCGCGTGATCCCCGGATTCATGGCGCAGTTCGGCATCCACGGCGATCCGCAAGTGGCTGCGGCCTGGCGCGACGCCACGATTCCGGACGACCCGGTGCGTCAACCCAATACCCGCGGTGCGGTGAGCTTTGCGACGGCGGGGCCCGGCACGCGTACCACGCAGCTCTTCATCAATTACGGCGACAACAGCCAGCTCGACGGCATGGGATTCGCCCCGTTGGGCCAGGTCGTCGAGGGTATGGACGTTGTGGATGCGCTGTATGGGGGATACGGCGAGGGCGCCCCCCGCGGCCGTGGCCCCGATCAGGGCCGCATCCAGCTCGAGGGCAACGTGTACCTCGAGCGCGAGTTCCCCCGGCTCGATTACGTCAGAGTCGCGAGTATCGTCACGCCGTGAACCGCTTCCTGCTATGACGACGACGCACGTCGCTGCGGGCATTCCGCTGCCGCCGCCTGTCGCGCGACCCCAGGACGCGCCGCTCCGCCAGGACGTTCGCTGGCTCGCGGCGACGCTGGGCCGGGTGGTACGACGGCTGGCAGGTGAGGACACCTTCCGGGCGGTCGAGGACCTGCGCCGGGGCAGCCGCGCCCGACGCCTCGGCGTCCCGGGAGCGCCGGACCTGGACGCGCTGCTCGCGCACACCCGATCCCTCGCACCGGAGACGGCGCGGCTCACGGCACGCGCCTTTACGGTGTTCTTCATTCTGATAAACGCCGCGGAACAGGCCCATCGGGTGCGGCGATCGCGGCAGGACGACCTGGCGGCGGTGCAACGCGGATCGGTGCGCTGGTCGCTGCGACGCCTGCGCGAGGCCGGCCAGCGAGCCGAGGAAGTCGCGCGCGCCCTGGCAGCGGTGAAGGTCCGGCCGGTCCTCACCGCGCATCCCACCGAATCCGCTCGACGCACCATCCTCGATCTTCAGTCGCGCCTCGCCGAGGGTCTGCTGGCGCGGGACGGCACCGCGGAGCCCCAGCGTCGCGCCATCGAGCGTCGTCTCGAGGGCGAGGTGGAGCTGCTCTGGCTCACCGAGGAGGTGCGGCGCGACCGGCCGTCGGTCATGGACGAGGTGGCGAATGCCCTCTGGTACCTGGAGGACCGCCTGCTCGAGGCCGCGTCGCGCGTGCACGAACGACTCGCCCAGGCCTTCGAGGACGAGTTCGGCTGCGGACTCGCCCCGGTGACCCCACTCACACTGGGGAGCTGGGTCGGGGGTGACCGGGACGGCAACCTGTTCGTCACGGCGGAGATCACGCTCGCCGCCGCGCGTAGCGCTCGTCGGGCGGTGTTGGGCCACTACGGGAGGGTGCTGGCCGACCTCGCGGCGCGGCTGTCCGTGTCCGAGCGGCTTGCCGCCGTCGCGCCCGAGCTGCTGGCTTCGCTCGAGCGTGACCGCGCGGAGCTGCCGGGCGTGTGGGAGCAGAATCGCCGCCGCAATGCCGACGAGCCCCTCCGTCTAAAAGTCAGCTTCATGCGGGCCCGGGTGGAGCGCGATCCGCCCGGTTACGGCTCGCCCGGGGAGCTGGAACGCGATCTGACGCTCGTCGCGGACGCGCTTGATGCGGTCGGTGCGGCGCACGCCAGGCGTACTCTGGTGGAGCCGCTCCTGGCCCAGGTACGCGCCCACGGCTTCCACGGCTACCGCCTGGACGTGCGAGAGGACGCCGCCGTGCACACCCGGGCGCTCCACGATCTCACCGCAGCGGTCGGCATGGGCGAGCTGGACGGCGCGGCCATCCGTCGGGAGCTCGCCGGCCGGCGTCCGCTGCACGCCCAGCACGTCGTCCTGGCGGAGCCGACGGATGAGGCGCTGCGGGTATTTCGGGCCATGCGGGCGATCCAAGACGAGATCGGGCAGGCCGCGGCCTCGACCTACATCGTCTCGCGCACCCGGTCCGCCGACGACCTGCTACGCGTGCTGCTGCTGGCGCGTGAGGGAGGGCTCGTGGACCTGTCGCGCGAGCCCCCGCTCTCCCGCATCGACATCGTCCCGCTGTTCGAGACCCTCGAGGATCTGGAGCACGCGCCGCTCGTCGTGCGCTCGCTGCTCGACGACCCGATCTGGCAGCGGCACCTCACCGCCCGCGGGCGACACCAGGAGGTGATGCTCGGCTACTCTGATTCTGCCAAAGACGCGGGACTCTTCCCATCGGCGTGGGCCCTCTACCGCGTGCAGGAGGACGTCGCCCGAGCCTGCGCCGGGGCCGGGATCTCGTGGACGCTGTTCCACGGCCGCGGCGGCACCGTGGGCCGCGGGGGAGGCTCGCCGGTGGCGCGGGCGCTGGCCGCGCTTCCGCCGGGAACGGTGCACGGCGGGATCAAGATCACCGAGCAAGGTGAGATCGTGTCCCAGAACTTCGGCCTTTTGTCCATCGCCGAGCGCAGTCTCGAGCTGATGCTGAGCGGTGTGCTGGTGCATCGGTTCGAAGACTGGCGGGACGCCCTGGAGCCGGGGGAGGAAGCGCGGTTCCGGGAAATCATGGATCGACTGGCGGCGGAGGCGTTGCCCCGCTACCGCGCGCTGGTCTACGGCAGCGGGGAGCTGTTCCGGCTCTTCCTCGACACGACTCCCATTCGGGAGCTCGCCGACGTGCGCTTCGGGTCCCGGCCGGCCTACCGCGCGCTGGGGGAGGAAACGATGGAGGGAATCCGGGCGATCCCGTGGGTCTTCGGGTGGACCCAGACGCGGCTCATGCTCCCGGGATGGCTGGGCGTCGGCCCCGCTCTCGAGGCCGTCGCGAGCGAGGCCGGCGGGCTGGCCGTGTTGCGCCGCATGGCTCACGCCTGGCCGTTCTTCGACGACCTCCTCGCCAAGGTGGAGATGGTCTGCGCCAAGGCCGACATGGCGATCGCCCGGATGTACGTGCGCGAGCTGGGCGGCGACCTCACCCTGTTCGACCACCTGGAAGACGAGTTCCGCCAGACAATCGCTGCGCTGCTTCGCGTCCGAGAGAGCGACTACCTGATGCGCGACAATCCCATGTTGCAGACGGCGATCGGCCTCCGCAACCCGTACGTGGATCCGCTCTCGCTGCTCCAGGTGACCTTGTTGCGGCGCAAGCGCGATGGCGCCCCCGGCGACCCGGCTGCAGCGGCGGTGAGCGCCGGCCTCGCTTCCACCGTCAACGGCATCGCCCAGGGGTTGCGTAACACCGGCTAGGGGTTGGAGACTTGGGCCTCGGGACTAGGGAGGAGTGAACGATGACTAGGCGGCGCGATTTCATGAAAACGTTGGGTGCCGCGGCACTGGGCCACGCTCTGCGGCCCCGAGCCCCGAGCCCCGACCCCCGAGCCGTGCCTCGCAAGCTCAGTCGCATCGGGCTCGAGCTCTTCTCGGTGCGGGACGCGATGGCCCGGGACCCGGAGCGCACCCTCGCCGCCGTGCGCGCGAGCGGCTACACCGACGTCGAGCTGCTCTGGTCGTTTGGCAACTTCGGCCGCACGACCGAGCAGGTGCGCGCGGCGCTCGATAAGGAAGGACTGCGCGCGCCCTCGGCCCACTGCTCGCCGACCATCCTGTTCGTCGGATGGGACCGGAGCCTCGCCATCGCGCACCGGCTCGGGCACGAATTCTTAATCGTGCCATCCTTCACCCCGGACACGGCGCGCTCGCTCGACGACTGGCGGGAGTGGGCTGACCGCTTCAACGCCGCGGGCGCGGCCGCCCGGCGCGCCGGCATCTGGCTCGCGTTCCATAACGAGGCCGAGCACATGACTCCGATCGACGGTACGGTCCCCTACGACCTGTTCGTGCAGCGAACCGACCCGACTGTCGTCCGCCACCAGCTCGACGTCGGCAACATGGTAATGGGCGGCGGCGACCCGTTCGTCTACCTCGAGCGGTATCGCGACCGCTATTGGAGCTTTCATCTGAAGGACGTCGTCGCCGACCACTCGCGGGACACCGAGCTCGGTACGGGAACGCTCGACTTCCGACGCCTGCTCGCGGCCGTGCCCGACATCGACCGCAAATTCTGCTACGTCGAGCAAGAGGGCGCGAAGGATTCGCTCGTCAGCGCGCGGCGGAACTGCGAGTTTCTTACGAAGCTGGAGTTCTAGGGCAACCGCCGCAGGTCGCTATTGCTGACGAACGCCACCCGCCGGCTGTCGGGCGACCAGGAAGGCACGTTGATCGTCCCCTGGCCGCCGTACACATAGGCGACCACGCGGACGTTGCTCGACTCGCCCCCATCGGCGGGCATCAGGCGCAGGTAGACGTGCTTGTAGAATGGGTGGTCGTCGGGCGCGACGTCCTTCATGAATGACAGGAACACGATCCACTGGCCGTCCGGGGATATGTGCGGGAACCAATTGTTGTACTGGTCGCTCGTGACCTGCTCCGGGGCGCTGCCGTCGGCTCGCATCCGCCAAATCTGCATCGTCCCGCTGCGGACGGAGTTGAAGTAGATGTACTTCCCGTCGGGCGAGTACTCCGGCCCGTCATCCAACCCTGGTGCGCTCGTGAGCCGCGTCTCGTCCCCTCCGTCTACAGCGATACGGTAGACATCGAATTCCCCGCCCCGTTGTCCGGTGTAGACCAGAAACCTCCCGTCCGGCGACCAGCCGTGCAGGTATGACGGGCCCAACCTCGTGACCCGCCGCGGCGTCCCGCCTCCGACGGGTACGGTGTACACGATTGACGCGTCGTGATCTTCTGAGCTGTGGTGGCTGATCCCGAGCGTTCGCCCGTCGAAAGACAGGACGTGGTCGTTGTTGTTACGGCTGGCGAACCCGGTGTTCACGGCAACCGGTCGCCGATCCGCGAGATCGAAGCGATACAGGAGGCCCAGGCTGTTGTAAATCAGCGCTTTGCCGTCCTTGGTCCAGTTGGGCGCCTGGATGGACTCGGGAGACCGGTACACGATCGTGCGGTCCCCGGTTGCGACTTCGAGGACTTCCAGATTGCTCCCGATATAGTCGTGGTACGGCACAAACCCGTCGCGCGCTGGCGCGGTGATCCGGACGTCGCGGAAGGTGGCGCGCTCGACCACGGTGTCGTTGTGCGCGCAGACGAACAGCCCGACGTAGACTTCGTTGCCGAGCGCCAGGTCCGTGATGCGAACCGGCGCCAGGCTGTCCCCGAAGCGGCCCGCGGATAGGACATACGTGTCTCCCGCGCGCTCGAGTTGAACGACGTCCGCTCCCCTCACGGGTGATCGGATCTCCTCGGTCGCGCCCCCGGCCGAGCGGCGGAACTGCAACGCGACGAGCCCGTCTCCATGAACGGCCGCCGTCACGTGCGGCGAGCCGCTCTCGAGACCGGAGCGCACGCTCCACCCAAACTTGCGATGCGGGTCCACGCCCGGCCCGTTAAACCCTGCCCGCGTCGTCAGGATGAAATTCCCCTGGATGCGCTTCCACACGAACTGGAAGTCGTCGCGGTCGAACCACATGTTCGCACCCGAGCCCGCGACCGCGTACTGGTCCCGTCCGGGGTCGTAGGTCACCGAGCCCTGCTTGGTCACGTGGCCGACGTCGCTTTGGCCTTGGAAGAGACCCAGGGACGACTGTTGAGCGGGCGCTCGAGCAGCTACAACTGCGAGCGACGCGGTGACCGTAGACAATCCCAGCAAGCTTGAGGCGCGCATGTGCGAGAGAGGCTACCACCGTTCACACGGGTTCGCCATCCGGGCGGCGAGTGGTCTCAGCATCTCACGCCCCCCGCATGTACGCGCACCCCGCGTTCTGCGCGCGAATGAGGGCGAAGACTCCGGACGGCACGAGAATCACACCTGGTGCGAGGCTGTTGCGCACCTCGGTACGGACCGTCTCGACGTCACGGTGCGCCAGTTGCGCGTGGCGCGACGCCCAGTTGTTGGCGGCGATGTTGCAGAGGAGCAGAATCGTGCCGCGCGCACGCAGCGCCTCGAGCTTTGCTTTGGCCGCTTCGGGTGAGCTGCCCGGAGCCGCTCTGAGAAAGGGGTTGCGGCGCGCCGGCTGATGCGTCGCAGGATCTTGAACACTGATCTCTGCTCCGATCGCATACCGATCCCACAGGCCGTCGCCCAGCGCAAGGGGCGTACCCAGCTGTCGCATCACGATGACGGCCCGCGCCTGATCGTCGTTGGTGTTGTAGACCTCGTGATACTGATCCAGAAACATCACGGCGAGGTCCAGAGCAAAGCCATCTGCGACGTCATTGGCATCGAACACGACGCGATACGGCACGTCCGTCAGCCGGTCGACCCACGACAGATCCCACGAGGAGCCGCGGGCTGGAACGTGGCGTCCCTCCGATCGGATCGGCGGCGTGAACAGCGCCGCTGCCGCGACGCCGAGTTGTCCGAGGAAATCGCGACGCCGGGGGTAAGGGTTCGCGCTGTCCAGCATGATCGCCTCCTGGAGCGGAGTCCGGCTTCTCAGGTAAGGGCCACGACCTCGTAGTCGACCACCGACGACACTTCGCAGCGAACCGCGGCGCCCTCTTGCTCGAATGGGAGCGCGCGACCGCTACGGAGCGCCTCCACACGCCTGATCGTCCGGCCCGGCGCGACCTCGAACCGCACGCGCTGCGGCCCAATGGGGTAGGAGTGCTCGACCAGGCCCCAGGTCAGGTTGGGGGTCGTGTAGTTGAGCAGATGAAGGGCGTAGCCCGGCTCCGTCTCCCAGGCAAACGCCTCCAGCAGCCCATCCCCCTCGATCGTCACCGGTTGCGCCCGGTCGCCCCGGAGCCAGCGGACGGTGTTCTGCAGGAGTCCACTCAGGTCCGGATTCCCGGAGCGCCAAAACGTGCGGTCCACATCGCCGGCGAAATAGGCCACCCGCGAGTTGTCGCGCTGCCGGAAGACGGCCGCCGGGTCGTCGGTGCGCGGCGTGCGGGCGTAGACCATCTCGGGCGGGAAGGCGGGATAGGACGGGACGACGGTCAGAACCGGCCGGCTGGCTTCGCGGAGGCGGACGGGAAGGCGGCTTTCGGGCCCTGGCAGGAGTTTCGTGCCTTCGAGGCCCGCAAGCACCGGATGGCGCTCTTCGATCCGCATGTAACTGTTGGCGGCGGGGCCTACGACATCGCCGGCGGAGATGAAGCCGCAGAGATCGGCGAGGGCGGGCTCGCTGCGCGCGTCGCCCCATTCGTCGTAGCGCGAGGTCTCGAAGGTGGCCAGCAGCGAGCCGCCCCCCTGCACGTAGGCGCGGATCTGCCGGCAGGGCTCGTCGGCCAGGTGAGCGGCGTTGGGAACGAGCAGCGCGCGGTAGCGGCCGAGCGTCTGTGCCGAAAGGTCGCTCTCGTGCACGAAGTCGAAGAGGAAGCGCCCTTGGAGTAACGCCGCGTAGAGCCCCTGGAGGTACTCGGTCCCCTGCACGCGCTCAGAGCCGCGCCACGCTCCCGGCCCGCCCGAGCGGTAGAAGGCGATCGTTGTCTGGGGGAACAGCACGGCCAGGTCGGCCACCGAGCGAGTGTTGCGGAAGTGCGGCTCCTGGGCGGCCAGCCAGGCGAAAAACCGGCGCCCCGTGTCGCGCCACCGCTCGTCCTCCGGCGCCCCGCCCAGCCAGTGGAACCACGGCACCATGCCGCTGGCCACGGTTTGGGCCATCCACAGCGTCGTCTCGGCCGCCGGCTTGGCCACGTGCCGCCAGACTGGGCGGCTGTTGCTGTAGGCGCCGGTGACGTTGGTGACTGTGCGCCCCTTCATGACCGAGCGGGCGACGCGACCCTGTTGAGCGCAGTCCCATAGCGGCGTGTCGCCGGAGCGGCCCTGGTGGTCGGCGTTGAACCAGCCGGCCACCTGCCCGATGCGGGCGAGGTCTTTGACCACGCGGATGCCGCCGCCCAGGTTGCCCACGTAAACCGCGTCGGGACGGCTCTCCCGCGCCACAGCGTCCCATAGCCGCCACACCTCCAACAGGCGGTCCATGAACACCGCGTAGTAGCGGCGGTACAGCGGGTTGGTGGCGTCGGTCTGTTCGGGCGGCACGCCGCCTACTTTCTCGCGATACACCTTCTGGCAGCTCTCGCAATAGCACACGCCCAGCGCCCCTGTGCTGGGCCAGCCGTTCGTGAAGAACGCGTCGACCGCATAGCGCTTGCCGATCTCGCGGTAGATGGCCGGCATCTGCTCGGTGAAATACGGCGAGAACATGCAGGTCTTGAAGAGCCAGGTGGATTCGTTGTGCCGGCGTGGCTCGCCGTCGCGGTCGCGCTCGAACCACTCCGGGTGCGCCCGCAGCGCCTCCTCCCAGGAGTAGTTGCAGTCCATGCGCGCCACCACCCGGATGCCCCGCGCGCGGGCCGCGGCGGCCATCTCGCCGAACAGGTCGCGCGTCCCCAGGAACGCGCTGCGGTGGTGATACGGGACGTCGGTCGGGTAGAAGGCCATGATCCCGCCGCCGTTGACCAGCAGGGCGTTGACCCGGAGCGAGGCCCAGTACTCGGCCCACGCCGCCACGTCGAGCGTGAGGGGGTCGCGCTCGTTGAAGTTGAGCTGTCCGCAGCGCCGCATGGCGGCATACCAGGGCGCCGCCGTCGCCGCCCGCGCGCGCAGCCGGCGGCCGGGGACCGCGGCCGCTCCAGCGGCTGCGGAGCGAGCCACGAACTCTCGTCGATTCATGGGCTCCCTGGGCTCGGCTAGTTCACCCCTACCCTCCCCTGCACCGACGCGATCAGCTTGCCGGAATCGTACCCGACGCCGTCCTTGAAGACGAGCGTCACGCTCCGGATGACTGATGGCTCCGCGGCCAGGTCGCCGCGCAGCACCACGAGATCGGCGAGCTTGCCGCGCTCGACCGTTCCCAGGCGTCTGTCGACGCCGAGGATCTTCGCCCCGTTCGCGGTCATGATCCGCACTGCCTGCGCGGGCGTGAAGCCCGCCTCGATGAACAGCTCGTAGTTGCGCTGGTCGCCGAACCCCGCCAGTGCGCCGCCGATCCCGGTGGGATCCACTCCAGCGGCGAGCAATCCGCCGGCGTCCACGAACGCCTTCTCGAACGCCATCGCGCTCTGCAGGCCTTGCAGTGTCACGGGCCCGTGGCCGGTCGAGTCGATCTCCTCACGGATCTTGCTGTAGCTCTCACGCACCTCGGGAGCCATGGCCTGGAGGACTCGCGCATCTTTGGTGGGGCGGTTCGCCACAAACGGCTCGTACACGGCCAGGGTGGACGTCATCGAGACCTTGTGCTGCACCAGCGTCCGGATCGTGGCTTGGGCGACCTCCCCCCGCGGGTCCGCCTGGTTGAGTTGGCCCAGGAGCGCGACGGGGCAGACGTCCGGCTGCTTTGCCGGCGCGAAGTCGGACGCGGTGAGCATCCCGTGCTCCAGGTTGTCGATGCCGAGCGCCACCGCTTCCTGGAAGCTCACGGAGCACAGGTGCCCGGTCACCTTGATGCCCCGCTTGTGGGCCTCCGCGATGGTCGCGCCCAGCTCGGCGCGGCGGATGTCGGCGTACGCCTTGATCCAGGTCGCCCCCTCCGCGGCCCAATACGCGACGAATCGCTTGGCAGCGTCCGTCGAGCTCACGACCGCCATGCTGCCGCCGCCTTGCGGCCCGGTGATGTAGGGCGCGGTCAGATGGATCCGCGGTCCCGGCGTCAGACCGCGGTCGATCTGGTCCTTGAGGTTGATCTCGGCGTAGGGCGCCCGTCCGCCGGTGGTGCGGATGGTCGTCACCCCCGAGCCCAGATACAGCCTCGGCCCGGTGTATGACATCTGTACGGCACGACCACCCGCGGCCGTATAGAAGAGATGGTCGTGCATCCCGACCAGCCCCGGAATCACCGTTGACCCGCTCAAGTCCATGGTCTGAGCTCCAGCCGGGACTTGCACCGACGGCGCTGGCCCTACCTCAGCGATGCGGCCATCGCGAACCACGATCGTCTGGTCCGGCTTGGGGGCAGCGCCTGTACCGTCCACGAGGAGCACGTGGCTGAGGGCCACGACGGCCGTGTCCACGACGACGTACTGGCGGACGTCGGCAGCGAGCGAGTCCGGGCGCTGCGCCGTCAGCGCGTCGGGAGCGAGCGTACCGAGAGCGAGCGGGACGAGAGCGAGCGGGCGCATGAGAGACTCCTCGCTATTCCACCGTGAAGGCCATCATCATGCCGGCCGACAGATGTTCGGCGATGTGGCAGTGCAGCATCCAGCGACCGGGGTTGGAAGGGTCGAGCACAATATCCACCACGGAGCCGGCCGGCACCAGCACGGTGTCCTTCCACGCGAGATCCGCATTCGGGACGCCGTTCACGGCCAAGACGAGAAACCGCTGGCCGTGCAGGTGGATCGGATGCTGCATGCCGTGGAAGCTCATTCGCTCGTTGACCAGGCGGAGCTTCACCGGTTCGCCCCGAGCGAACCGCCAGTCGATGTCCATGTTCTCCCGGCCCGTGGCAGGGTCGCGGAGAATCCAACGGACCTCTCGGCCGGTGGACGCCCAATTCATCATCGGCATCGTGCCGCTCCACTCGACGGGAGCGAAGTAGATCGAGTCGAGCTGCATCAGCCGCTGCGTCACCGGCGGGAGCCCCCGGGTCTCCAGGGTGAGGATGAGGGACTTGTCGGCGGGACGCTGCAGGAGTTGCCGATACGGCTCGAGCTGACGCGTCGTCGCGGTATCGCGCTGCAGCGCGGCAAAGCTCGCGCCCAGGTCGTCCCGCACCCGCTCCGCCGCGACGTCGACAGCGCCGAGCGTATCCACTTCTAAGAAGAAGCGGCCGAACAGGTGGTCGAGACCCTGAACGCGATTGACCAGGGCGACCCTTCCCGGACGGTCGAATCGCACGTGCACGACGTAACGCTCAGCCGGGGCGATCACCACGCTCTCCACCCACGCCTCGCGCTCGAACGTACCGGCGTCGGACGCCACGACCTTCATGCGCGCACCCGTGAACGACACGTTCATGGTGCGTGTGTTCGAGGCGTTGGTCAGGAAGAAGCGGATCACCTCGCCGCGCCGCACCGCGAGTCGGTAGTCGGGCGCGCCGTTCACGAGAAACAGATTGCCGAACCGACCCATGAGCGTGTGGGTCGGGGACTCCAGGCCGAGGGGGATCGGTCCTGCAGCGCCGACGAGGAGGTCGTCGAGCATCAGCACCTGTTCCCGATTGGCGGGACCATATTCGGCGCCGGCGCTCGAGCGCACCCGCACGTTTCCGTACAGGCCGAGCTCCTGCTGGACGTCCTCGCGCACGTGCGGGTGGTACCAGTAGATGCCGGCGTCGGGGAAGCGGACTCGGTACGTAAAGGCGCCGCCTGGTGCCACCGCCGGCTGGGTGAGGCCCGACACGCCGTCGAACCGGTTATCGAGTCGGATGCCATGCCAATGCACGGTCGTCGATTCGGGGAGGTGGTTGGTAAACGCCACGACGATCTCCGACCCTCGCGCGACCTCGATCAGCGGCCCCGGATACTGACCGTTGAAACCGTACATCGTGTAGGTCTGCCCGTTGAGGCTGCGGCGCACGAGGCCCGCCTCGAGTCGGAGCGTGTCACCATCGGCGAGCCGCCTCTGCTCTCGCGGACGCGCGACCGGTGGCGCCCCGGCCGGCCAGTACGGCGAGACGTGCGGTCGGAGCGCCAGCTCCGCCGGGAGCATGGTAAGCCCGCGCGGCATCGGCACCATGGGCCACTCGAGGCTGTCTCGAGCGGTGTCCCAGTCCCGGTGCTCGTGTTGACTCATGCCGGGCGACTCTCCCATCGCGCCGATCGAGAACTCGAGCAGATCCGGAGGGAAGAGCCGGGTGCTGGGCGATTGGCCCCGCAGCACCACACGGCCGGTCGGCTCACGCGCCCGCCGATCGCGCTCGGCCGTGATCAGCACCACGAACTTGTCGAGATCGACCGCGCGCAGTGCCGTGCTGCCGTTCCGCACCTCGCCGAGCTTGATGACGGTGTCCATCTGCGGCGGCGCGACCCAGGCGACGTAGGCCGCAGACGTCGCTTTGACCAGGGACGCCTGGGGTGGCAGGCCGTGGAGTGAGACTATGGGGACGTAGCGTGACCGGCCGTCTGGGGTGACCGCGACGGCGAAGGGGCCCGGAGGAACGCCTAGTTCGACGCGGCCCGAGATTCCCACCAATCCCGGTGCGGGAACGAGCTCGATACAGTACAGATCGTGGCTGGGGCCGAGCGGCGTCGGTGGGTCGCAGGGACGCTGCTGCGCGGCGACCGGCGCGGCGGCGATGGCGAGCAGAACGAGGATACGGCCTTCACTCATTCACAACAATACGGCGCCCCTGCTGAACGTGCGAGCCAGCGAACCGCGACCCTGCGCTCGCCCTAGGACGCGGGCGAAGCCGGGGACGACGCCTGCGCCGCATACAGCGCCGCATCCGCCGCTCGGCCCAGCGCCCGCCCGAACGCCGCGTAGACCTCTGGCTTCCACCAGGTCGAGCATTCGGCCATCCGCTTGATCGCGGTGTCGTGCGACATCGCGCCGCGGTAGGGGCGCGCGCTCCGCAGGGCGTCGTACACGTCCACGATGCAGACGAGCTGCGCCGCGAGAGGGATCTCGTCTCCCCGCAGCCGGTCGGGGTAGCCCGTGCCGTCGTATTTCTCATGATGCCAGCGGATGATCGGCTTGATATCCCAGGGGAACTCGATGTTGGCGACGAGCTCGAGTCCCCACACCGGGTGCAGGCGCACGAGCTCGAGCTCCTCCGCGGTCAAGGGGCCGGGCTTCTTGAGGATCTCGTGCGGCAGCTTGACCTTGCCGACGTCGTGCAGGTAGGCGCCGATTCGAATCGTCGTCTGCTCGACGTCGTCTAGCCCGAGGGCTTGCGCGACGGCCAGGGCGTACGTGGCCACCCGCTGGCAGTGGCCGAAGGTGTAGCTGTCGCTCGACTCGATGGACTCGCCCCACTCGCGCACCACCTCGAGATATGTTGCCTCGAGGCTCGCGACCTTGCCGGCCACGTGGACCAGGTCCACGCGCGCATCGAGTCGCCGAAACAGGCGATGCGCGGCGGTGAGGAGGGTCAGAGCTTCCTGGTTCCGCCCCATCACCTGGGACAGGAGGGCCAGCTCGCGGGTCGCCTCGGCCTCGCCCAGGATGCTGCCGGTCCGCATCGCGAGCTCGATCGCCGACTTGAGCCGCGACTCGGCGAGCGCTGCGCGGCCCGTCTCGCGGTACATCATCCCGATCACCCGGTAGGCATCCACCTTGGCGGAGCGGGCGCCGATCTGATCGAAGATCGCGAGCCCCGCCTCGGCGTCCCGCCGTCCCGCTTCGTACCGCTGCCGGGCGATGTGCGCTTCGGCGCGGTGCACGAGGCACAGCCCCTGCAGGTGCAGGTCGCCGCTCGCCTGCGCGATTTCCAAGCTGTGCGCGTAGTAGCGCTCCGCCGCGTCCCACAGACCCTGGTAGCGGCTGGCCATCCCGAGGTTGTGAAAGGCGAGGGCGCAGCCATGCGCATCAGCCGCAGCGCGGTACTCCTCGAGCGAGCGCTTGTAGTGGGCGAGCGCGTCCTCGAGGTCACCGTGGATCGTCGCCAGGATGCCGAGGTTCTGCTCGACCCGCGCGCGCAGCTCGCGGCTGTGGCCGCCCAGCGCCAGCGCGCGGAGGAAAGCGGCACGCGCCTCGGCGTGCTCCCCACACTGGAGCGCCATGACCCCGAGCGTGTTCACCGCCTCACCGGCGAGGACGTCGTTCTGCATCGCCGTGGCCACCTCGAGGCTCCGGTGGCACAGGGCACGGCCGGTCTCCGTCTCGTTGCGGCGGTAGCGGATCACGGCCAAGCGGCGGAGCGCTTCGGCGAGGACTGCTGGCTCGTCCGCTCGCTCGGCCTCCGCGATCGCCGTCTTGTAACACTCAACCGCTTCAGGCACGCACCCCGCGTGCTCCCGCTCGCGCGCCTCCCGCAGCAGCTCGCCCGCGCGCCGCACCGGGCTCAACCGGGCTGCGCCCGTGGGGATCACGCGCTCACCACGCCACCGCGAAGTCCGAGAAGTGGTCGACCCGCCCCGTAACCCGCTGTGCGCTGGGGTCGTCCTGGGAGGAGACGTAATAGACGACAGTGAGCGAGTCGGTCGTGTATGCGACCTGCTTGGAGTAGGTCAACCCGAGCGTGTTACAGTTCGCGTAGCTGAGCGTCACGGATGCGGGCGTCAGGAAGACCAAGCCCGCCGGCTTGAACTCGATGGCGTTCCCACTGCTCGACGCGAGCTTGGCTTGGATCGTGACCGGTACCGCGAGCGCACCGGGCGGGATGACGAAGACATGCGGGCCGATCAACAGCGTGCCGCCCGCCGGGCCGATTTTCTGCTTGACAGTTGTCGAAGGCAACGGGCTGCATTGGAGCAGGCCGCTGGGCTTCGGCGGTTTGGTCAGGTTGGCGGTGATCCCAGTAGGGGACGGGCGATCGGAGGCGCACCTGCCGGAGAGGAGCCCGACGACCAGCAAGGCGACGACGCAGGTGACACGAGTACGGCGAGCCATCGGCAACCCTCCAAGCGAAGGATGCGAGGGTCCGGCTCGCGGGGCGCGCGCCTCCCGGTGCCCTTCAGATATGAGTTTTGGCGTTGCTTGCGAGTTCTGCGTTTCTGACTACGAATGTAACGCGTGCTGCACAGACTTTACGTAATACCTATCACGAGCTTCCCGTGATATGGATCACGCAGAGCGCGAACACACCTGCGCCCGTTTGCCGCTGCCCCACTGCGTCCGTGACAACCATCAAGGCCTGACGCCGACCTCAGCGGGTGCTCGCGACCTCGTAGAGGTATTCGACGTAGGAGCGCACGGCACCGTCGAAGCCCTGGACCTTGGGGTTCGTCGACTCGATGAGGTAGTACTCATCGGGGGCGTGCGCGCCGCTACCGTGCCCCAGCCCGAAGTGGCCCGCCGGAAGCCGCAGCGGATCGCCGGTAAACACGTAGCCAGGCCACGAGCCGGCGTTGCGCGGCAGCAGAATCGGCTCGCTCCCGGCGCGCCGGTACACAGCCTGCTGCACCCTGATGAGCAGGGCGTCGGCGGCTGTGCTGGTGGGATCGTAGCCGCCCGTCATGTTCACCTCGATGTCCCCGAACCCCCGCTTCGCCAGATGCGCCTTGAGCGCGGCCAGCGCCTCGGCCGCGGTCATGTCCGGCACCAATCGCAGGTCGAGCTTGGCGACCGCCTTGTGCGGCAGGATGGTCTTCCCGCCGGGTCCGGTGTAGCCGCCGACCAGGCCCTCGATGTTGACCGTGGGCCGCGACATCAAGAGCTCCAGTGCCTCGGTCCAGCTGACGTCACGCACCCAGTGCTGGACACCGAGCAGCTGCTTCGCGGCAGTCTCGTCGAGCCGACGAGCCGCCGCGGCGATCATCGCCTTCTCATCCGGGGAGAGCGGCCGCGCCTTGGCGGCGAAGCCATCGATCGCCGGGTCATTGCCATCCGGCGATACCAGCGTCGCCAGCGCCTGCACCAGGTGCCACGCCGGGCTGTCCACGCGTGCCTTGTTGCTCGAATGAATGTCTTGCCGCGGCCCGCGACCCCAACGCTCGCCGCTCGACACCAGCTCGCACTCGATCACGCCCTTGGCGCCGAGCGTGATGGTCACCTGTCCGTCGAGTCCTTGTGCGGCGGCCGGCATGAAGATGCCCATCGAGCGCCGCAGCGCCGCAAGCACTTCGGGCCGGCGCACGATCTGGGGGAAATGCGGCGAGCCGATCTCCTCCTCCCCCTCCGCGACGAGCACAAAGTTCACTGGGGGTTTGCGGCCGGCCCCACGGATGGCGTGGAGTGTCGCGAAAAACGCCGCCTCCGGCCCCTTCTGGTTCACGGCGCCACGGCCGACGACGATTTTGCCCAGGCCGGGCTTGTCGACGAGGGCGGCTGCCCACGGCGGGGAGGTCCACTCGGCCGGATCGGCCTGCTTCACGTCGTACATGAAGTACAGGCCCAGCGTGCGCGGCGCGCCGGCGTCGAGCGTGGCGAAGATGCCGGGCTGACCCTCGGTGGGAACCTTCGTGACCGCACTGAATCCCGCCTCGCGCAGCATCCGCATGGTGAGCTCGCAGCCCTCGTCTACGCCCCGGTTCTCGGCCGCGATCGACGGCTGCCGGATCCACTCCTGCAGGCGCTGCACCGCTTCGTCGTGGCGTTTCTCGATCTGGGCGAAAACGGGCGTGAGGTCGGGCTCGGCTTTCAGGGCTCGCCCCGGCAGCGCGAGTGCAACGGCGGTAGCTGCCGTGTCCTGGAGGAAGACTCGTCGCTCCATAAACAACCTCCGTGTGTGCTAAGTAGAGATCAGCCGCGCTGGATCTCGAGAGGAAGCCCAGGGTCCATCAGCGACGAGCCGCCGTCCACCGCGATTACCTGACCCGTGATCCAGCCCGCTTCCTCTGAGCACAAGAGGGCCACGGCGTTCCCGATGTCGGCCGGGGTGCCGAGCCGGCCCATCGGCGTCCAGCCCCCTTTATGCCAGTCGCGCACCATGTCCTGGACGGCGTCGGGGAGTGTGTTGAGCACGCTATCCTCGATCCACCCGGGGCTGATCGCGTTGACGGTAATGCCCCGCTTCGCGAGCGCCACGGCGAAGTATCGGCACAACGCTTCCATGGCGACCTTCGCGGCCCCCATCCCCACCCACGGCTGCCAGCTGCCGGTGCGCCCGCCGGGCGCGTACGTGATTGCGACGATCCTGCCGCCCTCCCCCATCAAGGGACACACCTCGCGGACCGCGACCAGGAACGCCTTGGCCTGCGAGTTCATGGCCGTGTCCCATTGGCTCGGGGTGATGTTCATCGGTCCCTGATAGAACTCCGGCACATCGGGGCGCGCGTTGCTGACGAAGATGTCGAGCGTGCCGAACTCGTCTTTGGCGCGCGCGAACATGCGGGCGATGTCATCCGCGCGGCAGACATCGGCCTGTACCGTAAAGCCGTCCGAGCCGCGTTGCCGCACTTTGGTGAGCGTGTCCTGAGCGGCTGCTGCGTTCTTGTGGTAGGTGATCGCGACCTTGACGCCGCGCTCGGCCAGCTTGAGCGCGATGCCCCGGCCGATCCCCCGCGAACTCCCGGTCACCAGCGCGTGCTTCCCGTTGTGCGCCATATGGACCTCCCGTCGAAGGTGGCGGCTCCGGCGGCGGGACCTCGCGGTCTCGGGATCGGAGGGCGTCGGGGGGGGACGCGGGCGGCGATGGCGAGGCTCGCGGAGCAAGACGCGCGGGGAGCCGGAACGGCAAAACATGCAGGCCAACGTGGCTCCCGGCAACTGTCATCAGGCGACTCAAGCGCGGCGCATGACGCTGAAGTAGAAGAGGTAGAAGACGCACCACACACCGCCCAGCACGGCGCACCACGCGGTCGCTCGAGCGTCGATCCGGCGCCGCAGCAAGAGACGCGTTGCCGCGGCGGCGGCGAAGGTCGGCGCGATACGCACGAGCCGCGCGAACCGTGGCGGTCTTGGCAGGGAACCAGGCGTGGAAGATCGCGCCCCACAACGCGGCGCTGGCGAGCCCGCCCATGACCACGGCGCCGGCCGTGCGCAGCATTCCCCCTCCGGCGGGCGTGCCGAGCCGCGTCCGAGGTAGGCGCCGAGCAGCGCTAAGCCTACATCGGTGAGGACAACGTCGGGGTCGGTCACTGGTCGCGTAGCTCTTTGGCGCGGATCGGCCGATCCGAGATCACCCCATAGGGACGCTGCGCCAGCGCCCAGCGGAGCTCCTGATCCTCGTCGGGCGTCCAGATGAACACCGGCCAGCCTTTCGCGACCAGGCGGTCGATGACGGCGTGGTCCACCTCCTGATTGATGCTGAGCAGATCCGGCCGGACGACCTTGCGCAAGGCGCGGCGGACGAACTCCTGCCGCACCATCCACGGCAAGTCCACTTGGTCTCCCGGCTTGATCTCGGCGAGCAGCTTCGGGTTCCAGTTGGTGTCCATGAAGATGAACGCCGTGCGGACGCGGGGATCGAGTCGCTTGACGCGATACAGCACGAGCGGGTTGAACGAGCTGAGCACCACGTCCCGGTAGGCGTCGTATCTGCGGATGATGTCTACGGCGCGCCGCTCGATCCCCGTCGCGGCGAGGCCGGGCACCTTGAGCTCGACCATCAGGATGCCGTGCCCCCGCACCGTGCTCACGAAGTCCTCGAAGGTGCGGACGTAGGCGCCGCGAATGGTCGGATCGTACTTGGGCCCGAGGTCGAGCGTCAGCATCTCGTCCCGGGTCTTGTCGCGCACCCGGCCCACACCCGAGGTCAGCCGATCGACGCTCAAGTCGTGGAAGATCACGACCTCGCCGTCCCGGGTGAGCTGGCCGTCGACGTCTACGCCGTCCATGCCCGCCCGAAGCGCGTGTTCCACGGCATAGAGGCTGTTATCCGGCCCGTGATCGCCGAACCCTCGATGGGCGAAGATGAGCGGGCGCGGTGGCCGCTCGACGAGCGTGCCTCGGTATGGCGGCTCGTACCCGAAGGAGTAGCCGGCGACCAGCACGAGCGCGACGGCGAGGGCGCCGAGCACGTAACGCCGCAGCCGGCGGCGCGGTGACACCGTGTCAGCGGGGCTCGGTGTGCCCATACCTCTCGTAGAACTGACTGGTGAAGAGCTCTCCCGGGTCATAGAAGCGCTTGCGGTCGAACGCGTGGCGCGCGTTGGGATAGGCGCGATGCAGCTGCTGCGGCGTGGGATAGAGCTGGTACGTCAGGTAATAGGTCCCGCCGTACTCGAGCGCCGCGTCGACGAGCTGCCGGGTCACCGCCTGGGCGTGCGCCTGGGCGTCCGCCGACAGTAGGACGTTGCTCATCTGGATGATCGCGAACGCCGGCTTGCTGGGCGCGTAGGCGAGGGCCGGCGTGGCGTTCGGGGCCACGTAACGCACGGTCGAGCTCAACACGTTCATCTTGCCGGCCACCAGGATCTGGCGGAACCGGTCCATGAACGGGACGAAGTTCTCGATCGGGACGTAATACTCCTGGATGATGTCCGTGTCGTGGCGCGAGTGATAGCGGAGTAGCTCGAGCGGCGCGAGCGGCGGCCGCATCGCGTTGTTGCGCGACACGATCCGCGTCTCGCCGGAGCCCAGCTCGATCTTTTTCTGGAGCTTCCAGCGCAGCGACTTGGCCCAGTCGAAGCGGCGCGACAAGCCCAGGAAGAACCGGTCGCGCCACACGTGCTCTTCTTCCGTCAGGTCGAACGTTGCGGCGTGGCCGGAGCCCGTCCGGCGCCAGGTCACCACCACCAGCTCTCGCAGGAACGAGTCCGGCGCCGGATCGATCGAGGGACGCACCAGCAGCAACGCCACGCTCGAGTCGGCGTGGATGTGCTGGGCGAAGTAGGCCGGGAACTCGGTGTAATCCATCGTGACGGCGCGCTGCTCGTACAGCTCGTCGCGGGTGACGCGGAGGGTGACGTCGAGGATCACGCCGTACAGGCCGTAGCCGCCGATCACCAAGGAAAACAGTTCTGGGTTCTGCTTGCGGCTGACCTCGACGACGCTCCCATCGGCGAGCAGCAGCCCGAAGCGCTCTACGACGTCCACTACTTGCATCACGTCGATGTCGCGCCCGTGTGCATTCGCGCTCAGCGTCCCCCCCACCGTGAAGATGTTCGAGGACTGCATCACCTTGAGCGCGAGCCGGTGCGGCGCGATGGCGCGTTGCACCTCGTCCCAAGTCGCGCCGCTCTGCACGGTAACGGTCGGCGTGGCCGAATCGATCGCGAGGATCCGATTGAAGCCCCGCATGTCCAGCACCACGCCGCCCGCGGTGTAGGTCTGGCCGCCCTGACTGTGCCGGCTGCCGGAGATCGACACCTTGAGCCCGCGCGCCTTCGCGTCCCGCAGCACGGCCCGGAGGTCGTCGATCCCCCGGATCTCCGCCACGCGCTCGACTCGTGCGGGGGCGAGGCGCGCGACGTCCGTCCGCTGGAGCGGATCGTCGGCGTGGAGCAGGTCGCTGTACGAGACGACGAAGCTGCTCGCGTACAGCGCGAGGGCGAGCAGGGCGGCCGCTGCGACCGCAGCCGCTACGCGGCCGCGGGTCGACAGCCAGTCGGGTCTCCGCATCAGCCACTCCGCGTCAAGGAGCGGTCAGTTGTGGAGCGGGCCCGATACGGCAGCATATACCAGCCGCTGAAACTGGCTATCCAGCGACCAGTGCTCCGTGACCGGCAGGTACTGGGTCCATATCATCGCGATGAGATCGGCCTTGGGATCGATCCAGAAGAACGTCGTCCCATACCCCGCCCAGCGGAACATTCCCGGTGACCCGGGGACCGCGCTGTTCGAGTCCACGCGCACCGCCCCGCCGTATCCGAACCCGGAGCGCCCGGGCGGCCAGTCGCGGGTGATCGTGATCGGTGTCAGCCCGGGCGGCAAGTGATTCTGCAGCATGAGCGCCACCGTCTCACGCTTCAGGACGCGCTGCCCGTCCAGCTCGCCCCCGTTCAAGAGCATCTGCGCAAATCGGAGGTAGTCACCGGCAGTCGACAACAACCCGCCGCCGCCCGAGAGCAGCCTGCCTTCCGCGGTGTACTCCGGCCACAGCAGTGGTGACATCGCCTGCAGCTTGCCATCGGCGCCCCGGGAATACGCCGGCATGATGTGCCCGTCCATTACCTGCGTCGCGTGGAAGGCGGTCATACGCATGGCGAGTGGCCGGAACAGCGCGCTGTCGAGGTAGCGATCGAGCGTCGTGCCCGAGACGACTTCGACGACACGACCGAGGACGTCCGTGGCATAGCTGTAATTCCACTTGGAGCCAGGTGAGAACACCAGCGGCAGCCGTGCCAGGCTGTCTGCGAGCTGGCCGGTGGTCCAGCGAGGGTTGTAGAGACCGGCTCGGCGATAGATCGTGTCCACCGCCGTGCTGTCGAATACGCCGTAGGTGAGGCCTGCGGTGTGGGTCAGCAGGTCGGCGACCGTCGCCGGCCGGTCGGGATCGCGCAGCACAGGCTGCGCCGCGCTCCCCCCGGCGTATACTTTGACACCCGCGAAGGCGGGAATGTACTTGGACACCGGATCATCGAGGCGCAGTTTGCCGTGCTCATACAGCTGCATGACGGCGGTGCTGGTGATCGGCTTTGTCATCGAGAAGAGGCGGAACACAGCGTCCGGCTCCATGGGGTGCCGGTGTTCCATATCCATGGAGCCGACAGACGCGACGTACGCGAGTTTGCCGTGCCGGGCGACGACCGCCAGGAGGCCTGGGAGTTTTCCTGAATCGACATAGGCCTGCAGCGCGGGAGCGATCCGCTCGAGGGCGGCGACTGAGAGGCCGACGTCTGCGGGACGAGCGCGCGGCAGGCCCTGCGTGAGCGCGGCTGCCGGCGAGATGCAGGACAACAGGAATGTGAAGCAGGTGCGTCTCATGCCGGCCCTCCGTGCGCTAGTTCCGATCCCCCATCACCCAGCGTCGGAACCACTCCAGGTTCCGACGCATCACGTCGAGTTGGAGCTTGGGCTCGTCGATTACGTGTCCCTGACGCGGGTACACCACCATCGTGACCGGCACGTTGCGCCGCTTGAGCGCCGTGTAGAGCTCGTAGCCCTGCGAGATCGGCACCCGCAGGTCGTTCTCACCGTGCTGGATGAGGGTCGGCGTCGTCACGGCCTTCACGTTAAGCACCGCAGAGCGATCGTGCCACAGCTCAGGTGCGTCCCAGAACTCGCCGCCGAAGTAGGACCCGACGAACCCCGGAATGTCTGCAGTCCCAACGTATGAGATCAGGTCTGTGATGCCGGCACCCACCGAGGCCGCACGAAACCGGGTGGTCTGTGTAATCGCGAAGGCTGTGAGGTACCCGCCGTAACTCCACCCCATCACGCCGAGCCGGTCGGCGTCTACGACGCCTTGGTGGACCAGGGCATCGATCCCGGCCAGGGCGTCCCGAAAGTCGCCGCCACCCCAGTCACGGAGGTTCGCGTAGCGGAACTCGCGGCCGTAGCCCGAGCTGCCGCGCACGTTTGGGCGGAGCACCGCAAAGCCGGCGGAGGCAAAAGCGGCGATCGGGTACGCGCTTACACCGCCGGTGAAGGTCTGCGTGAAGCTCGCAGGCGGGCCGCCGTGTAGGATCGTGAGCAGCGGCACGCGGGACCCCGGCCGGTAGCCCACCGGGTAGGTCAGGAGGCCCTCGATCTCGCGGCCGTCGAACGAGCGCCACCGGATCGACTCCGTTCGTCCCATCGGGATGGCGGGAAGGGACTGCAGCGCCGCCACCCGTAGCGGCGCGAACGGCGTGAGCCGGCTCACATACGGCTCCGGCGCGCGGTCCGGCGCCTCGGCAACGAACCCGACGTACGTGCCCGCCGGATTCAGGGTCGGCGCGGATACCATGAGCGTGTCCGGCGACAGGTCCACAGCCGCCCCGCCACCCGCCGGCAGCGCGCTCAGCCGCGCGACGGTCCCGCGGGCCTCGCTGATGACCACGGCGCGGGCATCGCGTGTCCAGCCGACGATGGCTGGCCGGCGGTCGAAGCTGTCCGCTAGCGGACGCGCCGTGCCGTCAGCGGGCGAGACGAGGACGACCCGGAAAGTAAGGGCGTATGTCGGGGGGGTGTCCGAGACCGTCACCGCGATCCAACGGCCGTCGGGCGACCACGCCACCCCGCCCTCCGCCGCCGGCGTCGCGGCCAAGGGCCGCACCCGCCCTGTCGCGACGTCCACCACGGACACGTCAGCCCGCACCCAATCGTCTCCCGACGGCGACGGCGAGTGGGAAAAGGCGATCGCCGAGCCGTCCGGCGACCAGTCGAACGCGGCGCCGCTCAGCCCGGCGCCCCGGTGCCCGCCCACCTGCAGGTGCGGCTGCGTGAGCGGCTGTCCAACCCTCCCAGCCGCCGCGTCCAGGTCGAGGCGGTAGAGGCGCGCGAACCGGTACGCCTCCCCGACTACGCGCGCGTCCCGCTTTTCCTGCACCTGGCGCAGCTCCTCTTCGGCTGGCGGGTCCGTGACCAGGTACGCAAGCCGCCGCCCGTCCGGCGACCAGCGGAACTCGCCCAGCTCCCCGACGACGTCGGTGAGCTGCTCTGCTGGCGTGCCGTCGAGCCCGACACGCCACACGTTCCGCTTCCCCGACCGGTTCGACATGAACGCGAGCCAGCGCCCGTCCGGCGACCAGGCTGGAGAACTCGCCGGCGTCTCGACTCGCCAGGCGCGCTGCCCGGCAGCACCAACGGGATAGACGTGCACGGACGGGCGCCACTCACTCAGCTCCGCCTCCATCACCGGCTCCGCCACCTCGACGGCCGCCCAGCGCCCGTCGGGCGAGATCGCCACTACGCCGACGCGCTTGACCGTGAACGCGAGCTCCGGCGTCCACCGGGCGGGCGCGGCCTGGGCGGGGAGCGCTAGAGCCTGCGCCCAGCCCCCGCTGAGGAGTGCGAGCAGTCCCGACACAACTTGTTGGATCGGCATGAATGACGTCGGATGATGGCTCGGGGAGGTGGCGAGCGCGAGGTTGCAATCTAGGGCGCGCGGCGTAGGATGTCACGACAGCATGCAACGATGCGCCGCGCTGCTCTTGGGAGCCACCCTGACGTCCGCGCCCGCCCGGGGCGCCGGTCCGCGCGTGGCGTCTCCCCCCGTCCTGGCGCCGCCGCGCGACACGCTCTGGCTCGAGAACGCGGGTATTCGGCTTGGCTTCGACCCGCGCGACGGCTCGCTGCTCGAGTTCACGGATCGCGCGACCGCACAGTCGTTCCTCGCGCGGGCCGCGAGGACTACCGCCGGCATCTGGCAACTCGATCGACTCACGCCGGGCGTCTCCGCCCTGGTGCCGAGCTCGGCGCGCACCTTCTCCTGGCACTGGCTCGCGGGCGAGCGACGGGGGCTCGCCCTGGTCTGGCGTGACTTCGGACTGATGGAGGCGCCAGCACTGCGCGTCACCGCCGCCGTCCGGCTGTACGGGGACTCGAGCCTATCGGAGTGGCGCATCGTGGTGGACTCGTTGGGCCCGATGGCGATCGAGCAGGTACGGTTCCCCAGGCTCACCGGTATGCGGCGGCTCGGGAGCGGCGAGGAGCTGGCGGTGCCCCGCTGGATGGGCGCGCTGGCGCGGGCCCCGGCCATGCTGCTCGCAGGACCAGACGGCAAGGGCCGCCGCCTCGAATGGTCCTATCCGGGAGCGCTCTCGCTCCAGGTGATCGCGCTGTACCGGCGGGGTGGCGGCGGCCTGTACGCCGCCGCCGATGACACGCTCGCGTACCGAAAGACGTTTGCCGTCTGGGGTGAGCCCGACGGCGCGCGCGGCTACGAGCTGGTCCACCCGCTCGAGAATCCGGCGAGCCCGCGGGCGCAGTGGACGCCGGCGTACGCCGCGCTGCTCGGCACGTTCCAGGGTGACTGGATCACCGCCGCCGAGCGCTACCGCGCATGGGGCACGCGCCAGGCCTGGGCGCGCGCCAGCCGGCTGCGGCGCGGCCTGGTCCCGGCCTGGCTGCTCCAAACCGGCATGTGGATCTGGAACCGGGGTCGCTCGCCCGGCGTCGTGCGACCAGCGCTCGCGCTGCAGGATGCGCTCGGCCTTCCCGTCAGCATCTACTGGCACTGGTGGCATCACGGCCCCTACGACACGAGCTTCCCCGACTATCTCCCGCCGCGGGAGGGCGTCGACTCATTCCGTGCGGCGCTGGCGACGGCCCACGCGGCCGGCAGCCACGCGATGGTCTACATGAACCAGCGGCTGTGGTGCACCGGCACGCCGAGCTGGACCGCCGAGGGCGCCGCGTCCTGGGCGGTTAAGGAGAGGGACGGCCGCGTGCGCGAGGAGGTCTACAACGTCTTCGACCCGCAGCCGTGCGCCACCATGGACGTGACCACATCGTTCTGGCGCGCCAAGTACGCCGGCATCGCGGACACCGTGCTGGACGGCTACGGTGTCGACGGGATCTACATGGACCAAGCGGTCCAGTCGCTGGTGTGCTGGGACCCGACACACGGACACCCGGTCGGGGGCGGGAACTACTGGATGGGCGGTTTCCGCGCGCTCGCGACGCAGATCCGCGCGGCAGTGCAGCCGGGGCGGCCGGTGCTGCTGGCGGGGGAAGGCGCCGGCGAGCCGTGGCTGCCGGAGCTGGACCTCATGCTCACGCTCCAAGTGAGCCAGGAGCGGTATACCGACCCTGGGAGCGGCTGGGAGCCGATCCCGTTCTTTCAGGCGGTCTATCACGCGTACGGCGTGACCTACGGCAACTACTCGTCGCTCGTGATGCCGCCGTATGACGAGCTGTGGCCGCCCCAGTTCGCACCGCAGCAGCCGCTGCAGCTGCTCGACTCCCGCTTCCGCCGGCAGTTCTACCTGGAGCACGCGCGGTCCTTCGCGTGGGGGCTCCAGCCTACCATCGCGAACTTTCGCGCCTCACAGTTGGTGGACCGGCCGAAGGAGACCGCTTACATGATGCGCTTGGCGCGCATTCGCGCCCGGGCGCTGGACTATCTGTTGTACGGTACGTTTCTGCGCCCGCCGGAGCTGACCGTGCCGCTCGTCGACGTGGACCTCTCGCGCGTCTCGATCTACGCCGCGCAGCGGGGCGGGCCGACCGTCTCGGTGGCGCGGTTTCCCGCAGCGGTCGCCGGCGCATGGGCCGGACAGGACAGCGACGTCGCGATCGCCGTGGCGAGCATCGTCGACCAGCCCACGTCCGTCTCGTTCGACTTCGACCCGCGTGCCTACGGCCTCAGGGGCGGCGGGCAAATCGAGCGCATCGACGAGACGGGGCGTCGCCCGCTCGGGACGTTCTCCGGCCGCGTCGCGCCGATCAGGCTGGAGCTGCCCGCCGGCGGGGCCTATGTGCTGGAGTTCAGGCGAGGTCGCCGGGGCTGAGCGACGCCGTTCGTGGCGCCCGCCTGCATTTCCTTTTCACAGGAGGATCGTCCGATGCTGTCCGCACTTGCTCGTCGAGTCTGGGCCGCGCTCCTCGCCGTCAGCGGGCTGCTCGGCGGCGCCACGGGCGTTCTCGCCCAAAACACGATCTCGCTCCACGGCCGTGTCACGGCGACGGACGGCAAGCCGCTCGTCGCCGCGCAGGTCGCGGTGCTGAACCGGGAGACCCGCCAACAGCGCAGCGCAATCACGTCGGCGGAGGGCACTTATACCATCGTCGGGCTGCCGCCCGGCGCCTACCGCGTGCGCCTCGTCCTGCTGGGCTACCGGGCAGAGGAGCGGGACATCGAGCTGCTGGTCGGCCAGACCGCTTCGCTCGACTTCGCGCTTCAGGAGGCCGCCGTGACCGTCGAGGGGGTCGAGGTCACGCATCAAGGCGAGCCTGCGTTCGAGGTGCAGCGCCGGGACGTGTCGACCCCGGTCGTAAGCGCCGAGATCCTCAACCTGCCCCTCAACACGCGCAACACGATCAACCTGGCTGCCATCGTGCCGGGGATGAAGACCTTTGCGCCCACGGCCGGCCGGTCGCTCCCCGCCGCCGGTCCGCTGCCGGACCTGCGTTTCTGGAACTTTTACTTGGACGGGGCTGAGTGGAAGAGCTTCTTCAACGGCAACCTGGTGGGGATCCCGCAAACGGGCTCGCCCCTGCCCCAGGAGGCGATGCGCGAGTTCCGCGTCCACTTGAACCCCTACGATGCCCAATACACGCGCGGCGCGTCGTTCGTGATCAGCGCCGTGACCCAGCGCGGCACCGACGAGTTCCACGGCTCGGTCTTCGGCTACGGCCAGAGCAACGCCCTCAAGGCGCTCGATCTGATCCAGCGGGAGCGTCGGACCGCCAACCCCGCCACCTTCGCGATTCCAGACTACACCCGCGCCCAGTTCGGCTTCAACCTGCGCGGCCCGCTCCGGCGTGATAAGCTGTTCTTCGCCGCCAGCTACGAGGGGCAAAGCATCGACGACGGCATCACCGTCGTGCCCGGACGGCCGGCCTACCAACCTGCCATCTGGGACGCCTTCGCCGGAACCTTCAAGGCGCCGACCAAGAATCACACCGGCGTGGTGCGGCTCACCGCGCTCGGCGGCGCCCACGCGCTCGACCTGGTGTGGGCCGGTCGCTACTACAACAGCGAGACGAACTTCGGCGGCACCGGTGCGCGCAACTCAGGGATCAATGCGAAGTACTGGGTCCACAGCGTACAACTCCGGGACACCTACACACCCAGCTCCGCGATCGCCAACGAGCTCTCCCTGAACGTGCTGTACTGGAGCCACAACGAGTCGCCGCTCGAGCCCGGCGTCACCAAAGTGTACCCCAGCATCACCTTCGGCACCAACACCTTTCCGCTCGTTCTCAAGGAAACGTCGGTCCGGCTCATCGACCGCGCCACCTACACCCTGGGTGAGGGCCGGCACATTGCGACGGGGGGCGTCGAGCTGGCGCGAGTACGCACCAACAGCTGGCAGCCCAGCAACGTCGACGGCTTTTTCCAGTTCCCGACGGACACGAGCTCGCGCCCGTCCCTCGGCCGCATCGGGGTCGGCTTCTACGATAAGAACTCGGCGGAGGACGCTCGCGCCATCACCCATGGCTGGAGCGTGGGCGCGTACGTCCAGGACCAGTGGCAGACACTGCGGAACCTCCAGCTCACCCTGGGTCTCCGCTACGACGCCGAGATTAACACGCTGGACAATGGTTTTACCGTGCCGTGGGCGAGCGACCCGCAGCTCCAGGCGATCCCGCTGCTCCAGAACTTCCTGAACACGGGCCACCGCAAGAACGACATGAACAACGTCGGCCCCCGTGTCGCTTTCTCGTGGGACGTGTTCGACAGCCATCGCACCTTCCTGCGCGGCGGCGCCGGCGTCATGTACGACCGCATCACCACGTTCATGGCGTTCTTCGAGAAGCAGTCGGCGGGGTGGCGCTCCTACGAGTTCCCGAACCCCGGTACGACCGACCCGGATTCGCTGCGGCGGATCGTGCTGTCCGGCGGTGGCACCACGCCGCCGAATATGTTCTTGCTCAAGACCAATATGAAGACGCCCGAGAACCGGCAGTTCTCCATCGGCATCGGACACCAGCTCACGGACGCGGTGGCGCTGAATGTGGACTATATTCACCAGGACGCGCGCCACCTGTACGTGCAGATCACGCCCAACTGGCTGAACACGCAGACGGGCCAGCGGAACCTCACCAACAGCTACGGGACCATCACACTGTACGACGACGTCGGCCGCGCCAAGTTCGACGCGCTCATCGGCAGTGTGACGTACGACCGACCCGGGCTGCGCCTCAACACGGCGCTCACGGTCGGGTCGTACAAGTCGGAGTTCGAAGGGCTCGGGGGCTACATCGACCACTCGTTCTTGACCATGCAGCCGACCACGGCGGACGAGCGCTGGCGCCTCGTGTTCTCCGGGATCGGCGACCTGCCGTTCGGCCTGAAACTGTCCTCCGTTGCGATCTTCGCGGCGCCGCGGCCCTACGTTGCGACCGTCGGGCTGGACGCGAACCACGACGGCACCGTCGCCGACGACTTCGTGGCCGATAGCGCAAATCGGGTCATCCGACCCGCGGCGGCGTGGAACAACATGTATCGGACCTTCGACCTGCGCCTCGCCAAGAGCGTGCCGGTGGGTGGCGACCGCCGGATCAGCGTGAGCGCGGAGGCCTTCAACATTTTCAACTGGGACAACTACTCCGGCTTCGTCGGTCGCGCAAACGACGCGAATTACGGAAAGAAGAGCGGTGCGTTCGCGCCGCGGCAGGCGCAGCTCGGGATGCGCTACGAGTTCTGATCACCTGACCGGAGAACACATCCACGACGATGGTGAGCGCTTCAAGCCGTTCGCTTGCGATGCACCGCGAGCAGCTCGTCGACGTCCGCGTACCCTGAGGGAAACGCGACGCCGCTCACCGAGGCACCCGCATCGAGCAGCGCCCGAACCGCCTCCGGCGTGCGCCGGTAGGTCCAGTAGGAGTCCACGCACGCCTTCACGGCAAGCGCCAGCGGTGTGCGCCCCTTCCCATCCTTCGCGTCGACCGGCGCTCCCCGTTCGATGAGCAGCTTCACCGTCGGGGCGAGTCCCTTCCAGGCCGCCACATGCAGCGCCGTGCTGTCCTTGGCGATATCGAAGTACGCGTCGCCCTCGTACAACACGGTGACAGGCACGCCGAGGTCGAGGAGCTGCCCGACTCCTGCGGTGTTCCAGGTCCCCGCGAACTCCGCGAGCAGCTTGCCGCCCTCCGCCACCACCTCACGCACGAGCTGGGGCTCGCGCGCCGCGATGGAGCGGATCGCCGCGGCGTCGTTCCTGGCACACGCGGCGATCAGCCGCTCGACGCCCTGCAGCTCGATCGCCAAGCCGCGCCGCTCGAACAGCTGGAGCAGGTCGCCCCGCCCCCGTCGCGCGGCCATCGCCACCGCCGACCTGCCGGAGAACGCCCGGCTCGAGCGGTCGGGGTGGTCCGCGATGAGCGTCGGGTCAGCGCCGTGGTCCAGCAACGCCTCGAAGATCTCGAGGGCGTTGTCGCTCAGTATCGCGTTATGCAGCGCCGTTTTCCCCCAGCGGGTCCGCCGATTCGGGTCGACGCCCTGCTCGAGCAGCCACTTGATCCCGGCGTGGTCGTGCCAGTCGGTCTTGCGAAGCAGGATCATGCCCAGGCTGTCCGCGTTCAGCTTGCCGCTCTCTACAAGGACCTTCAACGCCGCGTTGTCGTGGGTTTCCGGCGCGTGATATGGGACCTCCTCGTCGTTCGGGTCGGCCCCTCGCTCGAGCAAGAGCCGCGTCAGCTCGGCGTGATGCGCGACGCCGGCAGCGCCGTACAGCGCGCTCTCCCACTCGGGGTTGGGTTGATGATTCATCTCATACCACCCGGTATTCGCGCTGGCCCCGCCATCGAGCAGCGCCTGCGCGGCCCGCACGAAGCCCGCCGAGCGGGCCCGATCGAGCCGCAGGTACTTCGAGAAACAGAGATGGGTGAGCGCATCCCAACCGCGGGGGCCGCCTTTCACCGTGGCGTTCTCGGGCTCGAGCTCGAGGAACCGCCGCACGGCGGCATCGTCACCGAGGATCGCAGCTGAATGGATGTCGCTGCTCGCGATCTCCGGGTGCGCCGCCAGGATCGCCTCGGCGCGCTCGAGTGTCCCGTGCCAGACGGCGGCCTCGATAAACGCCGCCCGAGGATCGCTCATCGCTTCGCGGGGGCGAGCGGGCCCAAGCTCCGCGGCGGCCCGACGCGGCGAGCCTCGATCTGCAGCCACTTCGCTGTCCACGTCTTGCCGCCATCGATGGAGCGATCGCCGGTCCAGGAGAAGCGATCCGGCCCGATATCGTAGTAGCGGATCCGCCAGAGCGACGGGTTTGGGCTCATCACGCCGAACTTCTGCTCGATGTGCATCTCCGGGCCTACCTTGTGCGCGGTGCCCACGTTCTGCAATCCGGTTCCCTGCTCCGTGGAGATGAGGTCCCATTGATCGAGCACGGCGTTGTAGGCCCGGAGCGTGTTCGTCACGTAATAGGTCTGGCCGCTGTCGCCCACGACGCGGTACTCATCCAGGATCTGCGCCCCCTCGGCCAGGCGCACCGCACTCCAGTAGCCGCGGCCCTTCCCGAACTCCCGGCTTACGGAGGTGAACTCCCAATCGCCGAGCAGATAGTCGAAGTCACCCTGATGGGCGTTGTAGGACGCCTGTATCTGCTCGCGGGTTCGTTGACCAGTGGCCTGGGCGGACAACGATGGTGCGAGTGCCATCGCTGCAGCGAGCAGGGTTGCGCTGCACAGCGGGAGCATGGTGTGGCGCATGACGACCTCACTGTTGAGACGGGAACTCCTCGGGGTGTCTACCGCAATCGCCGCAGCTCGACTTCGGACATGATGAATCCGAACGCCGGCCACCCGCCGGAGCGCACCGAACGCTCGAACCAGCCACGCGCGCGCGCCGTGTCGCCCCGCACCAGGTACCAGTTGCCCACACCGTAGCTCAAGGTGGCCACGGCGATATCGCCGGTGTCGGCCGCCGTGATCACGTCGTCGGGGCGGATCTGCCCGCGATACAGCCGCAGGCGTTGGGCGTACGCGTTCGTAGCGGGAAGCGAGTCAGGGCGGCGGTCCAGCATCGCTTGCGCCTCGGTCGCCCGCCCGGCACGCGACAGCGACATCCACAGCCAGTCGGTCGCGCCGGCCAGCTCGCTTCCGTCAGGGGGGCGACGCTGCGCGCGTGCGAAGGCATCGGCTGCACCGGCAAAGTCGCCTCGTGCGTAGCGTACAATGCCCAGGTGATACCAGATGCCGTAATTGGTGCTATCGAGGCGACTGCCGCGCGTGAGATCATCCAGTGCGCGGTCGAACTCGCGCACCGAGAGGTAGCGGTGCCCACGCCAGCGATACAGCACCGCGTCGTTTGGCGCGATCGTCAGTCCGCGCGTGAAGGTTTCGATGGCTTCGCGGAACTGGCGCGCCCCGGATTGGGCGAGGCCGAGCTGAATGATCAGTTCCACGTTGCGGGGATCGGCGGCGAGCGCGCTCTCGGCGCGGGCAATCGCGCCCGTGTCGCGTTGCGAGCGGTACTCGACGCCTGCGGCCGAGCGGTACTGGATCGACTGGCCGCCGGCGGGCGCGGCGGCGGCAATCGAGGCCGCAACCAGAACAAGGGTCCACGCCAGCTTCGTGCGCATATCAGACAGCGCCTCCGATCATCGACGGCGCTCCCCGGCAGGTTGCCGAATCTCCCAGAGCACATTGAGAATGACCCACCGTCCGCGCCAGCGAATCAGATGCAGATAGTCGATCCAGCCACCGGCATCGATCCGCGCGCTCGCGGCGTTTTGGAAGATGTCGAGAATGCGCACCTCCGTCTTCTGGTCGGCGGTCGGGGTTCGCGAGCCTCCCCCTGCCCGTGTACCCCGGACGAGCTCTGTGGCGCCCATGTTGCGGATCCAGGTATTGCCCAGACTATCGGTATACATGATCCGCTTCGCCAACTCGGGGTGTAAGGCCTGCGTCATCCGATCACCGTCGGCCGCGTACCATCCCTCGATGTAGTCGAGAGCCGCGCGACGGATACCCAGCGAGTCGTCGTGGCTCTGGGCGCGGACGCGCTGCAGCCCGAAAGCGAGGAGCATCAGCGTGAGGAGTGAGACCAGGCGCATGGAACGATCCCCGGAGACGTGATGGGAGATGACGAAAGAGTGCCGCCGTGGCTCACGAGCTCCCAATTCGGGTGAATACCACGCGCCAGCGCCCGTCCGAGGCAACCCACTCGAAGTGCGTCGCATCCACGAGTCGCAGCTCGGACGCGACGAAGAGTCCGGGGATCTCCAGGTTGCCCGAGGCCGGATCGAACAGGATGGCGCGCCCAGACCCATCGGCGCGTCCGATCTGAGCCATGGGATGCGGCTCGTGCGTATACGCGCCGAGCACATAGTAGACATCCTTGGCCGAGTCGTACCCCAGGATGCCGGTGCCCGTATCCGACTTGGTGTCAAAACTCTCTGTCCAGACCAGCTTGGTCGAGTCGCTGAGCAGCCGCATCTGGCGCTGACCCGAGGTGACGGGGCTCGTCCGGCTGGACGTGTACAGGTCGAAATGCCAGACACCGGAGAGCTCGGCGAGGACCGCTTGCGGTCGTACGCTGCTCAGGAGCGATGCATTGACAGGGCGCGCCTGGCTCGCCAGAGGGCTGGAACCCAGGGAGGCGGCCGCGATCACGTAGCTGACCCAACGCATACTCATGAGTCCTCCATTCGCCTTGCGAGGGTAGCACCTTCCCTGCCGAAGCGAGGTTCCGGATCATCGCAGTGGAACTACTTCAGGTATTGTCCCACAAAATCCAGCACGTTCTTCCGATCCAGCCGGAAGACGCCGCCGGTCCCACCGCACGTGCCATTGAGCCCGAAGGAGGTGACACCGGCGATGACGTTGCTCGAGCCGCGATAATTCGGGCCGCCTGAGTCGCCGAAGCATGTGCCGCCGGTCGCTGCGTTGTTCGAGAGTAGCAACGAGAAGTCCCCGACGATCCCGCCGTCGATCTGGATCAGGTGCGGCTCGGCGAACATGCGGATTATCTCGGCCTCGATAAACGCGGGGTTGATCCGCTGGACCCCGTAGCCTACGGCGGTGAACAGGGTCGAGCTGCTCGGCTTCAGGGCGTCGAGCTCGTCCCGTGTGGGCAGCTTGCCGTACTGGCCGGCAGAGAGCTTCACGGCCTTGGAGAGCAGGACGACGCCCACGTCGTGCAGGAAGAACGCGCTCTCGGTGAAGAGCGGGTGTGCGTGCCACGCCGTGGCCTCGACGCTGTTGGGGCCGCCTGCGAACGGATAGGTGTTATTGCCGTCCTGGACGTCGGACTCGGTGAAGATGCGAACCCCCGAGAACTCGCCCGGCTCCCCGGCGCAGTGTCCGGCGGTGAGCACAACCTTCGGCGCGATGAGGGTGCCGGAACACCGGAACGTCGGCTGCCCGGCGACGTCCATCACGATCAGGACCACGGCGGGGTGGGCGTTCCCGTCGACCGCACCGTAAGTGATGAAGGAGGGGCGAGACGGGTTGCGGAGATCGGTGGAGACTCTGTCGCAGCCGGGCAGAGTGACGCAAGCGACGGCAAGCACCGCACTGACCAGACGTGCCCTCATGGTTCCTCCTCGCGGCTGATGCGATGTCGCTACCTTCACGGACGGATGCAGCGCGTCAAGCGCTTGTTACACGGCGGCCCGCTCCTGGCCACGAACCTGGAGCGACTGGAATAGGACCCGCCCCGCCGCGGCCACCTCGTGCACGGCCGTGTCGAACGCGGCCTGATTGGCCTTCGAGGGCGCGTGGAAGCCGCTGATCTTGCGAACAAACTGGAGAGCCGCGTCGTGGAGCTCGGCATCGGTCGGAGCGTGATCGGGGTGCCGCAGCCGTTTGATGTTCCGACACATCTGAAATCTCGCCGTTCAGTGATGTAGAGAGGAAAGGACCGGCTATGCGCGCTTCACCTGATCTGCAAGACGTTTTGGGGCTCGGTTGTGCCAAGCGATCGTCAGTGCCTCGCGAACCGCGGCCTTCTTTGCTGCGTGCAAGCGGACATTGGTGGCACCAGCACGACCCCACGTGCCCTTGACCGGCGCGAACGCCCGCGGCTGCGCTCGGACGAAGAGCTCCTGTTGCTCGGGCGTGAGCTTGACCATGCCCCAGCCGCTGCGGGGATAGCCCAGCGTCGCGAAGATCCGGCCGGCCACACGAAAGTCCGGGTGGCCCATGTGAGCGGCTTCGGACGCGCTGGGCAAGCTCAAAGCGAGGCTTCGGAACTCGCGGGGCTGTCATGCGAGGCACTCCTTGCAGTTCCTCGGTGGTTCCACTCCGCAGGCTGCCTCGCTGGCGTCGCGCTGCCTAACGGATCGCACCTTAAGCTGCGGCTATAATGGGTGCGCGCGCAAGGAGATCCGCACCCCCGGCTAGACCAACTCCAGGAGGTCACGGACGATCCAGTCGGGCCGGGGCCCACCGGGAGTGGGGCCGGTCCCGCGGCGGTCGATCCAGACGGTGGGGAGCCCGGCGCGGGCGGCCCCCCAAAATCCAGGGGCGGCATGCTAGAGGCGTTAAGATGGGGCACCGCTGATTCAGGGTGGGCCTGGTCCTCTGTAGCTCGACTCCCGCCGTCAGAATGTAAAGGTCTGCTCCTCAGCAATTAGAACAACGGGTGCCCCGCCGGTCGAAATCTTCGCCGCGTGCGCCAGCGTTTCTTTCCCTCCCGCCGACGCTGCACACGCCTGTAGGGCCTCGAGTGAGGGGAAGTGAACCTCCGCGATCCGGTAGAACGCCGGCTTACCCTGAGGCGACCCCTGGACCTTCGTCGCGACGAGCTTGGTCTTGCCAGCCAGCTGCTTGACCGCCATAGGGACGTGTTCGTCCAGATAGAGTCGCTCGAACGCTTGCACATCCTTCGGGGGTGGGTACATCACCATCAGTTTGACCGCGGCCATAGCTCCCCTCCTCGTTCTTGACTAATGGGAAGTGTCCAACGGTGCCGCCGAACGGATCGCGGTTAAGACTGCGGGCGACGCGCGGGCTGGCGCAAGGTCCGTGCGCGCAGCGCGCAACACTGCGCTTCCCTAGTGACCTACGAGCAGTCCTGAGAGGGCGCCGCGCTCAGGCTGCGGCCGAACCGCCCCCCCGGCGCCCTCAATGGTGTCTATACCAGAGACCTTCCAACCCGAGCGGAATCTGCTCACGAACGCCTGGCCCTGGGACAGGCTAGCGGATGGCTCTAATTTCGGGAATCGGACTTCGACGACCCAGGTCCTTGCACCGACGGTCCTACCGCACAGGTGAAGGGCAATCGCCCCGAAACCGCCGCGCATTGCGGGATAGGCCTTCTCGATCTGGTAATCGCGCTCTGGTTGCTTTCCCGCTTGCAACGAGCGGCCAACCGCCGCTATGGCCTCCTGCTTCGCGGCGGGGCCAGGTTCAAGCGGATCGGCGGGGCAGTCGGGCGCTGTCGGCGGCGATGACGTGCTCCGCGCGGCTTCGGGCGCCTCCTCACGACACGTCGTAAACAGCGTGAAGATCGCCAACAAAGGCAGAACCGACTTCCGCAGAGCCACGTGTACGACACTCCCGGATCCTAAGAGCGCGGTACGGGATGGTCGGTGAGGACCGGCAGAAAGGGTGTCCACGGGCCTACCTCATCCCGGTATTGCTTCGCCATCACCCTCGCCACCTGAGCCACATGCCCGAGGTCGTGCACAACCCATGCTGCCAATAACTGACGGAGCGTCACACGGCCCAAACTCGGGTGTTCACCGGGGAGATCGAGCTGCGTCGCGGTAAGCTTCCAGGACTCGAGTTGCTGTAAGTTCGTGGTCCGCAATCGAGCAAACTCGGCGAGGAGTGACTCCGAGGAGCGTCCCGGGTTACGCGCCCGGTGGCGGAATCGATCGTAGGGCTCGAAGCGGAGATTGGGCCCCTTGGCGAGAATGATGCGAGCTCTCGGCATCCAGTCGGTTTCCTCACCGTCGATGAGGTGCCCTACCACATCGAACGGACTGAACGTTTCGGGACCCTCGTTGCCTCGGATCCAAGGGTCGCTGAGACCATCGAGCAGCGTCCGGAGCGTGGCGGGCGAACGTCGCAACACTTCTATCGTTAGGTTCAGGTCGAAATCCATAGGTCTCAATAGTGCTTGTTAGCCGCTGCCCCGCCCTAATCGCGCGCGGTGCCACACGAACGAGTCCCGCGCGCTGTACAAGATGTCTCCGCTCGCAGCACGAACCGTCACCACCGCAGACAGCACTGCGGCGTCAAGGCTGTTAGTCGCGAATCGTGTGAGGAACTTACCGTCGATTGTGACGGTGCCCAGCTGGGGGTAGTCACAGCGGAGGTGGACGGTATCGGCCCTGATCAGGGCCTCAAAGCAGCCCGCCGGCTGCTCGATGCCGGCGGTCGTCCGGGCGAAGGTGACCAGTGCCTCGGGACGGAGGCTGAAACCGGTGAAGTGGAATCGATTCACACTGAAGCTATAGCCTGGGACATAGTACCCTTCGGCGTCGGCTTGAAGGGGCGGATGGCGCGGCTCCGCGACCGGCGGTGCCGGACGCCGTTCAGCATTGGTAGACGTGGGCGTACGCTGTCGCAGCACGAGGAGGAAGGCGACCGCGAGGCCAACCGCGAGGAGTAGCAGGAGACGATTTCGGCGCATACGCAAGTGTTATAGAAGGCTACCACACAGACCGGACGCCGCCAGCCTCAGGCGCGTGTGGGGTGGCCGGACGGCCACGCAGCGCCATCCTGACTTGACTCAAGTGATCGGGTGTCGCTGGCGAGGCTCATTTGGAGTATGATGCGCCCCCTCCGGGTCGATTGGGCTAAACGTTCGCAACGTAGGGGATGAGGGCGCTATGAAGAAAGCCATTGGCGATAACATGATTTTGAAGGAGTGGGGACTCGACAAAGGCTTGGAACTCGTCAAGCAGGCCGGGTTCGACGGTATCGAGCTCTGGCTGGGAGACGTTCCGTGGTTTCAGATGAGCACCACCGATAGCGAAGTGGGGGAACTGCGGCGGAAAGTGGACAACGCCGGCCTAGTCGTATCCAACGTCTCGACCGGATTGCACTGGGCCTCGCCGCTCTCAGCGCGCGACCCGAAGGTGCGGGCCCTGGCCGTGCGCATCGTGGAGCGGGAAATCGAGACCGCGGTGCTGCTCGGCACCGACGCGATCCTGCTGGTAGCGGGCCTGGTGACCGCGGAAGTCCCCTACAACGAAGTATACCAGCGCTGCCTGGAAGCGCTCAGGCCGCTGGGTGAGAAAGCCGCGCGCGCCGGCGTCAGGATTGGTTGCGAGAACTGCAACGCGGAGCACCGGTTTCTCATCAGCCCACGTGAGTTCTGGCAATTTCTCAACGACGTGAACAGCCCCGCCGTGGGTATCCACCTCGATGTCGGCAACATCCACGACACGGGGTTTGCAGAACAGTGGATTGAGATCCACGGACCTAGAATCACTCGAATTCACGTGAAGGACGTGATGAAAAAACGCGGGCGGTGTGGCGACCAGAGTGTGTACACGAATCTGTTCCTCGGTGACAACAACTGGCCCGCCATCCGCGGCGCGCTGACCAAAGTGGATTACGACGGCTGGTTAGTGGCGGAAATGGAGGCGCGCTACCGCTATGCGCCGGACCTACAGTTTCACGACACCGCCCGGGCGATGGACCGCCTGATTTCGGGACGACTCTGAGATGGGCATCACCCGGAGACGGTTCCTGGGCTACGCCGCTGTCGCGGCGACCGCAGGGCTTCGGGGGAGGCCGCTCGATCTGTGGCGCCTCGGCCGGTCGGTCGGGACGAGTCGCAGCTGTGTGCTCCTTGACTTGAAAGCGCATGGTTGCCTCAGCGATTCGGTTTCCGGATACGAGTCCGTGCTAACCAGTGCAGGGGTGCGGTGGATGCGTGCTGAAGCGCGGTCGGTGTCCCCCGCTCGCGGCGCCGTGTTGATCGTTCCGGCGGCACTGGAGATTCCGCCGGCGGCGGTGCAGGCGATTGTGAGCTACCTGCAAGCGGGGGCGACCGTAATCCTCGAGTCAGGCGCAGGCTTCGCTGCCGGTCGGGAGTTCCGCGTCCACCGCGTCGAGCTGCGCGATTACCTGCGGGTCCGCGTCGAGGCACCGGTACAGCTGTGGTCCGCGCACACGAGCTCGCAGGGCATACCGTATGTTGACTACAGCTGGCCACACTCTGCGAAGGTCCGCGATTTCAGTCGTGTAGTGCCTCTGGGGCCCCAGGCGGGGGACGTCATCGCGTGGGTGGATGGTCTGCCGGTGGCCCTCAAGCGCCACGGTGGACGCGGCACGCTGGTCTTCCTTGGCTCGCCGCTCGGCCCGGCGCTTTGGGCAGGGGATGCCGAGGCGAGACGCTGGTTGTTCGACTGTCTGGGTGAGGCGGGAGGCTGCGCTGAACCCGCGATTTCGTGACGACCACATCAGCGTTGCGGGTCCACCCGGCGCGCTTCCGGTCCCCTCGCCAGCAGCCGTTCGGCGAAGTCGAGCCGCTCGTGAGCCTCGCTCAGCTGCTGCTGCAGCTTGCTCACCTCGGCTTCGAGCGCTTCGAGCCTGCTCACCTCGGCTTCGACCCCTTCGAGCCGAGCCTGGAGCTCGCTCCCGCCGGGTCCCTGCCGCAGGCGCTGGGCCCATAACCCGAACGCCAGCGCAAGCGCCGCGTGCGTCGCGGCATGCCACACCTCGCCTGGCCCGACCGCGAACCCAACTCCGACCAAGTTGATGGCGCTTAGCACGACGGCGATCGGGTACCAAATCGCGGGCTTGAAGGTCATGTCGAGTTCCTGTCGAGTCTCCCTAAGGGATCGCGGCCCGGTCACAGAGCCGAGGGGCCAAGCACATGCTCAATACTAGCGATCTCCGCTCGGAGTTTCGCATCGCCCGCCCGCTACGCGCGCCTGCAGTCCTATATTCATGACGACGGGCGCGACCTTGCGAATTCGACAGAATCTCTACCAAAACTGGTTCCATGAAAGAACGGGACCTCACACGTCGTAGCTTTGTAACACAGTCACTGGCTGCCGTCGCTCCGGCGATGGTCGCTGCGAACTCGCTGCCGTTGGTGTCAGCGCCAGCCGGGTCCGGCGCGGCGCGCCTGACGGTCGTTTGTGTCGGCGGGCATCCGGACGATCCAGAGTCGGGCTGCGGCGGGACGCTGGCGCGTTACGCGGCACTGGGGCACGCGGTGACGGTCGTCTATCTCACGCGTGGCGAGCGCGGCATCTCCGGAAAATCGTTGGACGAAGCGGCGACGATTCGTTCCGCCGAGTGCGAGACCGCCTGCAAGATCATCGGCGCGAAGCCGGAGTTCTTCGGCCAAATCGACGGCGCGACCGAAGTGACCCAGGCGCACGTGGACGCGATGACCCGATTCCTCGCCGCCGAGAATCCCGACTTGGTGTTCACGCACTGGCCAGTGGACACGCACATGGATCATCAGGTCGCGAGTGTCCTCACGATCCGCGCGTGGATGAGCCTGCGAACGTCACGGCTCTACTTCTTCGAAGTCAACAGCGGCAGTCAAACGGAAGGCTTCCTGCCGAACACCTACGTGGACATTTCGTCAGTGGTCGAACGGAAGAAGGCCGCCCTGTTCGCGCACATCAGCCAGGACGGGCAGGGCATCTGGCGGCAGCACCACGAGATCATGGCGCAATGGCGCGGACGTGAGGTCGGGGTGGCCGCCGCCGAAGCGTTCGTTCATCTCAACCGCGATGATCACACCAGCAACCTGCCGTGCTTGTAATCGGTCGCTCGGCTCGATCAAGAACGCAGGGTCCTCAGGCCCGCGCCGGAGGCGACCGCCAGCTTCACCGGCGCGGAGGCTGATCCTGCCGGCAGGATCATCGGCGACGACAATCAAGAAGCTGCCTGGCGGCTGCTGGGAGGCAACTGATCGGATGTAGGCGACAGCGTCAGCGGTACGGTACGGGTGGGGAAACCGATCGCGAAGGTTGAGCCACACGTCGCGGTCGTTGGCGTGGCGCGTGATGGCCCCCGCGTCAGACTCGCGCCAGAGGCGCAGGAGGCAGATGCCGCAGCGGAGCTCCATCCCAGGCCGGCAGTAGGGTCACATGCGCTTGCGCAGAAAAACATGAGTCGCGCGAACGCCTGCAACATGCTTCACGCATTCGTAGCCTAGCGCGGGCAGATCAATGCCGGCAAACAAGCCGCCCCCGATCGGGTTCTGAAGATCTTGATTCGGCCCAGCACCGTAGCCGTCGCGTGAGACCGCGAAGCTGTTGACCCGGAGTTTCGACACGACGTTCCTCTCAGGACTTCCCGGAAGGATTCGAGGCGCGCCGCGACAAGCGAGCCAGCACGGCCGCTACGGCAAGTGCGGCAAGAAACGCCGGAACAGCCGTGATGATTGGCCAGACGGGGAGCGCGAGAAGCGGCGCGCGTTGGCCGTATGTTCCAGCAAAGAGCCAATGAACGTTTGCTGCGAGCGCGAGGCCGAAGGCCCCCAGCGCGACCGCCCCGGCCGCATGCAACGCCGTCGGGCGAGGCGAACTGCCCAGTCGATAGTGCTCGTACCCGATATGCGCCGCGGCCACGAGGGCGCTGGCCACCCACGCTGCCAGCCGCCACAGGCGCATATGATCCGACTTGGCGAGCGCAGCGAACCCGATGCCGATGACCACATACGACACGGCAACAAGAATCATCGCACAGACCCACAAGCGCCGACCTGATACGTCCATGTGCGTGGCCTAACGGATCGCGCCTAAGCAGCGGGCGATCCACTCGCCGGCGCCAGCGGAATGGGCGACAGTCCGTCCCCTGCCGGTGACGAGTGCTTCTCGGTCATGCGGCCCGCCTTTCACGCACCTCGTAGTGTGCGGAGCGAGCGTCAAAGCGGCGCAGGAGGGCTCGCGCTGCGGGCGGTACGCGTCTGCGTTTTCGTAACTCGTCCAGCCATGCCAGATACGAGAGATCATCAGGCTTGTCCTCCCAAGGGGCGGCTGGCCTTCACCGCGCCCGTCGCCTGCTCGAGCGGCGGGCTGTCGTGCGTGCCCTCTTCCGTAGACCCATCGGCTTCGGCCGCGCGTGCCGCGGTTGGTAGACACCAAGCTTCCCGCCGCCCGGCAAGGTCACGTGCGTGAGCAACCCCCACCCCTCGTTGCGTACCGGTCCGCAGGCGACGCCCCGTTTCCGCATCTCCGTGACAAAGCCGTCGATATCGTCGGACATCAGGTAGAACTCATGCACGTCGTTCGTCTCGGATGGATGGACGGCCAGTTCGGCCGGCGGCAATCCGAAGATCAACCAGCCATCGCCCACATCGACATGCGGGAGCTCGAACACCTCCCGCAACAGGGCGCGGTCGGCCTCGGGGCTCTTACTATAAATGATGGAATGCGCGCCGATAATCATGTTATTGCGGGCCGCCCAACGGGTCGCGCTTGAGCTGCGGGCGACTCGCCTGCCGGCGCAAGGCCCTTGGACGGCAATCCGTACTCCCTCAGGATCACAACACCCCGATTCCCGCAGAGCGATCACTGCCCGTCAGCGTAAGCACTTGTTAAGCGACATCATCCCGAGACGACGACGGGGCACGCTCCCGACGCGTCGGCCGGAGCAGCACTCCGAGCAGGGCCAGCACCAACCCGCACAAGGCACCAACCAGGCCTAGGAGAGTGAAGAAAGGCACCCGACTAACGACGGGGGCCGCACCGGTGTACCCGGCGAGGGTGAACGTGCAGCACAGGACGAAACCGTAGAGGGCGCCGGCAGTCGCGGCCTCTCCCCTGCCCGCTCGGTAGCCCAGAGCGAGGGCCGCGAGTCCCCAGGGGACGAGCGTCCACCAGTGGAGGAAGAGTGCGTGGGCCGCGGCCCAGCCGAGCAGGAGACCAACTACGACAGCGGAAGCGAACCTTGGCATGGCACCCAATGATGCCGCGTAACGGATCGCGCGTAAGCTGCGGGCGACACGCCTGTCGGCGCAAGGGTAGTGGACGAACCGTCCGTCCCCGCCAGGGCACGACACGCTGCTTTCCTTTAAAGCGATCACCGCCCGCTTGTTAGGCAGCATCACATGCTCCGGGAGCTGACCTATTGGGATCGGGCTCGCTTACGCCGAATGTCACGAAGGGTGGTTCGGCGGGTTGAAGAGGTATTGTAAGGAGAACGCCTTCAGACCTGCGATCTGGCCAGAAGTACAGCGCCGCAGGCAGCAGCAAGACAAGCGAGCATCGCGAAGGATCGCCCCACGCCGGGTAGCCCCTCTACTCAGTGAACCGCTCCTTGGCCGCGGTTCGCTTGCGCAATTTGCCGGGACCCTCACCCTTCTCCGCCCGCTTGGCCGCCTTGATGTACCGAATGCTAGGAGCGGGGCCAACGCCCCCGGGCACAGAATACGCGAGCGCAACGATCCCGCTGACCGGGAGTGTCTTCTGATCCGCCAACACGAGCTTTGTCGCAACGCCGGGCGGAAGGAGCGGGACCCCGGCCCCGAGGAGCACAGGAACAACGGCGACCTCCACCGTGTCCACGAGGCCTGCGTCGAGAAGCGAGCGAAACAGGACGCCCCCGCCGAAGAGCCAGATGTCTTTGCCCGGCTTCGCTTTCAGCGCTGCCACGATTTCCCGCGGATCGTCGTTGCAGATGCGGACGCCACGGTGTGCGGCCGCCGGAAGGGTCCGTGAAAAGACGACGACATCGAGACCCGGCATGGCGCCGTGCCCGCCCTGCGCGGTCAGGACCTCATACGTCTTGCGTCCCATCACGGCTGTGTCGAACTCCTTGAACAGCGCGGCGAAGTCGATGGAGGGGTCCATCACGATCCAGTCGTATTCGCCGTTTGGCCCGGCGATGAAGCCATCCAGGCTCACAGCCACTTGGTAGCGCAGTCGTCTGCTCATCGATCGGCTCCGATTCGAGGCCGCGCCACGCTGCCTCTCACGTACCCCGCCGGCACGTGGCGCCGCGACAATGGCCACTCCCTCACTGGGGCTTGATAAAGTAACCGGCGACACGCCACGTCCCGTCGGGGTCCACAGTCAGGACGACCGTCTCGCTAACGCGCGTCTTGTCGCGCGCTGCTGTCGAGAACTGGAGTAGCACATACTCGCCGGGTGGCACATTGGGCAATTCACGCGTGTACTGGGCACCTACCTGGCGGCGAGCGCCCAAGGGGTCGACCTGTAAGCGCGCGGCGATGACGGCATCCTGCCAGCCTTCGCGAGTGATCTGGTGACGGAACATCGCCGCTGCCGAGTCCCAGCTCGCCTCGTAGGCCGTCGCGTCCACGAGCGCTAGCCAGCGCCGCGCCGCCCCTTCTGCGGCCTGAATCTTCGCTCCGGCGGTGGTGTCATTGTGGGCTTGCTGGGCGCGGCCGAGCGTCGAGGCAGCGGTGGTCAGCCAGATCGACAGGGAGACGAGATGGAGCTGTTTCACGGCGGGCCTCCGCGACATACTCTCGTGACGGCTGCCTAACGGATCGCGCTTAAGCTGCGGGCGACTCGCTCGCCGGCGCAACCGGGAGTGGACGAGGTCCCGGCGGCAAGGTCCCGCCGCAGCGTCGCTTCAGAAGAACCGGCTCACGGTGCCGGCCACGACGCCCACCATGATCCCCAGCCCAGCACCGTAGATGCCATAGGCCACCGGGCCGAAGCCACATAGAAGGGGATAGCAGTCTTTGAGATCGTGATACACTCCGTAGGCAGCGCCAACGGTGAAACCAACGCCCATTCCCATGACTCCCCCCTTCAGCTCCGGCGGCATTCGCCTACGCGGACGTTGCGGCGTGCTCCCGGCTGGTGGCCAGAGTGATAGGCTCGCTGCGACCGGGCTCACGGCGAGGGGCGTCAGGAAGAGGCTGTCCGCGAGCGCGGGCCCCGAGAGCACCCGGTGCGATTGCTCGACTCCCGCCCGAGGTGTCGCCTGGGCTCGGAGCGGTGCGACGTGTGCCGTCGCCGCAGTCGCGACGCCGAGGCTGATGAACAGTGCTACCGAGCGCATAGTCGCCAGTACCGCTATCGTCGAACGCCTCGATTGACCCTCACCTTAGGCTCCCTGGACGGCTCACTCACCCGGCGTGGTGGGATCGATCATCGGGCAGGTGCTAGGGATGCTGGTCTGGATGTTCGCCCACGAACTTGCCAACCGCAAGCACGTGAACGGGCCGCGCATTGTTACCTTCCTCAACCGCACCGTCGGACGGCTCACAACCACATCGCTCTCTGGGTGACCGCGGTCGCCCTCCCGCCCTCCCCTGCTTCATTCTCATCCGCGTGGCGGAACTGTGCATCTACCCTATCCTCACGCTGCTCGTCGGCCTGCCGCGATACCGCCACGCGGATTGGGTGAACGTCAGCCGCCACAAGTTCACCGGCCTGGTGGGACACGACCTGATCTGGTGCCTGTACTGTGACTGGATGACCGGCGTGTACTCCCTCGGCGCGGAAATGCTGCGCAACGTCGAGAGTTTCTGGTGCCCCATCCGCTTCGCCAGCGGGAAAAAATGCGACACCTGTAAACTCGACTTCCCGGACATCCACGGCGGATGGGTCGCGCCGGAGGGGACGATGGGCGACGTCGTGGCGACCTTGGAAAAGATGTACGGTGCGCCGGCGACAGCGGACCTGCCGCGGGACCAGCGGCACCCCTCGCGCCCTCCTCTATCCACGCCCGTTGTAGAAGTTTGGTAGACCTCGAATTGCCATGACGGCGTGAACCGCAAACTCGACTCCGATGAGCAGGGACCCTCCGTACCACCATAGCCTCAGCGGTGGGGCCTCGATCGTCAGGGCGCGCGCCGTGGCGGCCATGCTGAGGTAGAGCAGCACGCCACCACCAAACCACACCAGCATTCGAGCTACTGCTTGTGTAACGCGTCCCTGTGGGATTCGGGCCCGCAGACCGTTCAAGAATGCGAGTTCGATGTAGTGTCCGCCAAGGGAGAACCACAAGGCAAGGGCCACGAGGGGGAGGAGCAGCTTGAGGTCATGTCTTTGGAGCGCGAGCACTGCGCCTACCACGGCGGCAAGCGCCACGTTTCTCGCCAACGCGCGGCGAAACGGCTCTTCGAATCGGGGCCAACTGGTGCTCGATCGCGCCGCCAGGTTCAAGCGCTTGTTAGGCCGCATGCGCGGACGACATCGTGAGCTTGAAGCCGTCCGGGTCCTTCAACCGGAATATGCGGGCGCCCCAGGGCATGTCGGCGGGCTCCATCTCGAGTTTACCGCCAAGCTCCTTGATCCGTTTCGCAATCTCGTCGACGTTCTGGTCAGTCGTAATCTGCAGCGAGAACCCTTCGCCCTTGACCCGGTCCAACCCCTTGGCTCCGTCATCCTGATTGATCAAGATCCGCACGTCGCCGGCTCTCAGCGAAACCGCCCTCAGCCTTCCGTCGCGCTCGTGCTTCCGGTCGACGGTGAAGCCCACCACCTCGTGATACCACGCCAAGCTGCGTTCGAGATCTTTCACGGTCAGCGAGGCCGAGAGACTGCGGGCCTGAAAGGACTCGGTCTCCGCGCGCGTGCTGGCGCTCTCAGGGACTCGTGAATTGGCGCTCATGGGATCTCCTGTAGGGGGCTTTCGGGCGTTTCGACCCATCCAACACCTGGAAAGGGTGGTCTGGAGCTCTCTCAAGTTCGCGACGGGCGTCGCTCACACCCCGAACTGCCGGAGGTGGTGCTGATCATCGTGAGGTCGTCGGCGACCTCCTCCACTTCGTCTAACAGGTGCGACGAGAAGAGCACGGAACCTGCCTCACTTTTGTAGACACTTCCACCTAACAACGGGAGGTGTCTTGTGCCGCGCGCCGGTCCGAAGAAGGTCCAGGAATACAGTGCCGAGTTTAAGCTGGCTGCGGTGCGCCTCAGCCGGCAGCGTGGGGTGCAGGTGCAGGCGGTCGCCGCCGCGCTCGACATTCATCCGTTCATGTTGTCGCGGTGGCGGAAGCAAGCGCGGGACGGCCTGCTGCGTGGGAAGCGCGTGGCCGTGGTGAGGCTGCCGCCGCCGCGGGAGATCCGCCGGCTCCAGGCGCTCGAGCGCGCCCATGCGCTTTTGCAGGAGGAGCATGCCCTCTTAAAAAAAGCCATCCGGTTCTGGGCCACGCGAAAACCGACGTCTTCGCGTTCATCGACACGCAACGGGGCGAACTCGGGGTGACGCGGCTCTGTGCGGTGTACGGCGTCACGCGGGCCGGCTACTACGC
>Ga0209159_1000289_pt1 | contig 48084 bp, 44 predicted proteins | sample GraSoiAngelo_144_FD_185901 | JGI IMG/M metagenome (GOLD analysis project Ga0209159, IMG submission 185901) | Grasslands soil microbial communities from the Angelo Coastal Reserve, California, USA - 14_1009_02_40cm (SPAdes) (version 2) | ecosystem: Environmental > Terrestrial > Soil > Grasslands ...
GCATGGTCGTCGTTCGCGGGCGTCTGGAGCCGGAAGCGGGGGCCGTCCTCATGAAGGCGGTGGAGGCAGGCCGGGAGGCGCTGTATCGGCGCAGAGACGACGTCTCCGCGGAAACGCGGCCCGACGGACTGCCGCGCACAGGGCTGATCATCGCCGACGACCCGCCGACGCTGGGCCAGCAGCAGGCCGATGCCCTCGCCCTCATCGCCGAGACGGCGCTCCACCACGGCATTGATCCGGGCGCGCCGGGGGAGCGATATCAGGTGGTCGTCCACATCGATGCCCACGTGCTCGCCGACGCGGACGCGCCGGGCCAGTCGGTCCTCGAGGACGGCGCCCACGTTTCCGCGGAACCCATCATGTGGCTCGCGCCACTCCCCGTCCCTCTGAAACTCGTATGCTCATGCTCGGAGGAGCCAAAGGTCGCGTGCGTTACTGGTGCGACAAGCCCGACGCGGAACCTGACCCGGGGCGTTCGAGGTACCCCATCGTGTCGACACAGCTTCACGCTGTGATCACGAATCAGGAAATTCTTCGCTGATAGACGCCCTGCTCCTCCGGAAAGGTGGCAGCGATGGACGTCGTGCATGCACGGTGTGCGGGCCTCGACGTACACAAGGCCACGGTCGTGGCCGGCGTGCGGATGCCGAGCCCGCGGTGCGGCGAGCGGTGCGGAGAAACGATGACCTTTGCGACGACCACGCGTGGGCTACGCGAACTACGCGAGTGGTTGATCGCGCACGGCGTGACGCACGTGGCGCTGGAGTCCACGGGCGTGTACTGGCGGCCGGTGTATGCCGTGCTTGAGGGCGTGGTCGAGATGATCCTCGTGAACGCCCGCCACGTGAAGATGGTCCCGGGACGCAAAACGGATGTGCGGGACTGCGAGTGGCTGGCGCAGTTGCTCGAATGCGGTCTCCTGCGCGGCAGCTTTGTGCCGCCCGCTGGCGTGCGGGATCTGCGGGATCTGACACGCTTACGGAAGACGCTCATCCGCGAGCGGAGCCAGCACGTCAATCGCGTCGCGAAGACGCTGGAACTGGCGCAACTGAAGCTCGGCTGTGTCGTCACCGATATCATGGGGAAGACAGGTCGCGCCATTCTCCAGGCGCTCAGCACGGGCATCGACGATCCCGTGCGGCTGGCTGACTGCGCGCAGGGTAACCTCCGCAAGAAGCGGGCCGCGCTGCGCGAAGCCCTCGTCGGCGGCCTTACTCCGCACTACGCATTCCTGCTCCAGCAGCATCTGTCCCTGATCGATGCGTTGGACGTTCATATCGCCACGCTCGATGCCCGGATCGCGGGGGCGATGGCCCCGTTCGCCGAAGCGGCGACGCTCGTGCAGAGCATGCCCGGCATCGCCGCGCGTGCCGCACAAGCGATCATCGCCGAAACGGGCATCGACATGAGCCAGTTCCCCACGGCGGCGCACTTCGCCTCGTGGGCGCGACTGTGTCCGGGCAATAACGAGAGCGCGGGGAAACGCCGACCCACGACGACGGGCAAGGGCGCGACGTGGCTGCGTGCGACCCTGCAAGAAGCCGCCTGGGCGGCGGTCCGCAGCAGGAAGAGTTACTACCGCGCGCTCTACCACCGGCTCAGGGCCCGGCGTGGTCCCAAGAAAGCGATCGTGGCAGTGCAACACGCGATGGTCGTCGCGCTGTGGCACATGCTGAAGCACCGTGTTTCTCATCGCGATCTCGGGGCCGACTACTTTGATCGCCAGAATACCGACCGGATCCGCCGTCACCACGTCCGTCGCCTCGAACGCTTGGGCTACGACGTCGTGCTGGTCGAAAAGGCGGCGTGACAACGGAGGAGTTTCATAGGAAACGTCTCAGCGCCTGGCGTGCGATGCGAGCCGCGTCGTGATGCGCCACGATCCCGATGGCCGGGTCACCGAGGTCGGCGCCCGGACGCGCACCATCCCACCGGCGCTACGGCGGGCGCTCCAGCACCGCGACAACGGTTGCCGTTTCCCCGGCTGCCGGCTGCCGTTCGGCCAGGGGCATCACATCCGGCACTGGGGCAACGGGGGCCCGACGACGCTGTCGAATCTCGCGATGCTCTGTCGTCGCCACCACCGCGCGGTCCACGAGGAGGGCTACATGGTAGAACGGCAGCCCGAAGGAGAGCTGAGATTCCGACGGCCGGATGGACGGCTACTGCCGCACGTCCCGCCGCCGGCTACGGTGCCAACCGAGCCCGTCGAGACGCTGCGAGCGCAGAACGACGCACGAGGACTTCACATCGACGCGCAGACCTCGAGGCCCGGCTGGTTCGGAGAGCGGCTCGACCTCGGCTACGCTATCGACGTCTTGCACCCGCTGGCCACCTCCAGAGCCTGAGCGTCAGATCGCTTGCGCTCAGGAGCGGCGCAGCCCCGCAAGCCTCCAGACCTCGACGTCGTAGGTCAGCGTCCCGCCCGACAGGTCCGAGGTGATCGCCGCGAACCCGCTCGAGTCGTCGGCGATGGCGACGGCGTGGTACGCCTTCCCTCCCGACGCGACGATCCGCGACGTCTTGCGCGACACGTCGAAGAGCCGCATGCCGCGCCGGTCTCCGGTGGGCGCCACCACACCTCCGGGAGCGGGACACCGGGCGGCGGCCGCGGGCCCGGGCGCCGCGAGCCACTGACCGAGAAGCGGCGGATCGGCGCCAGCGTCACCGCGAAGCGCAGCGACAGGCAGCTGCCCATGGGGACGGCGGCCACCTCCCTCCAGGCCGTCGCGCCCGCGCGCCTGGGGTTGCCACAGCCTCAGGGCGCCCTCCCCGTGGCGTCCGAGGGAGGCGAGCAGGCCACCGTTCGGCGAAAACGCGAGGTCCACGACGGCCTGGCGGTATTGCAGGGTGATCGGCTCTTCGGTGCCCGCGGCCGTCCAGAGCCGGATCCGCCCGCCCCGCTCGCTGGTCGCCACGTAGCTGACGTCGCGCGGCAGCGCGATCGAGTCGACGAACCCGCGGGCGCTGTTCACCTCGGCGATCTCGACGACCTTGGCAGCCATGGGCGCTGGCGCGGGCGGGGTCTCGCGGCCGCAGCCCAGCGCGACGGCGGCGGCGGCGATCGTCGGGGAAGCCGCAGGTGTGCGGCACGCATGTCGGAAAATTCTACGAACTTTCCTTAGTTTCCGTGTCTCACTTCAGGGGTGCACCCCCCTGGCTACCTCCGGCCCGTCTTGACAGCGTCTCCGTCGCCGGCGCAGTATCGCGCCGGTGTTTCGGCTTCGTTTCTGACAACGCGATGCGACCGGACAACTCCTGAAGGCCAGGGGGCACGCATGGCGACCGCGGCCGGATCCGAGCTCAGAGTTGACGTCCACAGCATCGAACCCATCCCCGAGGCGGACAAGGACTCCACCGGACTGCAGCAGATGTGGATCTGGGCCGGGGCGAACATCGCGCCGATCAACTGGGCCCTGGGCGCGCTCGGCATCGTCCTCAAGCTCGGGCTCTGGGAGACGATCGCCGTCATCGTGCTGGGCAACATCGTGGGATGCGGAATCTTCGCGGCCTTCACCGTGATGGGCCACAAGACGGGCGTCAATCAGATGGTGCTCCAGCGCTCCGCGTTCGGGCGCCGAGGCGCCTACCTGCCGAGCGCGCTGATGTTCCTCATGACCCTCGGGTGGATCGGGGTCAACACCTATTTCCCGGTCAAGATCGCCGTCGCGATCCTCGGCCAGTTCGGGATCGGCGACACGTGGCTGACCAATTTCGTCGTCGTGACCGTGGTGATGGTGATCCAGGTGCTGATCGGCATCTACGGGTTCTACGCCATCCGGACGTTCGAGAAGTACACGGTCCCCGTGACCGCCGCCATCATGGTGCTGATGAGCATCCTCGCGTGGACCCGGCCGGGCGTGGTCAACTGGCAGCTCACCAGCACGCTCCCGCCGGCGGCCCACCTGGCGATGATCACCCTCCTCATGACCGCGATCGGGGTGGGCTGGGGGATCTCCTGGGTCACCTGGGCTTCGGACTATTCCCGGTTCGTTCCGCGAAAGGTGTCCTCGACATCTGTCTTCTGGTACAGCTACCTGGGGATGTTCGTTCCCACGGTGTGGCTGGCCATCCTCGGCGCGACCGTGGCCAGCGTGACCAAGGACACCGATCCTGCCAAGATGGTGAGCGCCGTCTTCGGCGGAATCATGAGCATCCTGGTCCTCTTGATGGTGCTGCACGGCCCGATCGCCACCAATATCCTGAACGTCTACTCGGCGGCTCTGGCCGCGCTCAGCATGGGCCTTCGCCTCTCCCGAACCGCCATGGCGCTGATCGCAGGCGTGGTCGGTTATCTCGTCACGATTTACTTCGTCTTCCAGCCCTCGTTCGCCCAGGCCTTCGACAACTGGATGATCAGCCTCCTGCTGTGGATGAGCCCTTGGGCCGGCGTCGTCCTGACCGACTTCTTCATCGTGCGGCACGGCCGCATCGACGTCGGCGAGCTCTACCGCGAGCCGGAGCGGAGCGCCTACGGCGACATCAACTGGGGAGCGATCGTGGCGTTCGTCGTGGGTCTGGTCGCCGGCTGGTCGGTTGAAGACGGTCTGGTTCCGGCACTCAAAGGTCCCATCTCGATCAAGCTGCTCAGCGGCGCCGACCTGAGCTGGCTGGTCGGAATCGTCGTCGCGGGTGGGGCCTACCTGCTCCTCGGCCGGCGTGTCGTGTCCGTTCCCGTCGCGCGACCGATGCGCGGGGCGCGCTGAGACATTCGGCGATGGCGATCGAGGTCGCGAAGGTCATTCTCAAACACGTGCAGGACGCCTCCGGCCTGGAGGAGCGGATCCTCGCCGGCCAGTTCAGCGCTGACGACGTGGTGGCCGTCATCGGCAAGACCGAGGGCAACGGCGGCGTCAACGACTTCACGCGCATCCTGGCCGATAACGCGTTCCGCGCCGCGCTTGCCAAGCACGGGAAACGCAGCGCCGAGGCGATCCGCGGGGTCCCGATGGTGTGGTCCGGCGGCTGCGACGGCGTGATCACGCCCCACGCCACCGTCTTCGCCCGGAACGGCAAGCAGGGGCCGACGACCAAGCAGCGCCTCGTGATCGGCACGGCTGTGAGCCCGAAGATCCTGCCCGAAGACATCGGCCGGCCCGCGATGGTGGAGAAGGTGGCCGAGGGCGTTCGCCGGGCGATGCGCGACGCCGGGATCGACACGACGGCGGACGTGCACTACGTCCAGACCAAGACGCCGCTGCTCACGATCGAGGCGGTGCGAGACGCCGCGAGCCGCGGCCACAGCGTCGCCTGCGAGGTCCACGACTCGATGGGCGTCTCGAACGGTACGACCGCCCTGGGGATCGCCGTCGCCCTCGGCGAGGTCGCGATGCCCAAGTCCGAGCAGATCTGTAAGGACCTCAGCCTGTACTCATCCGTCGCATCCTGTTCGTCGGGCGTGGAGCTGGACGCGGCGCAGATCGTGCTCCTCGGCAACAAGGCGGGCGCCGGCGGGCGCTATCGCATCGGCCACAGCGTGATGAAGGACGCGCTCGACATCGACGGCATCTACGCGGCGATCACCGATGCCGGAGTCGCGCTCCCCACGCGACCTCGTGCCGAGGATCTCCGGGGCCGGCTGGTCAACTGCTTCATCAAGTGCGAGGCGGATCCGCGCGGCGAGCTGCGGGGTCGCCGCCAGATCATGCTCGACGACTCCGACGTTCACCACCACCGCCACAGCAAGGCCGCCGTCGGTGGCGTCGCCGCCGCGGCGATCGGCGACCCCGCCGTGTTCGTGTCCGTCGACGCGATGCACCAGGGCCCGCAGGGCGGCGGACCCGTCATCGCGATCGTCGACGTCGGAGAGTAGACCTCGCGCATCGGGGCGGCGATCCGGCGCAACGAGGATCCTCGCCTGCTGCGCGGGCTCGGCTGCTTCGTCGCCGACGTGGTGCCGGCGGGCCTGCTGCACGCGGCCGGCGTACGGAGCCCGCACGCGCGCGCGCGGATCCGGTCGATCGACGCCTCGCGCGCACGCGCGCAGCGGGGCGTTCACCTCGTGCTCACGGCCGCCGAGCTCGGCCCGCTCAACCAGCCCACGCCGCTGCTCATCCCCCATCCCGAGCTCACGCATCCGCGGACGCCGTGTCCTCTCGCGGTGGACGAGGTCCGTTACGTCGGCGAGCTGGTCGCGCTCGTGGTGGCCGACGATCGATATCTCGCCGAGGACGCCGCGCGGCTGATCGACGTCGACTACGAGGCGCTGCCCGCCGTGGTCGAGCTCGAGGCGGCCGGCGCCGATGGCAGCCCACGCGTGCACGCGGACGTCCCCGGGAACCGCGCCGCCCGGGTCGCGCAGCATGTGGGCGATCCGGACGCGGCGTTCGCGCGCGCCGCCCACGTGTTCCGCGAGCGCCTCGCGATCGAACGCAGCTGTGGCAGCCCGCTGGAGACGCGTGGCGTCGTCGCCGACTACGACGCGCGGACCACGACGCTCCGCGCATGGATCTCCACCCAGGCGCCGCTGCCGATCAAGAACGGCCTGGCCCGCCTGTTCGGCCTGCCCGAGTTCAAGGTCGACGTGATCGCACCCGACGTCGGCGGCGGCTTCGGGACGAAGATCATGCTGTTCTATCCCGAAGAGATCCTGATCCCCGCGGCGGCGATCCGGCTGGGCCGCGCGGTCAAGTGGATCGAAGACCGCTCGGAGCACCTCACGAGCTCGAGCCAGGAGCGCGGACAGCTCCACGAGGTCGAGGTGGCGACCGACGAGGACGGCCGGATCCTCGCCCTGCGCGACCGGTTCCTCCACGACGCCGGCGCGTACACGCCGTACGGCATCATCGTCCCCCTCATCACCTCGACGCAGCTCCCTGGGCCGTACAGGCTTCGCCACTACGCCGTCGAATTCGAGGTCCGCTACACGAACAAGGTGATGGTGACGCCCTACCGTGGCGCGGGGCGGCCGCACGGCGCCTTCGTCATGGAACGCATGATCGGGCGGATCGCGCGCGAGCTCGGCCTTCAGCCGAGCGAAGTCCGGCGGCGCAACTTCATCCAACCCGACGAGTTTCCGTGGGACGTGGGCCTGACCTTCCAGGACGGCGGTCCGACGCGATACGACAGCGGTGACTACCCGTCGGGACTCGAGATGGCGCTCGAGCGGATCGGCTTTCCAAAGTTCCGCGCACGGCAGCGGGCGGCGCGCGCCGAGGGGCGTTACCTCGGGCTCGGAGTCGCGTGCTACGTCGAGGGGACCGGCATCGGTCCCTACGAGGGCGCTCACGTGCGGGTCGAGCCGAGCGGCAGCGTCTACGTCGCGACCGGCCTCACCACCCAGGGGCAGGGACACCAGACGACGTTCGCCCAGATCGCGGCGGAGGCGCTCGGGTGCGACCCGCGGAACGTCACCGTCGTGACCGGCGACACGAGCCGCTTCAACTGGGGGGCCGGCACGTTCGCGAGCCGCGCCCTCGTGACGGCCGGCAACGCCGTCGCGACCGCCGCCGGCAAGGTGCGGGACAAAGCCCTCCGCCTCGCCGCCGATCTGCTGGAAGTTGCGCCGCACGACCTCGAGGTCCGCGACGGCGCGGTCAGCGTCAAGGGCGTCCCCGACCGGAGACTCGCGCTCGGCGCCCTCGCGACGGTCGCCAACCCGATCCGCTACGCGTACGGCAAGGAGGCCGCCGAGGCGGCGCTGCGCCTGGTCAAGCCGCGCCAGGGCGCCGTGCTCCGCGACGGCGAAGAGCCGGGCCTCGAAGCCCGCGGCTACTACGCGCCCCCTCACGCGACGTTCGCGAGCGGCTGCCACGCCGCCGTGGTCGAGGTCGACGTCGAGACCGGGGTCGTGCGCTTCCTCGAATACGTCGTCCAGCACGACTGCGGCAGGATCGTGAACCCGATGATCGTCGAAGGGCAGATCCACGGCGGCGTGGCGCAGGGGATCGGGGGCGCGCTCTACGAGAAGTTATGTTTCGACGCGACCGGACAGCCGCTCACGCGGACGTTCATGGAGTTCCACATCCCGACGGCGACCGAGGTGCCATCCATCGACGTCGTGCACCTCGAGACCCTCTCACCGCTCAATCCTCTCGGCGTCAAGGGCGTGGGCGAGGCGGGCGCGATTCCGGTGCCGGCCCTCGTCGCCGAGGCGGTCGAGGACGCGCTCGCGCCCTTCGGCGTGCGGGTGAGCGAGATGCCGCTGAGTCCCGAGCGCATCCGCGAGCTGATCCGCGGTGCTTGACCTCGTCGTGCGCAACGCCGTCCTGCCGGACGGCCGCGACGGTATGACGATCGGCTGCGAGAACGGTCGGATCGTCGCGCTTACACGCGAGGCCGTGACAGACGCGCGGCGGGCCATCGACGCTCGCGGCTGCCTCGCGTCGCCACCATTCGTGGACGCGCACTTTCACATGGACTCGACCCTCACCTACGGGCGCCCCCGCGTGAACCGCTCGGGTACCCTCCTCGAGGGGATCGAGCTGTGGGGCGAGCTCAAGCCGTCGCTCACCCACGACGAGATCCGCGCGCGCGCGGTCGAGCTGTGCCGCTGGGCCGTGGCGCGCGGCACCCTCGCGATCCGCAGTCACGTGGACGTCTGCGATCCATCGCTGCGGGCGGTGAAGGCGCTGCTCGAGGTCCGCGGGCTCGTCAAGGGGGAGATCGATCTGCAGCTCGTCGCCTTCCCGCAGGACGGCTTCCTGCGCTCCCCTGTCGGCGAGACGGGGCTCACGGCGGCGCTCGACCTCGGCGTCGACGTCGTCGGTGGCATTCCGCACTTCGAGCGGACGATGGCGGACGGGGCGGCCTCCGTCGAGCGTCTCTGTCGCATCGCCGCCGACCGCGGTCTCCTGGTGGACATGCACTGCGACGAGACCGACGACCCGCTCTCGCGCAACGTCGAGGTCCTGGCCCGCGAGGCGATCCGCCACGGCCTGCAAGGCCGCGTCGTCGGCTCGCACCTCACCGCGATGCACTCCATGGACAACTATTACGTCTCCAAGCTCATCCCGCTCATGCACGAGGCGGCGATGACGGCGGTCGCGAACCCGCTCATCAACATCACGCTCCAGGGCCGGCACGACAGTTACCCCAAGCGCCGAGGCATGACGCGGGTCAAGGAGCTGCTCGCGGCCGGCGTCAACGTCGCCTGCGGCCACGACTGCGTGATGGATCCGTGGTATCCCCTCGGCAGCCACGACATGCTCGACGTGGCGCACATGGGCCTGCACGTCGGGCACATGACGGGAGACGCCGAGATGCGAGCGATGTTCGACTGCGTGACGGTCAACGCCGCTCGCGCGCTGCACCTCGACGGGTACGGGCTCGCGCCCGGATGCTGGGCGGACATGGTGCTGCTTCAGGCCGAGAGCGCCGTCGACGCCATCCGCCTCCGGCCGGCCCGGCTCGCGGTGATTCGCCGCGGCCGGGTGATCGCCGAGACGCCCAGGGCTGTCCCCACGGTTCAGCTGGCGGGCGAGACGGCCGAGGTGACGTTCCACATCAAGCGGCGCTCCACGCGGTCGGGTTAGCTCGCCAGGCGCTGGAGCAGCGGCCAGAGCGCCGCGGGATCCTCGACGTGGGCGTTGTGGCCGAGCCCGGGAAGGATGACGGGATCCGGGACCAGCGCACGCAGCTCCCGCGCTGTGCTCATGGGATCGCGCTCGCCGGCCGCGAGCACCACGGGCGCACGCGACGCGGCGATGAGGCCGGTCATGTCCGGAGCGCCGACCGCGAAGGCGGCCGGATCGAAGGCGACCGTCCACCCGCCCTCGCCCTCGGCAATCGCGGCAGCCGCCACGGCGTCGGGCGCCACCAGGCCGGTCAGCCCCGCGAGCTTGAGATGCCGCTCCGCCGCTTCGCGTCGGCTCGCATACTTCGGATTCGGGCGCGTCGACAGCGCCCGCGCGCGGGCCAGCTCCTCCTCGGTCCAGGCGACCTTGATGCCCAACCCGCACACCGCGGAGACGCGCACACCGAACCGTCCGCTCGCGAGGGTGAGCGCCACGACGCCGCCGAGCGAGTGGCCGAGCGCGACGACGCGGTCCGCCGGCGGCACCGCGGGAGCCACCGCGGCAGCCAGACGGCCGAAGGAGTACGACGCGAGCGCTTCCGAGCCGCCATGCCCCGGCAGATCAGGGGCCACCCACCGTCCGGGCCACCGATCATTCAGGAGGTCAAGCAATCCACGCCACACGTCACCCGTCGCACCGAGCCCGTGCAGCAGCAACAACACCGGCGCGATTCTATGGCCCCCCTTCTTGACACGAGTAGCGTCCAATGCTTTCATCCCGCCACCGTCGGACCGGCTGGCGCTGGGGCCAGGAGGAAGCCATGGCACACCAGGAGAGCTCGCAGGTTGGGAGTCGTCGGGCATTTCTCAAGATGGTGGCGGGCGCGGCGACGGGGGCCGCCGTCGCGGGCGGGATCCCGGCCATCGTCGCGGCGCAGAAGGCCCCGAGCTTTCCGAAGGGGACGAGGCTCAACGTTCTGGAATGGGTGAGCTTCGTCCCGGCCTCCGACGTCGAGTTCAAGCGTCTCGCGGCCGAGTTCGGGAAGCTGGCGGGGGTCGAGGTCACCGTCGACCAGATCAACATGAACGACCTGAATCCCCGGATCGCGTCGGCCATCGAGACCAAGTCCGGGCCCGACATCATCATGATGATCTCCAACTGGCCGCACCTCTACGCGGACGGCCTGGCCGACGTGGACGACGTGGCCGAGGAGATCGCCAAGCGGGACGGCGCCTACTACGAGCACAGCAAGAAGGTCAGCGTCGTCGATGGCCGCTGGAAGGCGGTGCCGCTCTGCTCGGTCCCCTCGACCTGGGCGTATCGCGACGACTGGTTCAAGGAAGCCGGTGCCAGCAAGTTCCCTGACACCTGGGACGAGCTGCGCAAGGTCGGGATCGAGCTCAAGAAGAAGGACCGCCCGCTGGGTCAGGCCTTTGGCCACAGCCTCGGCGATCCGAACAACTGGGCCTACTCGGTGACCTGGGGCTTCGGTGGCGCCGAGATCGACGACAAAGGCAAGGTCGTCATCAACAGCAAGGCGACGATCGAGGCCGTGAAGTTCACCGTCGGCTTCTGGAAGGATTGCCTCGACGAAGGCGGGCTGGCGTGGGACGACTCCAGCAACAACCGCGCGTATCTCGCCGGAACGATCTCCGGGACGATCAATGGCGCGAGCATCTACTTCGTCGCCAAGCGGCAGTTTCCCGAAATCGCCAAGGTCACGAACCACGGCCACATGCCCAAGGGCCCGGGGGGACGCTTCTACAATATCGGCGGTCAGGGTCGCTCGGTCATGAAGTATTCCAAGAACCAGCAGGTCGCCAAGGAGTTCCTGCGCTGGTTCATGGACCGGCCGCAGTACGACAAGTGGATGGCGGCGAACGACGGTTATGTCGTGGGCCCGACGCCCTACTGGGAGAAGCACACCCTGTGGGAGCGCGATCCCAAGCTCGTCCCCTTCAAGGAGGCGTCGAAGTACGGCCGCTGGCCGGGATATCCTGGGCCGCCGAGCCGGAAAGCCTCCGAGGCTCTCGTGAAGTACATCCTCGTGGACATGTACGCTCAGGCCATCAAGGGCATGAAGCCCGAGGACGCGGCGAGGTGGGCTGAGGGCGAGCTGAAGAAGGCGTACGCGTAGGAGCAACGCAGATGGCGGAACACGCCAGTCCGGCGTCCGCCGTTCCCGTCTCCATCGTGGTGGCGGTGCCGGCGGCTCGCCGGCCGAGCCGGCTCGGCCGCCTCCTCGAGCGCGAGCACATCCTGGCGGGTGTGCTCCTCGCGCCCGCCCTCGTGATCCTGACCCTCTTCATCGCCTACCCGTTCGTCCTCGGCATCTGGCTGGCGATCAGCGACAAGGTGGTCGGACGGCCCGGCGCCTTCGTCGGCCTCCACAACTTCCGGGTGAACCTGAACGACGCGATCTTCCTGCGCGCCTTCCAGAACACGTTCGTCTACACGTTCATCGCGACCTTCTTCAAGCTGCTCCTGGGAATGCTGGCGGCGCTGCTGCTGAACCACCATTTCCGGTTCAAGCGGATCGTGCGCGCGTCCATGCTCCTGCCCTGGATCGTGCCCACGGTCCTGAGCACCCTGGCGTGGCAGTGGATGTTCGACGCGACGTTCAGCGTGTTCAACTGGATGCTCATGAACGTCGGCCTGATCTCCAGCCGGATCCTGTGGCTGGGCGACGGGACGATGGCCATGGGCTGCCTGATCGCGGTCAACGTGTGGCGCGGCATGCCCTTCTTCGCCATCACGCTGCTGGCCGGCCTGCAGACCGTCAACCCGGATCTGCACGAGGCGGCGGAGATCGACGGGGCCAACGCCTGGCAGCGGTTCTGGCGGGTGACGCTTCCCCTGATCAAGCCGATCATGCTCGTGGTCGTCCTGTTCTCGATGATCGCGACGTTCGCCGACTTCCAGCTCATCTACGTGCTGACCCGGGGTGGGCCCTACAGCAGCACGCACGTCTTCGGCACCTACGCCTACGAGATCGCCATGCGGGCGGCCAAGCTCGGTCAGGGCGCCTCCATCTCGCTCTCTCTTTTCCCGTTCCTCCTCGCCGTCATCGTGTTCCAGCTCTGGTACATCCGGCGGAGCGACTGACCGATGGCCGTACGGTACGGAAGCCCACTGAAGCGCGCGTTCACGTTCCACATCCCCCTGGCCTTGATGGTCGGAGCGACCCTGTTTCCGTTCTACTGGATGGTGGTCACGTCCATCCGTCCCGATGTCGAGCTGTACAACGTCAAGATGAATCCGTTCTTCACGCTGCACCCCACGTTCAAGCACTTCGAGGATCTGTTCGAGCTGACCTACTTTCTGCGGTGGGCGTGGAACACGCTGTTCATCGCGATCGTCTCGACCGCGATCTCGCTCTTCTGCGGGCTGCTCGCCGGCTACGCGCTGGCGCGCCTGCAGTTCCGGTGGGCGCCGCCGCTGGGAACGATGATCTTCATCACCTACCTGGTGCCGCCGACCCTGCTGTTCATTCCGCTCGGTGACGTCGTCAAGGCCTTCGGGATCGGCGACACGCCGTGGGCCGTGATCCTCACGTACCCCACCTTCCTGATCCCGTTCTGCACCTGGCTCTTGATGGGATACTTCAAGACCATTCCGCGCGAGATCGAGGAGTGCGCCCGGATCGACGGGGCGAGTCGGATCCAGGCCATGGTCCGCATCAGCTTTCCGCTCGCCGTCCCCGGGATCCTCTCGGCCGGGATCTTCGCGTTCACCCTGTCCTGGAACGAGTTCCTCTACGCCCTCGTCTTCCTCTCGTCACCCCAACAGAAGACGATCCCGATCGGCGTCTTCACCGAGCTCGTCCGCGGCGACGTCTTCTACTGGGGCCCGCTCATGGCCGGCGCCCTCCTGGGCTCGATCCCGGTCGCCCTCGTCTACTCCTTCTTCGTCGAGCATTACGTCACCGCCCTCACCGGCGCGGTCAAGGGGTAGTCAGGACACCTTGCAGGAGGTCGGCGTGATTGATCGCCAGCCTTCCCCGACCCGGCTCCGATGGTCCGCGCCGGCACTCATCGTGGGGACCGCGCTGCTCGTCGTCCTGCCGGCCCTTCCCGCCGCGGCGCAGTTCACCGTCGCGGGCCGAAAGGTCTCGCCTCAGGAAGTCAACTTCGCCGGTCTCCGCTACACGTCGCCGCGCTACGGCCTGGTCGTGCAGATCAACCACGACGCGAAGCTCGCCGGCGATTTCGAGCTGAATCTCGTGGACGAGGCCTACGCCACCCTGCTCGGCACACACCAGAGCGCCCAGGTGCCGGCGGACCTGCTGCCGCTCGTATTCGTCAGCGACACCAAGATGGCTCGCTTCGGTGAGGGCGGGCGGCGCCGCATCTTCCGCTGGCTCGAGCCGACCATGCAGCTGCATCCCGACATCCACCTCTCGCCGGCGGCCATCTTCGTCTCCGACGAGAACTTCAAGGACCGCGAGCGGCTTCGCTCCGCGCTCACCCGGGCGCTCTCGTTCCTGTTCGACCGGCGCTTCCGCGAGGCACTCGACTCGATGGAACGCCCGATCCCCGACAAGTAGGCGGCCCGCGATGCGCGAGGCTCTCCGCCGCCCTCCGACGATCGCGCTGGTGGCGAGCCTCTGCATGTTCGCCGTCGGAGCCTCCACCGGAGGGCTCCTCGTTCGCTTCCAGGACAGGCTGGGCGACGCCGCGCGGCGCGAGGTGGTCAAGCACCCCGACGTCCATGGCTTCGCCGGCGCCGAAGTCATCGACGAGGCGCGGATCGCCGAGATCGTCGAGCAGTCCAACAACGCGCTCCGCATGCTCCACGTCCACGGACTCGGCCTCGGCATGCTGATCCTGCTCGTCTCGCTCGCCATCGTGAACCTCCCGATCGCCGAGGGCCTCAAGCAGTCGCTGTGCGTCCTGGTGTCGCTCGGCGCGCTCTATCCGCCGGGGTGGCTCGCGTTGGCCTGGCTGATTCCGACCTGGGGGCTCGCGCGGCTCCGCGTGCCCGTCGAGTGGATCTTCTTCGTCCCGTTCGGCGGGGCGGCCATCCTCGCCATCTGGGCGACGCTCGTCTGCTATCTCGTCGCGCTCGTGCGCGGGCGCCGACTGGAGCGTCCATGAGGCAACGCGCGCGGATCGTGGTCCTCCTGCTGGCAACGGCGGTGCTCGCCCTGGTACCCTGCGCCGCGCGCGCGCACCTCTTCCACAAGACCTACGAGCCGCCCGAGAACCAGATGACGCGCGACACGCGCCTGCTCCAGCTGCTCCTGGACGATCCGAGCGAGCGCTTCGAGCTGGCGCGCCGGGTGTGGGACGGCACGACGCGCGTGCGGATCAAGCCGGGGGGCTTTCGCCGGTGGCTGGTCCGGCCGAACGAGCCGGGCATGGTCTTCAAGGCCGACTACCAGCTGCACCGCTGGTCGGCGAGCCTCAAGGCCGAGGCCGGGCGGATCGACGGGCAGTACGGGACAGCGCTCGTGGCGCGGATCGAACACGGCCTGGCGGCGCGTCACCGCGACGCGGTGAAGACGGCGCTGCTGGAGATGTACGTGGTGCTGCTCCGCGAGCTGCTGGAGACGCTCTGGCAGCACCTGGACCGGCCGGAGGCCACGGCGGCGCTCTACCCGTTCGTGCTGCGGTACTACTCCGTCAATCTCGAGGGCCACCTGAATACGTCGCGTCCGCTGGCGGCGACGACGGCGCGCGCGGCGCTGGACGCGATGGCGCGTGCGTTCGGCGATCCCGAGACGGGGGCGCCGCCGGCGCCGGAGGGGTTCGACCGGCAGCGCCGGCGTCTGCTCCGGGTCCTCGGCGAGGCGGTGGCGCGGCCGTGAGGCGGTGGCGTGGCCCGCTCGCGGTGGCGCTGGCCGCCGGCCTCGTGGCGATCGCCGTGCCGGACACGGCCGCGGCGAACGGCAGCACGCAGCGCGAGATTCAGGGCCGCGTCGCCTCGGTGGACGCCGCCGCCGGCGTGCTCGTGGTCACCCACGAGTTCCGCGGGCGCACGACGCGGGTGACACTCAAAACCGCCCCGGCCATCCGGGTCTTCTCGTGCGCAGAGGAACAGAGAGGGCTCGGCCACCTGAAAGCGGGCATGGAGGTGAGCGCGTTCTACGAGGCGGTCGGCGCCGACGGGATCGTCAACCTCATCGTGATCGAGCCACGGCCATGAGCGCGGGCCGGGCGGCGCTCGCGCTGCTCGCCGCGCTCGGACTCTGGACCGCGCCCGCGGCGGGGCACGAGGAGCGCTTGCTCGTCGGCCGGGTGGAGACGATCGACCCGGCGCGTCGGCTGATGGTGGTGAGCAAGGCGGATGGCGAGCGACGCCGCCTGGAGGTCAATCCCGAGACGGAAGTGATCGCGTGCCGCACGAGAGCGGGCTTGACGGTCGTCCGTGCCGGCGAGCTCGTCCGCGTGAAATATCTCGAGAAGCCCGGGAACGCGACGGAGGCCCAGTCGATCCTGCTGCTGGGCGGGCTCGACGGAAGAGCGAGGTGACACAGCGACGGTGACAGGTCCACGGCCGAGACGAAACGCCCCGTCGAAGCGGCGGGAGCACGGGAGGATCACGCGATGAGACGACCATTCGTGTTCGCGGCGGCGACGCTGCTGGCCGCGTGTCTGCTATGGCCCGGATGGGTGGGCGCGTTCCAGAGCGAGGGGACGGTCAGGATCGGCGGCATGTGGCCGCTGAGCGGCCCGGCGGCCTTCTTCGGCAAGGCGGCGTACGGCCTCGCCAGCCTCGCCGTCGACGAGATCAACGAGGCCGGCGGGCTCGTCGTGGAGGGCAAGCGCGTGAAGCTCGCGCTCCACGCGCAGGACGAAGCCTGCAACGCCGAGCAGGGGCTGGCGGTGGTGAAGCGCCTGGCCACCGTGGACAAGGTGATCTTCTCCCTCGGCCCCGGCTGCTCGTCGGTCGCCGAGCCGGTCTTCGGAACGCTCCAGAAGAAACTCGGAGACGCCTCGGACAGCGGGCTCCAGCTCCTCTTCTTCACCGACATCGCGACCAAGTTCGGGCTGGCCAAGCTGTCGCCCTGGGTGTTTCGCAACACGCCCGACGAGCCGGCCATGTACGACTTCGTCGTGAAGTACCTCAAGGAGAAGCACCCCGACCTCAAGACCGTCATGGTCTCCTACGAGTCCGATTTCGCGCACTCCGCGGCGACCTGGAACCTGGCGGTCAAGCCGGCGCTCGAGCGCCACAAGCACCATCAGATCGTCGAGGTGGTGGACTGGCGATGGCTCGACAACGAATTCGGCGCCCAGGTCACCCGGCTCCGCAAGGCCAACGCCGACGTCTACTTCAGCCTGACCCACACGCCGAGCACGTGCCCGTCGATGCTCGAGCTCAAGCGTCAGCGGGTCAAGCCGAAGATGGTCATCGGCATCACGAGTCTCGCCGGCACCGAGGTGCTGCAGCAGTGTCCGGACGTGGCCGCCGGCATCATCGCCCCGTCCAACTTCGCGCCGATCACGCCCCGGGCCAAGCAGGTGGCCGACAAGGCCTGGGAGCGGTACAAGGCCGACAGCAACATCCACAGCGTCCCGGCCTACGAGAACGTGCACCTGATGAAGGGGCTCATCGAGAAGGCCGCCATCAAGAACACCGAGGACACCCTGCTCGCGGATCGGCGCAAGCTGCGCGATCAGCTGGCCAAGGTGGGCACGTTCCAGGGCGTGGTGGGCAAGATCACCATGCGGCCGGAGGACGATCCCGTGAAGCCGCGGGACGTGGACAAGGACATGATCCTCGTGCAGATCAAGGCGGCCAAGTGGGACGTGTTCTGGGCGCCCGAGCACCTGAAGCGGAACTGACCTGACCGAGCGCTCCCGGGCCCGCCCGAGCCGGCGGGTCCGGGAGCGTGTGCGGAGGGCCGACGCGTGGGGACCGCTCTCTTCGACGGCACGGAGCAGCTCATCAACGGCCTGATGTACGGCTGCTTCTACGCGCTCGTCGGCGGCGGCTTCACGCTGCTCTTCGGGGTCCTGCGTCGCTTCAACCTCGCCTACGGCTCCACCATCATGGCCGGCGCCTACGCCGGCCTCATTCCCGTCTACCTGTTCAAAGCGCCGGTGCTCGTGCTGTTCGTCACCACCATCGTCGTGTCCGTGCTCGTCGGGCTGCTGGTGGAGTTCTGCTGCTTCCGCTTCCTCCGCAAGGGTCACGAGCTGGCGCCGCTCATGACGACCATCGGGATGCTGATCGTCATCGACGAGACGATCGTCCACCTCACCGACGCCGTCGGGCTGAAGTACCCGGCGCCCTTCGGCGACGAGTCGCTCGCCCTCGGCCCGTTCCTGATTCGCCCCGACTACCTGGCCATCCTCGTCGTGAGCATCGCGTGCTTTTCGGCGATCTTCTGGCTGATGCACCGGACGCGCTTCGGACGCGCCATGCGCGCGGTGGCCGAGCGGCCGGAGGCGGCGCAGATCCTCGGGGTGAGCGTCCGCCGCGTCAACGTGCTCACCTTCGTGCTGACCTCGGCGATGGCGGGCATCATCGGGTTCTTCGCCGCGGTCAGCGTCGGCTCGGCCCGGCCGGAGATGGCCGCGTGGCTGACCGGCAAGGGCCTCGTGGTGATGGTGCTCGGCGGGCTCGGGAGCTTTCCCGGCGCGATTCTCGGGGGCCTCGCGCTCGGCGTGCTCGAGTTCGAGGCCGTGTGGTTCCTCGGCTCGTCCTACCGGGATATCCTGGCGTTCTCGATCCTGTTCCTGATCCTGATGGTTCGCCCCGGCGGGCTCCTCGGCAGCCGGCCCGCCTGACTCCATGGAGTACTACATCGCCATCGCCTCCATCATCGGCATTCACGCCATGCTCGGCCTCAGCGTCTACCTCGTGGCCATCAGCGGCCAGATGTCGTTCGGCCAGCAGGGCTTCTTCGCCCTCGGCGCCTACCTCGCGGGCATGTCCACCGCGCTCTGGGGCCTGCACCTGCTGCCCGCGCTCGCGCTCGGCGTGGTCGTCGCCGCGGTCGTCGGCCTGCTCGTGGGCTTTCCCGCGCTGCGCGTGCGGGGACTCTATCTCGCCATCGCCACCTTCGGGTTCGGCGAGATCGTGCGCCTGGCGTTCCTCAACGTCCGCTATACGCGTCGGATCGGCGACCGCGTGGTGGGCCCGAACGCCTCCGAGGGCTTCCGCCACGTGCGCTACATCTACGACCGGGGCATCACCCCGCTCGAGTATCTCGGCATCATCCTGCTCGCCCTCGCCGTCGTCGTCGTCCTCTTCTTCGCGCTCGAGCGCTCGAAGCTCGGCGCCACGCTGCGCGCGGTGGAGGAGGACGAAGTGGCGGCCTCGATGGTCGGGATCAACGTCACCCGGGCGAAGGTCTTCGGCTTCACCGCCGCGGCGGGCGTGGCGGGGCTCGCGGGCGGGCTCTTCGTCCACTACTCGAGCTACATCGACCACGACATGGTGGCGCTGCCGCTGGCCATCGCCTCGGTGACCTATCCGATCTTCGGCGGCCTCGGGAGCTTCGTGGGGCCGCTCCTCGGGGCGGTGGTGCTCGTGGGCCTCACGGAGAGCTTGCGGGCGCTGCACGACGCGCGCGAGATCATCTACGGCGCGCTCATCATCCTCACCATGCTCTTCCGCCCCCGTGGACTCGTGGACGAGGCGCTCGTCCTCAGGGTCAAGGGATGGCTGCGGCCGCGCGCGGTGCGCCGCCCGGCCCCGGCCCCGTGAGCGACGCGCCGATCCTCGCCATCCGGAACCTCTCGCGGAACTTCGGCGGGCTCAGGGCCCTCGACGACGTGAGCCTGGAGGTGCCGCGCGGCGCCGTCTTCGCGCTCATCGGACCCAACGGCTCCGGCAAGACGACGTTGTTCAACGTCGTCACCGGCACGCTGGCCCCGACCTCGGGTACGATCCTGTTCCAGGGCGAGCCGATCGCCGGGGCCAAGACCCACGAGATCGTGCGTCGCGGGATCGGGCGGACCTTCCAGAACATCAGGCTGTTCACGCGCATGAGCGTCTTCGACAACGTGTGGGTCGCCGTGCGCACCCCGCGCGGCGGCGACCGCGCGCGCAGCGAGACCGAGCGCGCGGAGGCGCTCCTCGAGCTGACGGGGCTCACCGCCAAGCGGAACGAGCTGGTGGAGAACCTGAATTTCGGCGAGCGGCGGCGCCTGGAGATGGCCCGCGCCCTGGCCACCGAGCCGCGGCTGCTGCTCCTGGACGAGCCGGCCGCGGGCATGGGCGCGCTGGAGCTCGAGCGGCTCACGCAGGACATCCGGCGCCTGCGCGAGCTCGGCGCGACGATCTTCCTCATCGAGCACACGATGGACCTCGTGATGGGCGTCGCCGATCGGATCGCCGTCCTGAACTTCGGGCACAAGATCGCCGAAGGCGCGCCCGGCGAGATCCAGACCAACCAGCGTGTCATCGAAGCCTACCTCGGACGGGAGGGCAGTCGTGCTTAGCGTCGAAGGACTCGAGACGCGGTACGGCGGCGTGGCCGCCGTCAGAGGCGTCTCGCTCGAGGTTCGCGAGCGCGAGATCGTCGGCGTGCTCGGTCCCAACGGCGCGGGCAAGACCACGACGCTCTCGTCGGTGATCGGGTTGCTCCGACCCGCGGCCGGATGCATCCGATTCCTCGGCCGGAACCTCACGGGGCTCACGCCCGATCGCGTGGTGGCGGCCGGCATCGGCCTCGTTCCCGAAGGACGGTGGGTGCTGGCGTCGATGTCCGTGCGCGAGAATCTCTTGATGGGCGCCTACCTCCGGCGCGACGGCGACGGGGCCATCGCCCGGGAGATCGATCGGGTGTGCGAGATCTTCCCCGGGCTCCGCGACCGTCACCAGCAGCCTGCGGGCACCCTCTCCGGCGGCGAGCAGCAGATGCTCAGCATCGCGCGCGCGCTGATGGCCCGCCCCCGGCTGCTCATGCTCGACGAGCCGACCTGGGGGCTGGCGCCCCTCGTCGTCGAGGAGATCATGCGGGTGATCAAGCGACTCAACGAGGAGGGCACGACCATCTTGCTGGTGGAGCAGAATGCACGACAGGCGCTCGCCGTCGTGCAGCGGTGCTACGTGCTGGCCGTCGGCCAGGTGATCTTCGACGGCACCCCGGCCCAGCTCGAGCGTGAGCACGTCCTCAAGACCGCCTACCTCGGCGGCGTCAGCTCCCGCGTGCCCTGAGACCACAGCGGGGACAAGCGCGTCGCGACCACGTCGTCGTAGCGGACCGGCGTGGCCAGCAGTCCGATCGCCTGCGCGAAGCCGTTCATCGTCTCCACCGCGGCTTGGGAGATGACGGGATCGTAGAAGGGAAGATCGCGCTCGACGATCGCGGCGATGATCTCCGCGGCCGCCGGCGGAAACCGCCGCCGGCCGACCTCGCTCGCGCGAGCAGGCTCCTTCCTCAGCATGCGCTGGGTTCGCACGATCGCGCGCACGGCCGCCGCCACGCGCTCGGGCTCGCGGGTGATCAGCGTCTCGGTCGTGGCCAGCGCGGCGAACGTGTACTGGCCCGCCCCCGGCGGGCCGTCGCCGCGCCGGACGTCGGCGATGACCTTCCCGACGCCGCGCCGCACGGCGGTCTCGCTGCCGAGGGCGTTGGCCCAGAATCCGTCGACGAGGCGGCGTTCGAGCGCGTCGGCGGCGACGACGCCGAACGACGCGCCCGGGTCGAGGGCGCCGGGCACCGGACCGATCGTGACGCCGTCGCGTGCGGGATCGATCCCGACCTCGGCCAGCAGGTGCAGGAACGCGCGATCCGGTCCGGGGGCGGCGCCGATGCGGAGCCCCTTGACGGCGCCGACGTCGCCGCGACGCGCCGGCAGATCCGCGCGCACGACCAGCAGCCACGGCGTTCCCTGCGACAGCGTGACGACGAGCTTCACGCCTTTCCACTGGGGAAAGGCGAGCAGTGTCGTGTGAGCGCCGCCGGCCACGAAATCCACGCCGCCATCCCGCAGCGCGTTCACCGCGTCGAGCGACGGCAGCAACTGGACGTGCGCGTCGAGGCCCTCCTCGCGGAAGACGCCAAGCTCCTCCGCGGCAAGCGCCGGAAAATAGGAGTTCGTCACCAGGTCGGGCGTCGCGATCCGCATCCCGCACCTCCTTCAGCGCCGTCGCCGCCGCTAAGGGTACCGCGGGCTTGACAGGGGATGCAGTCCCCACTACATAGTCGGCAACCGCTGCAGCTCTAACCCGAGTAGCGCCGCGGAGGGAGGCCCCAATGAGCAAGCAGGGCTTTCGTGTCCTCGACAGCGACCTCCACGTCATCGAGCCTCAGGACCTCTACGAGCGATACCTGGATCGGCGCTACGCGCGCCGCGCTCCCCGCCCGCTCGAGGCGCGGCAGGCCTACGTGAGCAACTGGATCGTGGATGGCTGGGTTTTCCCCCGGCCGATCGGCCGCGGAAGGCCTGACGCCGAGTCGCGCGCCAACGTGGTGTTGAAGGAGTACGCCGCGGCCCACTTCGACTCCGCCTCGCAGCTCCGCGCGATGGAGGTGGAGGGTCTCGACCTCGCCGTGCTCTTTCGCACCCTGCCGGTCGTGTGCGTCGACGCCTTCGACCCGGAATTCGCCGTAGGGCTCTGCCACGCCTGGAACGACTGGGCGGCCGACTTCGTCCGGCCGGCGCCGGAGCGCATGAAAGCGGCGGCGCTCCTCACGCTGCACGACGCGACCCTTGCCGCCAACGAGCTGCGCCGCGCGGTCACCGACCTCGGATTCATCGCCGCCCAGATGATGCCGAACCCCGTGAACGGCGTGAACCTCCACGATCCGAGAATGGACCCGCTCTGGGCCGAAGCCGAGCGGCTCGGCGTGCCCATCTGCTTCCATCCGGCGCCCAACAACTACTCGGACACGCATTTCGTCAACCGCTTCCTCACGCGGCCCTCGGCGACCATCACCGGCGGGCTCAACAATCCGATCGAGCTCATGTCGGCCATCGCGTCCATGACCGTGGGCGGGGTGCTGGAGCGCTTTCCACGGCTTCGCGTCGGATTCCTGGAGGGCAACTGCAGCTGGCTGCCCTGGCTCCTCTGGCGGCTCGACGAGTACTGGAAGATGTCGAAGAGCGGGGAGGCGGCGCAACTCCAGGCGCTGCCGAGCGAGTACTTCCGCCGCCAGTGCTTCATCAGCGTCGACGTCGACGAGGACCAGGTCGAGTACGTGATCGAGAAGCTCGGCAACGACAACCTCGTCTTCTCGACGGACTACCCGCATTCGGACTCGCACTTCCCCGAGGCGACGGACCTCTTCCTGAAGCTGCCGCTCTCGCAAGAGAGCAAGCGCAAGATTCTCTGGGACAACTGCGCGAGGCTGTACGGCGTCAACTGAGACCGCTGCCGCACGGGAGGGTCGCCATGGCGAAAACCACGCGTCACATCGCATGCGTGTTGGCGGTTATGCTCCTCGTCGCTCCCGCCGCTGTGGAGGCGGCCGACGTCGGCGGCACGCTGACGGTTGCCTACGCCACGCTCTTCGACGAGAACATGAATCCGCTCCTCGGTCCGGCGCCGTCCAAGGTCTTCTACGACGTGATGTACGAGTACCTCGTCTACAACGATCCCCTGACGTTGAAGGCCGAGCCCGGGCTGGCCGAGCGATGGTCGATGTCCGACGACGGCAAACGCTGGGTGTTCTTTCTCCGGAAAGGCGTCACGTTCACCGACGGGACGGAGCTGACGGCGGAGGACGTGAAGTTCTCGCTCGAGCTGCTCGTCCGGAAAGAATCGCGCTGGCCCTTCCGCTCGACCTTCCTCCGGACCGAGCCAAAGGTGCTGGACCGACACACCATCGCGTTCGACGCGCGCGAAGGAAGTCTCGCGGATCTCGACCAGTCGTTCGCCTACTTCCTCGGCCTGCCGATCGTCTCCAAGGCCCATTACGACAAGGTCGGGGACAAGGGCTACGACGAGCGGCCCATCGGGAGCGGGCCCTACAAGCTCAAGGCGAAGCGCGCAGGAGACGCGGTGACGTTCGAGGCACGCGCGGACTGGAGACAGCACTGGCGCGTCGGGGCGGAGTGGGCCAGGCACGGAGCGTTCAAAGAGATCATCTTTAGAAAAATCCCCGAGGTGGCGACGCGCGTCGCGGTGCTGCGTACGGGAGGGGCGGACATCGCGGAGCTCACGCCCGAGGTCATGCGTGAGGTCGAGCGGGCAAAGTTCCAGATTGTTCGCTCTCCCGACAGCTACGTGCCGCTGGTGACGTTTCACGGCATCTGGCTTCCATCCAAGCCCGGCTACGACGCGAGCCTGCCATGGCTCAAGAAGGACGTCCGACAGGCGCTGAGCCTCGCGCTGAACCGGAAAGAGATCGGCGACAAGTTCTACTTCGGCGCGGCGGCCCCGACGGCCGGGCCGCACTGGTTTCACCCGGGTACCCTCGGATGGAATCCGGCGTGGAAGCCGGACGCGTACGATCCGGCGCGCGCGAAGAAGCTGCTCGCGGATGCGGGCTATCCGAACGGCTTCACCATTCCGGTCCGGCTCTTCACGATGCCGGGCACGACCGAGCTGCCCGCCCTCGGCGAAGCGGTCGCGGGGTACTGGGAGAAAATCGGAGTGCGGGCCGATCTCATCCGGACGGAGTGGGTTGTTCATCGTCCCGACCTCGTCAAGCGCGCCTTCAAGGGCGCGACGATCTACCGCGGCTTCCCCCAAGTCGAGCCGGTCACCGTGTGGCGACTCGCCTACCACTCGAAGGGCGACTTCGGGGAGCGCGAGGACCCGTTCGTCGACTCGGTGCTCGACACGCTCGCCGCGACCGTCAACGCGAAGGAACGGGAGGCGCTGGCCAAGAAGCTCGGTGACTTCCTGGTGACCGACTTCGCGACGCTGCCGATGGTCTCCGCGAGCTATCTCTACGGCACGAATCCGAAGACGGTCAAGGCGTGGCAGCCGACCCGGGGAAAGTACCCGGATCGTTTCGAGTGGGTCGTGCCGGCGCGGTGAGCTGAGGCGGCGGGTCGCGCGTGCGACGCTTTCTTCTCTCGCGCATTCTCCAGGCGCTGGTGACGCTGTGGCTGCTGACGATGGTCGCGTTCGTCATGACGCGGCTCACCGGGGACCCGCTCGACGTCCTGCTCGACGCACGGGCCACCGAGGACGACCGCAAGGCGATGGCGAGCGTCCTCGGGCTCGATCGACCGCTCCCTGTGCAGTACGCGATCTATCTCGGCCACGCCGTGCTCGGTAACTTCGGGGATTCGTTCAAGACGCGCCGGCCGGCGTTGACGATGGTGATGGAGCGTCTGCCGCTGACGCTCGAGCTCGGCACGACCGCCTTTCTGGTGAGCCTCGTGATCGCGGTCCCGATCGGCGTGATCAGCGCCGTCCGTCGGGATACCTCGGTCGACGTGCTCGGCAAGGTCATCGCGCTGCTCGGGCAGTCCTTTCCGACCTTCTGGCTCGGTCTCATGCTCATCCTTCTGTTCGCGGTGACGCTCGAGTGGTTGCCCGCCAGTGGCGCCGGCGGACCCGCGCACCTCGTGCTGCCCTCGATCACGCTCGGATGGTTCACCGTGGCGGGGATCATGCGGCTCGTGCGCTCGGCGATGCTCGACACCCTCGGCCAGGAGTACGTCGTCACCGCGCGGGCGAAGGGTCTCCGCGAGTCTGGCGTCGTCTGGAAGCACGCCCTGCGAAACGCGCTCATCCCGCCGCTGACATACGCGGGTCTCATCTTCGTGGGGCTTCTGGCGGGGGCCGTCGTCACCGAAACGGTGTACGCCTGGCCCGGCGTTGGCCAGCTCGTGATCGAGTCGGTCGCGTTCCGCGACTTTCCCGTCATCCAGGTCATCCTGCTGCTCTTCGGAGTGATGTACGTCGGCATGAACCTCGTCATCGATCTTCTGTACATCTGGATCGATCCGCGCATCGGCCTCGCGGAGACGACGGTCCGTCGCGGATGACGCCCGTCGGCTCCCGAGACACCAGCACCGTCATCGCCGTCGACGCGATGTCGCGCTCCGCCGAGGCCTCGTCGGTCGCGAGCGGAGACATCGACGCGCTGCGCTTCCTGAGGCGGCGGAAGGTCCTCGTCCTTCCGCTCGCGATCCTCGCCGCGTTCGTGGGCGTCGGGGTGCTCGCGCCCTACCTGGCGCCGCAGTCGCCGACGGCGACCGACCTCGGACTCAAGCTCACGCCGCCGGCGTGGCTCGCCGATGGCGTGGCCGAACGTCCGCTCGGCTCCGACCAGCTCGGACGCGACATTCTGAGCCGGATCATCCATGGCACGCGGATCTCGCTCATCACGTCGCTCCTCGGAATCGTGCTCGCAGGCGCGCTCGGAACCGCCCTCGGCGTCATCGCAGGGTACTGCCGTGGCTGGGTGGACTCGCTCATCATGCGGGTCGCCGATATGACGCTGGCGATCCACATCTACATCCTCGCGATCGTCCTCGCCGTGGTGTGGGGTCCGGGCCTCCGCAACGTGCTCGTCGTCATCGTGTTTCTCCTCTGGAGCCGGTATGCGCGACAGGCACGCGCCGAGGTGCTCGTGCTGCGCGAGCGCGACTTCGTCACCGCCGCGCGCGCGCTCGGCTGCCCGGGCCTCTGGATCATGGCGCGCCATCTCCTGCCCAACATCGTGCCGAGCTTGATCGTGCTGTCGACGCTGCAGGTCGGCTTCGTCATCGTTCTCGAGGCGACGCTGTCGTTTCTGGGCGCGGGCATTCCGCCGCCGGCGCCGTCGTGGGGCGTCATGGTGGCCGACGGGCGCGCGCTGATCGCCTCGGCCTGGTGGGTCTCCACCCTGCCCGGTCTCGCCATTCTGATCGTGGTGCTGTCGGTCAACCTGGTGGGCGATGCGATTCGCGACCTGCTGGATCCACGGTCGCGGAAGCTGTGATGCCGGCAAGCAGGCGACATTGCGTCGCAATCCTCAGGGCCAGATGTCCTTCTCCCCGAGATAGTCACGGCGGTAGAGATCGGTGATCGACGCCCAGCGGAGCATGCAGGCCTGTTCCGCCACCTCGCGCGCGCGCGCGCGCACCGCGTCGGTGTCGAGATACCGGGCGCACAGCTCCGCCTGGCGGCGGCTGTGCTCGACGTCCGCTTCGGCGTGCTCGGTGAAGAACTCGATCTCGGCAGAGCGGGGCGGATAGCCGTAGTGCCGGGCGAGCGCGGGCAGCACGACCTCACTGTTGAGTGCGGGCTGCTGGCCCTCTTGCGTGGCCTGCATCGCGAGGACGACGCCGATCGGCTCCTGCAGCGCCGTCTGGTAGTAGTGGAGCGAGCGGCCCCACCACGCGGGCGTCATCTTCATGGCGCGCACCTCGGGCTCGGAGAGACCCGCGGCCCTGCAGAACCGGAAGATGAGCTCGCCGTGATCGTGGGGGACGTGGCCCTCGCGCGGGATCGCCTTCAGCCCCTCCTCTTCCGCCAGATTCTCGACGATCATCTTGCGCACGTCCTCCTGCGAGAACGTGCGGGTGAAGAGGATGCCGAAGCTCGCGAGCGCGCGCTGCACGAACTGCCAGTGCATCGCCATGTAGATGCCGAGCACGCGCAACGGCAGCTTGCCCTCGCCGAGGGCGCCGAAGAAGGGATGACGCTTGGTGTGCCAGCGCTCGCGGATCGCGAGGATATCGTCGACGACCATGGGCGCCTCCCTGAATGCTTACAGCGCGAAGCCGTAGAGCCTGGCGACGTTGCCGCGCGTGATCTTGAACCGGTCGTCCGGGCTCGCGTCCTTGAAGTCTCGCCCGACCACGTCCTGTGAGTGCGGCCACGAGGAGGCCTGGTGGGGATAGTCGGAGGACCACATCATCCGATCCACCCCGACGAAGTGGCGGTTGGCGACGCCGACGTAGTCGTCGATGTAGGTGCAGTGCATCTGGCGCCGGAAGTACTCGCTGGGCTTCAACTGGATCTTGAACCCTGCGGCGTAGCGCCCCCGCTCGAAGGTGCGGTCCATACGCTGCAGGTAATATGGCAGCCAGCCGCAGTTGTTTTCCGCCGAGACGACCTGGAGCTCCGGGAAGCGGTCGAGCACCCCGGAGAAGATGAGCACGCTGAACGAGCGCTCGACCTCGTGCGAGAGGACCGTGGCCCGCATGTAGCGATCACCGAAATCCCACTGGCTCTCCCGTCCCATCCCGGTGATGGAGTGGAGGCTGACGGGCATCCGCATTTCCTCGGCGGCCGCCCAGAACGGATCGTAGACGGCCGAGCTGTACGGCTGCTCCGCGGGCGGCGAGCACCAGATCATCGCGCCTTTGAGGCCCAGCTTCACGCAACGCTCGAGCTCCTGGGCGCCGGCCTTCGGGTCGTACAGGCAGATCATCGCCAGCCCTGCCATCCGCCCGGGCGCGTAGCTGCAATACGCCGCCAGCCAATCGTTGTAGACACGGAAGCAGTCCTGCTGCAGCCCGGCGTCCTTCAGCCAGAAAATCCGAAAGCCGAGGGTCGTGTAGAGCACGTCCGCCTCGACCCCATCGAGCTCGTTGTCTTTCAAGCGCTCGGCCGGATCCCAGCCGCCGGGCCGCGCGTCGGCGTACGTGCCCCGGGTGAGGAACTGGGCCAGCTCCTCCGGGCTCTTGCCCGCCCCCAGACCGATCCCGATCGGATGGAGCGGATGGCCTTCATAGTAGAAGTAAGCGCCCTTCGGGTCGGCGGGGTTCGCCGCGAGACGGGGCGCGCGGTCACGATACTTCTTGTCGACGCGCTCGACCCACAGGTCGGTCGGCTCGCTCACGTGAGAATCGGCGGAGATCAGCTTGTAGCCCGTCATCCCGCACCTCCCTCGGCCCCGTGGCTGCCGCACAAGGTACCGCGAAAACTCGGTCCTTGAAACGCCGCGAACGGGTCGTCTAGGATGCCGGCACACCCGCCCATCCTGGAGGAACAGCGATGAAGACGATGCCCTGCGTCCTGCTGCTCACCCTCGTGGTCACCCTGGGGTCGACCGTCGTGTGCGCAGCCGCCGGGCCTCAGTTCAACGTCGGTGCCGTCAACAACACGGGAGGCCTGGTCGTCTTCGTCGCCGTGGACAAGGGCATCTTCGCCAAGCACGGCATCGACGGCAAGGTGGTCGTTCGCAACACGGGGCCCGAGCTGAGCAAGGCCCTCGACGCGGGGGAGATCGACTTCGGCGCCGCGAACGTGAGCAACATCCCCGTCGCGCTCGAGCGCGGCCTGAACGTGCGGGCCATCGTCGGCTACGTGGGTGGGTCCTTCGCAAAGGCCACCGACGACAACATGCTGGGCATCATTGCCCATCCGGACTCGGGGATCACGTCGATCGCCGACCTCAAGGGGAAGAAAGTCGGGACCACGTTCGGCTCGATGAACGACATGTACCTCGTGGAGGTCTCGAGAAAGAACGGCCTGTCGGAGTCGGCCATCAACCGGATCAACTCCACGCCCGCCGCCATGACTGCCCTCTTCGACACCGGCAACGTCGACGCGATGGCGGTCTGGGAACCGTATCTGACCCGGATGCTCGAGAAAGTGAAGGGCGCCAGGCTCCTGGTTCGTGGCGGCGACCTCGTCTGCTTCTGCGCCGCCATGCACGCCAAGCCGGAGACGGTCTACCGGGACCGCGACGCGACCCAGCGGCTCGTGAACGCGATGGCCGAGGCGGCGCGCTTCGTCCGCGACCCGAAGAACCTGGATGAGGTGGGCGCGATCGGCGCCCGCTACATCCCGGGCATGGACGCGGAGCTCATCAAGCGCACGCACAAGTACTGGGTCTACGACATGCGGCTCGGGAAGAACAGCGCGAAGGCGTTCAACGACGCGGTCCAGGTGCTCATCGCGCAGAAGAAGATGAAGCAGCCGTTCGATCCTGCGAAGTACTACGACACGTCCTTCATCGAGCGGGCGATGAAAGAGCATCCCGAGTGGTTCAACGACCTCCCGGGCGAGCGTTAAACCACTGCAGCCGAAACTCGTCGTCCGAGACCTGACGCATCACTACCCCGACGAGTACACGGGCGAGGACGTTCACGCGCTCGAGCGCCTGAGCCTCGACGTGTACGACGGGGAGTTCGCCGCTGTCGTCGGCCCGAGCGGCTGCGGCAAGACCACGCTCCTCAACATCCTCGCGGGGCTGCTTCCCTACCGGCACGGCACGGTCCAGGTGGACGGGGTGCCGGTCAAGGGACCCGGATCCGATCGCGGCGTCGTGTTCCAGGAGCATGCGATCCTGCCCTGGCGCACGGTGGCGCGCAACATCGGGCACGGCCTCGAGCTCCAGGGCGTGCCGCGGCAGGAGCGCCGCCGGAGGGTTCGAGAATTCGTCGAGCTGGTCGGGCTCGCGGGCTTCGAGGAGCGCTACCCCCACGAGCTGTCGGGCGGCATGAAACAACGCGTCGCACTCGCGCGCACGCTCTGCGCGAACCCGGTCATCATGCTGATGGACGAGCCGTTCGCCGCAGTGGACGCGCAGACGCGGATCACGCTCCAGGAAGAGCTGAATCGCATCGCGATCGCCACCCGGAAGACCATCCTCCTGGTCACCCACAACGTGGACGAGGCCGCGTTTCTCGGAGACCGTTGCTTCGTCTTCACGAGGCGTCCCGGTCGCCTCAAGGCCACCGTCACGATCCACATTCCCCGAGATCGCCGCATCTGGAAGGAGGTCGTGGCCGACCCGGCGTTCACGGCGCGGCGGGACGAGATCCTGGAACTCGTGCGCGCCGAGGTGCGCGTTGAGTAGCATCTCGGTCGCGCGGCCGGACCTCCTCCGCTCCGCGCGCGCGCGGCGCTTCTGGAGGCACGGTGGGCTCGAGCTCGCGCTCGTGACCCTCCTCGCCCTGGCGCTCTGGACCGCCATCTCGGCCAGCATCGCTCGGCCGGATCGCTATCTGCCCTCTCCCGTGTCCGTGCTGGACTCTTCGCGCGACCTGCTCTGGAAGGGCATCCTGCCGAACTACCTCGGACAGACACTCTGGCGCCTCGTCACGGGAAGCCTCATCGGCATCGCGCTCGGCATCCCCTTCGGGATCCTCGTCGGCCTGAACCGGACGGTGTCGGAGATGTGCTATCCGATCCTCAACTTCTTCCAGTCGATCTCGGGCATCGCCCTCCTCCCGATCGTGATGATCTGGTGGGGGACGACCGAGAAGACCGTCTTCGCCGTCGTCCTCTACACGTGCTTCTTCCCGATCGCGTTCAGCGTGCTGACCGGGGTGCGGAGCACGCCGCGCATCTACGTGAACGCGCTCCGCACGCTGGGCGCCTCCCGCCTCCGGATCGTGCGGGACGTCCTGCTGCCCGGCGCGATGCCGTCGATCGCCACCGGCGCGAGGCTCAGCATCGGATACGCGTGGCGCGCGGTCATCGCCGGCGAGATGCTGGCCGGCCGGCGCGGGATCGGCTGGATGATCTTCTCGGCGCAACAGGTGGATCGCACGGCGCAGGTGGTCCTCGGCATGGCGCTGATCGGCGTCCTCTGGATCCTGCTCGACCGCTACGTGCTGCGGCCGATCGAGTCAGACACCATCCAGCGCTGGGGGCTCGTCCAGCGATGACGCGATTCGGGCGCGGGCGGCTCAGACGAATCCTGCTCGGCGCGATCCCGTTCCTCGTGCTGGGCACGCTCTGGCAGATGAACGCCGTCTACCGCTGGCTGGCGCCGATCCACATGCCGCCGCCGGCCTCGGTGTGGAGCGCGATCTTCACCTTGCAGGAGGGCTGTCCCGGCCTGCTCGACGCGCTCCGACAGGGCTCCGGCTGCCTGCTCACCAACCACATTCTCTCGAGCATGGGCCGGGTGGCCCTGAGTCTCGTCGTCGGTCTCCCGCTCGGCATCGCGTTCGGCGTGCTCGCCGGAATCCACCGCCGTCTCGGGAACGCGCTCGAGCCGGTCGGCGTCTTCGCCAACGCGATCTCGGGCATCGCCTGGGTCCCGCTCGCGATCGTCTGGTTCGGGGTCGGCTGGCGCACGACCCTCTTCATCCTGCTGAACACCGTCTTCTGGCTCGTCTTCTTCAACACGCTGCTGGGTGTGCGCGGGGTGCCTCGGGTCTACGAGCACGGCGTGCTCGCCCTGGGCGCGACGCGGTGGAAGGTGATCACACAGGTCTACGTCCCCGGGGCTCTGCCGAGCATCGTGACCGGCATCCGCATGAGCATGGGCTTCGGCTGGCGAGCCCTCATCGCGGCGGAGATGATCGGCGGGGATCGCGGCCTCGGGTTCATGCTCTTTGTTTCGGCGCAGGAGTACAAGACCGAGGAGGTCTTCCTCGGCGTCCTTGTGATCGCCGTCATCTGGATGCTCACGGACCGCGCCTGCCTGGTTCCGCTCGAGCGCTGGACGATCGAGCGCTGGGGTCTCGTCTGGAGGCCCTCGTAGATGCCCGCGGCGAAGACGCTCGAGCGCTGGCGCCGTCATCCGACAGTCCGATTTCTCGCGCTGGCGCTCGCGGTGCTCGCCGTCTATCACGGCTACCTGTATCTCGCCGGTCCATCGCGGATGACCGACCGCCTGCGCGCGCGCCTCACGGAAGGACCGTCGACCGTCGATGTCCTCGTCACCGCGAAGTTCCCGCCCGAGGAGTTTCACATCCGGCTCCTCCAGCAGGTGGGCATCATGCGCGGCGTGCAGGACAGCACGGCGAAGCTCTACGGGGTGACGCCCGCGAACGTGCGGTACGTCTCCCGCCACTACTGGGTCCGGCTGATCGATCTCGCTCCGAACTGATCGTGGCTGAATTCATCGGCGCGCCTCGGCCGGCGGGGCCCCAGCCCCGCGACGGCCTGCAGCGCGCACGACCGACGATGAGGTGACGCATGGCCGAGTACGCCGGAACGGTTCGCCGCCGCGAGGACCCGCGGCTCATCACGGGGAGAGGCGAGTTCGTCGACGACCTGCGCATTCGCGGCTGCCTCCACGCGGCGATGGTGCGCTCGCCCCACGCGCATGCGCGCATCCGCGCGATCGACGTGTCGGCGGCTCGCCGCGCGCCGGGTGTCGTCGGCGTCTTCACCGCCGCCGACCTCGGTGGGGCCGGCGAGCCGATGCCGATCTACGCGCCGCATCCGGCCCTCCCGGTGCCGTGCCGCATCCGGCCGCTCGCCACCGATCGCGCGCGCTTCGTCGGCGAGGCGGTCGTCGCGGTCATCGCCGACAGCGTCTATCGCGCGCACGACGCCCTCGACCTGGTCCGCGTCGACTACGAGCCGCTGCCCGCCGTCGTCGACGTCGAAGCCGCGCTGGCGCCCGGCGCGCCGCGCCTCCACGACGAGCTCGCCACGAACGTCGCCGCCGAGTGGCGACAGCGGGTCGGCGACGTGGAGGCAGCGTTCCCGACCGCGGACGTCCGCGTGCGCACGCGCATCCGACTCGCCCGTGGCGGCGCGCATCCGCTCGAGCCGCGCGGCCTCGTCGTCCGCTGGGACGACGACCGGCTCACGGTGTGGGGCGCGGTCCAGATGGTGCACCGTCATCGCGATGTCATCGCGGGACAGCTCGGCGTCCCCGCGGAGCACGTCCGCGTCATCGCGCCGCCCGACGTCGGCGGCGGGTTCGGCACCAAGGGGATGTACTACCCCGAGTACATCGTCGTCGCGGCCCTGGCCCGGTCACTCGGCCGGCCGATCAAGTGGATCGAGACGCGACGCGAGCACACGCTGGTCGCGTGCGTGGAGCGCGACCAGATCCACGACGTCGAGATCGCGGCGACCCGCGACGGGAAGATCGTCGCTCTGCGCGACGACTTTCTGCACGACATGGGCGCCTACACGATCTCCGGGCTGAACCTGCCGCAGAACGCGATGATCCACTCGGTCGGGCCCTATGTGATCCCACACCTCGACCTCCGCTTCCGCGGCGTGGTGACGACCACGACGCCGGTGGGCGCGTATCGCGGCGCCGGGCGACCGTACGGCACCGCCGTGATCGAGCGCGCGATGGACGCGCTGGCGCGCGAGCTCGCGATGGATCCCATCCAGGTGCGTCGCCGCAATCTCATCCCTGCCGACCGCCACCCGTATGCGACCGGATTGACGACCGCCGGGCGCGGTCCTGTCGACTACGACAGCGGCGACTACGCTCGCTGCATGGACCTGGCGCTCGAGACGCTCGGCCTTGCCGCCGTGCGCCGCGAGCAGGCGCGACTTCGCGCCGAGGGACGCTATCTCGGCGTCGGCGTCGTGAACTACGTCGAGGCGACCGCGACGGTACCGCTCGAGAGCGCGATCGTGCGCGTCCGTCCCGACGGCGGTGTCACGGTCGTGAGCGGCGCCGCGCCTCAGGGGCAGGGGCACGTGACGCTGTTCTCTCACCTGATCGGTGACGTGCTCGGCGTGGATCCGGAGACCATCGACGTGCTGACCGGCGACAGCGCGCTCGTCGCCACGGGCGGCGGCACGTACGGCAGTCGCACGGCCGCGATCGGCGGCAGCGCGGCGCTCCTGGCCGGCCGCGTGGTGCGGGACAAGGCCATCCGGATCGCCGCCCATCTCCTCGAGGCGGCGCCGGTGGACGTCGTCTGCGCGGGCGGCAAGTTCTCGGTGCGCGGGCTCCCCAGCCGCGCGCTCGGCTGGGCCGACGTGGCCGCCGCCGCGCACGCCGGGCAGGTGCCCGGCGAGACGGCGGGGCTCGAACACCTCGAGGTCTTCAACGTCGCGCAGTCGAGCTTCGCCAACGGCACGCACGCGGTCGTGCTGGAGGTGGATCCCGAGACGGGCGCCGTGAGCCTGCTGCGCTGGGTGGTGGCGCACGACTGCGGCCGCGTGCTGCAGCCCATGATCGTCGACGGGCAGATCCACGGCGGGGTCGTCCAGGGCATCGCCGATGCGCTGAACGTTCAACTCGCGTACGACGAGACCGGCCAGCGGCTCACCGCGACGCTGATGGACTACGCGCTCGCCACGGCCGCCGACGCGCCGCGCTCGTTCGAGCTTCGCCACCTCGAGTCGCCGACGCCGCTCAATCCACTGGGCGCCAAGGGCGCGGGCGAAGGGGGCATCATGCCGGTCCATCCCCTGATCGCGCAGGCGATCGAGGACGCGCTGGCGCCGTTCGGTGCTCGCGTCGAGCGCGTGCCCGTCACGCGAGCCGAGATCGCCGCGATGGCTCGTCACGGGCGCGCGGGGCCCGCTTGATTTGAGTGTTCTCACCGATCTCGATCATCCGGCGAGGCCGTAGTATCGGGCGCAGTTGTCCCAGAGAATCGCTCGCTTCGCGACCTCGGGCAGTGGCAGCTCGAGGAATCGCTCCACGGCGCCCGGGTACTTGCAGTCCGGGTGTGGAAAATCGGTCGAGAACACGACGTTTCCCGTTCCGACCAGGTCGAGCAGCGCCTTGACGGGCTCCTCGTCGCACTCCACCGACACGAAGCACTGCCGCTTGAAGTACGCGCTCGGCTCCATCGACAGGTCGCGCGCGAAGACGTCACCGAGCCACTCGTAGTGCTCGTCCATCCGCCACAGGAGGAACGGCACCCAGCTCGCGTTGCCCTCCAGGAAGGCGACACGCAGTCGCGGATGCCGCGCCAGAATCCCGCCGCCGCAGAAGCTCACGGCGGCGAGCATCTGCTCGCCCGGATGACAGACGGTGTGGCGCAGCATCACATTGCCGCCGAACCGCTCGCCCACTTGCGGCAGGTGCGCACCGAGGCCTTCGTGAAAGCCCAGCGGAACATCGAGCGCTTCGAGCTCGCTCCAGAGTGGCGCGTAGTACGGATCGTGCCAGTTGCGGCCGTTGACGGGATTGGGGCGAAGGAAGATGCCTTTGAAGCCGAGCTGTCTCACGACTCGGCGTGCCTCCGTGACGGCGTCCTCGATATCGAACGGGGAGATCATTCCGGCGCCGATCAGGCGTTCGGGATTGACTGCGCAGAAGTCATGCAGCCAGTCGTTGTAGGCGCGGGCGACCGCCGCCGCGAACTTCGGCTCCATCCCGTCGATCCCCTGCGCGAACAGCCCACGGGTCGGATAGACGACGCCGACATCGATGCCCTCCACGTCCATCGCGTCGAGCTGCGCCTCGGCGCTCCAGCCGCGCTCGTGGAACGGCCGGAACCGTTCGCGGTTGTGTTGCGTGGATCGCCCGCGCGCACCAGCGGAGTAGTCGACGTTGGCGGGCATCAGCTTGCCGTCGACCTCGATCCGGAGGTCGAGCACCCACTCGGCAAACCCGCGGGGCGCCTGATGCTTGAACGGCGCGTCGATGTAGCGTTCCCACAGATCCGGCGGCTCGATGATGTGGATGTCGCTGTCGAGCACGCGAAATCCGGTGTGCGCCATGATGTGGCTCTCCTCTCGATCCCGGTTCGCCACCTCGAGGCGCCGACGCCGCTCAATCCGCCGGGCGCCAAGGGCGCGGGCGAAGGGGGCATCACGATCGAGGACGCGCTGGCGCCGTTCGGTGCTCGCGCCGAGCGATCGCCGGCACGAAGGCTTACATCAACTCGTTGACGAGAGCTTGCGCGATGTCCGGGGCGACGCCCAGCGGACGGTGCGCCAGCGGGCCACCTTCACCGAGGACCGGTTCCAGCTGATCCAGCGCCGGCAGATCCGGGTACCTCCAGAAGAGGCCGATCGGGATGACCTCGCCCCACAGACAACCCTTCTCCATGGCGTCATGAAAGTCGGTCGGGTCATGACCCATCTCTTCGAGCTTGCGGGTCCGCTGCTTGAAAAATTCATGGGTGTTGTCGTGGTTGTACGTCACGCAGGGACTGAACGTGTCGATCAGGGCAAAGCCTCTGTGCTGCATGCCGCCTTTGATCAGCTCGACCAGCTGCTTCTGCTGGCCGGTGAATCCCCGGGCGACGTACGTCGCCCCGGCCGCAATGGCCAGGGGGATCGGGTTGATGGGGTTTTCGACGCTGCCGAAGGGTGTGCTCTTGGTGTTCATCCCCTTGATGCTGGTGGGCGAGAGCTGACCGGTCGTCAGTCCATAGACCTGGTTGTTCATGACGATATAGGTCAGATCGACGTTGCGGCGCATGGCGTGGACGAAGTGATTGCCGCCGATGCCGTAGCCGTCGCCGTCGCCGCCCGTCACGACGATCTTCAAGTGGTGATTGGCCAGCTGGGCGCCGGTGGCCACGGCCACCGCGCGGCCATGCAGGGTGTGCATGCCGTACGTGTTGAGATAGCCGGGCAGGTTCGACGAGCAGCCGATCCCGCTGACGGTCAGCACCTCATGGGGCTGCAGCCCCAGCTCGGCGATCGCTTGCTTCAGGGCCGCGAGCACGCCAAAGTCGCCACACCCCGGGCACCAATCGGGATCGACCTTGCCCTTGAGATCCTTGACCGTCACCTTGACGCGCTCGACCTGAACCACGGTGGCCATCTCCGTCTCCTTCAAACCTGGATCTCGTGCACGGGCACGTAGAGTTTGGTCGAGCCTGCCAGAATGGCTTTGACGCCGTCCACGATGTGGTGCGGCATGAACGGCTCGCCGTCGTATTTTCGGATGTGACCGTCGGCGGCGATCCCCGTCTCCGATCTCAAGTAGCGCGCGAACTGCCCGCTGTAGTTGTTCTCGACGATGACGACCTTTCGGCACGTGGACAGGATCGAAACGATCGCGTCGGCATGCAGCGGGACGAGCCATCGGACTTGGAGATTACTGGCCACGATGCCGGCGCCGGCCAGCTGTTGCATGGCCTCGCGAATGACGCCCTCGGTCGAGCCCCAGCCCACCAGCGTGACTTGAGCGTCCGTGGCCCCATGGAGCTCGGGCGCCGGGAGGAGCGGAAGGACGCCGTCCATTTTGCGCATCCGCTTCTCGTGGATGGCCTGACGCTTGTGAGGGTCTGTGAATTCGTCGCTGATCAGAACGCCATCCTCGTCGTGCTCGTCGGTGGCCACGACGTGGACGTATCCGGGGGTTCCCGGCAACGCCCGGGGCGAGATGCCACTGTCGGTGACGAGGTAGCGCTTGAAGCCGCCGTTCACGGGCGGCCCGTCACCGTTGAGGCCGATGACGTCGCCGCGGTCGATGGGCACGCTGAAATCCAGCTCGTCAGGATCGATGCTGGACCGGCCTTCGGACAGGAGCAGATCAGACAGGATGATGCCGGGACACTGGAATTTGTCGACCAGGTTGAAGAGCGTCGGGACGAGCGTGAAGCAATCGACGATGTTCGTCGGCGCGACGATGATCCGGGGATAGTCCCCCTGACCGGCGCCCAGCACCTGCCAGAGATCGCCCTGCTCGGTCTTGGTCGGCACGCCCGTGGCCGGTCCCGCCCGCTGGACGTTGATGCAGACGACGGGGATTTCCATCATGGCCGCCGCGCCCAGGGCTTCGCTCATGAGGGCAAAGCCTCCGCCGGACGTCGCGCACATGGCGCGGCAGCCCGTGTGCGCCGCCCCGATCGCCATGTTGATCACCCCGATCTCGTCCTCGACCTGTCGAACCATGATGCCGAGCTGGCGCGCGTGCCGCGCCATCCAGTGCAGCACTCCCGACGACGGGCTCATGGGATAGGCACAGTAAAAGCGCACGCCGGCGGCCGCGCCGCCCATGGCCAGGGCCTGGTTGCCCTCGAAGAACGCCAGCCGTTTGCCGGTGTCGGGCAGCGAGAACGGGAAGGACGTGAAATGCGTCGCGGCATAGTCGTAGCCCGCTCGAGCGACGCCCACGTTCTCGGCCACGGCCGCCGTGCCCTTCCGCTTGAACTGGAGCGTCAGGATCTCCTCGAGGATCTCGAAGTCGACCTTGATCAACCTCAAGATTGCCGCCAGCGCGATGGTGTTCTGGACGAGGTCGCCCTTGATCGTCGGCGCCAGTGTTTTGACGGAAAACGGGCACAGTTGTACGCCCTCGGGAACGACACCAGGCTTGACCGTGTCGCTGTTGAACAGCACCGCAGAGCCTGCTCGCATCAGCTTCAGGTGTCGATTCATCGTGTCTTGATTCAACGGCATGAGAGCGTCGATCTTGTCGCCGTGACTCAGGACCGGCTGCTCACTCGTGCGGAGGGTCAGGAAGATGTGCCCACCGCGAATGATGGACTGGTAGGCGTTGTAGGCGTTCACGTGGAGCCCGCGGCGGACGAAGATCCGGGCCAGAATGTCGCCGGGAGTGGCGATCCCCTGGCCCGCCGCGCCGCCGATACCGATGGCGAGGTCGATTCTGCGCACAGCCGATCTCCTGTCGGAGCGCCTAGGTACTTCTGACGGCGGTCCCGTCGCGCACTCCGTGCGGCGGGAACCGAGCTCTCAGCGCCAAACCCGCGACAGCCGGGCCAATCCTGCGCCGAACACGCGGCGCGGTCAAGCGGAGACGCCCTTGGGCGGATCGATGTTGTAGAGGCGCGCGCAGTTGTCCCAGAGGATCTTGCGGCGGACCTCCTTGTCGAACGGCAGCCCGAAGAACTGCGCCATCGCCTCGGGGAACGCGCCGTCGGAATGCGGATAGTCGGTCGAGACCACGAAGTAGTCTGCGCCGACCTTCTCGACGACGTCGACGGCCGGCTCCTCGTCCACGTCGAGCGCGATGTAGCACTGCCGCTTGAAGTACTCGCTCGGCGGCATCGACAGCTGATGCTCGCAGCCCGGCCCGAACTTCTCCCACTGGTCGTCCAGCCGCCACAGCCACCAGTAGAGCCAGCCGGCGGTGCCTTCGAGAAACGCGCAGCGCAGCCGCGGGTGGCGCTCGAGGATGCCGCCGGTGGTCATGCTCGCGATGGCGCCCATCAGCTCGACCGGATTGCGGATCGCGTGCGCGATCGGGTGGAAGTTGGCGTGGCCGACGTAGCGCCGGCCCGCGTCGTCCTTGAGCGACGTGTTGCCGGTCGGATGGAACCCGATCGGCACGCCGAGCTCCTCCAGAGCACTCCACAACGGATCGCAGGCCTCGTCGTGCAGATGCTGGCCGTTGACCGGGTTCGGGGTGCCGATGATGGCGACGGCGCCCAGCTCTCGGACACACCGGTGCGCTTCTTCGATCGCCGCCGGGATGCTGTGCATGGCCACCTGGGCGGCAAACTTCAGCCGCGTCGGGTGGCTCTGGCAATAGTCGTGCGCCCAGTTGTTGTAGGCGCGCGCGAGCGCCGCCGCGTAGTCCGGCGCGAGGTCGTCGTGGCACAGGATCTGCCGCCCGCGCGTGCCGTACATGACCGCGACGTCGACGCCCTCGATGTCCATCGCGGTCAGCGTCGACTTCGCGTCGAAGCCGGACTCACGCGCGATCTGGAAGTGGGGATGCCGCGCGCGGCTCCGGCGCCGCAGCTCTCGGCTGGACGCGGTGGCGGCGGCCGCCTTGCCGTGGGCGGGGATCGCCAGTCCCGCCACCTCCATGCCCATGATCGAATCGGCGTTGCCCTTGTCCTCGGAACTCGCTTCGAGCTTCCGCTGCTGCCCGGCGAAGAACCGTGGCAGGTTCCCTCGATGAGGTCCTTCGAGGTAGCGAGCCCAGAGGTCGTCGGGCTCCATCATGTGAAGGTCGCTGTCGAGGATCAGAAAGCCGTCGCGTGCCATGTCACACCTCCAGCGCTATCCCTTCAGTTGACGTGCGATGAACGCCTTGACCATCTCGCGGGCGCGGTCCGTTTGCGGTCCCGGCTTCGCGACCCATTCGTGCTCGCTCCCCTCGAAGACGGTCAGCTCGCACACGCCGCCGGCGGCCCTGTAGGTCGCGGCGAACTTCTCCTGGACGGCCGGCAACACGTTGTCGTCGAGCGCGCCCTGCATGATCAGCATCGGCACCAGCGTGACCGGCTCGCGACGCTCGAGGATTTCTTGTGGGTTGCCTTCGTGGATCGTGTCCCACGGGTTGAAGTAGATCCGATTGTTCTCGATCATCCCCTCGCGCTTCATCCGCTCGGCCTGCTGGAAGCGCGCGTACGTGTCGCTGATCGGCGAGCGGGTGGCGACGTAGGCCAGCGTCGCGTCGAGGTGCGGGGCCGCGGGCAAGGCAATCGCGGTGTACCGCGCATCGCGAGGCCGCATCGCCAGCAGCTGGGCGACGTGGCCGCCGCTGGAGCTGCCGTACACGCCGATCTTCGCCGGGTCTCCGTTCCATTCGGCGGCTTTCGACTTGACCCAGCGCACGCCGTAGTTCGCGTCCTGCACGGACGCCGGGTACGGCGCCTCCTCCGAGAGCCTCAGATCGACCGCCACCACCAGGACGCCGCTGGCCGCGATGGCGCGGTCCATCGGTTCCTCGGCGAGACGGTCCTTGCGGCGCCAGGCGCCGCCGTGCAGATCGAGCACCGTCGGAAACGGCCCGGCGCCCTCCGGCTGATAGATGCGGGCCATCAGCTGTCGCCCGGCCGGCGTGCGCCGGAACTCCACCTCGCTGACCTTGAGCTCGAACTTGGCCGCGGGATCGTAGGATGTCTTCATTCCAGATCTCCCCTGCGCCTCGCCCGCCCTGGCGAGCGCCGGCCGCGCGCCCGTGACGGCTGCGGCGAATGCAGTCATCTGCTTCAGAAAGTCACGGCGGTCAGTGCCACGCTCGTCCACGGTGATCTCCTCAGGCCGCGGCGGGGCGCTTCCAGCCGAGCCAGTCGACGATGGCGCCACCCATCACCCGCTCGAGGTCGCGGCCCCGGAGCCACGGCAGCTCCTCGGTGAACATCGTGACGCACTGCCGATACGAGCACGGCATGCGGGTGATGTCGGTGCCCCAGAACGAGCGCTCGGGCCCGAACGCCTCGAAGATCTGGCGCAGGTAGCCGTGGATGTTCTTGTACGGATAGGGCTGGCTCGAATAGCTTGGCGCGCCCGACATCTTGATCGCGACGTTGGGGTACCTGGCGAGCGCCAGCGTGTCTGGCAGGTCGGCGAAGGCCGCGTCGTCGGTGATCCCGGTGCCGCCGCCGTGGCGCCCGAGGTGATCGATGTGCAGCTTCAGGCGCGGATGCCGCTCGGCGATCTTCGTCAACGCCGCCATGTTCCCGCCGGCCAGGAGCCCGACCGGGAGTCCCGCCTTCTCGCACACCGCCCAGAACCAGTCGACCGAGCCATCGGTCCACCACGCCTTCTGATGCGGCTGGTTGAAGGTGAACCGGAATCCGAGCATGCCCGGCCGCTCGCGCCAGCGGGCGACGATCTTCTCGCGATCCGGGCTCTGGAGATCGAAGTGCCCGAGGATGCAGAACTTGTCGGGGTACCGCCGCGCTGCCTCGACGGCCTGAGCGTTGACCGCCTCGCCGAGCGTGCTGGGCGGATGGAGCACCGCGCCGTCGACCCCGGCCGACGCCATCTCGGCCAGCGCATCATCGACCGAGTAGGTCGGAATCTGGCGGTGGTGGGCGCTCATCCGGGCGTTCTGCCAGAGGTGGATCTGGGAATCGACGATCAGCATGGCGGTCCTCCAGTGAGTGGTCGCATGAGCGTCGCGAGCACTCGCGGTGCGTCGGCTGATTGTAGTCCATGGGCCGGATGCGATGCGGTCCTGACGGCGGCGCGCGGCCCTGTAACCCTGGCCGCGACGTTTGACACCGGCGCCGCGCGCGTGGTACCCGGATCAGCCACAGCCATTGGGAGGCGAATGATGGCGACGACCAGGACGCGCATGCGCCCGAAGCCGCAGCGCACGAAACCGACGGCGACCGGGCTCTTCACCTTTCCGCCGACACGAGCCAATTTTGCCGCGCTCACGCCGGTGACGTTCCTGACCCGCGCCGCGGCCGTTCATCCCGATCGCGTAGCGGCCATCCACGGTGAGCACCGGATCACCTACCGTCAGCTCGAGGACCGCGCGCGGCGGCTGGCCTCGGGGTTGGCGCGGCGCGGGATCCGGCCCGGGCAGACGGTCTCGGCCATGCTGCCGAACGTTCCCGCCATGCTCGATGCCCACTTCGGCGTGCCGATGCTCGGGGCCGTGCTGAACACGATCAACACGCGGCTGGACGCGCGGACCGTCGCCTACATCCTGGAGCACGGCGAATCCAAGGCGTTGATCACCGACCGCGAGTACGCGGCCGTCGTGGGCCCCGCGCTGAAGCAACTCGGACGGCGGCTCCTCGTGATCGACGTGGACGATCCACTCTACGAGGGCGCGGGCGAGCGGCTCGGCGAGGTCGAGTACGAGGCGTTCCTGTCCGAGGGTTCACCGGACTTCGCGGACAAGCCGCCCGCCGACGAGCGTCAGGCGATCGCCCTGAACTACACCTCGGGAACGACGGGCAACCCCAAGGGCGTCGTCTACAGCTATCGCGGCGCCTATCTGGAGACGGTCGGCAACATCATGGCCTGGCCGCTGCCCGCCCACCCCGTCTATCTCTGGACGCTGCCGATGTTCCACTGCAACGGCTGGCACTATCCCTGGTCGGTGACGGCGATGGCCGGAACCCACGTCTGCCTGCGCAAGGTGGACCCGGCGCTCGTGTTCCGTCTGATCGCCGAGCACGGCGTCACCCACATGTGCGGGGCGCCGACGGTGCTGGCGATGCTGATCAACGCGCCCGCCGAGCAGCGCGTCGCGTTCGACCACGTGGTCGAGATCGAGACCGGAGGCTCTTCCCCGCCGGCCAAGGTCATCAAGGCGATGACGGATCTCGGCTTCCACGTTACCCACCTCTACGGCCTCACCGAGGTCCACGGCCCGTCCACGACCTGCGTGTGGCAGCGGGCGTGGGACCCGCTCGATCCCGCCGAGCAGGCGGCGAAGGTCGCCCGGCAGGGCGTGCGATATCCCACGCTCGCCGGCCAGATGGTGGCCGATCCCAAGGCCCTCGAGCCGGTGCCCGCTGACGGGCGCACGATCGGCGAGGTCATGCTGCGTGGCAACACCGTGATGCTCGGCTACCTGAAGGACGCGAAGGCGACCGCCGCCGCCTTCCGTGGTGGCTGGTTCCACAGCGGCGACCTCGCCGTGCAGCATCCCGACGGCTACATCGAGATCAAGGATCGGCTGAAGGACATCATCATCTCCGGCGGCGAGAACATCTCCAGCATCGAGGTCGAGATCGCGCTGACGCGGCACCCGGCCGTGCTGATGGCGGCCGTGGTGGCGCGCCCCGACGAGAAATGGGGAGAGACGCCGTGCGCGTTCGTCCAGCTCAAGGACGACGCGAAGGCAACGGAGGACGAGCTGATCGCGTTCTGCCGCGGGCAGCTGCCGCGGTTCGCGGTCCCCAAGACGGTGCTGTTCGGGCCGCTGCCCACGACCGCCACCGGGAAGATCCAGAAGTACACTCTGCGCGAGCGGGCGAGGGCGTTGTAGTTTAGTGAGTGGGTCGCCTGAGCATTGCGATGGCTCGCGGCGCGTCGGCTGGTTGCAGTCCATGCGCCGGCTGCGTCTGAACGAGATGGCCGTGGAGCAGGCCCATGTCGACGTGATCGTCGATGATCACGTGGCCGCTCACGTCATGCTCGGCGAGCCAGGACGCGATCTCCTCTCCCCGGTCGGCGCCCGGCGTGCCGGTCGGGGTCCTATCCAGAACGCGGCCGGTGAATCCCTGCGCTTCCAGGATCGCCTGCAGCTCGGCGACGGTCTTGCCGTGCCGCAAGGTGGACGAGACGACGACGTCGGCCTGGCCACGCGCCACGATCTCGTTCAGCACCTGAATGCACGCTGGGTCCAGATCGCCGTAGCGATCCCAGCTGCGGATCGGGGCCAGCACCCCGTCGATGTCGAGAAAGATCACCCTCACGCGCGCAGCATACCTCAGCGCCTTGACCAGGGCGGCCGCTGCGGCTAGGTTTCGAGCGCGCTGGGAGGGATCTCATGGCACGCTTCGACGACTACGCGACGAAGTACCAGACGGTCCGCATGGAACGGCGTGACGGCATCCTCCAGATGACGTTTCACACCGGCGGCGGGCCGCTGCAGTGGGGACTCTTGCCGCACGGCGAGTTTCCCCAGGCCTTCCGCGACGTGGGCAGCGACCCCGACAACAAGGTCGTCATCATCACGGGCACCGGCGATACCTACTCCGGTCCTCGCGCGGCCGGAGGCACCGGCATGCGCAGCACGCCGGCGCAGTGGGATCGCGTGTATTGGGAGGGCAAGCACCTGCTGATGAGCCTTCTCGACATCGAGGTGCCGATGATCAGCGCGATCAACGGCCCGGCCTGGCGGCACTCGGAGATCCCGCTCCTGTGCGACATCGTGCTGGCCGCGGACGACGTCCAGTTCCAGGATTCGGCCCACTTCCCGAACGGGATGGTGCCTGGCGACGGCATGCACATCATCTACCCGCTGCTGCTGGGCTGGAATCGCGGCCGCTACTTCTTGCTGACCGGGCAGACTCTCGACGCTCCGAAGGCGCTCGAGCTGGGTCTGGTCAACGAGCTGCTGCCTCGCGCGGATCTGCTTCCGCGCGCCTGGGCGCTGGCCGAGCAGCTCGCTCAACGACCCTCCCTCCTCCTCCGTTACACGCGCGTGCTCTTCACCCAGCCCCTCAAGCGACAGCTGATCGACCACCTGGGTTACGGGCTGGCGCTGGAAGGCATGAGCGTGGTCGATCGAACCGTCGCGCCGGGCACGTGACATCTACCGCAGCGCGCCGCGATTGGAGAAGCGCGTCTCCTGGCTCGTGATGAACTCGAGCTCGGGCCAAGCGCCGCCTGCTATCTGTAGCTTTTTGTCACTTGACAAGCCCCGCCACTCGACAAACACTCCCGATCACCCACAATCTGCCCGGTCATTGCCCAAGGTCGGCTCGTCGACACACGGTGATCGCGAGAGGATCTGGGTCGACCGGGCGCCGCCGGTCCGTAAGGGGGACCCGAAATGGCTAGACGGCCTGAGCTCGTGACGCAACCGGACGTGGTCAAGGGTGACGGTAGGAGCGCCAAATGGCGCGGGTCGCTGGATGCCGACATCATCATCGCCAACGCCCCGGACCCGGTCTTCGTCTCCGACCTCGAGGGCAAGATCCTCCAGGCCAACGACGCCGTCTCCCAGCTCCTCGGCTTCCGCCAAGATGAGGTGCTCGAGCAGTCGCTCTCACGCTTCATCAGCCCCGAGGAGACGCGGGAATTCACGGCGGCACTGCGCGAAGTGGTCGAGCGGGGTGTCATGCGGAACGTGGTCCTGAACCCTCGCAGCGCGAGCGGCGAGGTCATCCCTACGAGCCTGAACGCCTCCGCCCTGCGCGACCCCGACGGCAAGGCCATCGGCGCCATCGGCATCCTGCGCGACATGCGGGAGCTCGACAAGGCTCGGGCCTACGCCGAGAGCTTGATCAAGAATGCGCCGGACGCCGTGTTCGTCTCCGATCTCGAGGGCAAGATCCTCCAGGCCAACGACGCCGTCTTCGCGCTCCTCGGCTTCCGCCCGGACGAGCTGATCGAGCAGTCGCTCTCACGCATCATCTCCCCCGATGAAACCCGGGAGTTCCTGGCCGCCCTCCGGGAGGTCGTGGAGCGGGGCGTCACCCGCAACGCCCGGCTCAACCCCGAGAGCGCCAGCGGCGAGGTCATCCCCACCACCCTCAACGCCTCCGCTCTGCGCGACCCCGACGGCAAGGTGATCGGCGCCATCGGCATCCTGCGTGACATGCGGGAGCTGGACAAGGCCCGAGCCTACGCCGAGAGCTTGATCAAGAACGCCCCGGACCCGGTTTTCGTCTCCGACCTCGAGGGCAAGATTCTCCAGGCCAACGACGCGGTGTCCGCGCTGCTCGGCTTCCGCCCGGACGAGCTCCTCGAGCAGTCGCTCTCGCGCTTCATCAGCCCCGAGGAGACCCGGGAGTTCACGGCCGCCCTCCGCGAGGTGGTCGAGCGCGGTGTCACCCGCAACGCCCGGCTCAACCCCCGGAGCGCGAGCGGCGAGGTCATCCCCACCACCCTCAACGCCTCCGCCCTGCGCGACCCCGACGGCACGGTCATCGGGGCCATCGGCATCCTGCGCGACATGCGGGCCTACGAACGGGTGGTGCGGGATCTAGAAAAGTCCAAGGGCGAGCTGCAGGAGAAGATTCTGGACCTCGAGAAGTTCGAGGAAGTGGTCGTGGGCCGCGAGCTGAAGATGATCGCCCTCGAGAAGGAGCTGGAGAGCCTGCGGAAGAAGGCCCGAGGCTGAGGGCAAGGTCGGAGGTGGCGATGTCGGACAGCGTGGCGGCGGATCGGCAGCCCGCGGTCGCCGAGCCCGGGGCGGCCGCGGGCCGCCTGCGCGCGCAAGTGGAGGCGCTGGAGCACCGCCTGCGCCAACGCGACGCGCAGCGCCGCGCGCTGCTCCACATCCTGGGCGACCTGAACGAGTTCAACAAGCGCCTGGCCCACCAGCGCAAAGCCATGCTGCACATCCTGGCCGACTACGAGCAGGACCGCCGCCGCCTGGCCCGCCAGACGGAGCGGCTCGACAATTCGCGGCGGGCCTTGCTCCACATCCTGCAGGACTCGCACCAGGACAAGCGGAAGCTGGAGGACAGCCGCAAGGCCATGATCCACATCATGGGCGACCTGCGGGAGACCACGGCCGAGATGCAGCGGCGCGAGCAGGAGCTGCGCGACAAGCAGGAGCAGCTCGTCCAGGCCGGCAAGCTCGCCACCCTCGGCGAGCTCACCACCGGCGTCGCCCACGAGCTCAACAACCCGCTCAACAACACCGGCCTGTTCGTGGGCAACGCCGTCGACCTCCTCGAGCTCGGCGGCACGGACACGGGGCCGATCGTCCGCGCGCTGCGCCAGGCCTTGCAGCAGGTGGGCAAGGCCACCGAGATCATCTCGCACCTGCGCACGTTCGGCCGGGCGGCCCCCGTCAGCCGCGAGCCGATCTCGCTCCGGCAGGTGATCGAGCGGTCGCTGGCCCTCATGCGGGAGCAGCTCCGGCTGCGCGAGATCGAGGTCACGGCCGATCTGGGCCCGGCTGAGCCCGTGGTCGTCGGCAACCCCATCCAGCTGGAGCAGGTGTTCCTCAACCTGTTGACGAACGCGCGCGACGCGGTGGCCGACGCGCCCCGCAAGGCGATTCGGATTTCGGGCGCGGTCGGCCCGGCGGCGGTGGAGGTCGCGGTCGCCGATACCGGGCCCGGGATTCCGCCCGGGCTCGAGCGGCGGATCTTCGATCCGTTTTTCACCACCAAGGAGGTCGGCCGCGGCACGGGCCTGGGCCTGTCCATCACCTACGGGATCGTCAAAGAGCACGGCGGCACGATCTCGGTCGTGAGCCGGCCCGGCGAAGGCGCCACCTTCCTCCTGCAGTTGCCCCTGGCCGCTGCCGAGACCAACGAGCCATGACGGCGCCGCACGTTCTCATCGTCGACGACGACCCGGCCCTGCTGGCGGCGCTGCCCGAAGCGCTCCGGCTCCGAATGGACGGCGTGACGGTCGACACCGCCGACTCGGGGGCGGCCGCCCTCGACCGGATCGCCGCTCGGGAGTACGAGGCGATCGTCATCGACGTCAAGATGCCGGGCATGGACGGTCTGGCGCTCCTGGCCAAGATCCGGGCGCGACGGCCCGACACGCCCGTCCTGATGATCACCGGGCACGGCGAGCACGCGCTGGCGATTCAGGCTCTCCGCGGCGGGGCCTACGACTTCATCCAGAAGCCGATCGACCGGGATCACTTCGTGGCGGCGTTGTCTCGCGCGATGCGAGCGCACGCACTGAATCGGCGGGTGAAGGACCGGCAGGTGGCCCTGGAGCGCTGCACCGGCGAGCTGGAACAGATCGTGGAGAAGTTCGGGCGCGGGAGCGAACAGCCTCGCGTGCTCATCGTGGACGACGACCCGGCCTTACTGCAGGCGCTTCCCCAGGCTCTTCAGCTCCGAATGGCCGAGGCGACTGTGGAGACGGCTGACTCGGCGGCGGTCGCGCTCGACCGGATCGCCGCCCGGGACTACGACGCGATCGTCACCGACATCAAGATGCCGGGGATGGACGG
>Ga0209159_1000290_pt1 | contig 47951 bp, 43 predicted proteins | sample GraSoiAngelo_144_FD_185901 | JGI IMG/M metagenome (GOLD analysis project Ga0209159, IMG submission 185901) | Grasslands soil microbial communities from the Angelo Coastal Reserve, California, USA - 14_1009_02_40cm (SPAdes) (version 2) | ecosystem: Environmental > Terrestrial > Soil > Grasslands ...
CGGGCCTGGCCGCGCGCGCCATCGAGACTGGCGGGCCCGTCTGGTCACACGAGGTCCTGAGCGATTCCGACGTCGTCTACGACGACGATCTCAGGGACCGCATGGACTCGCGCACGCACGGCTCCGTCCTGGCCGTGCCGCTCCACAGCAAGGACCGGACGATCGGTGTCCTGTTCCTCTCCGACACCGCCGCCCACGAGTTCTCGGAGCGCGAGGTCCACCTGGCTCAGGCGTTCGCCGACCAGGCTGCGCTTGCACTGGACAACGCACGCCTCCACGAGGACGCCGAAGGCGGCCGCCGCTATGCGGAGGAGCTGGCGCGGCTGGCTCGTTCGTTGACGGAGACACTCGACTCTCGCGAGGTCTGCACGCGCATCGTCGAGAGGGTCCCGGAGCTCTTCCGCGTTGCCGCCTCCACGCTGCGGCTGCTGCGGCCCGACGGCGGCCTCGAAGCCGCCGCCTACGGCGGTACCCGCTGGGAGCAGCTCACACCGGGTGACGTCCTTCCCGCGGGAATCGGCGTCGCCGGGCGCGCGGTCGCCGAGGGCCGCGCCGTGTGGTCAACGAACCTTCTCGAGGATGCCGACGTGCCGCTGACCGACGAGCTGCGCCAGCGGCTCAGGGGCGCGGGCATCCGCGCGCTCCTGTCGGCGCCGCTGAAGGTCAAGGGCAAGATCCTCGGCACGCTGACGCTGGCCGATCCCGCCGCCCGCGGCTTCTCCTCGACTGACGCCGAGCGCTTGCAGGCCCTGGCCGATCAGGCGGCGCTCGCGCTCGACAATGCGCGCCTGCACGAGGAGGCCGAGCAGCGCCGGCGCGAGGCCGAGGTGCTGGCCGTGCTGGCGCGCACGATCAACGAGTCGCTCGACGTCGACACCGTGCTCCAGCGCGTGGCCGAGGGCGCACGAGAGCTGTCGGCCAGCGACATGGCGCGCGTGGCGTTGCGCGATCCGCAGCTTGGCCGGTTCGCGTTCCGCTACTGGGTGGGGACGCGGTACGAGGACTACGGCGGGTTCCCCCTCACGGCCGATCGGGGTATCGCCGGACGCGTCATCACCACCGGGCGACCGTTCCGGACCGAGAACTGGCTGGAGGACCCGCGCATCCGCAAGCCGCGGGACCTCGTGGCGGTGGTGCTGACCGAGGGCATCGTGACCGAGCTGATGGTGCCGATCACCATCGGTGATCGCGTCGAGGGCCTCATCAGCGTCAACAACCGCACCGCCCGAGTGTTCACCGATCGTGACGAAACGGTGTTGCAGCGGCTGGCCGACCACGCCGCCATCGCGATCCAGAACGCCCGGCTGTACTCGCAGTCCCGCGAGTTCGGTGACCGGCTCCGCGCGCTGGAAGAGGTCAACCGCCTTGTCTCCTCGTCGCTCCAGATCGAGGAGGTCCTGCGCAACCTGGCCACGGCGGTGGCACGCTTCTTCGACGCTCCGCTCCTCAACGTCTGGGTCGTCGATCCCACCACCCGGCAGCTCCATCGCTCGCTGAGCCTCGCGCCGGCTGACCTCGCCGCCGGACTGCCTCGCACGCTCGAGCCGGGGGAAGGCGGCGTCGGCTGGGTCGCCGAGCACCGCGAGCCGATCATGTGGACCGACATGGCGACCGACGCCCGCTGCGTGGCCCGCCAGCTCCTGATCAGCAGCGACCTCCGTTACCTGCTCGCCTATCCGATCACCATCGGTGACCGTGTGCTCGGCGTCTTCGCCATGAACCGCACGCTGCCGGGGATCGTCACGCCCGAGAGCCAGCTGATCCTGGCGTCACTGGCATCCCAGGCCGCCGTCGCGCTCGACCACGCGCGTCTCTACACGGAGACGACGCGGCGGCTCGCCGAGACGCGAGCGCTGCTCGACGTGGCCGAGATCTTCACCTCCACGCTCGACGCCACCCAGCTCCTCAAGCGCGTGACGATCAAGATCGCCCAGGTCTGTGGCGTCGATCGATGCTCGATCGAGCGCTGGGATGGCGATCGCGTGATCCCGGTCATGTCCCAGTTCGCCGACGGCCACGAAGACGCTGCGATGTGGGAGGCCTTCAAGAAGGCGCTGATCCGCTCGCCGCGGGCGGTGCCGGCGCACGCCCAGGCCCGGGCCACCCGCCGGCCGGTCGTCATCGACGACGTCACCGAGAGCGATCAGATCCCGCGGGAGTGGGTCACGATGTTTCGTCACAAGTCGTACATGGTGGTTCCGCTGTGCCGTCAGGACGACGTGCTCGGCGGCCTCGCCCTCGACTACACCGAGCGGGTGACGCCCTTCCAGCCGTGGCAGGTGACGCTGGCGTCCGCCATTGCCGGCCAGCTCGCGCTGTCGCTCGAGAACACTCGCCTCTACGGCGAGGTGCAGGAGCAGCTCAGCGAGACCACCACGCTCCTGTCCGTCGGTCACGTGCTGTCGGAGTCGCTGCCGGTCGCCGAGCGCTTGCGCCGCGTGATCCGCGAGACGGCCCGCGCGCTGGGGGCCGACATGGCGGGGGCCTACATCGCCGACGAGCGCGGCGAACGCCTCGTGCCGATCGCGGGCTACCACATACCCCTGGACCTGCGGGACGCGCTCGGCGCCGTCTCCATCTCGCTCGAGCGGGTGCCGGCGCTCGTCGAAGCGTGGCGGGCGGGCGAGCTGATCGCCAGCGTCGACGTCCACGCCGACGCCCGCTTCAATTCGGAGTGGACGAGCCGGCTGCCGACCCACGCGATGTTGCTGGCGCCGCTCCGCATCCGGGGCGTCAGCATGGGCGCGCTCGGTCTGGGCTGGCGATCGGGGGGACGCGAGTTCTCGCCGCGGGAGATCCGGCTGCTCGAGGGCGTGGCACGTCAGGTCGGTCTGGCCCTCGACAACGCCGAGCTCACCCGCCAGCGCGAGATCAAGCTGCGCGAGACCGAGACGCTGCTGTCGGTGAGCCGCACGCTGTCGTCCACGCTCGACCTGAACGCCCTGCTGCGGCAGTTCCTGCGGCAGGCGGTGGTGGCGCTGGGCGCCGACAGCGTGGGCATCTACCTGCTCGACGACGACGGCGAGTTCCTCGTCGCCCGCGCCGGCTACCGCGTGCCGCCCGGCGTGCTGCCCGGCATGCGCGCGCTGCGACTGTCCACCATCAAGCACGCGTTCTACGCGGAGGCCGCGCGCACGCGGCGACCACAGTTCTCGCGCGACGTCCGGGCCGACCTTCGCATTCCCGACGTCCTGCGCGAGACGATGCCCCACCGCAGCCAGCTCTTCGTTCCCATCCTGGCCAAGGACCGACTCATCGGCGGCTTCATCGCGGTCTGGTTCGAGGCCGAGCGTGACCTGTCGGTCGAAGAGCTGTCGCTGATGGAGGCCGTCGCCAACCAGGCCGGAAGCGCCGTCGAGAACGCGCGGCTCTTCGAGCAGAATCGCCGGCAGGTGGAGGAGCTGTCCGTCCTGCACGAGCTGGCGCGGGCCATGGCCGGCCAGCTCGATCGCGAGGCGCTGCTGGAGACGCTGCGCGTTCACGTGCCCACGCTGCTCAGCGCTCGCAAGCTGGTCGTGGTGCTGGCCGACGAGCAGCGAGGCGACCTGGAGGTCGTCCTGCGCGTGGTGGACGGGGCGGTCGACGACCACGCGACGCGCTACGAGCGCTCCGTCGGCCTGACGTCGGTGGTCATGGAGACCGGCCGTCCGTTCCGCACCGATGACTACGCAGCCGAGTGTGCGCGACGCAACCTGACGTTGCCGCCGGTCCATGGCCCGCGCTGCTGGCTCGGCGCGCCGCTGACCGTCGGTCAGGTCGCGCTCGGTGTCCTCGCCGTCAGCCGAGACGAGCCCCCGTTCTCGGACGGCGACGAGCGGCTCGTGGCCAACGTGGCCGACCTGGCCGCGCTCGCGTTGCGCAGCGCCGGCCTCTACGAGGACCTCACGCGCGCCTATGGCGAGCTGGGCGCCACCCAGGACCACCTCGTGCGCACGGAGAAGCTGCGGGCGCTCGGGGAGATGGCGTCGGGCGTGGCGCACGACTTCAACAACCTGCTCGCGGCCATCCTCGGCCGCGCCCAGCTCGCGCTCCGCAAGATCACCGATCCGCAGCTCCGCCAGTGGGTGCAGATCATCGAGCGCTCGGCCCTCGACGGCGCCCAGACCGTGCGAAGGCTTCAAGACTTTGCCCGCGTGCGCCAGGACCAGCCGCTGGTGCCGGTGGACCTGAACGCCGTCGTGCGTGACGCGCTCGAGATGACGCAGTCGCGCTGGCGAGACGAATCGCTGCGCCGCGGCGTGGTGATCGACGTGCGGACGTCGCTGGGGACGGTGCCCCGCGTGACCGGCGATCCGGCCGAGTTGCGCGAGGCGATGACGAACCTCATCCTCAACGCCGTGGACGCGATGCCCGCCGGCGGTACACTGTCGCTCGCCACCGCCGCGGTCGCCGACGGTGTCGAGTTGAGCGTCAGCGACACGGGGGTGGGGATGCCGGCGAGCGTCCGCGATCGCATCTTCGATCCATTCTTCACGACCAAGGGGCCGCAGGGCACTGGGCTTGGTCTCTCGATGACGTACGGGATCGTCTCTCGTCATCGCGCTCGCATCGTCGTGGAGACGGCGGAGGGCCGGGGCTCGACGTTCCGGATGACGTTCCCGGCCGGCTCGGTCACCGTCGAGGAGGCGCCCGCGCCCGCGGAGGCCGCGCCCGAGGCTGGCACGCTGCGCTGCCTGGTCGTGGACGACGAGGAAGCCGTCGGCAGTGTGATCGGCGACGTGCTGGAAGCCGTCGGCCACCGGGCCGTGGTCGTGACGAGCGGGGCGGCCGCGATCGAGCGCTTTCGCGCGGAGCCGTTCGACGCCGTCTTCACCGACCTGGCCATGCCGGGTGTCTCGGGATGGCAAGTCGCCCAGGCCGTGAAATCCACGACCCCGGCCGTTCCGGTGTTCGTTGTCACCGGTTTCGGCGTGGAGCTCTCGCGCGAAGAGCGCGCCGCCCACGACGTGGAGGCGGTCTACGCGAAGCCGCTCAAGATCGAGGACGTCATGGACGCCGTCGCGCGGGCCGCCCGCCGGCGGACGTCACGTCAGTAACCGGAGGGCCGTGATGGCGTACCAGCACCTGCTGCTCGACCGGAAGGACCAGATCGCAACGATCACGCTCAACCGCCCGGACGCCTACAACGCCCTCAACCGGGGCCTCGGCCGGGATCTCTTCCATGCGGTCCTCGAGGTCGACGACGATCCCGACGTGCGCTGCGTCGTGATCACCGGAGCCGGCAAGGCGTTCTGCGCGGGCGGCGACGTGAAGGACTTCGCCGACAACCTGGAGCACATCGGCGCGCTCGTGAAGGAGCTGACGACGTACCTGCACGGCGCCATCTCCCGCCTGTGTCGGAGCGAGAAGCCGGTCATCATGGCCGTCAACGGCGTGGCGGCCGGCGGTGGCATGTCGTTCGCGCTGTGCGGTGATATCGTGCTGGCCGCCGAGTCGGCCAAGTTCACGATGGCCTACTCCAAGATCGCGGCCACGCCCGACGGATCGTCCTCGTACTTCCTGCCTCGCGTCATCGGCTTGCGCCGCGCGATGGAGCTCTACTTCACCAACCGCGTGCTGACCGCGCGTGAAGCGGCGGACTGGGGCCTGGTCACGCGCGTCGTGCCGGACGCCGAGTTTCGCGCCGCGGTGAACGACCTCGCGCGCGAGCTCGCCCAGGGGCCCACCAAGGCCTTCGGCGGCGCGAAGCGCTTGCTCCACCAGTCGACCTGGGAGAGTCTGGAGACGCAGATGGAGCTCGAGGCCCAGGCGATCGCGACCAGCGGACGCACGGACGACTTCCGCGACGGCGTCACGGCGTTCGCCAACAAGAAGACCCCGACCTTTCGAGGGAGGTAACCACCATGCGCCCGAAGGTCTACTACCGGCCTGGCTGATCGTCCTGCTCCAAGACGAAGGAGCTGCTCTCGTCTTGGGGGGTCGAGTTCGACCCTGTCGACGTGCAGGCTACACCCGCGGCGATGGACGATTTGAAGCGCCTCGGCGTCAACCTGGTGCCGGCGGTGACCGTCGGCGATCGCATCGCTCACGGCTGGAATCCGGACGCCTACGCCAAGCTGCTCGGGATCGACTACACGGCGTCACCGAAGCTGTCACCGACCGAGCTGGCCGAACGACTCGACCGCATCCTCGAGATCATCGAGCGGCTCGTGCGCGCCGTCCCCGACGACCAGATCCTCTTCATTCCGGCCGAACGGAAGCGGACGGTCGGACAGCTCGCGTACCACGCGTTCCGGCTGTCGATCGCCTTCGCCGATGCCATGGATCGCGGCGAGATGCCCGAGGGCTGGCTTCAGGAGCAGGCGCCGCCGGACATGCTCAACTCCGTGGCGATCGCCAGCTACGGCGCGCTGGTGCGAGCGCGGCTGCGTGGATGGTTCGAGGCCACGCCGGAATCGGACTACGCCCGGACCGTTGCCGTCTATTACGGCCCGCAGTCGGGGCACGCGCTGCTCGAGCGCACCACGTGGCACGCCGGTCAGCACCTGCGCCAGCTCTACGATCTCGCCGACCGCCTGCGCGTCAAACCGCCGGCGCCGCTGCCGGTGGAGCTCTTCGCGGGCTTGCCGCTGCCCGCCGCGCTGTGGTGATTTTTTAACAGGGCACGGGCACCCGGGCTGTCGCCCGCCCGTGCCCCGTCGCGATCACGGTCGGCGGTTCTTAGCTCGCGCGACGCGCGTCGTGACTACGCGGGACGCTGTCCCTGCTAGTCATCGTCGGCCCAGGCGGCGGTCATGCGTCGCGCGAGCGAGCGGTGTCCCGTGAAGAAGTATCCGAGCATGGCCACCGAGGCCAGCACATTGCCGACGAAGATCGTCCAGCCCGCCAGCTCGTCCAGCAGCCACTTGGCGCCGATGACGATGGCGCCGAAGAAGAAGATCTCGAAGGCGGTGAACAGCATCACGAGTGCGAACACCAGCATCGGCTCGCGCTCGGCCCCGGCCAGCAGGACGGCGGCCACGACGCCGAAGACTCCGAAGGCCAGTCCGTGGACGATGCTGTACGCGACGACGGCCGGCACACCGGATTGCATCTTGAGGAACGTGGTGCCGAGCAGGTGTGGAGTCCGGAACGGCTCGCCCTGGATCGCATCGATGACCAGGAACCACGCGGCCACGACGACCGCGCCGATGAGCCCCGCGACCACGCCCTCGCGCAAGACGTGGGCCCACGAGCCGACGAGGGTGCGCGGCAGAGACCGATGGCCGAGGAGGAAGTACCAGAGCATGGCCGTGGCCGCCAGCAGGTTGGCGATCAGGATCTCCCACCACACGAGCACGTCCTGCACGGCTCGGCCGAGCACACTCACGACGCCGAGGAAGAACGTCTCGAAGCAGGCGAAGAGAATGACCACGGCGATGACGAGCGCCGGCTCGCGCTCGGTCGCAGCAATCACGGCGGCCGCGATGATCCCGAACGCGACGAAGGCGAGGCCGTGGACCACGGTGTAGCCCAGGACCGGCATCAGCGAGATTCCGGCGCCCATGACCGGCGTCTTCACCCCGAAGAAGAGCGCGGCTCCGAGGAACATCGGGGTCTCCAGCGGATGACCGCGGAGCGTGTCGACCACGAGGAACCACACGGCCACGACGACCGCGCCGATGACGCCAGCGACGATGCCTTCGCGCAGGACGGAGCGCTCCGTACCCGTCATGGAACGTCCAGGCGCCATCTTAGCGCCCGTCCATCGGACCAGCAACCCGACGTCAGGCGTCGCGGGCGAGACGGATGCCGTAATCGGTGTAGCGGAGATGCGGTGGCAGCGAGGAGCGGTGTGCGACCGGGCTCCACGGGTCGGCGTGACGCCAGGCGCCGCCACGGCTGACGCGCCGCGAGCCCGTCGCCGGTCCTCGCGGATCCTTCTCGGGCGAGCGCTCGTAATAATCGTCGGCGAACCAGTCGGCGCACCACTCGTGGCACACGCCCGAGAGATCCGTGAGCCCGAGCGGGTTGGCTGGCGTGGCGCCGACGACGGGCAGGCTGCGGACCGTCGAGGGCATGGGCTCGTCACCCCACGGGAATCGGGCGCCCTCGACGCCTCCGCGAGCCGCCCGTTCCCACTCGGCCTCCGTCGGCAACCGCGCTGATGTCCACGTCGCGAAGAGGACGGCCTCGCTCCAGGCAAGGCCGACGACCGGCTGGTCCGGGCCATCGAAGCCCGGCTTGCTCCAGAACGCAGGCGGTGCCGCGCCGGTCGCGTCGAGGTACCGGGCGTACTCGCGATTGGTGACGGGGGTTCGGGCGATCAGAAACGTGTCGATCCACACGCGGTGGCGGGGGCGCTCGCAGGGGAGGCCGTCGTCCACGCCCATGGTGAACGCGCCGGCGGGAACGCGGACGAACTGCACGTTACTTCGGGATGAACCTCTGAGGGAAGAAGGTCGGGTAGTAGACCCCGTTGGTCGGGGCCATGCCCCAGTGGGCGTGGTAGAGGTAGCCAGTGGTCATTACGGTGATGCGCTGACCCGGAAGCGTCACCGTTCGATACTCGACGATCGGTGGGAGCGAACCGGGCTGAACGACCTCCACGAGAAGCCAGGCGGTCCGCGGCGGGACGTCGATGATCCGGATGACGGGCGCCCAGCCGGCGACATTGTTGAAAGGATGCGGATCTTGCCCGAAAGGCTGGGCCGTGCTGTTCGGCGGGAGTGCCACCGGGTTGACGTTGCCCAGCTGGGCTTCGGCGGTGCCCGTGACCAGCACGAGTGCCGCGACGAACACCAGGCGCTTCATGGCGGTGGAGATATCAGCGATCGCGCCAGGTGTCAAGGAGCGCCGATGGTGGCGGCCGTCCCGTATAATTCCGGCCACGACGTCGCAGGAGGAAAACGCCGACATGAGATTCGCTCCGTCGATGAGCCGGCTGGGTACGGAATCCGCCTTCGAAGTGCTCGCGCGCGCTCGCGCGCTCGAGCGCCAGGGCCGCGAGATCATTCACCTCGAGATCGGCGAGCCGGACTTCGACACACCCGCCCACATCAAGGAAGCGGCCAAGCAGGCGCTCGATGCCGGCGCCACGCACTACGGCCCGTCGGCGGGACTGGCCGAGGTGCGGGAAGCCATCGCCAAGCACATCGCCGAGACGCGCGGCGTCCCGGTGATGCCGGAAGAGGTCGTGGTGACGCCCGGGGCCAAGCCCATCATGTTCTTCACGATCCTGGCCCTCATCGCGCCGGGCGACGAGGTCATCTATCCCAATCCGGGGTTCCCCATCTACGAGTCGGTGATCAACTTCGTGGGCGGCGTGCCCGTGCCCGTTCCGCTGCGCGAGGAAACCGGGTTCGGCTTCGACCTCGAGGTGTTCGAGCGCAAGGTCGGCCCGAAGACCCGCCTGATCATCATCAACTCGCCGGAAAACCCGACGGGTGGCGTCCTCGACCGCCGCCAGATCGAGCGCATCGCCGAGATCGCCGTGGCGCGCAACATCCCGGTGCTTGCCGACGAGATCTACCGCCAGTTCCTGTACGACGGCGAGTTCGTCTCGATCTTCCCCCAGCCGGGGATGCGTGACCTCACGATCTTGCTCGACGGCTTCTCGAAGTCGTACGCGATGACCGGCTGGCGCCTCGGCTACGGCGTGATGCCCAGGCCGCTCGCCGAGCACGTCACCCGGCTCGTGGTGAATTCCAACTCCTGCACAGCGTCGTTCGTCCAGCTCGCCGGCATCGCGGCCCTGCAAGGCGACCAGACGCCGGTCGCGCGCATGGTGGCCGAGTTCAAGCGTCGCCGCGACGTCATCGTCGACGGACTGAACACGCTCCCGGGTGTGAAGTGTGCGCGGCCGCGCGGCGCGTTCTACGTCTTTCCGAACATCACGGGCAGCCGGCGCCCGTCGGCCGAGGTGGCCGATCTCTTGTTGAACGAGGCCGGCGTGGCCGTGCTGTCGGGCGCGGCCTTCGGCCAGTACGGTGAAGGCTACCTGCGGCTGTCGTATGCGAACTCGGAGGCGAATCTCCGGCTCGCCCTCACGCGCATGCGGCCGGTCTTCGAGCGGTTGACGTCGTAGCGCGGATGACGGCGACCACGGTCGCCGACATCGTCGTCGATGGCCTCGCGCGGGCGACGACGCCGCGCATCTTCACCGTCGAGCGCGCGTCTTCGGTCGTGGCGGTGTCGCAGGCCGTGGAGCGCCGGCGACTTCCGATCGTGAGCGCGGACAGCGGTGCGGCGGCCACGCTGATGGCCGCGGTCACTGGGGAGCTGGCCGACGCGCCTGGTGCCGTGATCCTCGCCGCCGCCGACGAGGCGCGGGCCGGCCTCCGCTACGCCTCCGCCAGCCGCGCTCCGCTCATCGCGCTGGTCGAAGGGTCAGTCGGCGCCGAGGCCGCGTCGCTCGTGAAGGGCGTCGTCGAGGCGGAGCCGATGTCGGCCGCTCACTGGATCGCTCACGCCGTGCAACTCGCGATGCGGGATCCTCGCGGGCCGGTCGTCGTGCGCGTCGCGCGCGACGCCGCCACCGAGGCGGCGCTGCCGGTCCGGACTTCACTCCGGCCGGCGGTCGCTCCGCCGTCGTCAGAGGCGCTCGACGATGCGGCCCGACTGTTGGTGAGCGCCGTGCGCCCGGTGCTCGTCGTCGGCCTCGAATGCCGTACCGGCGACGCTGGTGGATGGCTGAGGCCGTTCGTCGAGACGCTGCCGGCGCCCACGCTGACCACCCTCAAGGGCAAGGGCGTGCTTCCCGATCCCCATCCTCTAGCGTTCGGTCTCGTCGGCAGTGCCGTCGGGCGATCCCTGCTCGAGCGTGCCGACCTCGTCGTGACCGTCGGTGTCGACGCCGTCGAGCTGCAGTCTCGTCCGTGGCCCATCACCACGCCGCTGCTGCACCTCGGCCGGACGAGCCACGCCGACGCCCTCGGCGCGAAGGTCGAGCTGATCGGTGACATCGCGCTGACCCTCGAGGAGCTGGCTCCGCGCCTGCGGGCACGCTCGCGCGCCGACTGGGACGTCGCCGAGCTCGACCGTCTCAAGCGCTCGGCCGCCGCGCTCGCCCGCCCCGAGCGCTCGCGCGAGTCACGCATCCTTCATATCGCCCGCGAGCTGATGCCGGCCGGAACGATCGCGACCGTTGGCTCGGTGGCTCACGTGGACGCCGCTGCGGCGGCATGGCCGGCCGTCGCGCCCAACGAGCTGTTGATCGACGCCGAACTGCCCGACTTCGCGTCGGCGGCGGCCGTGGCATCCGCGCTCCATCATGCTGACCGACAGGTGATCTGTGTCACCTCGACGCCTGCGCTCGACGCGATCGAGCGCCTCGCATGTTCGATCGTGACCGTGAGCCTCGGCCCCGTGGCGGCTTCCCGCAGCGGCGTCGCGACCGTGACGGCTCGAGACGAAGCGACGTTGAGAGTGGCCCTCGATCGGTTCGTTCGGCAGAAAGGGCCCGCCCTCGTCGACGCGTCGAGTATTTAGAATTGACCGTCCACGCGCCCTGTCCTCGGGGACGCGCGTCCGGGTGCTCTGGAAACGTCTGACGTGGTGGGATGGCTCGAGCGATTGAGGCCTGAAGACTTCGGCTGAGCCCCGGCGCGTTCGACGGCGCGGACGTATAATCCCGGCATGGTGCTCCTGTCCGCGGAAAACGTCAGCCAGGTCCGCGATCTGTTTCAAGCCCTGCGCGATCCCGTCAAGCTCGTGGTCTTCTCCCAGTCGCTCGCGGCGGCCGAGCTGTGCGCCCGTAACGAATCGCTGGTGCGTGAGGTCGCCGCGACGTCAGAGCTGATCTCGGTTGAGGTCCTCAACCTCGCCATCGATCGCGAGCGGGCCGAGGCGTACGGCGTCACCGAGGTGCCGGCCATCGTCGTCGAGGGCGCCCGTGATTACGGGCTCCGCTTCTACGGCGTACCCACCGGCTACGAGTTCTCCAATCTCATCGACGCGATCATCCTTGCGTCGACCGGCGAGCCGACGCTGAGCGATGCGACCACGACCGCGCTCGCCGGGCTCCCCCGCGACGTCGAGATCAAGGTCTTCTCCACCCCCACCTGACCCTACTGCCCCCGGGCCGTGCGCCTGGCTCAGCACATGGCGGTGGCGTCGGACAAGGTGCGGGCGACGGCCATCGAGGCGAACGAGTTCCCCGACCTCAGTCGCGCCTATCGCGTCGCGGCGGTGCCGAAGATCGTCATCAACGACCGTGTCGAGTTCGAGGGCGCGCTGCCGGAGGCCCAGTTCCTCGCCGCGGTGCTCGAGGCCGCGGCGGAGTGAGCCGCCCGGCAGCATCCTCGACGGGCTCGCCAAGATCTGGCATTCCCGAGAGGAAGCGCGAGGGCGACACGCTGCTGTTCGCCTACGGAACCCTGATGCGCGGATTGGAGCGGCATCGATTCCTCGCGGCCGGCACCACACTGATCGGCAGGGGAACGGTGAGGGGGCGATTGCTCAGCCTCGGACGCTATCCCGGGATCGTCGACGGCGGCGACCGCGTCACGGGCGAGCTCTACCGGATCGACGATGAGGAACTTCTCCCCGCGGTCGACCGGGAGGAGGGGTACAATTTCCTCCGCCGCCGCGCCGTCGTGACGCTCACCGATGGACGGCGAGCGCGAGCGTGGATCTACCGTTATCGCGGACCGCGTGAGCGTGCGGCCGTGATTCCTGCGGGTGACTGGAGGAACCGATGGCGCTGACTGCCGCCGAGCTCATCAAGGCCGATCAGGAGCACCTGATCCATCCGCTACATCACCCGATCGACAACGCCGAGCCCATGATCTACGTCCGCGGGCGTGGCGCCACGATCAGCGACATCGGCGGCAAGGAGTACCTCGACGGCCTGAGCGGACTCTGGAACGTCAACGTCGGCCACGGCCGGACCGAGCTGGCCGACGCGGCGGCTCAGCAGATGAAGGAGCTCGCGTACTTCTCGGGTTACGTCGGCTCCTCGAGTGTTCCGGCTATCACGCTGGCCAGCCGCCTCGTCGAGCTGGCCGGCGACATGGCGGGCATCTTCTTCACGACGGGCGGCGCCGAGGCCAACGAGTCGGCCTTCAAGACGGCGCGCTTCTACTGGAAGACGAAGGGCAAGCCCGACAAGGTGAAGGTCATCGCGCGGCAGCAGGCCTACCACGGCGTCACCCTGCAGGCGATGAGCGCGACCGGCATGCCCGCGTACTGGAAGATGTTCGAGCCGCGCGTTCCGGGCTTCGTGCACATCCAGACCTGTTATCCCTACCGCTTCCAGGGCGCCAAGCCCGGCGAGACGGTGGGGCAGGCAGCGGCGCGCGAGCTGGAGGACGCAATCCTGCGCGAGGGGCCGGACACGGTCGCCGCCTTCATCGGCGAGCCGATTCACGGCGGCGGCGGGGTCATCTATCCGACCGAGGACTACTGGCCGCTCGTCCGCCAGGTGTGCACTCGCCACAACGTCCTGCTCATCGCCGACGAGGTCATCACGGGCTTCTGCCGCACCGGACGTTGGTTCGCGACCGGCCACTGGAAGATCCAGCCCGACATCCGCTCGTTCGCGAAGGGCGTGACGTCGGGCTACCTGCCGCTCGGCGGCATCATGGTCAGCCGTGCGATCAAGGACGCCATCGACAGCGTCAAGCCCGAAGACCGCTGGATGCACGCCTACACGTACTCCGGTCACCCCACGTGCTGCGCGGTCGCGCTCAAGAACCTCGACATCATGGAGCGCGAGCAGCTGTGGGAGAACGCGACCACCATGGGCGCGCGGCTCTACGAGGGGCTCAAGGCGACGTTCAGCGGTCACCCGCACGTCGGCGACATCCGGGGTGGGAAGGGGTTGCTGGCCGCGCTCGAGCTGGTCGAGGACCGCGCGACGAAGAAGAACTTCGCCAGCGACCGCAAGGTCGCGCCGCGGATCCAGGCGGAGATGATGAATCGCGGACTGGTGACACGCACACGGCCGGCGCCCGGCCCGCATCCGGCGCCCGGCGACGCCGTCTACTACGCGCCGCCGCTCGTCATCACGGCCGCCGAGGTGGACCGCACGATCGCCGTCACGCGCGACGCGATCAAGGCCGTCCTCGGCGGGTAGCGAGGGTGGGGTGCGCCTCATCACCGCCCACCGGATTCTCATCGGGGCGGCGATCGCGTTCTTCCTCTTCTACTCGGCGTTCCAGGTCCGCCACTACTTCATGGGCGACGGGGCCGCCGCGCTCGTGCAGGCCGCGGTCGCGGCCGCCGTCGCCGGCGGGCTGACGGCGTACTACCGCACGTTGAACCGATGGGGGAAGCGCTAGCTCCCGCGGTTCTGATCTACGACGGTGAGTGCGCGATGTGCCGGGCCAGCGCGCTCTGGCTCATGCGGCGCGCGCTCGCCGGTGGCGCCGATCAGTTCGAGATCCTGCCGTGTCGCTCGTCGGTCCGGCGCGAGCGCTATCCGCAGATCACCGACGAGGCCTGCATGGCCGCGATGCAGCTCGTGCTGCCCGACGGCCGTGTCCTCAGTGGCGCCGACGCGGCGCCCGAGATCATCCGGCGCATCCCTCGCTGGCGCTGGCTGGCCGGTGCCTTCGGGCTCCCGGGCGTGCGCCCGCTCTCGCGGCGCGCGTATGCCTGGATCGCGCGCAATCGGATGCGCCTGAGCTGCCGGGTCCCATCTCGCCACTGACCGAGCGCCCCAAGGCGCATCCGAAAGACCCGTCTAAAAATAGAGCAGCCGCCGCCGACTGATCGCGCTGCGGGCAGAGCTCTGGCCTGCCCACGGCGGCGCCACGTCACGTAACCCGCCGCGGTCCGAGATGTTTCGTCCGCATACCCGTGCTGGTCGCCGTTTGGCACGCGCGGTGCATGGAACCGTCATCGAACGACGCGGGAGCCAATGCCGGCTTCGCGTCAAGGCAAAGGCGCTGCGGTCTCAATGCTGAGACCCCGGCGCCTTTTTTCGTCCAGGAGGTCGAATGGAGCTGAGCCGCCGAGAGGTCATGAAGACGAGTGTCGCCGCCGCCCTGCTATCCGGGGTGCCTGCGGGCTGGCGGGGATCCGCCTTCGCGTCCGACGCTCCCGAGACGCCGAAAGTACGAGTCGGAATCATCGCGCTGACCGACTGCTCGTCGATCGTCATGGCTCACGAGCTGGGCCTGTTCAAGAAGCACGGGATCGACTCGACGATCTCGAAGGAAGCGTCGTGGGCCGTGATCCGCGACCGGCTCACGCTTGGCGAAAACCAGGCGACTCATCTGCTGCTCGGGATTCCCTATGCGGCGACGATGGGCCTCCAGGGGTCGCCGCAGAAGCCGATGATCATCCCGATGTATCTCAACCGGAACGGCCAGGCGATCACGCTCACGAAGTCGCTTCTCGACAAGGGCGTGAAGACGCCGCAGCAGGTCAAGCCGCTGGCGCTCGAGGCGAAGGCCAAGGGCAGCCCCATGACCTTCGCGATGACGTATCCGCCGGGCACCCACGCGATGTGGACCCGGTACTGGCTGGGCGCGGGCGGAATCAATCCCGATCGCGACGTCGCGCTCATCACCATTCCGCCGGCTCAGATGGTCGCCAACATGAAGGTCGGCAAGATGGACGGCTACTGTGTGGGCGAGCCGTGGGGGGCCCGCGCCATCGTCGATGGCATCGGCTTCACCGCGATCACGACCCAGCAGCTCTGGAAGGACCACCCCGAGAAGGTCCTCGGCTTCACCGAGGAGTTCGCGACGAAGAACCCGAAGACGGTGAAAGCCGTGATGCGCGCCATCCTCGAGGCGAGCCAGTGGAACGACAAGCTCGAGAACCGCCCGCGAATGGCCGAGGTCGTCGCCCAGGCGCAGTACATCAACTGTCCGAAGGAGATCATCCTCGGCCGCCTGCTCGGCGACTACGACTACGGCGACGGCCGCAAGGAGAAGGACAAGTACTACATGACCTTCTTCGATCGCCAGACGAACTTTCCGATGAAGTCGCACGGCGTGTGGTGGCTCACGCAGTTCCGGCGTTGGGGCATGGTGAAGGAGGCGCCCGACTACAAAGGCCTCGTCGACCGCGTGCACCGGCCGGACATCTTCCGCGAGGTCGCCAGGGAGATGGGCGTCGAGACACCGCGCGACGACATGAAGAAAGAAACGCTGTTCGACGGAGTCACGTTCGACCCGGCCAAGCCCGAGGAGTATGCCAAGGGCTTTGCCGTCCATTCCATGGCCTAGGAGATCGCCCATGTCGCGCATCGCATTGAGAAGCGTGCTGCTGCCGGTGCTGGGGGTCATCGGCGTGCTCGTGATCTGGACCGTGATCAGCGAGACGGTGACGAGGGAGCTGCCGTCGCCGCTCCGGACGTGGCAGGAGTCACGCCGCTACGTGCTGGAGCCCTTCTTCAAGGACGGAGAGATGAACCAGGGCATCGGCCGCCTCGCCTTCTACTCGCTGCTGCGGGTGGGGAAAGGCTTCCTGCTCGCCGTGGCCATCGGCACGCCGCTCGGATTCCTGCTCGGGCTCTCGCGCGCCTTTCACCAGTCCTTCGACCCGATCGTCCAGTTCCTGCGTCCGATCTCGCCACTGGCCTGGCTCCCGCTCGGTCTCGTCATCTTTCAGAAGTCGGAGCCGGCGGCGATCTTCACGATCGCGCTCTGCGCGATGTGGCCGACGGTGATCAACACCGCGGTGGGCGTGCGCTCGATCAGCCAGGACTACCTGAACGTGGGCCGCGTGCTCAAGCTCTCGCGCTTCAAGACGCTGACCAAGATCATCATTCCGGCCTCGCTGCCCTACGTGTTCACCGGCTACCGGCTCTCGCTCGGGCTGGCCTGGCTCGTGATCGTGGCCTCGGAAATGCTGACCGGCACGCCGGGCGTCGGCGGCTTCCTGTGGCAGGAGTACAACAGTCTCGTCTACTCGCACATCCTGTTGTCCGTCATCACGATTGGCACCATCGGCTTCACCCTCGATCGCGTCATGGGCTTCGTCGAGGCCCGAGTCCGGACGGTCTGATGGCGTTTCTCGAGATCCACGGCCTCCGGAAAGCGTTCGTGACTCCGCGGGGAACCACCGAGGTTCTCGGCGGCGTGGACCTCGCGCTGGAGGAGGGCGAGTTCGTGGCCGTCGTCGGCTACTCGGGATCCGGCAAGACGACGCTCGTCAATCTCGTGGCGGGGCTGCTGACGGCCGACGCCGGCGACATCGTGCTCGACGGCGAGCGCGTCAGCGAACCCGGGCCCGAGCGCGGCATCGTGTTTCAGCAATATTCGCTGCTGCCGTGGATGACCGTCCACGAGAACGTCGCGCTCGCGGTGGACGCCGTCAATCCCGGCGTGCCGGCCCGCGAGCGCCGGCGGATCACCGACGAGCTCGTCGGCCTCGTGAACCTGACGCCGGCGGCGTGGAAGCGCCCGCGCGAGCTGTCGGGCGGGATGCGCCAGCGCGTGGCCGTCGCCCGCGGCCTGGCCATGCAGCCGAAGCTGCTGCTGATGGACGAGCCGTTCAGCGCCCTCGACGCCCTCACGCGGGCGACGCTCCAGGAGGAGCTCCTGCGCATCTGGGGCGAGCGCCGCACGACGGTCATCCTGATCACCAACGACGTCGACGAGGCGATTCTCCTCGCCGACCGGATCTACCCGATGACGCCGGGACCGGCCGCGATCCTGGGCCCGGCCATCGAGGTCGGGCTGCCGCGGCCACGCCAGCGGCGCCACATGAGCCTGACGCCCGCGTACCAGAAGGCGCGGCAGGCGCTCGTCGAATTCCTGAAATCATTTGTAGCGAAGCCGCCAGGCCGGGTCGGGCCGCAGGTGGCCTGAGGGAGGTGCTGGTGGCACCGTCGTTCGTCGAGATCGCTCAGCTCGGCAAGACGTACGAGACGCCGACCGGGCCCGCAATCATCGTCCGCGACTTCACCCTCGACATCCGCGAGGGCGAGTTCGTCTGCATCGTCGGCCACTCCGGCTGCGGCAAGTCCACGGTGCTCTCGATCGTCATGGGCCTCACGCTGCCGACCAGGGGCGGCGTGGTCATCGCCGGCCGTGAGATCGACGGACCCGGCACGGATCGCGGCGTCGTGTTCCAGGCAGCCACGTTGCTGCCGTGGCTCACCGTCGGTGAGAACGTGCAGATCGCCCTCGACCAGGTCGCCGCCCGGAACGGCAGCGCGACCGCCGAGTCGTACCTCGCGGCGGTCGGCCTCGCCGGCATGGCCGACCGGTATCCGCGCGAGCTCTCGGCCGGCATGCAGCAGCGCGTCGGGATCGCGCGCGCGTTCGCGCTGGAGCCGCGCCTGCTCCTCCTCGACGAGCCGTTCTCGCTGCTCGACGCCCTCACGCGGATGGATCTGCAGGACGAGCTGATGCGGCTGTGGGAGACGACGCGCAAGACCGTGATCATGGTCACCCACGACGTGGACGAGGCGCTGCTGCTGGCCGACCGCGTCGTGATGATGACGAACGGCCCGGCCGCCACCATCGGCGACGTGCTCGACGTGCCGTTCGCGCGGCCGCGGGCCCGCGAGGAGATCCTGGCTCGTCCCGACTACTTCTGGATGCGCGATCAGATCGTCGGGTTCCTCGAGGCTCAGACCGGTGACTGAACCGCGGTCCGAGTGGCAGCGCACGCTCTGTCCGTACTGCGGTGTCGGGTGCGGCTTGCTGGTACGTGTCGAGGAGGGTGTGGTCACGCGCGTGAAGGGCGATCCCGATCATCCCGCCAACTTCGGCGACGTGTGCGCCAAGGCCGTCCACCTGCCACCGACACTGCGCACACCCGATCGCCTGCTTCATCCCGAGATCCGCAGTCGGCGCGACCGTGAGCGTCGCAGGGTCCCGTGGGAGCTCGCGCTAAGGTTCACGGCCGAGCGGTTGAGCGAGATCGTCGCCGCCCACGGCCCCGATGCCGTGGCGGTCTATGCGTCCGGCCAACTCACCACCGAGGAGTACTACATCGCCGGCAAGCTCACGAAGGGGTTCATCGGAACCAATAACTTCGACACGAACTCGCGACTGTGCATGGCCTCGGCCGCCGCGGGGTACACGCGCTCGCTCGGCGCCGACGGCCCGCCGACGGCGTACGCCGACATCGACGAGGCCGACTGCTTCTTCCTGATCGGAACGAACACCGCCGACTGCCATCCGATCACGTTCAAGCGGATCCGCCGGCGCAAGCTGGCGGACACGGACCGTGTCACGGTGATCGTCGCCGATCCCCGCTGGACCGAGACGGCCGACCTCGCCGACTTGCATCTGCCCCTGCGCCCCGGATCCGACGTCGCGCTGCTGAACGGCATGCTGCACGTGCTGTGGAAGGATGGCATCGTCGACGGCGCCTTCATCGATCGGTGCACCACCGGCTGGGCCGATCTCACCCGCGTGCTCGATCACTGTCCGCCCCAACGCGCCGCCGAGATCACCGGGCTCTCGGCCGAGATCATCGTCGATGCAGCCCGGCGCTTCGGTCGAGCTGGGGCCGCGCTCACGCTGTGGTCCATGGGCGTGAACCAGAGTCACGCCGGGACCGACAAGAATGGAGCGATCCTCAACTTGCACCTGGCCACCGGACAGATCGGACGGCCGGGCGCGGGACCGTTCTCGCTCACGGGTCAGCCCAACGCGATGGGAGGCCGGGAGACGGGCGGCCTCTCACATCTGCTGCCGGGCTATCGTCGCGTGACCGACGCCGCCGAGCGCGCCGACGTCGAGCGGCACTGGGGCCTGGCGCCGGGCACGCTTCGCGAGCAGCCCGGGCTCTCAGCGCTCGAGATGTTCGAGCGCGCCGCCGCCGGTGAGGTGAGAGCGCTCTGGATCATGGCCACCAATCCGGCGGCGTCGATGCCGGATCTCGATCTCGTCGACAAGGCGCTGCGTCAGACCGAGCTCGTGATCGTGCAGGACGCCTATCACCCCACCGAGACGAGCCGCTTTGCCGACGTGGTGCTGCCAGCCGCTCAGTGGCCCGAGAAGGACGGGGTCATGACGAACTCGGAGCGGTGCCTGACGTACCTGCCCAAGCTCGTCGATCCCCCGGGAGAGGCGTGGCCCGACGCGGTCATCGTCGCGCGCGTGGCCGCCGAGATGGGCTTCAAGCACGCGTTCGCATACGGCGATACCGGCGAGATCTTCGCCGAGTTCGCCGCGCTGACGGCCGGGAGACCCTGCGACTACTCCGGTGTGTCTCATGCGCGCCTCGCCAGCGGCGGGCCGCTCCAGTGGCCGGTGCCCGCGGACGATCACGAGGGCACGCCGCGCCTCTACACCGACGGACGATTTCCGGCGGCCGACGGTCGCGCACGGTTCATTGCCGTGGAGCCTGACGATCCGGTCGAGCCGCCCGACGACATCTTTCCGCTCAGCCTGACGACGGGGAGAGTGCGCGACCACTGGCACACGCTGACCCGGACGGCGAACGCGCGGGCGCTGATGGCGCGCACCCCGGAGCCCATCCTCGAGGTCCATCCGTCGGACGCGCGCCGGGCCGGGCTCTGCGATGGCGACTTCGTCGAGATCACCTCGCGCCGAGGCAAGGCCGTCGCTCAATGCCGGGTCGCCCTCACGATCCGCGAGGGGACGTGCTTCCTGCCGTTTCACTGGGGCCGCCGTTTCGGCTTCTACAAGGCGGCCAACAACCTGACGCTGACGGCGCGCGACCCGATCTCGCAGCAGCCGGAGTTGAAGGCGTGCGCGGTGCGACTGCGGCGAGTAGCGGAGGTCGGGGCGTGAACAAGATCGAGGCCCTCAAGGCCACCCGCGACGGCCTCGACGTCACCGAGGACCTCGCCCGGTTCGCTCGCGAAGGCTGGAAGACGATCGGCGACGACGACAAGGAGCGCTTGAAGTGGGTCGGTGTCTTTCTCCGCAGGCCGACCCCCGGCCACTTCATGATGCGGGTCCGCATGCCCAACGGAATCCTCACGTCGCGTCAGCTTCGCCTGCTCGCCGAGATCACGCGAGCGAGTGGCCGCGACGTGGCCGACGTCACCACGCGCCAGCAGATCCAGCTCCGCTGGCTGACGATCGAGCAGGTTCCTGGCGTCATCGCGCGTCTCGAAGCCGCCGAGCTGTCCAGCTTGCAGACCGGGATGGACAACATCCGCGGCATCATCGGCTGTCCGGCGACCGGCCTCACTCCCAACGAGCTCGTCGACACCGCGGGAATCGCGGCGGAGTTCCAGAGGATCTTTCTGGGCAACAAGGCGTTCACGAACTTGCCGCGCAAGTTCAACGTCACGATCACCGGATGCCCCGACAACTGCACGACCGCGGAGACCCAGGACATCGCGATGACGCCCGCCATCGGCGAGGGCGACGGCGTGGGCTTCAACGTCGCCGTGGGTGGCAAGCAAGGCTCGGGCGGCCCGACCTTCGCCACGCCGCTCGATGTCTTCATCGCTCCCGAGGAAGCGGCTGAAGTCTGCGCCGCCATCGCCCTCATCTTTCGCGACCACGGACTGCGTGAATCGCGTTCCAAGTCGCGGCTGGCGTTCCTCGTCGAAAGCTGGGGCGCCGAGAAGCTGCGCAAGGAGCTGGAGGTGCGGCTGGGGCGGCCACTGCCGCCGGCCGGCCGCGACGCGCGGCGCGCGACCGTCACGGACCACGTCGGCGTGTTCCGCCAGCGCCAGCACGGCATGAACTACGTGGGACTCAAGACGCCCGTGGGCCGCGTCACGAGCGGCCACCTGCTCGAGCTGGCGAGGTTGGCGGAGATCTACGGACGTGGCGAGCTTCGCCTCACGCCTGCGCAGAACGTGCTGATCCCGCACGTCGCCGATATCCGGCTCGGCGCGCTATTGAAGGAGCCGCTGCTCAAGGAGCTTCCGTACAACCCGTCCGAGATCCGGCGCGGGCTCTCGGCGTGCACGGGCACCGACTTCTGCAACCTGGCGCTGATCGACACCAAGACGCGCGCCCTCGAGCTTGCCGGCGAGTTCGACGCACGCATGGCCAAGACTCGCCCGCTGACGGTGCGCTGGTCGGGATGCCCTGCCGGGTGCGGCAATCACCACACGGCCGACGTGGGGCTCCAGGGCTGCAAGGTCAAGGTCGACGGCAAGATCGTGGACGGCGTTCACGTCTTCGTGGGCGGACGCGGTGGAGCGCAGCCCCGGGCCGGCGTGCGCATCCTCGAAGACGTGCCGTGCGACGAGCTGCCCGAGGTGCTCGAGCGTCTGCACAAGTTCTTTCCCCGGGCGGGGCGCGCGGAGGACTCGGCCGGATGAGCGGCTTCGTCTCGTTCATCGGCGCCGGCCCCGGCGATCCAGACCTCATCACCGTGAAGGCGCTCCGCCGACTCCGTGAGGCCGAGGTCATCGTCCACGATCGGCTCGTGCCGGAAGCCCTTCTGGACGAGGTTGCCGCCGGAGCCGAGATCATCGACGTCGGCAAGGCACCCCGGCGCCACTGCATCGGCCAGTCCGAGATCAACTGGCTCCTGGTCGACCGGGCTCGACGCCGGCGGAACGTGGCGCGCTTGAAGGGCGGTGACCCCGCGATCTTCGGCCGCCTCGCCGAGGAGATCGCCGCCGTGCGCGCCGCCGGCGTGCCTTTCGAGATCATCCCGGGCGTGACCGCGGCCACCGCGGCGGCCGCGCTTGCCGGAATCTCGCTGACCGAGCGCGGCGCCGCGTCGATGGTCGTCCTGGCGACCGGCACCGACCACAGTGGCCAGTTGCCAGCGACGCTCGACTGGGACCTCCTGGCGCGGGCGGATGCGACGCTGGTCTTCTACATGGCCGTTCGGGGCCTCCCGACGATCACGGCGGCCCTCACCGCGTTGGGCCGTGATCCCCGTGAACCGGCGCTGCTGGTCGAGCGGGCCGCGACGCCCCAGCAGCGAATCGTGCCGGCCAGCCTCGGCGACATCGCGAATGCCGCGCGTGACGCGCGAATCGAGTCGCCCGCCGTGCTCATCACCGGCCCCACGGTCGGCGCGGCGACAGCGCCCATCGCGGTCGCCCGGGCCCTGGCGCCGGCGGCCTCCGCAGTCGCGGTGTAACGTGCCCGACTACTTCCCCGCGTTCCTCGACCTGCGCGAGCGCCCGTGCCTCGTGGTGGGTGGGGGAGAGATCGGCGAGCGCAAGGCCCGCGAGCTGCTCGCTTGCCACGCACGTGTGACCGTGGTGAGTCCGTGCCTGACCCCCGAGTTGCAGACGCTGGCGCGGACGGATCGGCTCGTGTGGCGGCCGCGCACGTTCTTGCGGAGCGACGTGCGACGCTGCGCGCTCGTCATCGCCGCCACCGGGATTCCCGCCGTCGACACGGCGGTGGCTGCCGAAGCGCGCCGTCGCGGCGTGTTCGTGAACGCGGTGGACCGGCCCGCCCAGTGCGACTTCATCTTTGGTTCAATCCTGCGCCGTGGCGAGCTCCAGATCGCGGTCTCGACCGGAGGCCGCAGTCCGGCGCTGGCGCGCGAGATTCGCCGAAGGCTCGAACCGATGTTCGGCCCCGAGTATGCCGAGCTCGTCGAGCAGGTCGGACGAGAGCGCGCCCACGCACGGCTCCGTGCATCGACGGCGGTACGCCGCCTGGCGGCGGGTGAAACGGTGGTCGCGCGTGCGCTCGAGGACGCTCGACCCTTCGCGAGGAGAGAGGTGCGATGAACACGGTGAGCGAACGCAACGGTCACGCGGTGAGCGACTGGTGGAGCGAAATCGACGACGAGCTCCTGGCTCTGCTCGAAGACGGCCGCCCGGCCAGCCCGGCCGACCTCGGCCGCTGTCTCGGCCTGTCCGAGGCTGCGGCCTCGTCGCTGCTCTGGGGCCTGGCCAGTGAAGGGAAGATCCGCATCCGTCTGGTCGAGCGCGCGTGCTCGTGATTTGAGCACACGCCTCGGGATGCGTGTTTGACGAGCAGGGCCCAAGTCGTCGAGGACGTGCAAGTCCGCGTGAAATAGACCTGGCCGTGGCGGCCGGGAGCGGCACACCCCTTGCTCCCTCCAGCAAGCGCTCGCGACAGTGTCGTCGCGAGCGACAGGGACAACGGCGCCCCTCGAGTGGGCGCCATTTTTTTTGCCCGGAGGAGGGTCGCATGGCAGACGTGCTGGACGAGGTGATCGTTCGCGCCATCGAGCGCGCGGTGTTCGGCGGCGAGCACGGCCGTCGGGAGTTCGTGAGGGCCGTCGGCGCGACGACCGCCGCGGCTGTCCTGGCGTCGGTGTTTCCGATGCAGGCAGCGCGCGCGCTCGCTCAGGACAAGGCCGGCCCGCCCGAAAAGAAAGATCTGAAAATCGGCTTCATCCCGATCACGTGCGCGACCCCGATCATCATGGCCGAGCCCATGGGCTTCTACAAGAAGCAGGGCCTCAACGTGAACGTGGTGAAGGCTTCGTCGTGGGCGATGATCCGTGACCTCTCGATCAACGGCGAGACCGACGCGACCCACATGCTGTCGCCGATGCCACTGGCCATCTCGATGGGCGTCGGCTCGCAGTCGGTTCCCTACGTGATGCCCGCGGTCGAGAACATCAACGGCCAGGCCATCACACTCCACATCAAGCACAAGGGCGTGAAGACGGCCGCCGAGATGAAGGGGTTCAAGTTCGGCGTCCCGTTCGACTATTCGATGCACAACTTCCTGCTCCGCTACGTGCTGGCCGAGGGTGGCGTCGATCCCGACAAGGACGTGCAGATCCGCGCCGTGCCGCCGCCCGAGATGGTGGCGAACCTGCGCGCCGGCAACCTCGACGGCTACCTGGGGCCCGATCCCTTCAACCAGCGCGCCGTGTTCGAGGGCGCCGGGTTCATCTGGATGCTGTCGAAGGACATCTGGCCGGGGCATCCCTGCTGTGCGTTCGCGGCCAAGCGCGAGTTCGCCGAGAAGATGCCGAACACGTTCAAGGCGGTGCTCGCGGCCATCATCGACGCGACCCAGTACGCCCACGACACGACGCACCGCAAGGAGATCGCCGCCGCCATCGCGCCGCGGAACTTCCTCAACCAGCCGGTCGAAGTCGTGGAGCAGGTGCTGACCGGCGTCTATCCCGACGGCCTCGGGGCCACCAAGACCGTGCCCGACCGCATCGACTTCGATCCGTTCCCCTACCAGTCGATGGCCGTGTGGATCCTGACGCAGATGAAGCGCTGGGGCTACGTGAAGACCGACGTCACGTACAAGAAGATTGCCGAGGAGGTCTTCCTGGCCAGTGCCTGCCGCGACGCGCTGCGCGCCAGCGGCGCTCGCGCGCCGGAGTCGAACTCGGTGAAACACACGTTCTTCCTCGGCGGAAAGTCGAAGGTCTTCGACCCCGACAAGCCCGAGGACTACATCAAGTCCTTCGCGATCAAGCGGGCCTGAGATGGGCCGAGATCGCCTGCGCGTGGTCTGCTACTCGCTGGTCATGGGCGTCGCGCTGCTCGGCATCTGGCAGGCCTCCGTCGCCGGCAATGCGCCGGGCCAGGGCCTGCCCGGACCGGCTGCCGTCGCGCGCGCGGCCGGCGAGATGCTGGCCAATCCGTTCTACAACAACGGCCCCAACGACAAGGGCATCGGGCTGCAGCTCCTGGCGAGCCTCGGCCGGCTGGCGGTTGGCTACGCCGTCGCCTCGCTGGTCGCCATCGCGCTCGGTGTCGTCCTGGGCCTGAGCCCGGCGCTCTATCGCGCGGTCAATCCGTACATCCAGATCCTGAAGCCGATCTCACCACTGGCCTGGATGCCGCTCTTCCTCTACACGATCCGCGACTCGGGCTGGGCCGCCGTCCTGGTGATCTTCATGTCCTCGCTGTGGCCGACGCTCGCCAACACCGCGTTCGGCGTCGTCAACATCAAGCGCGATTACCTGCACGTCGCGGCGATCCTTCAACTGCCGTGGTGGCGGCGACTGATGCAGGTCATCCTGCCGGCGGCGGCGCCGGCGATCGTGGCCGGGCTGCGCATCTCGATCGGGAGCGCGTGGGTGGCCATCGTGGCCGCCGAGATGCTGATCGGCGGGACCGGCATCGGCTACTTCGTGTGGAACGAGTGGAACAACCTGGCCCTGACCAGCGTGATCTTCGCGATCATCGCGATCGGGCTCATCGGGGTGCTCCTCGACGCCGGCCTTGGCCGGCTGAGCCGTCGTCTGGCCTGGAGCGAGTGAGCGTGCGCTTCCTCGACATCGATCACGTCAGCAAGGACTTCGCCGGCGTGAGCGTGTTCAGCGACGTCGCCTTCAGCATCGCCGAGGGTGAGTTCGTCACGATGATCGGCCACTCCGGCTGTGGGAAGAGCACCCTGCTCAACATCATCGCCGGACTCGAGCAGCCGAGCGCCGGCGGTGTCGTGCTCTCCGGCCGCGAGATCACGGGCCCGGGCATGGACCGCATGGTCGTATTCCAGAACTTCTCGCTCATGCCGTGGATGACCGTGTTCGACAACATTCGGCTGGCGGTGCGGGCCGCTCATCCCGATTGGAGCCGCCGCCGCGTGGCCGAGTGGGTCCAGCGCTATGTCGACATGGTCGGGCTCACCGGCGCGGAGGCAAAGCGCCCGGCCGCGCTGTCGGGGGGGATGCGCCAGCGGGTCGGCCTGGCCCGAGCGTTTTCCACCGAGCCGAAGGTGCTCCTGCTCGACGAGCCGTTCGCCCAGATCGACGCGCTCACCCGCGGCGTCATCCAGGACGAGCTCGTCCGCATGTGGTCGGCCAGCCGTAACACCGTATTCATGGTCACGCACGATGTGGACGAAGCGATCTTGTTGTCAGACCGGATCGCGCTCATGACCAAGGGACCGAACGCGCGCCTGGCTGAGATCATTCCCGTGAAGATCCCTCGGCCGCGCACGCGCGCCGAGCTCATCGACGATCCCGAATACCTGCGCCTGCGCAATCACATCCTCCACTTCCTCGTCGAGGCCGCCCAGCGGCCGGGCGCCGCCGAGGTGGAGATCGCGGCGAGCACGGGCCGCTTGCCGTCGATGGACACGTAGACCCGAGGAGGAGCCATGGACCGAAGCACTGCACTCGAGACGATCCGAGCCGCTCGCAGCAACCGCGGCATCACCTACGACGATCTCGCAAAGAAGATCGGCACCAAGGACGCGACCTACCTGGCCGCCGCGCTGCACGGACAGCATCGACTGAACGCGGACGAGGCCAAGAAGCTGGCCGAGATCCTCGGCGTGAGCGTCGAGCTGGCCAACGTCACGACGGCCATGCCGCTGCGCACCGACTTCCCGCTGACGACCGATCCCTTCAAGTACCGGCTCCTGGAGCTGGTGGGCGTGTACGGTGACGCGCTCCGCGAGCGCTGCCAGGAGCTGTTCGGCGACGGCATCCTCTCGGCCATCGACTGCGTCGTGAAGCTCGAGAAGAAGGGCGAGCGCGGGCTGATCACCATCGACGCGAAGTTCCTGCACTACAAGGAGTTCTGAGGACCGCCGTGGCTGACGCGATGAGCGTGATCGCCGAGGCGATTCCGGCGCTGGCCGAGCACCTGCTCGCGGCGCGTCCTGGACGGGTCTACCGGGAGGCCGTGGCCGTGATCGAGCGTCCGTTGCTCGCTCATGCGCTGGCCATCACCGGCGGCAATCAGCTCCAGGCCGCACGCCTGCTGGGCATGAACCGCAACACGCTTCACAAGCGCTGCCGAGAGCTGGGCCTGATCGAATCCCGGCCGCGCCGGATCTCCACCGGCAAGTCCTGAACTGCAGGCCGGCGCGGTCAACGGGACGTCACGGCACGTCTCGTGATTCGCGCCGGCCCGAGCGCCGGACGCGTCCGCCTGGCCTCGACGGCGCCGCGGCCGGTGTATGGCCTCGCCGTGTAGTCCAAACTCCCTAACTTTGGTCCGAGGCTCCGGGCCCCGTGGAGGACTGTGCTAGGCTGAATTATTGTCTGAGAGCGTCCAGGCCCTGCAGGAAAAGCTAGCCTACGAGCAGCGCCTCGTCGCGGTCGTCGATCGCATTCACGCCGCCAAGACCCTCGAGAGCATCTTCGTGGACGTGCAGGGCGACCTCCTGGCCCTGCTGGACGCCGAGCGCATGACGCTCTATGCGATCGATCACGAGCATCGCGAGCTGTATTCGCGCCTCCTGGCGCCCGGCCCCATCCCCGAGGTGCGCGAGATCCGCGTGCCCATCAGCGAGAAGAGCATCGCGGGCTTCGTCGCGCTGGCGCGCCGGGTGGTGAACGTCGTCGACGCCTACGATGCGGCCGAGCTGAAACGGATCGCGCCGCTCCTGAAGTTCGACAGCTCCTGGGACCAGAAGACGGGGTTCCTGACGCGGCAGGTGCTGGCCGTGCCGATCATGCACGAGCTCCGCGTGGTCGGCGTGGTCCAGCTCTTGAACAAGAAGCGCGGCCCGCGCTTCACCAAGGAGGACGAGGCCAGCGTCGCCCGCATCACCCGGACGCTCGGCGTCGCCTTCAACACCCAGAACCAGCTCGCGCAGAAGCGGCCCGGCAAGTTCGACTATCTGCTGGCCCAGCACGTCATCACACCCGGCGAGCTCACCCAGGCCACGGCCGAAGCCCGTCAGCGGCAGACCGACGTGGAAACGCTCCTGCTGGAGAACTACGCGGTACCCAAGAGCGAGCTGGGGACGGCCCTCAGCCAGTTCTATCACTGTCCGTTCGTCGAGTTCGACGAGCGAGTCCTGCCGCCGGCCGACGTGATGAAGGACCTGAAGATCGACTATCTGAAGAAGGCGCTGTGGGTACCGCTCCGGCGCGACGGCGACACGCTCATCGTCCTCATCGACAACCCGCAAGACGTCCAGAAGGTGGACACGATCAACAATCTCCTGCGCGGTCACAAGGTGAGCTTCGCCGTCGGGCTGCGCAACGACATCCTGGCGTTCCTGGGCGGCCTGACCGGCGAGGTGGTGACCGACAACATCGGCACCATCCTCGGCGACCTCAAGGGCCAGGACCTCCCCGAAGGAGGGGAGGAGGCCGCCGACACGGAGCTGAGCGAGAACGACAGCGCGATCATCCGGCTCGCCAACCAGATGATCGTCGACGCGTTCCGGGCGCGTGCCTCCGACATCCACGTCGAGCCGTACGGCGCCGAGCGCGACACCATGATCCGGATCCGCGTCGACGGCTCGTGCCTGGAGTACCAGAAGATCCCCGGCGCCTACCGGCGCGCGATCGTCGCCCGGCTGAAGATCATGGCCCAGCTCGACATCGCCGAACGGCGCAAGCCGCAGGACGGGAAGATCCGGTTCAAGCTCCCCGATCGCGAGATCGAGCTGCGCGTCGCCACCGTGCCGACGGCCGGCGGCAACGAGGACGTCGTCATGCGCCTGCTCGCCTCCAACGAGCCGATCCCCCTCGACCGGCTCGGGCTGACCGAGCGCAATCTGCGCGGGCTCAGGGCGATCGCCGGGAAACCGTACGGCCTCATCCTCTGCGTGGGGCCGACCGGATCGGGAAAGACGACGACGCTGCACTCGGTGCTGGGCCACATCAACAAGCCGGAGCGCAAGATCTGGACGGCCGAGGACCCCGTCGAGATCACCCAGCACGGCCTCCGCCAGGTGCAGGTGAATCCCAAGATCGGCTTCACGTTCGCCAACGCCATGCGGGCCTTCCTGCGCGCGGACCCCGACGTCATCATGGTGGGCGAGATGCGCGACGAGGAGACGGCGCACACGGGCATCGAGGCGTCGCTCACCGGCCATCTCGTCTTCTCGACGCTCCACACCAACAGCGCGGTGGAGACCGTCGTGCGTCTCCTCGACATGGGGCTCGATCCCTTCAACTTCGCCGACGCGCTGCTCGGGGTCCTCGCGCAGCGACTCGTCAAGCGCATCTGCGATCGGTGCCGGGAGTCCTACCATCCCGAGCGCACGGAGTACGAGGAGCTGGCCGACGCGTACGGCCAGGAGGCGTTCGAGGCCCTCGGTCATCGATACACCGACGACTTCGTGCTGACGCGCGGCAAGGGCTGTGCAGGGTGCAATCGCACGGGGTACCGAGGCCGCGCGGGCATTCACGAGCTGCTCATCGTCAGCGACGAGATCAAGCGCCTCATCCAGACGCGGGGCCGCGTGGCCGAGATGTTCGCGCAGGCCAGGGCCGAGGGCATGACCACGCTCGTCCAGGACGGCGTCCTCAAGACGCTGGCCGGCGTCACGGATCTTCGACAGGTCAAAGCGGTGGCGATGAAGTAGTCGCACGGGGCGGGGCCCGTCGATCCCCGCTCAGTGCGCGTCGTCGCGGAGCTCGACGTCCTTGAAGGTCGTGTAGAGCAGCACGTCGTAGAGCATTTTCAGACCGCCCCCCAGAACGAACGGCGCTGACAGCGCCACGGCCTGCATGACCCACCCGGTGACGGCAGGCGAGACGGCCTGGGCCAGCGTGCGCGCGAGGTTCGTCGTGCTGGCCGCCGCCTCGCGTTCTCGGTCCTCCACGACGGCCATCACATACGCCTGCCGTGTCGGGACGTCGATCTGGGAGAGCAGATGGCGGATCCAGAGCAGGCCAATGGCGATTGCGGCCGTCGGCGCGGCCGCGATTGCGACGAGGACCACGTTCGAGACGAGGTGAGAGACGACCATGGTGGGCAGGAGGCCGAAGCGGCTCGCCAGTGGCACGGCCAGGACGAGGGAGATCGCGGTCAGGACCTGCGCCACGGCGAACGCCACGCCCAGCGTGGATGCTTCCACCGCGAAGCGGGTGTGCAGGAAATAAGCGACGAGTGACTGCAGGACGAAACCTCCGCCGAAGGAGTCCAATGCGAACAGCGCCGCCATCCTTCTGATGAGTGGCCCGGACGGGAGCGCCCTATCAGGCGCCGATCGAGCCGGCCCTGCAACGGCCTCTGGCAACAGGCGGTAGGCCAGTGCCTGGAGCACGGCGGTCGCCAGGAACACGATGAAGAGCGCCTGCCACCCGACGGCGATCCCGACCAAGAGCGCTCCCAGGGCTGCGGACGCGTACCCGATCAAGTTGTAGAGGCTCAGGATCCACGTGCGCCGCTCCGCGCCGACCGCCCGCGCCACCACGACCTGTTCCATCGTGAGGAATGGACCCGTCTCGCCGGTCCCGACGGCGACGTTGCCGAGCATCGCCGCCAGCACCACCAGCCAAGGCTCGCGCGTCACGAGCAGGAGCAGCGCGGCGATCACCGAGAGGCCGGCAAGGCCGACCAGTGTGGCTCGCGCGCCGTACCGCTCCGCGGGGCGCCGAACGGCCCACGTCAGCACCGCGCTGCCGAGCAGCATCAGGGTGACGGCGCCGCCGACACCAGCCGGGCCAAGGCCCAGGTCGCTCAGGTGGAGCGGAAGGACGATACCGAGGAAGCCGTAGCTGAACGTCCGGACCGTCTTCGCGGCGAGGATCGCGGTGACATCGAGAGTCACGGCGCCGCCTCAGGCTCCCCTTGACAATAACTCGTCAAATGACGAGTATATGACTCCCTGGAGGTAGAGCATGAATCCGGTAGAGCGCGTTCTGAACGAGGAGGTCGGCTCACTGATGGATCGACTGGCGGGCTCGGTGCCCGGCGGCTGCCTGGAGGCGATCGGCGCACGCACCCCGACGCTGAGGCGACGACTCGACGAGGTCGAACACCAGATGGCCGGCATCCGGGCGTCACTGCTCGAGAGCTATGGGCGCTGGCGCCGCACGCTCGAAGACGTCGAGAATCTGTGGGCACTGGCGGCCTGGCACTCGGTGGCACCCGACGCGGCGGCCGAGGTCTCAGCGTCGAAAGAGACGAGCGAGGAAGCCGCCTCGCTCGCCGCCTGACGCGCCACGCGCTTCGGTATGACGCGCGCGGATCGTGTCGAACTGCTGCCAATAGTCCGGGAGCTGCTTCGCCAGCGCGACCTGTACGGCCACGAGCCGAACCACACGGTCGTGCCCTGCGCGCGCGGCGGTGTCCTCGAGCTTTCGGCGCTGCTCGGCACTCAGCCCTTCGGTGAGGTCCGCCGCCAGCCGCTCGAGAAACGCGGTGACGCCGGCTTCGAACTCCTGACGATCCGCAGCGCTGTCGGCCGCGGGGGCGGGCAGGCCTCGGGCGCGGCGATGTTGCACGATGACGTCGAGGCTGACGAAATCCACGGCCTCCTCGATACGCTCGCGCACCTCTGCATCGACGAGCGAGAGCAGATCGCGTGTCTGGCCGGGGCGTGTGCGAAAGGGCACAGCCGTCAGGCGAGGATGCGGGCAATCCCGGCAGCCAGCGCCGGGGGCTTGAATCCGAACGTCGAGAGGAACGGCTTGGCGTCGCCGGTATTGTCCTCTTCGAGCATTCGCAGTTGATCTGGCGTCACGGGAAAGCCGGGGAGGCGGTGGAGGAGCCGAGCGAGCGGACGCATCGCCCCGAGCGGCACGTGGACCTTGCGGACACGTCGCCGTCCCACGGCAGCGCCGACGATGTCGAGCAGCTCCAGCATGGTGACGGCGTCGCAGCCGGCGACGTCGAACGCGTGCTTCTCGGTCGTCGTCATCCGAATTGAGCGCGCGAACGCCTCCGCCACGAGCTCGACGGGCACCGGCTGCAAACGGGCGCGGCCGGAGCCGATCACGGGAACGATGGGCAGGCGCCGCAGCATCCGAGCGAGCATCGTGATGAAGCCGTCGCCGTGGCCGTAGATGATCGATGGGCGGAAGATTGTCCACGCGAGGCCGCTCGATCGAACCGCTTCCTCGGCGGCCCATTTGCTCTGGTGGTAGCGCGACCGAGCTCCGGGCCGCGTTCCCAGCGCGCTCATGTGGACGTAGCGGCGGACGCCGGCCTCGACGGCGGCGTCCAGGACATTCGTCGTGCCATGGACATGGACTCGCTCGAACGTCGCGTTCAGGGCGGGTTGCTCACGGATGATGCCGACGAGGTGCATGACCGCGTCGCAGCCGCTGATGTCGGCGTCGAGGCCCTTGCGCACCAGCACGTCACCCTCGATGCGCTCGACAGCGCCGAGCCCCTGGAGATCACGTTCCGAGCCACGGCGGACGAGACAGCGCACGGTGTGGCCTTCGGCGCGGAGGGCCTGAATCACTGCCCGACCAACGAATCCAGTCCCTCCGGTGACGAACACCCGAGCCATGATGCGCCCCATACCGTAACACAGCCGGGAGAGGCCGGCTCCGGTGTAAGATTCCTACGTGACCCGTCTCGCCCTCATTACGTCTCTATTGTTTTCCCTGATCCTCGTCGTCCCGGCCGAGCCGGCCACCCTGAATTTCAGCGGCGTGGACGAAGCCGCCACCGAGGCGGTGACCTCCGGCGAAATTCCGGGCGTCGTCATCCTGATCGGACGCAACGATCAGACCCTCTATCACCGGGCATTTGGATGGCGAGAGCTCGTCCCCGAGCCGCGGCCGATGGCGGCCGATACGATCTTCGACATCGCCTCGCTGACCAAGCCGTTCGGAACGACACTGGCCATGATGTCGCTGATCGAGCGTGGTGCAATCAACCTAGACGCGCCGCTCGGCCGTTATCTCAAGGAGTTCAAGGGCGCTGCCTTCGAGCAGGTGACCATCCGTCGGGTCATGACCCACAGCGCCGGGTTTCCAGCGATCCCCAGCGCCGAATCCCTCGCCGGTGGCTTTCCGCGGGCGGCCCGGGCGTTGGCGGCCAAACCGCTCGACTATCCGCCCGGCACGGGCTTCCAGTACAGCGACACCGGCTTCATCCTGCTGGGCGAGGTCGTCCGACGCGTGAGCGGGGATATGCTCGATGACTATCTCGCCCGGGCCGTGTTCCGGCCCCTCGGCCTTCGCGACACCACCTTCCATCCCGACGAGCGCCAGCGTCGTCGCTCAGCGGCCACCGAGTTCCACAACGGCATCATGCTCCAGGGCCACGTCCACGATCCTCGCGCCCGCCATCTGGGCGGCGTCGCCGGCCACGCCGGCATGTTCTCGACGGCGGCCGATCTCGCCCGGCTGTGCCGCATGCTCATCAACGAAGGCGAGCTCGACGGCAAGCGCGTCCTCAAGGCATCGACGGTCCAATTGATGTGGCAGCGCTCGCCCCAGCCCGATGGCGTGCGTACGCTTGGTTGGGATGTGTCATCGTCGTTCTCCGGGCTGATGTCGCCGTTCTTCCCGGTGAACTCCGTCGGCCATACCGGGTTCACGGGGACTGCCGTCTGGATCGATCCGCCGACGCGCACGTACATGATCGTCCTCACCAACCGGGTTCACCCGAATGGCGGCGGCACCAACAAGATCCGCGAGCTGCGCAGTCGCGTGGCGGCGGCGGCCGGCGCCGAGCTCTTCTTCGCGCCGGCCGCCCTCGTGACCGGGCCATCATCGAGCGCGCCGGCGGCGGATGGTGGCGAGGCCCTCACGACGCCGAAGCCGCCCCGCACGCTCGGCACCGTACGAACCGGCCTCGACACGCTGGTCGACCAGAACTTCGCCCCGTTCCAGGGCCACGCCGTCGGGCTCATCACGAACCAGACGGGCATCGACTCCAAGGGCCGCCGAGCGATCGATCTCTTCGCGAATGCGCCCGGGGTGCGCCTCGCCGCGATCTTCTCGCCCGAGCACGGCATCAGTGGCGACGTCGACACGGACGTGCCGAACAGCCGCGATGCGGCCACCGGCCGGCCGATCTGGAGCCTCTACGGCCCGACGCGACGGCCGACGGGCGACATGCTCTACGGCGTCAGCGTGCTCGTCTTCGACATCCAGGACATCGGCGTGCGCTACTACACCTACCTGGCGACGCTGCTCTACGTCCTGGAGGAGGCGGGCCGCCGCAACATCCCCGTAGTCGTCCTCGACCGTCCCAATCCCATCACCGGCCGCGTGGTCGAGGGCCCCGTGATGGATCCCGATCTGAAGTCGTTCACCGCGCCTCATCCGCTGCCCGTCCGGACAGGACTGACGATCGGCGAGTACGCGCGCATGGTGGTGGCGGAGCGCCGGCTGCCGGTCTCGCTCACCGTCTTTCCGCTGGTCGGCTGGGACCGTGGGCGCTGGTACGACGAGACCGGCTTGCCGTGGGCCAATCCCTCGCCGAACATCCGCTCGCTGACCCAGGCGCTGCTCTACTCGGGCGTTGGACTGCTGGAGGCGACGAACCTCTCGGTGGGAAGGGGCACCGAGGCGCCCTTCGAGGTCGTCGGCGCGCCCTGGATCGAGCCCCATGCGCTGGCCGACGCGCTCAACAAGCAGCGCCTGGCCGGTGTGCGCTTCGAAGCGGTGCAGTTCACGCCGACCTCGGACGTCTTCGCGCGTACGCCCTGCTTCGGGGTTCGCTTCACCGTCACGGACCGGGAGGCCATCCGCCCGGTGACGGTGGCGTTCGCGCTCGCCAGCACGCTACGCGCGCTTCATCGCGAGCAGTTCAGGGCGGAGGGCATCCAGAACCTTCTCGTGCACCGCACGACGATGTGGGCGTTCCTGCGCGGAGAGCCGCTCGATCGGCTGGTGGCGTGGACTGAAGTGGACCGGACGAGCTTTATGAACCGCAGGGCGTCCTACCTCATCTACCCTTAAGCTCCGCGACGCCGATAAACGTCGTCCCGCTTCGTTCTCGCTCTTCGCCGGCCCTCACGTACCAGACACGTACGCTCGGGCCGCCTCATCGCTCGGGCCTCGCGGGACTCGTTTCTCGACGTCGCGTCCCGGCGTGAGTTGCCAGGGCCCCCTCGGGCCTCGCGCCGCTCGCTTCTCGACGTTCCGTACCGGCGTGAATCGCCAGGGCGCCGTCCTCACGGGACTCGTTTCTCGGCGGCGCTTGGCGTTGGCTGCTGAGTCGCGGCGACGTCCGCTGCTTGCTGGCCAGAACGGAAGTGAGCGCTTAGCGCTCGACGACGCGGAGCGAGCCCGGCAGAGGCGAACGCAGGCGATCGCGCTGGGCACCATGAACGGTCACGGCAGCGGGATCGCCATCGCTGACGAACCGCTCGCCGGGGTGCTTCTCGAAGTAGCCGAGCCAGTAGGCGAGATCGTGCTCGACGGCCTGGATGCGGGGCAGGTGGAGCGCGTCGAAGTTTCGCGCAAACGGTGAGGGCGCGGCGCCTCCGGCGACCATCAAGATCGCATCGTGCTGGTAGCTGGAGCCCTTGGCCGTGCCTCGCACCGCCCAGGTCACGTCCTTCGGATAGACGCCGTGGGGAAGCGCGAGCGTGCGCGGGCGGTAATCCGGTACGTGGCGCTGGATCCACACCTGAGCCTCGGCGATCTGGCCGCGCACCACGGGCTCCTCGTACTTTCCGAGGTTAGCGTGCCAGAGGGTGTGGTTGCCGATCTCGTACCCGTGGGCCACGAGGAACTGGAGCTTCTTTCCGGCGTATTCGTCCTGGTTGAAGAGCTTGTTCGGACGGCTGGCTCCCGGCAACACGTAGAACGTCGCGGCCCGGCCGAAATCGGGACGCTCACGGATGAACGCCTCCAGCACCCCGATGCCCGACTTCGGATCGATCTCGAGTTGGCCGTCGCGCGCGACATAGCGGAACTGGCCTGGCGACGAGTCATCGAACGTGAGGACGACAGGTGTCGTGCCGGCCGGGACGTTGATCCGCCCGTCGAGCAGATCGTTCAGGGCGAGCAGCCGGTATCCGCGCGTGTAGAGGGTCTCCAGATCGCGGCGGAAATTCTCGGGCGTCCGCGTCCAGCGCTCCTCGGGGTAGTCGATCTTGTGGTACTCGAGGATCATCACGCGGCCGAGCTCGTTGGGCGCGAGCGTCTGGGTGCCCGCTGCCGCGAGCCCGGCCGCGGCGAGAGCAAGAACGACCAGAACGAGGCGAATCACTGGGAGGCGACCGGTCCTTTGGGCCGCAGGGCAGCCCCCGTGTAGTCGTTGCGCGGATTCCACAGCATCCAGCCCACTCCGCCCCCCTCGTCGGTGCCGCGAATCTGAGCCCGGATCTCAGTGACACCGAAGATCCGCTTGTCGAACGCGTAATCCTTGAAGTCCTGGAGCCACGGCCGCACCTGGACGCTCAGCCCCGCCGAACGCTTGCGGATCAGCTTGACGCTCTGATTGACGACCTCGTACGGGTTGGTCACCGGATTCCGGAATCCGGGAATACCCACGTGATAGCCGGACGGGTACACCATCGGGCAGATGTAGTCGAGGTTGGGCGCTAGCTCTTCGATGCGCTGGCCGATGTCGGTATCGTTCTCGTTGAAGGCCGTGTAGCCGAAGACGTCGGCGGCCACGAAGACCCCGAGCGGTCCCAGCTCCTTCCTAGCCCGCTTGAGGAAGCCGGCGACCGTGGGCAGCCGGGTTTCCTTGTTGTTGGGCCGCGAGTAGCGGGCCGCGGACAGGCGCCCGTCGGTCGGGAAGCGGACGTAGTCGAACTGGATCTCGTCGAAGCCCTTGCTTGCCGCTTCCTTGGCGATGGCGATGTTGTAGGACCACACTTCTTCGCGGAACGGATCGACCCAGGCGAGCTTCTCGTTGTCGATCCACGGCTTGCCCGTGCGCGTGTCCGTGATCGCGAGGTCGGGGCGGTGATTGGCGAGCACGTTGTCCTTGAAGGTGACGATCCGAGCGATCGTGTAGATGCCGCGCGCCTTGAGGTCGGCGATGAGGCCGGCGAAGTCCTTCATGTTGACCGGCCCCTCACCCGCCGCCCGCACCGCCTCGACCTCCGTTCGATACGGAATCCACCCGCGGTCGCCCTTGATGTCGATCACGACGGCGTTGAGCTCGGTGCGGGCGATCAGATCGAGCACACGGGTGCGGATCAACTGACTGGAAACCCCGTAGTACGTGAGGTAGGCGGCCTTCACCGCGTGCGGCTTCAGCGTGACCTCGAGATTCTGATTCGGGCCCGGCACTAGCGTGACCTTCTCGTACCCCGGCATCTTCACGATCACCGCAGTATCGGCGGGCACACGTTCCAGCGTGAACGCACCTTCGGCGTCTGTCCGCTGCTCGCTCCCGCCGGCCACGACCGAGACGTTCGCCATCGGCGTGGCGTCGGGGCCCAGGACACGGCCGGTTACCTTGGCCGGCCATTCGCCGCGCACCGCTGGCGCGATCGGCGCCGGTGCTGGCGGGGTCGCCGGCGGCGGCGCCGGTACGGGGGCCTGTTTCGGGATGCTGATGACAGCTGGCGGGGCAGGCGCGGGCGCCGCCGTCGCAGTCGAGACGATGGTCGCCTCGGGGGTTGGCCGCGCCAGCGTAGCCGGAAGCGACGAGACGTGGCTCGGTGGCGGCTCGATCACGACCATGCTGACCCCGGCGGTCGATGGCGTCGTGGTGGCCGGGAGGAGCACGTACCCCTGAACGACGGCAAGCACGATGAGCAGGACAGTGAACGTTCCGTCCTGGACGTGGCGGCGCCCGGTGGCGGTTCGTGCAACTTCGTTCATGTGTAGTTTCCAAACTACCATAGGCTGTAGAACGCCCAGAAAAATCTTCGCCAGATGGTGAAAATCGCTACAATTCGTGCGGTGGCGGAACTACAAATGGGATGCGCGACCGCACGGTCGCGCGTCGTGAGAGTCGGAACCCTGGGGCTTCATTATCTAGAGTGGGGAAGCGCCGACCATCCTCCGCTCCTCTTCCTGCACGGTGGGTCCGCCCATGCCCACTGGTTCGACGCCGTCGCGCCGGCCTTCGCTGACCGCTACCACGTCGTGTCTCTCGACCAGCGGGGCCACGGCGAGAGTGAGTGGGCCCGGCCAGCCACGTACGCGACCGAGGACTTTGCCGGTGACCTGCTGGCGGTCTTCGACGCGCTGGGCTGGCGGCAGGCGATCGTCGTCGGGCATTCCATGGGCGGCCACAACGCCATGGCGTTCTCCGGCTGGCATTCCGAGCGCGTCCGGGCCCTCGTCGTCGTGGATTCGCGGCCCTCCATTCCGGAGGATCGGCTCAAGCAGATGCACAAGCGGGGTTACCGCGCGCTTCGCCTCCATCCGACGCGGGAGGACGCCGTCGCGGCCTTCCGCCTGCTCCCGAGAGAGACGACCGCTGATCCGCGACTCCTCGCCCACCTGGCGACCATGGGCGTCGTCGCGCGCGACGGCGGCTGGGTCTACCGCTTCGATCCCGAGGCCAACCGTTCGCGCCAACCGACCGACACGCTGAGCCTCCTCGATCGCATCACTGCGCCCGCGCTCGTGGTGCGCGGCGAGCTGAGCCCGGTGCTCTCCCGCGCGCTGGCCGATCGCGTCGTGACGACGATTCGCGGCGCGCGCCTCGTCGAGATTCCGGGGACGTACCACCACCTGGTGCTCGACGCTCCGGCCGCGTTCGTCGCCGTGCTCGCCGATTTTCTTTCCTTGCTGAGGTAATTCACCGCTGCGCAGACGGCTCGCGGTGTGTCGCGCGCGACGCGAACGGGTGGGTTTGGGAGGGGCCGTCCCGGCCCCTCCCAATTACATGATCAGAGGCGGTCGCACGACCGCCGCGCGTCTCGCTACGCGGTTCCGACGTGCAGAGCGACGGTGCCGAGGCCCATCGTGCGATAGCTCACGTCACGGAGCCCGACGGCCGTCATGCGTCGCGCCAGCTCCGCCGGCCTGACGAACCGCGCCACCGACTGCGGGAGGTACGTGTAGGCCTGGCGGTCTCCGGCGACGAGCGCCCCGATGGCGGGAACGACACGATTGAAATAGAGGCCGAAGAGCGTTGACCACATGGGGGCCGAGGGCTCGACGATGTCGAGCGTCACGACGCGGCCACCCGGTCGCGTGACTCGCCGCATCTCGCCGAGCCCGCGCCCCAGATCTTCGAGGTTCCTGAGCAGGAAGGCCGACACGACGCAGGCGAATGCCCCGTCGGCAAAGGGCAGCGTGAGGGCATCGGCGGCGAGCAACGGCAGACGGCGTACCGAGGCGGCCACCACCTTCGCGCGGCCGTGATGCAGCATTCCCTCGGAGAAGTCGGCGCCGACGACGAGCCGCTCCGGCGCGAGCGTCCGCAAGGCCAACGCGAGATCGGCGGTGCCCGTGGCCAGATCGAGCACCGCGCCCGGCGGCGCGGCGATGGCAGCGCGCGCGGTGCAGAGCCGCCACGCGTGATGGCGGCCGGCCGTCATCAGCGAGTTCATCAGGTCGTAGCGCCCGGCGATGCGTGTGAACATCGCGCGCACGACCGGCGCCGGCGCTCGAGCTGAGGTCAGCGGCGGAGTCCGATGACGACGGAGACCAGGGCGATCAGGGCGATGTAGCCGTTGACGTTGAAGAAGGCCATGTCGACGCGCGAGAGGTCGTCGGCCCGCACCAGCGAGTGCTCGTAGGCGAGCAGCCCGGCGATCGCCAGCCAGCCGACCCAGTAGAGCGGTCCCAGGCCCATCATCAGGCCCAATCCACCGAGCGCCGCCGCCGTCAGCACGTGGTTCACGCGAGCCGCGGCCAGGGCCGCGGCCACTCCGAAGCGCGCCGGCACCGAGTGAAGACCGTGCGCACGGTCGAACGCGACGTCCTGGCACGCGTAGATGAGATCGAAGCCCGCGATCCACACGGTCAGCGCGAACCAGAGCACGAGCGCCGGCGGATCGAAGCGCTCGCGCACCGCCACCCAGCCACCCGCGGCCGCGATGCCGTCGGTGAAGCCGAGGATCCAGTGCGAGGTCCACGTCACGTACTTCGTGTAGGAGTACCCGACGAGAAAGACGAGGGCCAGCGGCGCCAGCGCCAGGCAGAGCGGATTCAGCATCCACGCCGACACGAACATGAGCGCGGCGCCGGCGGCCGCCAGGGCCGTCAGCTCGCCGGCTCTGAGCAGCCCTCGCGGGAGGTGACGTCCCGCCGTGCGCGGATTCTCCGCGTCGATCACGCGATCGATCACACGGTTGGCGGCCATCGCGCACGTGCGGGCCCCCGCCATGGCCGCGGTGACCCAGGCCACGGTCCACCAGCCCGGCCAGCCACCCGCCGCGAGCACCATGGCGATGTAGGCGAACGGGAGCGCGAAGACCGTGTGCTCGAACTTGATGGCGTCGACGACGTAGCGCAGCTTGGTGCGGCCGGTGCTCAGAGCCCGTAGTCCTTCCAGCGTCGGGTGACTCGCTCTCGGATCTCGTCGCTCATCACGATCTCGTCGGGCCACGCCTGGGCGACGTCGTCGAGTGGGCCTTTCTCGGTCGCATCGACGCCGAGCTTCCCGCCGAAGCGGTGGCGCAGGGCGGCGTGGTCGAGGTCGTCCATCGGCCCTTCCAGGATCATCAAATCGCGCTTGGGATCGATGTTGCCGGTCGCGCGCCAGGCGACCTCCGAGAGATCGTGGACGTCAACGTGATCGCTGACGACCACGATCGTCTTGGCCAGCGCCATCAGGCCCATGCCCCAGAGGGCGGTCATCACCTTGCGCGCGTGCCCCGGGTAGCGCTTGCGGATCGAGACGATCACGAGGTTGTGGAACACGCCTTCCGCCGGCATGTTCATGTCCACCACCTCGGGGAGCATCATCTTGATGATCGGCAAGAAGAGCCGCTCGGTGGCCTTGCCCAGCCAGTAGTCCTCTTGCGGCGGTCGGCCCACGATGGTCGTCGGGTAGATCGGGCGCGCACGGCGCGTGACGGCGGTGAGGTGGAACACCGGGTAGTCACGGGCCAGCGAGTAGTAGCCGGTGTGATCGCCGAAGGGGCCTTCCGTCCGACGCTCGGCCGGATCCACGTAGCCTTCGAGGACGATCTCCGCGTGCGCCGGGACTTCGATGTCGACGGTTCTTGCGCGCACCATCTCGACGCCGGCACCGCTCAACCAGCCCGCGAACACGACCTCGTCGACACCGGGGGGCAACGGCGCCGACGCGGCGTACGTCAGCGCGGGATCGCCGCCGAGAGCGATGGCCACGGGCATCCTGTCGTCGCCTCGCCGCTCATGCTCGGCGCCGCCCTTGTGGATTTGCCAGTGCATGCCGAGCGTCTGGTCGTCGAACACCTGAAGCCGGTACATCCCGACGTTGCGCTGACCACGGACCGGATCGCGCGTGAACACGCAGGGGAGGGTGATGAAGCGCCCGGCGTCGCCCGGCCAGCAACGGAGGACCGGGAGGCCGGCCAGCGACGGATGCTGTGTCTCGACGATCTCCTGGCACGGCGCCGTTGTGACGTGACGCGGCGCCGCCTTGACGACGTCGAGCAGCGTGCCGAGCTTTCGCCAGCGCTCGGCGAACGTGCCGGGCAGCGTGAGGTCGAGCAGCTTGGCGACGCGCTCGCCCAGATCGTCGAGCCGGTCCACGCCGAGCGCCCACGCCATCCGCTCGGCCGAGCCGAAGGCGTTGATGACCACCGGCATCTCGGCGCCGTCGACGCGCTCGAAGAGGAGCGCGACGTTGGCATCACCAGATGCCTTCGATACACGGTCGGTGATCTCGGTGATCTCGAGATCACCTGAGACCGGAACGCTCACGCGGCGGAGGCGGCCTCGACGCTCGAGATGGTCGACGAACTGCCGAAGGTCGTGCCAGGCCATCGCGGCGACTCAGTCGCGGTAGAAGACCGCCACGAGCCAGCCGGCGAGGACGGGAAAGGCGAGGCTCGGGATCACGCGCACGAGGACGAAGCGCCATCCCATCAGCGGCGCTTCCCACGCGATGATCCGTTGCATGCCGAAGAGAGACCACGACGTCATATAGGCGACCAGCGGCGGCATGGCGGCACCCGAGTTGGCGAGCGCAACCATGAAGGGCACCGTGACCATGGGCCCGCCCGGTGTGAGGACGCCTGCGAACGCGGCGATGACGATGCCGCGAAGGCCGCCCTCGCGTCCGAAGTGTCGCGCCACGATTTCCTGAGGCACGAGGACCTGCATGAGCCCAGCGAGGATCAACGCGGGAACCAGGCGGGGGAGAATGAAGCCGAGCATCGTGAAACCGGTCTTGGCCCCGAGCCAGGGCAGCCCCGGATCTTTGATGTAGGCGACGATGGCGAGGATGATCGCGATCGCGAGAAGCAGCAGCGCTGAGGGATCCAGCCGCATGCGCGGCATTATGTCACGACCGCTCATGGTAGGTGTTCAGGCCGAGGCCGCGAGATCGGGACGACAGAGATAATCGACCACGCGAGTCCACTCGACGGGCTTGGTAAAGACTGCATGGGCGCCCGCCTGCCGGGCCCGTGTGAGATATGGCTCGCCGTATCCGGTGATCACGGCGATGCGCGGCCGCCGGTGCGTGCTGTTCGCCATCTGGCGCACGAGCACGTCACCAGGAATGTCGGGCAGACCGAGGTCCGTGAGGACGACGTCGAACTCGTGCCGCGCGACGACGTCCGCCGCTTCGCGTCCGGTTCCGACCGCCGTGACGCCAGCGCCTTCGGACCGCAGGAGCATCACGAAGACTTCACGAATGTCGGCAACGTCCTCGATCACGAGGACACGCAGGTGGGCCAAGCGGCCGGGCTGCTCGGATATCACGACGCCTCCCTTGTCGGCAGCGAAGCAAGGGTGGTGCCAGGGTGTCGCAATCAGCAGCGCGATGCCGTTCCGTTTGTAGAGATCGCATGTTGTATATACTGCTGAGATGCGCCGAATGCTCCGCAAGCTGAGGACGGCGCTCACAGGACGCGGCACCATGGGTGTTGCGTCGCTACCATCAGCGGCCCCCGCGGGCCTCACCGAGATTCTCGAGACTCTCGACGACGGACTGCTCGTCACCGATCTCTCACTCACGATCGTGCAGTGGAACGCGGCCATGGAGCGTCTGTCCGGACTGCCGCGCGCCTCGGCGATCGGGCGTAACGCCGATCGTCTCCTTCCGCTCTTCGACGCGATCGGGTTGCCCCGGTACCTGCGGCAGGCCGTCGGCGGCGAGGCACGCTTCAGCGCGGAGGCGCCGGGCCACGACGGCGGGGCGACCATCCGTATCGAGGCGCGCTGCGTTCCGCTCACCGATCGTTACGGTCACGTCGCCGGCGTGGCGGCATTTCTCGTGGATGCGACGGAACGACAGCGTCGTGCCGTCTTCGCGCGCGCGATGGAGACGATCGGCCGGTCGCTCGCCTCCTCGCTCGATCTCAACGAGGTGCTCGACACGATCGCGAACACCGCGATGGAGGTGATGGCAGCGCAGTCGGCGCTGGTGACGTCCTGGGACGGGAAGGCTCGCGAATTCAGAGTGCTCCGCGCCGTAGGACGGCTGAGCGCCGAGTATGCCAACCGCGGCTCCATCCCGTCCGGCGGCGGACCCATCAGCCGGGCCGTGCTCGAGAGTCGCACGGTGACGACGCCGAACATCCTCACCGACGCGGACGTGTGGCTGATTGCCGATCGTCGAGCCCAGATCGAGCGCGAGGGCTTCAAGGCCGTGGCCGCCGCGCCGCTGCTCTCAAAGCAGCGTGTCCACGGCGCGCTCGCCGTCCACTACTGGACCGAGCGCACGTTCACCGAGGCCGAGGTCCACGCGCTGAGCCTCATGGGCGAGCAAGCAGCACTCGCCATCGACAACGCGCACCTCTACGCCGAAGCCACGCGCCGTGCCGACCGCCTGCGCGAGCTCGCCGAGCTGGAACGTGTGGTGGCGGGTTCGCTCGACGCGGATGTGGTCCTCCAGTGCATTGCCGATGCGACCGCGCGGCTCCTGGGCGCGCCCGTCGTGCATCTGTGGTCGGCCGAGCCGGGCGCTCGCGTCCTGGAGCTGCGGGCTTCCGCCATCGCTCGCGACCTGCCCGCCGTGCCGATGCCGACGTCGTTCGCGTTCGGCGATGGGATCAGTGGTGTCGCCGCCGAGCGGTGCGAGCTCGTGTACGTCGCCGACGCTCGCGCGGACGCGCGCGTCCGGGTGGTCGAGTGGCAGCGCGAGGCCGGGCTGGGCTCGATCCTGGCCGTCCCGATGGTTGCCGGTGACACGTTGATCGGCGTCCTCACCGTGCGCGCCCGCCTCGGCGAGCTGGCTGCGGTCGAGGACCAGGCGCTCGTCACCTCGCTGGCCGCTCGGGCCGCGCTCGCCATCCAGAATGCTCGCGCGTACAGCGATGCCGTCCGCCGCGCGTCGCATCTGGGCGCCCTGGCCACGCTCAGTCAGTCGATCACGGTGTCGCTCGACACCGCGGTCCTGATGGATCGTATCGTTTGCACGGCCGCCGCGATGCGTCCGGGGGCGCTCGCCGCCACCCACGTGTACGACGCCGAGACGGACACGCTGCGCTACGCCGGCTGCTCGAGCGACATGCGGCGCGAGCTGCCCGACCTGCGCGACGCTCACCAGGGCTTGCCCGGGCTCGTCTTCGAGCAGCGCGCTCCCGTCGTCGTGGCGCAGCCGCTCGCTCATCCACGGACCTCGGCACCGGAGTGGTGGCGCGACCGGCCGCAGGCCAGCTACTTCGGCGTTCCGATCCTCGTCGGCGAGACGTTCGTAGGCGTGCTGGACTACATCGCGCCCGACGGCATCCCCGATCCAGAAGAGCAGGAGACGCTACGCCTGCTCGCCGCACAGGCCGGGATCGCCGTTCGCAACGCGGCGCTCTATCAGGCCGAGCGGGCCGAGGCCCAGCGCGCCTCCACGCTCGCCGCCGTCGCTCAGCGGATCACGCGCGCGCTCGAGCTCGACGAGCTGCTGGCGATGATCGCCGAGTCGGCGACGGCGTTGACCGGCGTTCGCTTCGCGTCTTTCTGGCTGGCCGACGAGGAGCGGCGGACGCTGACGCTGCGACGCACGCCCACCATCGGGGCGCCTGCCGCGATCTCGCGCGATCGAGTGAGCTACGGTCAGGGCATGGTGGGCCAGGTTGGCCGCACGCGCGAACCGGTCGTGATCGACGACGTCTTCGCCGCCGCCGACATCGTGCTCGACCCGGACTGGTGGCGGTCGTGCGGCTTCACGTCGTTCGCCGGCTATCCGATCATGGCGGCCGACGAGCTCCTGGCCGTGCTCGTGCTCATCGACGACCATCCCCTGCGCTTCACGGCGAAGACCCGTGAAGTCATCGCGATGTTCATCGCGCAGGCCAGCGTCGCTATCAAGAACGCGCGCCTCTACCGGGAGGCCCAGCGCCGGCGCGACGTGGCCGAGGCGCTCGCACGCGTGGGCCGTGAAGTCACCGGCACGCTCGACGTCGAGCGCATCGCCTACCTGGTCGCTCGTGGCGTCGTGGAGTTGCTCGAGGGCCATGGCTCGCTCGTGTTCCGTTACGAGGCCGAGGCCCGCACGCTCCACGCCATCGGGTTCTTCGGGGAGGACGCCAGCGCGGTGAAGGGCATCGTGCTCCAGCCCGGTGAGGGCGCGGCCGGCCTGGCCGTCGCCGAGCGCCGCATCGTGAGCACGTCCGACATCCTCAACGAGCCCGGGTTTCACCTGACGCCGGAGTTGCGCGACCGCATCCAGACGCGTCTCTATCGCTCGGTCCTCTGTGTGCCGCTGGTGGCGCGTGATCGCGTGGTCGGCGCCCTCGCCATGGGGGCCGAGGCCGGTCGGGTCTTCACGCGTGAGGAGCGCCTGGTCCTCCAGGCCTTCGCCGACCAGGCCGCGCTGGCCATGGAGAACGCCCAGCTCTACGGGAGCGCCCGTGACAACCTCGCTCGCCTGCGGGAGACGCAGGCGCAGCTGCTGCAGGCCGGCAAGATGTCGGCGCTCGGCCAGCTCGTCTCCGGCGTGGCCCACGAGCTGAACAATCCGCTGAGCGTCATCATCGGCTACGGCCAGCTCATGCTCCACCGCGAGATCCCGGAGGCGCTGCGGCGTCCGGTCGAGCTGATGGTGACGCAGGGCGACCGCATGGCCAAGATCGTTCGCAACCTCCTCTACTTCGCGCGCCAGCGCCCACCGGAGCGCGTCGCCATCAAGATCCATCACGTGATCGAACAGACGCTGGCGCTGCGCCAGAACCAGCTCACGCTGTCCGGCATCACCGTCGACCGCGACTTCGCCGAGGAGCTGCCCACGGTAATCGGTGACGGCCAGCAGCTACAGCAGGTCTTCTTGAATTTGATCCTCAACGCCGAGCAGGCCATCGCCGCCGAGCATCGAGGCGGACGCATCAGGTTCCACACGAAGGTGGTGGACCACTGGGTGCGGACGGAGGTCACCGACGACGGCCCGGGCATCCCACCCGAGGTGCTGCCGCGTATCTTCGAGCCGTTCTTCACGACCAAGGAGGTGGGCGCCGGCACCGGCCTCGGGCTGTCCGTCTCCTACGGCATCGTCGAGGAGCACGGCGGCCGGCTCAGTGCCGGGAGCGAACGGGCGCGAACGACCTTCACGCTCGACCTCCCGATCGGTGTCGCGCCCGCGCCCGAATCCCGCGAGATCGTCGTCATGCCGGCCTTCAGCGGCAAGGGGCGTCGCGTGCTCGTCGTCGAAGACGAGCCCGGTGTGGCCGAGCTCGTCGTGACCTTGCTGCGCGAGCACGATTGGAAGGTCGACCTGGCCACCGGCGGTCGCGTCGCGCTCGAGCGCGCGCGCCGGCAGCGCTACGACCTCGTGGTCTCCGATATCCGCATGGCCGACGGCAGCGGCGAGGAATTCTATCGAGCGGTCGTCACCGAGAATCCTGCGCTGGCCGCGCGCTTCGTGTTCGTCACGGGCGACACCGCCAACAGCGCGGCCTGGGCGTTCCTGAAATCGGCCGACGTGACCGTGCTCGAGAAGCCGTTCCGCCCCGAGGTATTTCTCGACCTCGTGCGCCGCGCCGTCTCCGGATTGACAGCGTCGGGGTCCCGCGCGTAGCGTCGAGGTCCCCCGAGTCATCTCGGGGTCTCGAGCAGAGAGACAAGCGATGACGAAGGCTGATCTCGTCGCCGTCATGGCCAAGAGCGCGGGCGGCTCCAAGACCTCCGCCGAGAAGGCGATGACCGCCTTCGTGGGCGGGGTCTACGAGTCGCTCCGCCGGGGCCGGCGGGTCACCATCAGCGGCTTCGGCACCTTCGTCGTCACCAGGCGTGCCGCTCGCAACGGCCGCAACCCGCGCACGGGCAACGAGATCAAGATCCCGCCGGCCAAGGTTCCGCGCTTCCGCCCCAGTCGCGCGCTGAAGAGCGCGGTTCGGTAGGCCGCGGTCGTTGGAGAGCGGTTCGTTGGACCGCGGTTCGTTTGGTGCGCGTTCGTTGGACTACGGTTCGTTGACTTGCCATAGACCGTATGCTGTAATTTGCGCGTCGGCGTGGGACTTTGGGGGATCGTCTAGTGGTAGGACGCGTGGCTCTGGACCACGTAGCGGGGGTTCGAATCCTCCTCCCCCAGCCACTCCTCTCGGCAGTGTTGCATCGCGGAAGCGTTCGCGGCCCCATCGTCTAGAGGCCTAGGACACGGCCCTCTCAAGGCTGAAACACGGGTTCGAATCCCGTTGGGGCCACCATTCTGATTT
>Ga0209159_1000292_pt1 | contig 47683 bp, 50 predicted proteins | sample GraSoiAngelo_144_FD_185901 | JGI IMG/M metagenome (GOLD analysis project Ga0209159, IMG submission 185901) | Grasslands soil microbial communities from the Angelo Coastal Reserve, California, USA - 14_1009_02_40cm (SPAdes) (version 2) | ecosystem: Environmental > Terrestrial > Soil > Grasslands ...
AACCGGATAGGATCGTGGAGATCCTGCACGAGGGAAGTCGCCGCGCGCGGGCGGTGGCGGGCCGAACGATGGAGGAGGTCAGGGCGGCGGTGCATCTGACTCCATGATGGCAGTGCGAGCCGCAGCCGAAGCGAGGCGAGTCTGTGACTGACACCGAGCTCAGGCTTCGCGTCGGCACCTTCGAAGGCCCGTTCGACCTGCTGCTTCATCTCTGCCGCACCAACGAGATCGACCTCGCCGCGCTGCCCGTGCGCCCGATCACCGACCAGTACCTGGCGCACCTGGAGGCGATGGAATTCCGTGACCTCGAGATGGCGGGCGCGTATCTCGTGATGGCGGCCACCCTCATCTATCTGAAGTCCAAGCTGCTCGTCCCGCCCGACGAGAGCGAGGAGCAGCTCGACGACGAGGGCCTGCTGCTCAAGCAGGAGCTGGAGGACCGCCTGCGTGAGTACGCGCGCGTGAAGATGGAAGGCGCCTGGCTCGCCGCCCGCGAGGCGGAGATGGCGCTCATCTGGGGCCGGCCCGGGGCCGCGCTGCCCAGCGTCGAGGACCTCCCGCTCGAGGACCTGAGCGTGGACTGGCTCGCGCGGATGCTGAGCAAGCTCATCGAGGAGCAGCGGCGCAACCGGCCGCGGGAGATCGAGCCCAACCCGCCGTCCGTGCTGGAGCGCATGACCGAGATCCTCTCGGTGCTGCGCGACACGTGGTCGCTCCTGTTCAGCTCGCTCACGGGCGGCGAGCGCAAACGCTCGGAGATCGTGGTGACGCTGCTCGCGGTGCTGGAGCTGGTGCGCCAGGGCCGCATCAAGACGCAGCAGACGGAGCTGTTCGGGGAGATCGTCATCGAACGTCAGGCCGCGCGGGCCGACGGGGAGGCGCCGAGTGCCCAAGCCGATTGACGTGGTGGAAGCCCTGCTGTTCGCGTCAGACGCGCCGCTCGAGGCGGAGCGCATCCGCGACGTCCTGGACCTCGAGAACGTCGCGGCCGCCCGCGCGCTGGTCGGCGAGCTGGTCGCGCGCTACGAGGCGGAGGAGCGCGGGCTGGCGATCATGGAGGTCGGCGGCGGCTGGCGGATGGTCACGCGGCCCGAGCTGGCGCCCTGGCTGGTGCGGCTGGCGCGCGCGCGGACGCGCGTGCGGCTCTCGCGGCCGGCGCTGGAGACGCTGGCCATCGTCGCCTACAAGCAGCCGGTGTCGCGTCCCGAGATCGACGCCGTGCGCGGGGTGAACTCGGAGGCCACGCTCGACAATCTGCTGGAGCGGCGGCTGATCCGCATCGCGGGGCGCAAGGAGGCGCCGGGCCGGCCGTTCGTGTACGAGACGACGCGCGAGTTCCTCGTCGCCTTTGGCCTGCGTGACCCCGGCGACCTGCCGAAGATCGAGGGCGAGCTCGTGATCCCCGAGCTCGCGGCGGAGGCGGCGACGGCCGATGGCGAAGCTCAGGCTCAACAAGATCCTGGCGCAGGCGGGGCTCAGCAGCCGGCGGGGAGCTGACCGGCTCATCGCCGACGGCCGCGTCGCCATCAACGGCGCCGTGTCCCGCGAGCTCGGCACGCTGGCCGATCCCGAGCGCGACGTCGTCACCGTCGACGGCCGTCCGCTGCCGCGCGCGGAGACCAAGCAGTACCTCGTCCTGCACAAGCCCGCCGGGTACGTGACTTCGGTCAAGGATCCGCGCGGTCGCCCAGTCGTCGCCGACCTCGTCAGCGACGTCGACGCGCGGCTCTATCCCGTCGGCCGCCTCGACTGGGACGTCGAAGGCGCGCTGCTGATGACCAACGACGGCGCGCTGACCCACCGGCTGCTCCATCCGCGCTACGGCCTGCCGCGGGTATACGAGGCGGACGTCGAGGGCCGCGTGGCGCCGGGCGCGCTCGAGCGCTGGCGGCGCGGCGTCGTGCTGGACGACGGGCCGGCGCGGCCGCTGGAGGTCGAGCTGCTGCACGGCGGCCGTGACGGGACGCTCGTGCGTCTGACGTTCGCCGAGGGCCGCAAGCACGAGGTCAAGCGCTACTGCGCGGCCCTGGGACATCGCGTGCGGCGGCTGCGCCGGGTGGCCTTCGGGCCGGTGCGGCTCGGCGACCTGCCGCGCGGCCGCTACCGGCGGCTCACGCCGCGCGAGGTTTCGGCGCTGCGGGCGGCCGCCGAAGGGACGTCCCCGGCCCGTTAACTTGCCCACCCGGGAGCGTTGGCCTATAATCCCGCTATTCTCGAGCGTACTCGTGGGCAGGTGTTCCTATGGACCTGGCCGACTGGCGGTCCAGGATCAACGATCTCGACAACCAAATCCTCAACCTCCTCAACCAACGCGCCGAGGCCGCCCTTCAGATCGGCCACCTCAAACGACGGCAGGGGACGCCGTCGTATGTTCCGGAGCGGGAAGCTGAGATCTTGAGGTCGTTGTCCGCGCAGAACCGCGGACCGCTCACCGCCGACAACCTGGCCGCGATCTGGCGCGAAATTCTGTCCGCGTCCCGGGCGCTCGAGGGGCCCCTGACCGTCGCGTACTTCGGGCCGCAGGCGACCTTCACCCATCAGGCGGCCATCACGCACTTCGGCGCCGCCGTGGACTTCCGCCCCGTGCGCACGATCGTGGACGTCTTCGACGAGGTCGAGCGTGGGCGCGCCGCCTTCGGCGTGGTCCCGGTGGAGAACACCACCGAGGGCGCGGTCAATGTCACGCTCGACCGCCTGACCGATTCCGAGGCGACGATCTGCGGCGAGCTCTATCTCGAGATCGCGCAGTATCTGTTGTCGCGGGCCTCGGACCTCTCCGAGGTCAAGCGCGTGCTCTCACACCCCCAGGGGCTCGCGCAGTGCCGCGCCTGGCTGTCCGCCAACCTCCCCGGGGTGGCGACCGAGGAGACGACGTCCACCGCGGCGGCCGCCGAGATGGCGGCCAGCGACCCGAGCGTGGCGGCCATCGCGTCCGAGCTGGCCGGCACCCTCTACGGCGTGCCGACGCTGCGCCCGCACATCGAGGACAACCGCCACAACGCGACGCGCTTCCTCGTCATCGGCTCGGCGGCAGGAGGCCGGCCGGGGAGCGGGCCCAGCGGCCACGACAAGACGTCGCTCCTGTTCGCGATGAAGAACGAGCCGGGAGCGCTCTACCGCATCCTCGAGCCGTTCGTGCGGGCGGGCCTGAACCTGAGCAAGATCGAGTCGCGTCCGGCCAAGAGCCGGGCCTGGGAATACGTGATCTTCGTGGACTTCGAGGGCCATCGCGAGACGCCGGCGGTGGCCGCCGCGCTGCGGGAAATCGGTGAGCGGACGCTCTACCTGAGGGTCCTGGGCTCGTACCCCGCGGCATAAGGAGACGGCATGCACACGCAGTGGGAGTCGCTCGCCAACACGCACATCCTCGGCATCGCGCCCTACGAGCCTGGCAAGCCGATCGAGGAGACCGAGCGCGAATACGGCGTCCACGACGCGATCAAGCTCGCGTCCAACGAGAACCCGCTCGCGCCCTCCGAGCGCGTGCAGCGGGCGATCGCCGCGCAGCTCGCCCATCTGAACCGCTACCCCGACGGCAGCGGCTTCTACCTGCGCCAGGCGCTGGCCAAGAAGCACGGCTTCACGCATGACCAGATCGTCCTCGGCAACGGCAGCAACGAGCTGATCGAGCTGGCGGTGCGCACGTTCCTCAAGCCGGGCGACGAGGCGATCGTCCCGCACCCGTCGTTCGTCGTCTACCCGATGATCGTGCAGGCGGCGGGCGGCATCCGCGTGATGGTGATGCTGCGCGAGCACCGGCTGGACCTCGAGGCGATGGCGCGTGCGATCACGCCCATGACGAAGATGGTGTTCGTGGCCAATCCCAACAACCCCACGGCCACCATCGTCACCGCCGACGAGGTCGAGGCCTTCATGGCGCGCGTGCCCGAGCGCACGATCGTCATCTTCGACGAGGCCTACATCGAGTTCGCGATGGGCCCCGACTTCCCGGACGCGCTGAACTACATCCGGCAGGGTCGCAAGGTCATCGTCCTCCGCACCTTCTCGAAGGCGGCCAGCCTGGCCGGCCTGCGCGTGGGGTACGGCATCGCCGACGCCGACGCGATCTCGCTGATGAACCGCATCCGCCAGCCTTTCAACGTGAACTCGCTCGCCCAGGCGGCCGGCCTCGCCGCGCTGGAGGACGACAACCACGTGCTGGAGTGCGTGCGGATGATCGAGGCGGGCCGCCACTTCCTCTACGACGAGTTCAAGGCCCTCGGCATCCGCTACGTGCCCTCGCGCGCCAACTTCATCCTCGTCGACGTCGGCCGCAGCGCCTCCGACATCTACCAGCGGCTCCTGAAGGAGGGCGTGATCGTGCGCCCGATGACGCCGTTCGGCATGGAGTCCGCGCTGCGCGTCACCGTGGGCACGCCCCAGGAGAACGGCCGGCTCGTGAAGGCGCTCAAGACGGTGCTGGGGAAGGCGCCCGCGTGATCGGCCGGCTGGCCGTCGTCGGCGTCGGGCTCCTGGGCGGCTCGGTCGCCCTGGCCGCGCGCGCGGGTGGGGTGGCGCGCGAGATCGTCGGCGTGGGCCGGGACCGGCGGCGGCTGGAAGGGCCGCTGCGCGCGGGCGTGGTGGATCGCATCGCCACCGACGTCGAGGCGGGCGTGGACGGCGCCGACTGCGTCGTGCTCGCGGCCACCGTGCTCGCGAACGAGCGCCTGCTGGAATCGATCTGGGGCCGCGTGCCCGCCGGAGCCCTCGTCACCGATGTCGGCTCCACCAAGCGCGGCATCGTGGCCGTCGCCGAGCGGCTGGGCTCCGGACGCCCGCTCGCGTTCCTCGGCAGCCATCCCATGGCCGGCTCGGAGAAGAGCGGCTGGCAGGTCGCGCGGGGCGACCTCTTCCGCGGCGCCACCGTCATCGTGACGCCGACCGACGCCACGGAGCCGCGCGCGATCAAGGGGGTCACCGCGCTGTGGGAGGCGCTCGGCGCTCGCGTCAGCGCGCTCGATCCCGAGACGCACGACCGCACGGTCGCCGCCATCAGCCACCTGCCGCACGTGGCGGCGTGGGCGCTGGTCGACGCCGTCGGGCGCTTCGAGCCCGGCGCGCTCGCGTTCGCCGCGCGCGGCTTCCGGGACACCACGCGGATCGCCGCCTCCGATCCCCCGATGTGGCGCGACGTCCTGCTCGCCAACGCCGACGCGGTGCGCGCGAGCCTCGGCGCCTTCCGCGCGGCGCTCGACGAGCTCGAGCGCCTCCTCGCGGCCGGCGACGCCGCGGGTATCGAGGAGCTGCTGGCGCGGTTGAAGGCGACGCGGGAGGGGCTCGCGTGAACTTCCGCGTGCGTCCCGTCCGGCGGCTGGCGGGCGAGTGCGAGGTGCCGGGCGACAAGTCCATCTCGCACCGCGCGGCGTTGCTCGGCGCGCTGGCCGACGGGCTCACCGAGGTGCAGGGCTACCTCGAGGCGGAGGACTGCCTGCGCACGCTCACCGCCATCCAGATGATGGGCGTGGAGGTCACGAGGAAGGGCCCCGGCCACTACCGGATCGCGGGGGCGGGTCTCGGTGGCCTGGTCGAGCCGGCGGACGTCGTGGACTGCGGCAACTCCGGCACGACGGTGCGGCTGCTGATCGGCGTGCTCGCGGGCCAGCCGTTCTGGACGCTGCTCACCGGCGACGAGTCGCTCCGCCGGCGGCCGATGAAGCGCGTCGCCGAGCCGCTCACGCTGATGGGCGCGACGATCGTGGGCCGCTCCGACGGTGGGCGCCTTCCGCTGGCCGTCCGCGGCGCCGCGCTGCCGCGTGCGATCGCGTACGACACCCCCGTCGCCTCGGCGCAGGTGAAGTCGGCCATCCTGCTCGCCGGGCTGCGCGCGGACGGCCCGGTGACGGTGCGCGAGCCCGCGCCCTCGCGCGACCACAGCGAGGTGATGCTGCGCGCGTTCGGCGCGCGGCTGGAGCGGCCCGATACGCGGACGGTCACGCTGCATCCCGGCCCGCTGAGCGGCGCCGCCGTGCAGGTACCGGGCGACATCTCGTCGGCGGCGTTTCTGCTGGTGGCCGGCCTGATCGTCCCAGACGCCCGCGTGACCGTGCGCCGCGTGGGCGTGAACCCCACACGGACCGGCCTGCTCGACGTGCTGGCCGCGATGCGGGCGCCGGTCACCACGGCCCTGCAGGGCGGCCCGGGTGAGCCGACCGGCGAGCCCATGGCCGCGCTCACGGTGACGCCCGCGCCGTTGCTCGCGACCACCGTCGCCGGGCCGCTGATCCCGCGGCTCATCGACGAGGTGCCCGCGCTCGCCGTGCTCGCCGCCACCGCGCGCGGCACGACCGAGATCCGTGACGCGGCCGAGCTGCGCGTGAAGGAGTCGGACCGCATCGCCGCCCTCGCGCGCGAGCTGGCGAAGATGGGTGTGGGCGTCGAGGAGCGCGCGGATGGTATGGCGATCCACGGAGGGCAGCGCTTCCGCGGAGCCCGCGTGACCTCGGGCGGCGACCATCGCATGGCGATGGCCCTGGCCGTGGCCGGGCTCACCGCCGAGGGCGAGACCGTCGTCGAGGACACGGCCTGCGTGCAGACGTCGTTCCCGACGTTCGTGGACACGCTGAATGCGCTCGCCGGGGGCCCGGCGATCACGGTGGAGCGCTGATGGGTCCGCGCGGCCTCGTGGTGGCCATCGACGGCCCCGCCGGGGCAGGCAAGACGACGGTGGCGCGGCGGCTCGCCGAGCGGCTTGGCTACGAGCTGATCCCGACGGGCGCCATGTACCGCGCGCTCGCGCTCAGCGTGCTGCGCGCCGGGATCTCGCTCGACGACACGGCCGCGCTGGCGCGGCACCTGGCGCCGCTCGACGTCACCATCGAGCACGGCCACGTGAAGCTGAACGGCGAGGACGTGACGCGCGAGATCCGCAGCCAGGCGGTGGCCGACGCGACCTCGACCCTCTCGATGCGCCGCGAGGTCCGCGACAAGGTGACGCCGCTGCAGCGGCGCGCCGCCGAGCCCGGCGGTGTCGTGCTCGAGGGCCGGGACACGGGCACCATCGTGTGCCCGGACGCCGACGTGAAGTTCTTCCTGACCGCGACGCTCGAGAGCCGCGCGCGCCGGCGACACGCCGAGCTGGCCGAGCAGGGGGTGAGCGCCGACCTCGACACGATCCGCGACGAGGTCAAGGTGCGCGACCGCCAGGACACCACGCGGGTGCTGGCGCCCCTGGTCAAGGCCGCCGACGCCATCGAGATCGACACGAGCGATCTCTCGATCGACGAGGTCGTGGACCGCATGGCCGCCACCGTGGCGGCCCGGCGCGCGGCGGCGCCCCGCAGCGCGTTCTACAGCGTGTGCAGGGGCCTGGCGCTGGCGATCATGCGCGTGCTCTGGCGGGTCGAGGGGCGCGGCATGCAGCACGTGCCCCCGAGCGGTCCGGTGCTCCTGATCGCCAACCACTCGAGCGTGCTCGACCCGCCGTTCGTCGGCGGCGTGGCGCCGCGCCAGCTCACGTTCCTGGCGAAGGCCGAGCTGTTCGCGGTGCCCGGCTTCGGCCGGTTGATCCACGCGCTCAACGCGCGCCCGGTGCGGCGCGAGGGCGCCGACGCCACCGCGCTGCGCGTGGCCCTGCGCGCGCTCGAGCGCAACGGCGCCCTCCTCGTGTTCCCCGAAGGCACGCGGGGCGAGGAGGGGACGCTGCGGGCGCCGAAGCCCGGGGCGGCGCTGCTCGCCGTGCTCAGCGGGGCGCCCGTGGTGCCCGTCTACGTCCGCGGCAGCGGACGCGCCTGGCCGCGCGGGCGGCGGCTTCCGCGGCCTGCTAAGGTGGTGGTGACATTCGGGCCACCCCTGCGCTTCGAACGGCCAGCGGGCGCCGGTAAAAAGGAGTATTACGACTCCGTGAGCCGCGACATGATGGCGGCCATCGCTCGGCTGCAAAATCACTGAGGGGAGGACCTGGCGGCATGGCCAAGGATGATCGGAGGAACCTCGGCGGTTCGCGCATGGAGGGCGCAGAACCGGAGGAACGCATGGAGGACTGGTTCAAGGAAGGCTCGACGACGAGCGAGTTCGAGGAAGGCGAGGTCGTGCGCGGTCGCGTGGTGCACGTGGGGACGAGCGAGGTGCTCGTCGACGTCGGCTACAAGAGCGAGGGCGCGATCCCGATCGAGGAGTTCCACCGCCACGGCACGCTGCCGAAGGTCGGCGAGGAGATCGAGGTCTACCTCGAGGCCAAGGAGGACTCCGAAGGCCTGATCGTCCTGTCCAAGGACAAAGCGGACAAGATCAAGGTCTGGGACGCGATCACCCAGGCGTATGAGAAGGCCCAGCCGGTCGAGGGCCGCGTGGTGGAGGTCGTCAAGGGCGGCCTCGCCGTCGACGTCGGCGTGAAGGCGTTCCTGCCCGGCTCGCAGGTGGACCTGCGCCCGGTGAAGAACCTCGCCTCGATGGTCGGCCAGCTGATCCGCGCCAAGGTCATCAAGCTCAACCGCCGTCGCGGCAACGTCGTGCTCTCCCGCCGCTCCGTCCTGGAGGAGGAGCGGGAGGAGAAGAAGAAGCACACGCTCGAGGTGCTGAACGAGGGCATGGTGCTCACGGGCACCGTGAAGAACATCACGGACTATGGCGCCTTCATCGACCTCGGCGGTATCGACGGCCTGCTGCACGTGACGGACATGAGCTGGGGCCGCGTGGGCCACCCGTCGGAGATCTTCCAGGTCGGCGACCAGGTCGAGGTGGTCGTGCTGCACTTCGACCGTGAGAGCGGCCGCGTGTCGCTCGGCTACAAGCAGAAGTCCAACGACCCGTGGGAGACGGTGGAGACGCGCTTCGCGCCCGGGACCAAGACGCATGGGCGGGTGGTGAGCCTCACCAACTACGGCGCCTTCGTCGAGCTGGAGCCCGGCGTCGAGGGCCTCGTGCACGTCTCCGAGATGTCGTGGACGCGCCGGGTGCGCCACCCGTCGAAGCTGGTCAACGTCGGCGACGAGGTCGAGGTGATCGTGCTCGACGTCAACCGGGCGGCCAAGCGGATCTCGCTCGGCATGAAGCAGGTCGAGCCGGATCCGTGGACGACCATCGAGGAGCGCTACAAGCCGGGGACGCGGGTCTCGGGCAAGGTGCGCAACCTCACGGATTTTGGCGCGTTCATCGAGCTCGAGCCCGGGGTCGACGGCCTCCTGCACATTTCGGACATGTCCTGGACCCGGAATGTCGGGCATCCTTCTGAAGTTCTCAAGAAAGGCCAGGACATCGAGACGCAGATCCTGAACATCGACCGCGACAACAAGCGGATCTCGCTGGGCCTCAAGCAGATCCAGCCCGATCCCTGGTCCACGGTCGCCCAGCGCTATCCGATGGGCTCGCGCGTGACGGGCAAGGTAGTGCGGCTCACCGACTTCGGCGCGTTCGTGGAGCTGGAGCCGGGCGTGGACGGGCTCCTGCACATCTCGCAGATGGCCCATCGCCCGATCGCCACCCCGGGCGAGGTCGTCAACGTCGGCGACGAGCTGACGCTGCTGGTGATCCGCGTCGATCCTCACGAGCGGCGCATCGGGCTGTCGCTGAAGGAGCTCGCGCACGCGGTGGCGCCTCCGCCCGAGGCGATGGACGATCGCGGCGGCGGCGGCCGCAAGGGCAAGCGCGGCAAGAGCCGGGATTACGACTACGACGACGAGGAATAGGTGAGCCGTCGGCTGACGGTCCTCACGGCCACCCTGCTGGTGTTCGTCGGAGTGGTGGGGCTCTTCTTGCTCGCTGCCGGGTCGTGGGGCCGTGGCGGCGGCGGCGAGGGCGGCGGCTCGCTGTTCGGTCCGAAGGTCGCCATCGTCGAGCTCGAGGGACTCATCGCCGAGACCGACGACCTCGTCCGCGAGCTGCGCCAGCATCGCGAGAACCCCAGCATCAAGGCCGTCGTCATCCGGATCAACAGCCCGGGCGGCGTGGTGGGCCCGACCCAGGAGGTCTACGACGCGATCCGCCGCGTGCGCGAGGCGGGCAAGCCCGTGGTGGCCTCGCTCGGCGCCGTCGCGGCGTCCGGCGGCTACTACATCGCCGTCGCCGCCGACCAGATCTACGCGAATCCCGGCTCGCTCACGGGGTCCATCGGCGTGATCATGCAGCTCGCGAACCTCGACTCGCTGATGAAGAAGGTCGGCGTCGAGTACGTCGTCGTGAAGGCGGGCGCCTTCAAGGACATCGGCAACCTCTCGCGCCCGATGACGTCCGAGGAGCGGCGCGTGCTGCAGACGCTGCTCGACGACGTGCACGGCCAGTTCATCGACGCGGTGGCCAAGGGCCGCAAGCTGCCGCGCGAGCAGGTCGTGCAGTTCGCCGACGGGCGCGTATTCTCGGGCACGCAGGCCCTGCAGCTCAAGATGGTGGACGCGCTCGGGAGCCTGGAAGACGCGGTCAACGCCGCCGCCAAGCTCGCGAACTTGCCGACGCCGCCGTCGGTGGAGCGGCCCCGCCGAAGGTTCTCGATCATCGAATTACTGAGGAACGAATTGGGTCTCCCGGCCCCTGGGAGCCTCCTGCGACCGAGCCTGCCGGTGTTCAAGACGCCTCTATACCTGATGGACTGACGGCTAACTCCCTAATGACGTTGACATTCTTCAAACGGCCGTGGTAGGTTCCCAGCGAGGGGAGCCACCACGATGACGAAAGCCGACCTCATCGACGAAGTCTCGAAGCTCTCGAATCTCACGAAGAAAGAGACCGAGACGATCGTCAACACGATCTTCGACAACATCACCGACGCGCTGGCGAAGGGCGACAAGGTGGAGTTGCGGGGGTTCGGCAGCTTCAGGATCCGCCACCGGAACTCGCGCAAGGGCCGAAATCCGAAGACCGGCAGCGCCGTGGACGTTCCCCAGAAGCGCGTTCCCTTCTTCAAGGTCGGCAAGCGCCTGCGAGAGCTCGTCAACGCGTGAGGGCCCGCCTGGCGTTTTGAAGCGCCTGTGGGCTCCCTGGCGGATGGCCTGGATTCGGGGCGCGCACCCCGCCGCCGGCTGCGTCTTCTGCAACGCTCGTGACGGCGCCGACGACCGCGCCTCGCTCGTGCTGCTCCGCGGCCCCCACGCCTTCCTGGTCCTCAACGCCTATCCCTACACGCCCGGGCACCTCATGGCGGTGACGAATCGCCACGTGGGCGCCCTCGGCGAGGCGCGGCCCGAGGAGCTGACCGACGCGCTGACGCTCGTGCAGCGCGCGGTGTCGGCGCTGAGCCTCGAGTACCGCGCCGAGGGCTTCAACGTCGGCCTGAACCAGGGCCGCGTGGCGGGGGCGGGGATCGAGGACCATCTGCACGTGCACGTCGTGCCGCGCTGGGGCGGCGATCACAACTTCGTGACGGTCGTGGGCGACACGCGCGTCCTGCCCGAAGACCTGGCGACCACGTGGGAGCGCCTGCGGAGCCGCGTGGCGTGAGCGCAGGAGGCTCCGCCGTGGACACGCCGATGATGCAGCAGTACCGCGAGCTCAAGCGCCGCTTCCCCGATCACCTGCTCCTGTTCCGGCTCGGCGACTTCTACGAGCTGTTCCTGGAAGACGCCGAGCTGGGCGCGCGGCTGCTGTCGATCACGCTCACCTCGCGGCAGGGCTCGCCGATGGCCGGCATCCCCCACCACTCGGCCGACGGCTACATCGCGCGGCTCGTCCAGGCCGGCCAGAAGATCGCCATCTGCGAGCAGATGGAGGCGCCCGGCAAGGGCAAGAAGCTCCTGAAGCGCGCCGTCGTGCGCGTGATCACGCCGGGCACGCTGACCGACACCGCCTACCTCTCGGGCGGCGCCAACAACTACCTGCTCGCCGTCGCAACGCAGGGCGGTGCGATCGGCGTCGCGCTGCTCGACGTGTCCACGGGCGAGTTCGTGGCGGGCGAGGACGCCGAGCCCGAGGGCGGCGTGCTGGCGGCGGCGCTGCTGCGGCGGCCGAGCGAGATCCTCGTCTCCGAGGCGCTGCGCGGCAGCGGGACGCTCCTCACGCGGCTGCAGGCCACCGGCGCCGCGCTCACCTTCGGCGATCCCGCCGTGTTCGCCGGCCGCCGCGGGGCGGCCGAGCTCGCCGCGCATTTCGGCGCCGGCTCGCTGGAGGCATTCGGGGTGGGCGATCTGACTGTCGGACTCCAGGCGGCGGCCGCCGCGCTGGCCTACGCGCGCTCGACCCAGGGCGAGCGGCTCGGCCACCTGGTGCGTCTCGGCCGTCTGACGGCCGCCGAGTGCCTCACGCTCGACGAGACGGCGGTCGAAACGCTGGAGCTGCTGCGCGCGGCCGATGGCAGCGTGCGCAACTCGCTCGTCGGCGTGCTCGACGAGACGGTCACGCCGATGGGCGCGCGCCTGCTGCGCCAGTGGCTGCTGCAGCCGCTGCGCGACCCCGCGCGGATCCGCGAGCGTCAGGATGCCCTCGGGGTCCTCGTCGCGGCGCCCGAGACGCGCGCGAAGCTCCGCGCGCTGCTGCGCGGGATCGGGGACCTCGAGCGCCTCACCAGCCGCGCCACGCTCGGCGTCGCCCACGCCCGCGACCTCGTCGCCCTGCGCGGTGGCCTGGCGCCGATCGACGGAGTGCGCGCGGTCTGCGCCGCGCTCGCGGCGCCCCTGGTCGAGGGGGCGCGAGACGCCCTGGCCGATCTCGACGACCTCCGCGCGCTCCTGGAGGCCGCGCTGGTCGACGAGCCGCCCCTCACGCTGAGCGACGGCGGCGTGATCCGCGAGACCTGGAACGAGGCGCTGCACGCCATCGTGAGCGACGCGGCGGAGGCGCGGCGCTGGATCGCCGGGCTCGAGGAGCGCGAGCGGGCGAAGACGGGACTCTCGAGCCTGCGCGTGCGCTTCAACCGCGTCTTCGGCTACGGCATCGAGGTGAGCCACGCCCAGTCCGGGAGGGTTCCCGCCGACTATGTGCGCCGCCAGACGCTCACGGGCACCGAGCGCTACGTCACGCCCGAGCTGAAGGACTACGAGGGCAAGGTGCTCGGCGCCGAGGAGCGCCGGCGTCGGCTCGAGCAGGAGCTGTTCGAGGACGTGCGCGGGCGTGTGGCCGCGCGCTCGGCGCCGCTGCTCGCCACCGCGCGGGCCCTCGCGCTGCTGGACGTCCTCGCCGCTCTCGCGGAGGTCGCGCACGTGCGGGATCACGTGCGTCCCGAGGTCGACGGGGGCGACGCGCTCGAGATCGTGGAGGGCCGCCACCCCGTGCTGGAGGCGCGCTCGGGCGAACCGGTGACTCCGAACGACATCGCGCTTAACGCGGAAACACGAATCGTCATTCTCACGGGACCCAATATGGCGGGGAAATCCGTCTACCTGCGCCAGACCGGTCTTATAGCCATCCTCGCCCAGATGGGCGCGTGGGTGCCCGCACGCTCGGCGCGCATCGGCGTGGTGGACCGCGTGTTCACGCGCGTCGGCGCCCAGGACAACCTCGCGCGCGGCCAGTCGACCTTCCTCGTCGAGATGGTCGAGGCGGCGTCGATTCTCAACAACGTCACGCCGAGGAGCCTCGTGCTGCTCGACGAGGTCGGCCGCGGCACCTCGACGTTCGACGGCCTGGCCATCGCGTGGGCGGTGGTGGAGGACCTGCACGATCGGATCCCGGGCGCGAAGGTGCTGTTCGCCACCCACTTCCACGAGCTGACGCAGCTGGCGGGGCGGCTGGCCGCTGTGCGCAACTTCCACGTGGCCGTGCGGGAGTGGAACGACGAGATCGTGTTCCTGCACAAGGTGCGCGCCGGGGGCACCGACCGCTCGTACGGCATCCAGGTCGCGCGCCTCGCCGGGCTGCCGCTGCCCGTGATCGCGCGCGCCAAGGCGCTGCTCGCGCGCTTCGAGGAGCAGGGCCAGGCCACCGCCGAAGCCGCCGACGCCGTGCAGCTCGGGCTCTTCGCGGCGGCCGCGGCGCCCGATCCGGTCGCCGCCGAGATCGCGGCGCTCGACCTCGCCCACGTCACACCGATCGAGGCGCTCAATCTTCTCGCGAAGTGGCAGCAGCGGCTGCAACGGCCCTCGTGACTCGCATTCGACGGCTCCCCGATCACCTGGTCAACAAGATCGCCGCCGGCGAGGTTGTCGAGCGCCCGGCGTCGGCCGCCAAGGAGCTGGTCGAGAACGCGCTCGACGCCGGCGCCTCCGCCGTCGCGGTGGACCTGCGCGACGGCGGCGCGGCGCTCGTGCGTGTGACCGACGACGGCGTGGGCATGACGGCCGAGGAATTGCCGCTGGCCCTCGAGCGCCACGCGACGTCGAAGCTGCCGAGCGACGCGGACCTCGACGCCATCGCGACCCTCGGCTTTCGCGGCGAGGCGCTGGCGGCGATCGCGGCCGTCTCGCGGTTCACGGTGACGAGCCGCGCGCGCGGCACCGAGGAGGGGCTGCGGCTGGGGGGCGAGGGCGGCGTGATCGCTCAGCGGCTGGCGGTGCCGGGACAGACGGGGACGAGCGTCGAGGTGCGCGACCTCTTCTTCAACACGCCCGCGCGGCTCAAGTTCCTCAAGTCGGCGACGACCGAGCTCGGGGCCACCCTGCGCGCGCTCACGCAACTCGCGCTCGCGCATCCCGAGGTGCAGTTCCGCGTCGCCCACAACGGCCGCGCCTCGCTGACGGCCCCGGCGGCGAAGGACGTGCGCGAGCGGGCCGGCGCCATCTGGGGCTGGCCGCTCGCCCAGCGGCTCCTGCGCGTGGACCGCACCGAGCACGGTCTCCGCGTCCACGGGTTCGCGAGCCCGCCCGACCTCACGCGCGGCGGCCGCGACGACATCGTGATCATCGTCAACGGCCGGCCGGTGCGCGATCCCGCGCTGCTCCAGGCCACGCTCGCCGCCTATCGCCCGCTGCTCGCCCGCGACCGCTTTCCGCTGGTCGTGCTGGCCATCGACATGCCGCCCCAGGACGTTGACGCCAACGTGCACCCGACCAAGGCGTGGGTGCGCTTCCGCAATCCGCGGCTCGTGCAGGAGATGCTGGTGGCGGCGCTGCACGCCGCGCTCCGCGCGCCCGACGTCGTTCCGACGATGGGCGCGGCGGGCAGCGCGACGTGGAGCGGCCCGACCACCGCCGACGCCGGTGGCGAGCAGCAGCAACACGCGCTCTTCGCCGAGACGCCCGCCGCCTACGCGCCCGGACGCTTCGGCCGCGTGCTCGGCCAGGTGCAGGACACGTTCATCGTCGCCACCACCGACGACGAGGTCTTCTTCCTCGACCAGCACGTCGTGCACGAGCGCGTGCTCTTCGAGCGGCTCGAGACCGAGCTGGCCGCCGGAGCGCCGCCCTCGCAGGCGCTCCTGTTTCCGGAGACGGTGGACCTGCCGCCGGCCGCGCGCGCGCTGCTCGAGCGCTGGCGCCCGACGCTCGAGCGGCTGGGCTTCGCGTTCGAGCCGCGGCCGGGCGGCGCGCTGGCCGTCAGCGCGGTGCCGGCGCTGCTCAAGGGCGACGAGCCCCGGCGCCTGCTGGAAGCCGCGGTGGACGAGCTCGGCGGGCCGAAGGCCGACGCGCCGGCGATGGAGCGCGCGCTCGCGTTCGTGGCGTGCCGCGGCGCGATCAAGGCCAACACGCCGCTGACGCGCGAGGAGATGGAGCGCCTCGTCGGCGACCTCGGCCAGACGCGCACGCCGTACTTCTGCCCCCACGGCCGGCCGATCGTGAGCCGCGTGTCGCTGCACGACATCCGCCGCGAGCTGAAGAGAACATGGTAGTGCGAGCCGAGGCCGTCCGACGGCCGAGGCGAGCCTGTGATGGAGCTGGGCGTGCGAGCCGAGGCCGTTCGACGGCCGAGGCGAGCCTGTGATGGAGCTGGTAGTGCGAGCCGAGGCCGAAGGGTAGACTGCCACTGATGTCCGACAAGCCTCCGCTCCTCGTCATCGCGGGTCCCACCGGTGTCGGCAAGACGGCCGCCGCGGTCGCGCTCGCGGCGCGGCTGCCGATCGAGGTCGTGTCGGCGGACTCGCGCCAGGTCTACCGCGGCATGGATGTCGCGACCGGCAAGCCGACCGCCGATGAGCTGCGCGCCGTGCGCCATCACCTGGTGGACGTCGTGGATCCAGACGATCGCTACGACGCCGCGCGCTTCGCCCGCGACGCGCGGGCCGCGATCGACGCGATCCGCCAGCGCGGCCGGCTGCCGGCCGTCGTGGGCGGCACCGGGCTCTACATCCGCGCGCTCCTGCGCGGGCTCGATCCCGCGACGCCGGCGGACCCGGCCTTCCGCGCCGAGCTCGCAGAGGTCGCGGCTCGCGAGGGACGGGCGGCGCTGCATGGGCGGCTCGCCGCCCAGGAGCCCGCGCTGGCCCGGCGGCTGCACCCGAACGACCACGTGAGGATCATTCGCGCGCTCGAGCTGGTGCGGGCGGGCAGCCCCGCGGGCGAGGCTCAGACGCGCTGGCGTGAGGGCGACGCCGAGTGGGACGTCGTCTACGTCGGGCTCACGCTGGATCGCGCGAGGCTCGACGACCGTCTGCGTCGGCGCGCGCAGCGCATGGTCGCCGCCGGCCTCGAGGACGAGGTCCGTGGTCTCCTCGCGCGCGGCTACGTGCCGACGCTGCCGGCGATGCAGGGTCTCGGCTACCGCGAGTTCGTCCGCGTGGTCCAGGAGCGACTCGACGTGGAGGAGGCGCGGCGGCTCATGCAGCGCGACACGCTGCGCTACGCGCGGCGGCAGTGGACCTGGTTTGCCCGCGAGCCGGAGTTGCAGTGGATCGACGTCGAGGCCGCGGAGGCGGCCGGCGGCGTGGCGGCGGCGATCGAGGCGAGACTCAAGCAGGAGGGCCGGATCGGGTGAGACAACGGGTGAGAGACGGCGCGCACGGCGGCAACGGCCGCGGCCACGAGGTGGGGCGCGTGCGCGAGCATGCGATGCTGGCGGCGCTGCGGCGCCCCAAGCAGCGGCGCGTCGACGTCGAGGAGTCGCTGGAGGAGCTGGCGGGGCTCGCCACGGCGGCCGGCGCGAGCGTCGGCGAGCGGGTGATCCAGGAGCGGCCGGCGGCGACGCCCTCGCTCTACTTCGGCAGCGGCAAGGTCGAGGAAATGGCCGAGGCCGCGCGCACGGGCGGCGTCAATCTGTTCATCTCCGACGATCCGCTCTCGCCGATCCAGGAGCGCAACCTCAGCGAGTCGCTCGGCATCAAGGTGATCGACCGCACCGCGCTCATCCTCGACATCTTCGCCCAGCGCGCGCGCAGCGCCGAGGGCAAGCTCCAGGTCGAGCTGGCGCAGCTCACGTACCTGCTGCCGCGGCTCGTCGGCCAGTGGAAGCACCTCGAGCGCCTGGGCGGCGGCATCGGCACGCGCGGTCCCGGTGAGACGCAGCTCGAGTCCGACCGCCGCGTGATCCGCCAGCGCGTGCAGAAGCTCAAGCGCGAGCTCGAAGGCGTGCAGGCGCACCGCCGGCTGCAGCGCGCCAGTCGGCGGCGCGCGGGCGTGCCCATCGTCGCGCTCGTCGGCTACACCAACGCCGGCAAGACGACGCTGCTGAACCGCCTCACCGGCTCGCACCTCACCGCGGCCGACCAGCTGTTCGTCACGCTCGACCCGGCCGCGCGCCTCGTCGAGCGGCCGGGCCGCCGGCCGTTCATCCTGACCGACACCGTCGGCTTCATCCGCAAGCTGCCGCACGAGCTGGTGGCGGCGTTCCGCGCGACGCTGGAGGAGCTGACGGAGGCCGACGTGCTCGTGCACGTGGTGGACGCCAGCCAGGGAGCGCTCGAGGAGCACATGGCGGCGGTGGACTCGCTGCTGCGCGAGCTGGAGGTGGCGGCGGACCGGCCGACCGTCCTCGCGCTGAACAAGGTCGACCGGCTCGACGAGGCGCACGCCGCCGCGGTCCTCGCCGGTCGCCGCTCCGCCGTCGCGCTGTCGGCGGCGACGGGTGAGGGCGTGGAAACGCTGCTCGATGCGATCGAGAAGGCGCTGCCCGTGTCTGGCGCGGTGACGCTGCGCATCCCGCACGGCGACGGCGCCGCGCTGGCGCTCTGCTACGAGCGTGGGCGCGTGCTGACGCGCGCCGACACGCCGGGCCACGTCACCCTGGAGGTCGAGCTGGCCGGCCCGGCGCTCGCGGCCCTCGGGGCCTACCGGGTCGAGCGCGTGCTAGACTGAAGCCTTCGATGGGGCTTGCTAACTGGCTGACCGTACTACGCATTCTCTTGATCCCGGTCTTCGTCTCGCTGCTCGTCTATCGCAAGCCCGGCCCGGCGCTGGTCGTGTTCGTGGCGGCGGCGCTGACCGACCTCCTCGACGGTTACGTCGCGCGGCGCCACGGCCTTTCGAGCCGCCTCGGCGCCTTCCTCGATCCGATGGCCGACAAGCTGCTGCTCGTGTCGTCCTTCGTGACGCTCACGTGGCTCAAGGCGCTGCCGTTCTGGATCGCCGCCGTGGTCATCAGCCGTGACCTCATCCTCATGGTCGGCGCGCTCGTCATCCACATGGCGGGCGGCCGCATCTACCCGCGGCCGACGCGGGCGGGCAAGATCGCGACCTTCTTTCAGATCCTCACCGTGCTGACGGGGCTGGCGACTCGCTTCGTGCAGGTCGGCCCCGCGCTGATCGCGGTCATGTGGCTGGCGGCGGCGTTCACGATCATCTCCGGGCTGCAGTACATCGTGCAGGGCATGCGCTTCCTGAACACCGCTCACGCGGCGGAGCGGGAGGCCGATGAAGCCTCGTTCCTCCGCTGAGGGCGTCGTCGTCGCCGCGGTGCACGCCCGAACGGCGGCCGCGGCGGCCGGGCTGCGGCCCGGCGACCGCGTCCTCGCCATCAACGGCCACGCGCTGCGCGACGCCATCGACTTCCGGTTCCACGGGGGCGACGAGCGGCTCGCGCTGAGCGTCGAGCGCGACGGCGCCCGGCACGCGCTGCGGCTCGCGCGCCGGCCCGGCGCCGACCTCGGCGTCGAGCTCGAGGCGCCACGGGCGGACGAGATCGCCACCTGCGCCAACAAGTGCGTGTTCTGCTTCATCCACCAGCTGCCGAAGGGCATGCGCAAGAGCCTCTACGTCAAGGACGACGACTTCCGGCTCTCGTTCCTGCACGGCAACTACATCACGCTGACGGATCTCGAGGAGGCGGAGCTCACGCGCATCGTCGAGCAGCGCCTGTCGCCGCTCTACGTGTCCGTGCACGCGACCGACCCCGCGCTGCGCTGGGAGCTGCTCGGCCGCCCGCGCGCCTCGGCGGAGATCCTGCCGCGGCTCGAGCGGCTCGCCAGGGCGGGCATCCGCATGCACGCGCAGGTCGTGCTCTGCCCTGGGCTCAACGACGGCGCGCACCTCGAGCGGACCGTCCGCGAGCTCGCGCCGCTGCACCCGCACGTGGCGACGACGGCGGTCGTGCCCGTCGGCCTCACGCGCCACCGGGAGCGTCTGCCGGCGCTGCGCACCCTCACCGATCAGGAAGCGTGCGCGCTGGTGGGGACGGTCGCGGCGTGGCAGTCGGAATTTCAGGCGCGCCTGGGCAGCCGCTTCGTGTTCCTCGGCGACGAGGTCTATCTCCAGGCGGCGCTGCCGTTGCCCGAGGCGGACGCCTACGAAGGGTTCGCGGTGGCGGAGGACGGCATCGGCCTCGTGCGGCGCTTCGAGGACGGCGTCGAGCGCGCGCGGCGCCGACGCCGCGCCGCGGGCCGGCCGCTCGACGTCACGCTGGTGAGCGGCTCGCTCTACGCCCCGCGGCTCGCGCGCCTCGTCGCGTCGATTCCCGGCGCGACCGCGCGCGTGGCGGCCGTGGCGAACCGCTTCTTCGGCGGCACCGTGTCGGTCGCGGGCCTCCTCACCGGGGAGGACATCGCGCGGCATCTGGCCACGCTGCCGACCCTCGGCGAGGCCGTCGTCGTCCCGGCCGTCGCGCTGCGCGACCGCGACGGCGTCTTCCTGGACGACATGAGCCCGGCGGACCTGGCCGCGGCCGTCGGCGTCCCGGTTCGCGTCGTCGAGCCCGAGCCGAGGGCGCTGCTCTCAGCGGTATGCTCCGCCCCGTAATCGCGATCGTCGGCCGGCCGAACGTCGGCAAGTCCACGCTGTTCAATCGCCTCGTCGGACGCCGGCAGGCGCTCGTCCGTGACACGCCGGGCGTGACGCGCGATCGCCTCTACGGCCAGGCCCAGTTCGAGCGCTGGCAGGCGACGGTGATCGACACGGGCGGCTTCGATCCCGGCTCGACGGAGCCGCTCGTCGAGGGCGTGCGCCGCCAGGTGCTGGCAGCCGTGGAGGACGCCGACCTCATCGCCTTCGTCGTCGACGCGCGCGAGGGCGCGACGGCGCTGGACCAGGAGATCGCGCGGCTGCTGCGAAAGACCAACAAGCCCGTGGTCCTCGTCGCCAGCAAGGTGGACGACCGCGGCCAGGAGCCGGCGCTGGCGGACCTCTATCGGCTCGGCTTCGGCGAGCCGCTCGGCGTCTCGGGCGAGCACGGCCGCGGCGTCGCCGAGATGCTCGAGGTCCTGCGCGAGCGCGCGCCGTCGCCGACGGCGCCTCCCGGCGGCAAGCGTCCGGTCGCCATCGCGGTGATCGGCCGCCCCAACGTCGGCAAGTCGTCGCTCGTCAACGCGATGCTCGGCACCGAGCGCGTGCTCGTGCACGAGGCGCCGGGCACGACGCGCGACGCCGTGGACACGCCGTTCGTCTACGAAGGCCGACCCTACGTGCTGGTCGACACCGCCGGCATCCGGCGCAAGGGCAAGGTGACGGAGGCGCTCGAAAAGCTCGCCGTGGTGATGGCGCTCAAGAGCCTCGAGCGCTCGCAGGTTGCGCTGCTCGTCATGGACGCCTCCGAGGGCCTGACCGCGCAGGACGCGCACATCGCGGGCTACGCGCACGAGGCCGGGCGCGCCATCGTCCTCGTCGTCAACAAGTGGGACCTCGTGCCCCGGGGCATGGTGAGAAAGGCCGAGGTCGTCGAGCAGGTGCGCGACCGGCTGCCGTTCCTCGACTACGCGCCGATGTGCTTCACCTCGGCGACGCGCGGCGAGGGACTGCGCGAGCTGTTCGAGACGATCGACCGCGTCGCGGCCGAGGCTCAGCGCCGCGTGCCGGCCGAGGAGGTGACCGCCGTTCTGCGCCAGGCGCTCGACCGTCGCCCGCTGTCGGTGGCCGGCCTGCCCCTGACCATCCAGTCGGCGAACCAGGTGAGCGTCGGCCCGCCGACCATCGCCGTGCGCGTGAACCGGCCGGACGAGATCCATTTCTCCTACGAGCGCTATCTCGCCAAGTCGCTGCGCCACGCGTTCGGCTGGGAGGGCTCGCCGCTGCGGCTGTCGTTCCGCCGCGCCGGGCGCGCCCGCCCGAGCGCGCCGAAGGCACGGCGATGAGACATCCTGTGTCAAGCCCGAGGCGCGCCACGGCTGCGCCGGGGCGCGTCCGAGCGCTGGGGGGTGTGGGGGGCCATGTCGGGGCCCCCCACGCTCACGAGCGAGTGATCGAGGCGCGTCACGGGTTTCCCGGGATGCGCCGAGCGTTGGGGGGTGTGGGGGGCCATGTCGGGGCCCCCCACGTAAGCAGATGAGCCCCTTCCGCCGCACCGGCTCGGGACTCTGGCTCGCGATCCTCGGCGTCCTGCTGTTCGCGGCCGGCGCCGGCATCCTGCTGGCCAGCCCGCGGCATCGTGCGCTCTACTACGGTGAGCCGCCCGCCGTGGTGGCGCCGGCCGCCGGTCCGTCGCAGGTGGTGGCGGCCGTCGGCAGCGGCAAGGTGCCGTATCCCGACGCGTTGGGGCGCTTGCGCGTGCGTATCGCGGATCGCGAGCCCACGCGGCTGCCGGCCGAGGGCGCGCCGCCCGGCTGGACGCTCAAGGAGTTCGCCGGCCACGCATCGATCGAGCTCGTGCGCGCCGACGGCCGCTTGGCCGCGCGCCTGCGCAGCGAGCGCGCCTCGTTCGCGATGCACCGCGACGTCGTCGTCGAGCTGCGCGAGTTCCCGTACCTGTCGTGGACGTGGAAGGTGACGAGGCTCCCCGCGGGCGGCGACGTGCGCGACGCCGCGCGCGACGATCAGGCCGCGCAGGTCTACGTGATCTTCCCGCGCTGGCCCTCGCCGCGGACGAAGAGCGACGTGGTGGGCTACATCTGGGACTCGCGCGCGCCCGTCGGCACCCGGCTCAAGAGCCCCCGCGCCGACAACGTCCGCATCGTGGTCGTCGAGTCGGGGGGGGCGCGGCTCAACGAGTGGCGCGCCTACGAGCGCAACGTGGCCGCCGACTACGCGGCGCTCTTCGGCCGCCAGCCGCCCCGGGTCGGCAAGCTGGCCGTCATGGTCGACTCCAACGACACCCGGGGGGAGGCGGAGGCCCTGTTCGGCGATCTGGTCTTCGCCCGGACGCGCCAGAGAAGCGTGGAAATCCCAACCCCCGTGCTAAGATAACGCGCATGACGCCGCCAGACGACGATCGTCCGGAGCGCGACCTGTACGACGAGACGCCGCGATCGATCTTCGCGGCGACGTGGTTTCGCGCGCTGCTCGTCCTGATCGTCCTCGCCGTGGTCGGAGCCGTTGCGGTGCCCTACATCCTCGACGCGATGAACCCGCCGGTGAAGAGCGTGGCGTCGCGTCCGACGCCGCCGCCCACGCCAGCGCCGCCCGCCGCGACCCCGACGCCGTCGCCGCCGCCGGGCGCGATGTCCGCACCGGCTGACAAGGCGCCGGACAAGACGCTGCTGCCCGACCGAGCGCTCGCCGACAAGCCAACGACGACCATGCCGACGGCGCGCAGCCCGTTCGGCGTCGACAAGGCGCCGACCGACAAGCCGGCCATGAGCCCGAAGCCGGGCCCGAGCGACAAGTCACCGGCGAGCACGAAGCCGGCGCCGACGGAAAAATCCGCGACGGCGGAGAAGAAGGACACGCGGATGGCAGCGGCGGCGCCGGAGACGAGGCCCAAGCCCGAGGCCAAGGCGGCGCCCACGACGACGAAGCGCGCCGCGACCAGCAGCACCAGCACCGCGAAGGCGCCGAGGGGTGTCGCGACCGGCGAGTGGTGGGTGCAGGTCGGCGCCTTCCGCGACGAGGGCACGGCCAAGAAGGTCGCCGCGAAGCTCCGCGAGCAGAACTACAAGGTCGAGGAAACGGTCAGCGGCGGCGGCGAGCGGGCGGCGAAGCCGGCCGCGGCGGACAAGCTCGCGCCGGCGGCCTCGGCGGCCAATCCAGCCGGCGCCGACCAGTACGACGTCTTCGTCTCCGGCCTTTCGGCGGCCGAGCTGAACGAGCGGCTGGCCGCCAAGGGACTCGCCGCGGAGCCGGCGGGCAGTGGCGCCGTCATCAAGCCGAGCCTGCCGTTGCGCGACGCGGTGGCGCTTTCGAAGGATCTCGCTGTGGAAGGCCTCAAGGTCCAGGTGCGCCGCGCCGGCGGGGCCGCGCCCGCGCCGCGCGTGACGCAGGCCCGGCCGCGGCAGCCCGCCGCGAACGGCGGGGAGACGTTCTACCGCGTGCGGGTCGGCGCGTTCCCGGACCGCGCGACGGCGATGACCACGCTGAAGGAGCTCGAGACCAAGGGCTACAAGCCGTTCATCGCGCGGGGCGGGCCGTAGCCGTCTCGACGAGGAGGTGAGTCTCCACCGTGACCAAGAACGACCTGGTCAACGCCGTTGCCGCGCACGGGCTGAGTAAGCGCCAGTCCGCGTCCGTGGTCGAATCGGTGTTCGACATCATCTTCCGCTGCTTCGAGAAGGGCGAGGACGTCAAGATCGTCGGCTTTGGACACTTCCGCATCCGGCGCAAGGCGTCGCGGCGGGGCCGCAATCCTCAGACCGGCGACTCCATCGAGATCACCGCGCGCAAAGTCCTCACCTTCAAGCCCAGCAAGGGCCTCAAGCAGCGCATCAACACCACCACGCCGAACGCCTAGCGGCCGTGCCCGAGATCGCGGAGAAGCTCTACTACCGCATCGGGGAGGTCGAGGAGATCGCGGGCGTGCCCGCGTACGTCCTCCGCTACTGGGAGTCGGAGTTCAAGCTGCTCCGTCCCAAGAAGAATCCCGCTGGCCAGCGCCTCTATCGCCGGCGCGACGTGGACCTGGTGCAGCGGATCAAGGCCCTCCTCTACGACGAGCGGCTCACGCTGGAGGGCGCGCGCAAGCGCCTGGTGGCGGAATCGCGCAAGACGCAGCCGCTGCAGCTCGAGCTCGGCATGCGCGAGGCGGCGTACGCGGAGGCGCTCAAGCGGGTGCGCAACCGGCTCGCCGCGCTGCGCTCGCGGCTGACGCCTTGAAGGGATCGGCCGTTTCTGGGAAGATTCGAGCCTGCGTCGGGGCGTAGCGCAGCCCGGTAGCGCACCGGACTGGGGGTCCGGTGGTCGCAGGTTCAAATCCTGTCGCCCCGACCATTTTTCATGTAGTGAGAAACCGCGCCGGACGGCCACGGTGCCCACGGCGCGGTTTTCTGTGCCCGTCCCCGGGCCCGGGCTTCAGGCATTCATCGCCACGTCGGCGGCTTTGCTGATGCCCTGACCGAGGACCGAGGCGGGGACGATTAGCGCCCCGCCCCGTCGCACAGTGGACCCCACTCCGCCCAACTCCCGCCAATCAAGCCGCGCGAGACAAACACGCGTGGTATTTATAGACGGCGTGTCTACGCGACGCGGCGTGTCGGTCTGGGGGTCCGGTGGTCGGAGGGTGTCCGTTCCGTTTCCAGCGGAGGCCGAGTGCCCGTTCTGCTCGTGACCAACGACGACGGCGTCCACGCCGCGGGCCTCGCCGCGCTAGCCGGCGCCCTCGAGGACCTGGGCGAGGTGCACGTGCTGGCGCCCGAGCGCGAGCAGAGCGCCTGCGGCCACGCCCTGACGCTGCACAGGCCGCTCAGCGTTCACCGCTGGGGCGAGCGACGCACTTCCGTGAACGGCACGCCCTCGGACTGCGTCAACCTCGGCGTCCTCGGCTTCCTGCCCAAGCGCCCCGTGCTCGTCGTGTCCGGCATCAACCACGGCTCCAACCTCGGCGACGACGTGACGTACTCGGGGACCGTGTCGGCGGCCATGGAGGGCACGCTGCTCGGCGTGCCGTCGATCGCAATCTCGCTCGTGGAGGGCGACGAGCTCGAGGCGGCGGCCCGCGTGGCGCGGCAGGTGGCGATGCGCGTGCTCGTGAGCGGGCTGCCGCCGATGACGCTGCTCAACGTCAACGTGCCGGCGGGCACGCCCAAGGGCGTGCGCCTCACGCGGCTCGGCCACCGCGTCTACTCGGGCAAGATCGTGGAGCAGGCCGATCCCCGCGGCCGCGCGCATTACTGGATCGGCGCGGGGCCGCCCGCGTGGGAGGCGCTCGACGGCACCGACATGGGCGCCGTGCACGACGGCTACGCCTCGGTGACGCCGCTGGACCTCGACCTCACGCACCACCGCGCGCTCGCGCAGATGACGGACTGGGAGCCCGCCCTCAACGCCGCGCTGCGGGCGCGCCCGCGCGAGCCCGCAAAGCCGGCGTCGCGCGCGAAGCCGGGGAAGCGCCGGAGGCGGTGAGTGGAGGCGGGCTTCGAGGCGCGCCTGGCGCGCGAGCGCGAGCGCATGGTGGACGAGCAGCTCAAGCGCCGCGGGATCACCGACGCTCGCGTGCTCGACGCCATGCGGCGCATCCCGCGGCACCGGTTCGTCGAGGAGGGACTCGCCCACAGCGCCTACGAGGACCATCCGCTGCCGATCGGCGAGGGGCAGACGATCTCGCAGCCGTACATCGTGGCGCTCATGACGTCGCTGCTCGGGCTGACGGGGCAGGAAAAGGTGCTGGAGGTCGGCACGGGCTCCGGCTACCAGACGGCCGTGCTCGGGGCGCTCGCGCGCCGCGTGTGCTCGATCGAGCGGCTGCCGCGGCTGGCCGAGCGCGCGCGCGCCACGCTCGAGGCGCTGGGCGTGGCCAACGTCTGGATCCGTGTCGGCAACGGGGCGCTCGGCTGGCCGGACGAGGCGCCCTTCGATCGCATCCTGGTCGCCGCGGGCGGGCCGTCGGTGCCGCCGCCGCTGGTGGAGCAGCTCGTCGAGGGCGGGCGCCTGGTCCTGCCCGTCGGCAGCGCCGAGGACCAGGTGCTCACCGTCGTGGAGCGCGCGGGCGGCGAGACGCGCACGCGGCAGTGCGGGGAGTGCAAGTTCGTGAAGCTCGTGGGAAAGTACGCCTGGGAGTCGTGAACCCCTGATGCCTGTATAATGGGCGGGTCCGTTCGGGGCGTAGCGCAGCCTGGTAGCGCGCACGGTTCGGGACCGTGAAGTCGGAGGTTCAAATCCTCTCGCCCCGACCACTTCTCTCGCCGCCCGTCGGCCGGCGCCAACCGGCCGGCGGCGCGGTGATGCCCGACCAACCGGAACAGCCGTGACCGTCGCTGCCGAGATCGTCGTCGAGGGTCGCGTGCAGGGCGTGGGCTATCGCGACTACGCCCAGCGCCACGCCGAGCGTCTCGGCCTCGTCGGCTATGTCATGAACCTCAAGGACGGCCGCGTGCGAGCGCGGGCCGAGGGGCCGCGCGAGATGATCGAGGAGTTCGTGCGGGCGCTCGAGAAAGGACCCCCGCTGTCCCAGGTGAGCACGGTCAACGTGCGATGGATGAGCTCGACCGGACGCTTCGCGGGCTTCGACGTCCGCTTCGCGGGCTTCGGGCCGTGACGTCCGCGCGCGGGCTGCTCGCGGGCGCGCTCGGCGCCGCGCTCCTCGCCACGGCGGTGATGGCGCCGGCGGATCCGGCGGCCGACCGCGTCCACACGGTCGCACGGGGCGACACGCTCAGCGCGCTCGCGCGGCGCTACGGCGTCTCCGTCGGCGCGCTCGTCTCCGCCAACAACTTCGAGAACGACGGCGTCCGGCTGCGGCTGGGCCAGCGGCTCGTGATCCCTGCCGCGACCACATCGCCCGCCCGCGTCACGGCCCGGACGGATCGCCGTCGCGCCGCCGACCCCGGGCCCCGCCCGCGCAGCCTGCGCGCCCCGGTCGACTTCGTGCTTGCGGTGCCGGAGTTCGCCGACGCGCTGGGCGGCTTCCTGTGGCCGACCGACGGCGCCGTGAGCTCGCCCTTCGGACGGCGGCGCAGCGGCTGGCACCGCGGCATCGATATCCGCGCCGAGCGCGGCGAGCCGATCATCGCCGCGGGCGCGGGCGTGGTGGTCGTGGCCGGCGTGGAGCCGCGCTACGGCCGCGTGCTGAAGATCGAGCACGAGTACGGCTTCACCACCGTGTACGCGCACAACGACGAGAACCTCGTGGAGGTCGGCGACTGGGTCACGCCCGGCCAGCGCATCGCGCGAGTGGGGCGCACGGGCCGCGCCACGAACTACCACGTGCACTTCGAGATCCGCCGCGACGGCCGGGTCTACAATCCGCTCTACATGCTGCCGATGCCCGCGCGCGTGGCCCACGTGGACGAGAGCCAGGACGACGAGCCCGATGAGTAGCCGCGAGGCCGAGGAAACCGTCCCCGACGAGCCGCTCGAGCCGCTGGTCGACGTGGTGGACGAGGACGTCCGCGACGAGACGCGCGAGACGAGCCGCGCGAATCTCGGCGTGTACCTCGCGGAGATCGCGCGCATCCCGCTGCTCACGCGCGAGGAGGAACAGGCCCTCGCGCGGCGCGTGCAGGCGGGCGACGAGGCCGCCAAGCAGCGCCTGGTCGAGGCGAACCTGCGCCTCGTCGTCCAGATCGCGCGCCGCTACCTGAACCGTGGGCTGCCGCTACCGGATCTGATCGAGGAGGGCAACCTCGGGCTGCTGCGCGCGGTGGAGAAGTTCGAGCCCCAGCGTGGCACGCGCTTTTCCACCTACGCGACGTGGTGGATCCGCCAGGCCGTCACGCGCGCGCTCGCCAACCAGGCGCGGACGATCCGGCTGCCCGTGCACGTCGAGCTGCTGCTCGCGCGCTACGTGCGCGAGCAGAGCCGGCTCACCCAGACGCTCGGCCGGACGCCCACCGCCGAGGAGCTGGCGCAGGCGCTCGGCACGAGCGCGCGCGAGATCGCCGAGCTGGAGGAGGTGCGCCAGCACCCGGTGTCGCTCGACGCGCCGGCGGGCGGCGAGTCGTCGGCGACGCTCGGCGACCTCATCGCCGACCGTGCGACCATGCCGTCGGAGACGCTCGCCGATCTCTTCCGCGACCGTGCCGACCTCGCCTCCGTGCTCGACGACCTCGCCGCCAACGAGCGCACGGTGCTGCGGCGGCGCTTCGGGCTCGAGGGCGATCCGCCCGAGACGCTGGAGACGATCGGACAGCGGCTGGGGCTCAGCCGCGAGCGGGTACGGCAACTGGAGGGCGCGGGACTCCGAAAACTGCGCGCGCTGCTGACGGCCCGCGGAATCGACGCCGCTGATCTGGCGTAGGTCAGCGTTCAAGACCTTCTTTCAAGTGCTACATCGCCAGAGGGAGGCCCGCTGCAGCGGGCCGTCATTCTGGATGATCAGCGGGACAGGGACAAGAAGCCCGAGAATCCATATGGGAAAAAAATTTCCCGTCCGCGAAACGACTTGCCTGTTCCGCTTATCGGGTAGAAACTACGAACATAACGGGCTTCTAGGCGGACATTCGTCGGATCCATCGACGTGAGGAGTATTGGTGATGGGCGTGGAGCGCGCCGGCGGTAGCACAAGTCACATCGATGTTCTGGACCGGGTGCTGGACAAGGGCATCGTCATCGATGCCTGCTTCCGGGTGGCGCTCGTCGGCATGGACGTGCTCACCGTCGAAGCCAACGTCGTGGTCGCCTCCATCGCGACGTATCTCCAGTACGGCGAGGCCGTTGCCGACCAACAGGCGCGGGCTCGCGCCGACAGGGAAGTAGCCCTGCTGGAGTCGATGCTGCCAAGGAGCGGGCCGAGCGGGCCGCGCAGTCAATCGCCTTAACCCGCTCGATCAGCACTTAAACCAACGATAACCGTACGGCCTCCTCGTCTTCGAGGAGGCCGTTGGCTTTCGAAGCGCTGAGCCAGCGTTCGGAACGAGGTCCCTCGTCAGCGTTTAAGTTGCACGCTACGATGGTACTGTCGGCCGCACACGCGGCAGCGCAGCCAGCCGCGACGCGCGCGCCGGACCAGGCGCCGGCAGTGCGGGCAACGTTGGTAGCGACGGTTGACGAGGCCGAGCACCGCCAGGGCGACGGCGCCGAGGCCGATCGCCTGGAGCAGCGGGGAGGCGAGCGCGTCCACCCCGGGGATGGTACATCAACAGCGATGCAGGAAGACCGGGTCGCCGAGATCAACGATTACCTGGTTCGGCATATTCCCGATGTCCGCGTGACGAATCACTACGACTTCGACCGCGAGGCGCAGCGGTTCCGGGTGAAGCATGGCCGGATGGTCACCCACATCCTGTTCGTCGACGAGGCCGCGGTGAATCACCACTCGCGCGACGAGCTGAACCAGCTTCTCGACAAGGCCATCCACCACCTCCGCCTGACTGCGCCCGAAGTGGAGGTACGCGTCACCGACCGCGGCGTGCTGGTGCACCAGGCGGAGCACTGAGATGAAGCCTGCCGAGATCCTCTCCGAGGCCCGGGCGCTCCTCGACGACGCGATCCAGCTGCGACGCCGCATCCATCGCCACCCCGAGATCGGCCTCACGCTGCCGCGGACGCAGGCCGTCGTGCTCGAGGCGCTCGACGCGCTCGGGCTCGAGACGCGCACCGGCCAGCGGACCACGTCTGTGCTCGCGCGCCTTGCCGGCGGCAAGCCCGGGCCGACGATCCTGCTGCGCGCCGACATGGACGCGCTGCCGCTGCGCGAGGAGACGGGGCTGCCGTTTGCGTCCGAGGTCGAGGGCGCCATGCACGCCTGCGGCCACGACGCGCACGTGGCGATGCTCGTGGGCGCCGCGCGCGTGCTGGTGCGGCGGCGCGCGGATCTCGCGGGCTCGGTCCTCTTCATGTTCCAGCCGGGCGAGGAGGGCTACCACGGCGCACGCGTGATGCTCGACGAAGGCCTGCTCGACGGGGCGGGGGCGCCCAGCGGCGCCTTCGCGCTGCACGTCACGCACCGGGAGGCGGCCGGCGTGATCACGACGCGGCCCGGGCCCATGCTGGCGTCGGGCGACACCATCCAGATCACGGTGCGCGGCAAGGGCGGCCACGCCTCCGCGCCCCACGATTGCCTCGACCCGATTCCCGTCGCGTGCGAGATCGTGCAGGCGTTCCAGACGCTCGTCACGCGCCGCGTGAACGTCTTCGATCCCGCCGTCATCACCATCGGCAAGATCACGGCCGGCACCACGCGCAACGTCATCCCAGAGACCGCGCACCTGCTGGGCACTGTGCGCACGGTCTCCGAGGTGACGCGCGAGCGGGTGCTGGAGGGCATCCGGCGCGTCGCCGACGGCATCGCCACCGCGCACGGCGCGGAGGCGGCCGTGGAGCTGATCCGCGGCTACCCGGTGACCTCGAACGACGCGAGCTTCGCGGGCTTCGTGCTCGACACCGCGCGCGAGGTGCTCGGCGCGGAGCGCGTGACGCCGATGAGCCACCCGGTCATGGGCAGCGAGGACTTCTCCTACGTGCTGCAGCGCGTGCCGGGCGCGATGGCGAACCTCGGCACGCGTCCCGACAGCGGCGAGGTGTACCCGAACCACTCCAACCGGATGCTCGTCAACGAGACGGCGCTGGCCTCGGGCATCGCCGTGCACGTCGCGGTGGCGCTGCGCTTCTTCGAGCGCGGCGGCGCGATCGGAGCCGCCGCGCGGCCGACCGCCGGCTGATAGAATCGTCGTCAGGCCGCGCTTGTGGGGCCCCGTAGCTCAGGTGGATAGAGCAGCAGTTTCCTAAACTGCGTGCCGGGTGTTCGAGTCACCCCGGGGCCACCAAATAAATCGAGGACTTATCAGATCAGACTAGCCGCTCTGGAAACTACCCAGTAACCGACCGGTAACCGTTAACCTACTCGGCATTCGGGCGGCTCCGAGCGTTAACTTTGTCTCGCCGGGCACGACACTTCACCTGGCATCATAGGGGTGGAATGGTCTTTCAGAATAGGAGGGCAGGCGTCTTAGCCTACGGCCGCAATCGCAAATCCCGGGTAAAGCGCCTGAGGGAAGAGTGACGGGCGTCGTTGCCGCAGGGGCGGTCATCCTCGCCGTCCTCATTTCGCCCGCCAGCAATGGCCGGCCGTCGGCGGCGACCGCTGGCGATCCGCGACTCGAGGCCGAAATCCGTCGGATCGATCCAAACGCAAGACTGGTGGAACCGGACGACGTCGAGTCGCGGTGTCGGAGTGCCTCGCCCGGACTCGTAGTTGCGGACTTCGACGGCGACGGGCGCCCCGATTTTGCGGTCCTGCTTCGGAGCGGTCGCCCCAGGCCAGCACGGACAGAGGACGGTAGGCAGTACGCCAAGGAGGAGTTCTGGTTCGTTGTGCTCCTCGACGTTGGTGGGCGCTTCCGGCGTGCTCATCTCCAGCGCTGGTGGGGGGTGAGCTCACCGGGGCGAAATGCGATCAAGATCATGCCGCCCGGAGTCGTGGACGAATGGGCCGGCGTCGAGCATCGCGCCCGACGTGTCCGGCTCAAGAATCCCGGCGTCGTTCTCATCTACTGTGAAGCGGGCGCCGCAATCTACTACTGGTCACCGAGCCGTAAGCGGTTCATCGAGCTCGTGACGTCCGGTTAACGGCGGTGCCGCTGCCGCGCGGCGTCTCGATGCGCACGCCGTGCGGACGCACGACGCGAGTCGATGTCGCTGAGGTTTCCGCGCTACGCGGCGCGGATTGATCCAGCGAGGCGACGTGTGCAATCACGGCCGAATCTCCCCGGGGCCACCAATTTTGTGACCGGCAACGCCGGGTGCGCGTGACGCGGCCTGAGAGGGTTTCGCGGTCGAAGTTCACCGTGCCTGCTCATCGCATGAGTGGCGGGCGTAGATGCCGGCGATCATGAAAAAAACGAACGGCCGGCGAGAACGAAGACGAAGGAACGGACTGATCGCGTCGCCAAGATCAGCCTCAGCGAAAGCCTGAGCCTCACCATCCTACTCGGGTGCCACGGCCGTTGGTCGAGCCTCGAGGAGCAGCACGTTCGGCACGCCCCGCTTGATCGTGACGCGGAAGTGACGGAGAAAGTTTTGGCCGAGGAGGCCGTCGGCTCCCCGGACGCTCTCGCTCACGACGGCCTCGATGTCCTCCACGATCACGTCGCCCACGCGCAGCGAGCCCAGCGTGATGGCAGGCCGCCAGATGGCGCGGCCCATGGGCGCCTGGAGCGACATGATGGGCGCGCCTTCCCGCGGCGCCATGCCGAGCGAGCGCACCCCGTCCGTCGCCAGCAGCGTCAGCGAAGCCCCCGTGTCGACGATGAACCGTCCGTGGAACCTGCCGTTCACGGTGACCGGTGCCAGGATTCTGCCACCGGCCTCGTCGACATGGACGGTTGTTCGCGCCGCCGACGTCGGTGCCAGCCGCTCCGAGGGACCCGGCGAGCGCGCCGCGATCTCCGCGTCGACGCATGCCGCGAAGCCTGACTGATCTCCGGACAGGCGTGGATAGTCTCGAAGGTTGACACTGACCGTCAGCGCGCCGCTCCAGCGATCCCACCAGTAGTCGACCCCGGGGAACTTCTTGGCGCACACGATCGCGGCCTCGCGGCTGCGCTGACGCAGGGCTTGCTCGGCCGGGGAGCTTGTCGCGCATGCCGTCATCGCCGCGACGGCGAGGACACCCAGAGTAACGGTGAGGCTGGCGCGCACGGTCAACGACCTCAGCGGCCCGAGAAGCTCGGCTCCCGCCTCTCCACGAAGGCGCGGATGTGAGAGCATCATCGCCCGCCCTTCGGCTCGCGCGGGTCGATAGTGTCGGGGAAGCAGCGAAGGAGGGCGCGACCGCCCTCCACGAGGGGAACGCTTCGATATGTCTCGCTGAGGCGCCAAGGACTTTCGACGCGGCCCGCTTCGGGGTCGAGGAAGCCGATACACTGCTTCCGGGACTCAAACGCATCGTGCCGCGCCCAGTAGTTCCCGTAACTTGAATAGGACGCATAAGTCCACAGCACCCACGCGCACTCGGCGGAAGCTGGCGCAGCCGAGGACAGCACGAACAGCGCCGCGGTCAGAAGCCTACTCATGGGTGCCCTCCCGCGATGATGCTACGCCAGCGGGAGGTGCTCGGGCTACACTGCCGCGATGGTTGAGTGCGAAACCGCACGAAACGAACGCACGCAGCCGCTTACGCGGCACGCTTGGTGTCGCGTCGGCCACGCATTTGCCGTTTCCGTCGCCCTGCTCGGTATAGCAGCAATTCATGTGGCGTGTGGCGCGCTTGTTGCGTCGCATCCCTCAGCGAGCGATCGGCCCGTTGTGCTTGCTCGGAGCCGGTTCGGCCATGTGATTGAGGACGGCGTTGGCTACGGCGGCGTCCGAATCGGGATGACGGAAGAGGAACTAGTGCGCGCGTGGGGCTCAACGGTCGGCGGCCATAATGCAGAGTTGGCGTACAGCGTGCGACTTTTCCGACTGGACACCGGAGAAATCGTCGTCGTGTACCTGAAAAGTCAGAAGATCGCGTCAATCCAGTTTACCGATGCACGCCGCCGGTTCGGCGAGACGCCTCTCAGGACATCACAAGGCGTGGAGATGGGAGAACCAGTCGAGCGGGCGCGTACGATCTACGGTGATCCAGAGCGGGAAAATGAGGGCTATTCGTACTATGTATCGCGTGGCATCGCATTCAATCGTGATAGCCGCCGCGAGTACGCCGATGATACCCGGCGCGTCGAAACGATTCTCATCTTCGAGAAAGCGCAATCGTCCCCATCGGCGAACATCACCCCTCGCTAGGCCGCATCGTGCGTGTACAGTCGTCCCCTTCACCGACATCAGGCGGGCGCGTCATCCGTGGCTGTCGAGTCTGGAGTGCCGCGGTTCTTTCGCCTCTAGCCTGGTCAGCGCATCCCACGCCGCGCGCTGCACCGCCGCCACAGCGCCGACTGCCAGGCCGATCCACCGATGATTGAGTGGGCGTGACGGCTACGAAGAGCGTAGCGCCAATGCGCGGCGTCCCACTCGGTGAGGTGGAGCAGGCTGATGACGAAACCCAGGTGCGGCCAGGCAGAAGAAAGGGCAAGGGCATTACTGAATCTTGGTCGCGAGGATTTCCACGATCCGGCCCTCTCTCACCAAGACGTATCCCTCGCTCCCAAAGGCGTGCGCCCATGAGCATGGGTTAGAGCGAAAGAACATGAGGCAATCGCCGGGGCGGATGAGGCGCTTGAACTGCTCCCACTCTGGGTATTGGTAACCAAAAGGCGTCTGAGGACACTGAGAGCACTTCGCGATGTTGGCCAGTTCCTCGCGTTCAACTGTGGCGATTGTCTTCGGGCCCTCAACGATCGCCTCGGGACCGAATGCCGTAGGCGAGTCCACTTCCAGCGCAGCGCGGGCCTCCTTGACACACGTCTCGGATGCTTGCGCCTGAGCGTCGGGCAACGCTATGAGCACGCCGCATAGCGAGACGGCGACCAGGGCCGGCATCATGATCGTCCCGCGCCAGGGCGCGTCCGGAATGATCTCCCGCGAACGCGTCGCAGATAGCGACCAACCATTGCGTAGTAGGGAAAATCTTTCCCTACATCTACTAGCGGCATGGGCCTTCCTTGCCCAGAACGCGCGATTATTCGTAGGTTCACCTATGGCGCGAGTGTTGCGTTCTCGCGGGGACTCCGTAGCTGCGAGGGGAGCGACGTGCGAACGGACAGAGGCGCAGCCAGAGCCGCAACCGGAGCGTTCACGCGACCCCTCATTCTGATCGCTGACGACAACGCCGATGCTCGTGAGATGTACGGCTTCTACCTCGCCATGGTCGGCTACATGGTCGCGGTCGCCCGGGACGGACGCGAAGCGGTGAAGAAGGCGCGCGAACTGCACCCCGACCTCATCGTGATGGACCTCGACATGCCGGACGTCGACGGCTGGAGTGCGATCAGGCAGCTCCAGGCCGACGCCGATACGGCGTCGATCCCGATCGTCGTCCTGACCGGCCACGATCTCAAGGCCTACCTCAAGCCCGCGGCGCTCGCCGCCGGCGCGGTCTCGTACCTGATGAAGCCGTGCTTGCCCGAGCAGCTCGCGCGCGAGGTCAGCGCGCGCCTCGCGATGCGCCGCGCCGGCACCGCCAGCGCACGATAGCCGCGCTGGGACGTCGTCGCGGCCCATCCCCTTGCGGACGCCGGCTCGCCTTGGGACACTCGTCGCGCATGACCCCCGCCGCGCTCGCCCGACAATTGCTCCTCGACGCGCCTGGGGACGCCCTCTGCGACCCCTGCCTCGCGCTCGTGTGCGGAACAACCCTGAGCGACATGCGCGAGATCACCACCGGGCTCCTCGACAGGGGTCTTGACTTCCACCCCACCTCGATCTGTACGAGTTGCCGGCGCAGGGTGGTGGCGATCGTCTATCGCACGAAGTGTGTTCACTGTAGCCAGCCGCTGGCGGACGACGATCCCGGCTCCCTCGTGGACGGCGAACGGTTCCACTTCCGCTGCTGGCGACTGCTCGTCACCGACGACACGATTCGCCTGTCCCGTACGATGAACCGCCGCTCGCGCGAGCTCATCGAGCAGTCCCGCCGCCGGATCCGCTCAGGTCGCCGGCCCCTGCGCCGTCCGTCTGACTGACTCTCAGTGGAGGCCCACCGCACGAGGCTGCGCCCGGGCGCCGAATGGGGTAGGGTAGGCGCGCCGTCCATCGGGCCTCCGACAGGCGCATCGGGCGTCGGACCCCGTGGCATCTGGCTTGGCCTTCAGCCCAACGCCGAGCTGATGTATGCGCCGCCGGGGGCCCATCGCGATGGACGACGCTGATCTCCGCGAGACGGCACGAGCCGCGATCGACCCGGACGAACTCGAGAATTTGATCCGCGTCGGCGAGGCAATGATCGAACGGGCGAAGGACCTGGTGAAGGCCGCCGAAGTGGCGATCCATGCCAGCCAACTGCTCGCCATCGAAGCCCGACAGATACGAGCGGAGAGGGCCGGTCTACGCGCCGCGAATCCTCGACCGACAGGTGCGCGGACTGACCCCTACGAGCGTCGTTAAGGCGCCCGCGCGACCCGAACGCTCTCAAGACTGGAACTGATCGCCCGCCGGGCCTCGGGCGCGCGAGCCGCCGCCGCGGTGAGTCCCGAAACGCCGATCGCGGAGAAGGATGGTCAATAGGGGGCCGCGCGATGGCCCCGACGGTGCCCTCGAAAAGTCCGGTCCACGCCGTCGGCCCGCAGAACTTGACACGCCGCCGCTTGATCATACGGATTCGGAAGTTGGCGACCGAACATGTGCCACGGCAGCGTCAAGTCATAGAACTCGCGTACGGTAACCGCTCCGATATCCGGGTCGACCTGTTCAAGGCGCGCGACCGCTGCGGCGAACAGGCCCAGGCTGCAACCGGCAAATCAGTGTCGAGCTCTGTCGAGCCAGGCGGGGGAATACACTCTCGGTCGAGCGCCACGTGACCGTCGTGCCATCGCTCCCCGCTCGTGGAGCCCCCGGAGGTGAATCACGGGCAGGGACGCGAGGTCGGCCCGTTCCGCGCCGGTGATCAGCCCGCACCTAGCCCGCGAGCCTCAGACGGCTAGGCCAGCCAGTAACCCACGACGGCGCCTATCCAGCCCACGGCCATCTTTTGGACACTCTCGTCGAGCTTGTGCGGGAAGAGAAAATTCGGAGCGGTGAGGATCAGAATTCCGATTGCAAGCAGGAACAGGCTCACGACGATGCGCATTGCCGCGACGTGACGCGGTACGGGGGTCGTCGGGGGCATCTAATCAGTTACTTCGGATGGGACTTCCCGCGCTTTCGACCTCGCAGACTCTGAATCGTTGCGTCAACCTTCGTCCCGAAGTGTTTGGTCAGGTCGGCGGTAGGCAAAGCTGCAATGACGCGGTCGACGATTGCTTGGTGCACAGACGAAATGAGAAACGCCAACAGCGCCGCAGTGATCATCCCCACGACCTCGTAATTGACGCGGAAGAGGCGGTGAAACACGGTAGCAACCAGTGCGGAGATTGGAATTGCCACCGCAAAGAGTACTACGAGCTTGATGATCACAAACTGCGCCGGCCCCACGTGGACCGGCTCGCGCGGCGCGTCGCCGGAAACTTGGCGGGAGTATTGTTCTCTCCGCGTTTCCTCGAACAACATCTCGAGGCGGGGACGGAATGCGGCGACCGTCTCTGCGATCTTCGTGAACATCGCCTCCCCCCAGTCTCCGGGGATGCCCGGCCGCGGAATGTTTCAAGGGCCCGTCAGTGTAGCGCGCGGAGCCGCTCGGCAAACCGCTAGTAGTTTAACACCTTAGGCCGCCGACCCCATGTTTAGCGCGACGCCCTGCGGAACGATGGGAGGTTGGGCGGACTCCTCCGGGCGCCACCATCGTTGGACGCGGCAGGCGATGCGCCCGGTAATCCCGGTAATGTCCTCAGTTACCCGGCGCATCGTCTCGCTCGCCAGACCGAACCCCCCGTATGTGCTGCTACCCATGAAGTCGAAGAAATTCTGGACCTCACCGTGGCCCGGATGGGCTCGGTCCCACCCGGCTCGGCGCGGCTTCGATACTGAAGTGAGACCATTTCCCCCGGGGCGACGTTAAAAAACTGCCGGGTGTCCAGGATGTCGCCGCGCTCATCGAGAACGCTGATCACGACGTCGCACGCCCCCACGTCGGCCGACGGCATCGGCACGGCGCGGACGTCGGCGTAGTAGGTGAAGCTCACCCCCACGACGGCGAACAGCGTCAGGAGCGACACGACGACGATCAGGATGATGGCGGAGACGGTCGCAACGCTGCTGAAGACGAGGGCGAGCGGGAGCAACGGCACGAGCATGCCGCGCGAGCGATTCATGGTGACCTCTCTTTCATTCCTGGTGCTGTACGGGTGACACGTTGCCCGTGCGGCACCCAGCAGGAAGCGTCCTGCGTGGTCGGCCGTCCGCCTGCATCTGCCGCAACGTCCGGCTCATTGTCAAGCAACGTTGCGCTCCACTCCCACGTCTCGACCTTCCGCCGTTGACCTCGTCGTCGAAGAAAACTCATACTGGAGCTATCCCGTCATGGCCCAATCCCGCGCCGTCAGGACCGCGTCTCGACGAAAACGCCGGCGCTCGGCCCGGATCGCATCCGTCTGGCCGGTCGTCCGATCCGCCCGGCGAGCCCTGCGCGCGCTGCTGGTGGCGCCGCTGGGAGTCCGGGTGCTCGTAGGCGCGGTTGTCGTCCTGGCAGTGTGGTTGGCGGTGAACTGGTTGTACCAGGTCGCCCGCAAGCCGACGGAGTTGTTCTTTCCGGTGAGCGGCGCGCTCTCCAAGGCGCCGCCCGAGACGTGGCGGCAGTACGGGTCGCTCTTTCACCGGCATTCCACGTCCGTCATCACGCCCGACCTCCTGGCCGCGCTGGCCCAGGTCGAAGGCTCGGGCAATCCCGTGGCGAGGACGTACTGGCGGTGGCGTCTGACGTGGAATCCCTTCGAGCTGTACCAGCCGGCGTCGAGCGCGGTGGGGATGTACCAGATCACCGATGCGACGTTCAGGGAGGCGCGGCGCTACTGCATTCACGACCACGTGGTGGTCGAAGAGGGCGCCTGGCACGACGTGCGCTCGTGCTGGTTCAACGGCCTCTACTCTCGCGTGGTGCCCAGTCACGCCGTCGAGCTGACCGCCGGGCTCCTGGATCGCGGCGTGGCCCAGACGCTGGAGCGCCAGCGGATCGCCGCCGCCACGCTGGAGCAGAAGCAGGACCTGGCCGCCGTCATCCACCTGTGTGGCTCCGGACCGGGCGACGCCTACGCGCGACGCGGGTTCCGGCTGACGCCCGGGCAGCGCTGTGGCGACCACGACGTCAGCCGCTACCTTGCGCATGTCAACGCGCTGAAGCGACAGTTCGCCCGGCTGGCGGCCGCCGAGTAGCCAATCCCTTCCCCAGACAAGATGTGGGGCCACCAGCGTTCTTGGCTTCCGGCCTGCTCATCTGTCAGAATCGGCGTGGGTGACAGTTGCAGGTCGTCCACCGTCAATAAGGGCGGCGGGCGACACGGGCGCGGGGCCCGGCCCATCCGTTCGCGGAGACTGCTCTCATGCCCGTTCGCCTCGGCCGCGTTCTCGTCATCGACGACGATCCCGATACCGTCGACCTCTTCACCGCCATCCTCTCCGACGCCGGCTACGAGGTCGTCGGCGCGCTCACGGGCGGTGACGGCCTGATGGTGCTGGAGGTGGAGTCTCCGGACGTCATCCTCCTCGATCTCAAGATGCCGGGCGTGCACGGCATGGACGTGCTGCGCCGGCTGCGCATGGCGCGTCCCGACATTCCTGTGATCATCGTGAGCGGCCAGGCCGACGCCGAGCTCGCGCGCGCGACGCTGCGCCGCGGCGCGGTGGACTACATCCGCAAGCCGATTGATCTCGAGCACCTGCTGCGCGCGACGGCCGCCGCCCTCGCCGGGCGCGCGGCGCTCCGTCCCTGACGCCCGCCGCCCGCGACACGTAGAATAGCCGCCAGGTGACATGGGACGTGGCCGTCGGCGGCTCAGCGCGTCGTTGCTGCTCCTGGCCGGCTGCACGCGCGCGCCCTCGCCCACCACCGTGACGCCGCCGCCGATTCCCCTCGAGGCCTTCTTCGCCAACCGGGACACGACCTACGACCACAAGGTCTCGCCGGACGGCACGCGGCTGGCCTGGATCGGCATGGCGGAGGGCCGTCTCACCGTGCACGTCAGGCGCCTGGACGGCGACGACGTCGTGGCGCTCGACACGCACTCGCGCCGGAGCATCCAGTCCTTCGTCTGGGCGCAGGACAGCCGGCGGATCCTGTACGGCCAGGACCGGGATGGCGACGAGAACACGCACGTCTTCGTCGCCGACACGGAGCGCCCGCGCGAGCGGCCGCGGGACCTCACGCCGTTCGCCGGTCAGCGCGCGTTCGTCCAGCAGGTCATCCGCTCCGACGCCGAGCACATCGTCGTCGGCGTGAACCGGCCGCGCACCGCGCTGGCCGATCTCCATCGGATCGCGCTGACCACGGGCGAGCGGACGCGCATCGTCGACAACACGGGCGACGTGCTCACGTGGATGACCGACGACGACGGCGTGGTCCGCGCACGCATCCGACGCGAGGCACCCGGCGCGCGCGTGCTCGAGCGCGTCCGCCCCGACTCCGCGCGGTGGGAGTCGCTGTTCACGCTGGATGGGGAGGAGTACGCGCGGGCGGTGGGGTTCACGACGGACCGCGCCGGGCTTTGGCTGCTGACCAATCAGGGCCGGGACCGCTATGCGCTGGTGCGGCTCGACCTGGCCACCGGCATCACGGCCGTCGCCCATGAGCACGCCGTCGTCGACGTCGAGACGGCGGGCGTGAGCACGCTCACCGGCCAGCCCCTGTTCGCGATCGCCCATCCCGACTATCCGGAGTCGCGCGTCTTCGACGCGACGCTTTCCTCCGACCTGGCCCCGCTGGGCGAGCCGGGCCCGGCGGAGGTGCGCATCCTCAGCTTCGACGACGCGGAGCGCCTGGCGACCGTACGCGTCTCGCGCGATCGCGGCCGCGAGCACCATCTCCTCGATCGGCGGACGGGAACGCGCACGCTGCTGTCGCGGAGCGCGATGGCGCCGTACGCCGACCGGCTCGCGCGCGTCGAGCCGATCTCGCTGACGAGCCGCGACGGTCTCACGCTGCGCGGCTATCTCACGCGGCCGCCGGGCGCGCGCGCGCGGGTGCCGATGGTGCTCCTGGTTCACGGGGGCCCGTGGACGCGCGACTACTGGGGCTACAACGGGACCGTGCAGTTCCTGGCCAGCCGGGGCTGGGCCGTGCTCCAGCTCAACTACCGCGCGTCGACGGGCTACGGGCGCGCGTTCGTCGAGGCGGGCGTGCGCCAGCACGCGGGCGCGATCCACGCCGACCTGCTCGACGGCGTGCGCTGGGCGGTGGAGCAGGGGATCGCGGATCCGGCACGGGTCGCGATCATGGGGGCCAGCTACGGCGGCTACGCGACGCTGGTCGGCCTCACGTTCACGCCGGAGGTCTTCGCCTGCGGCGTCGATCTCTTCGGCATGTCGAACCTCGTGACGCAACTGGAGGGACGGCCGTCGTACTGGACGTGGAGCTTCTTCGAGCCCTACTACCGCAAGTACTACGGCGACGTGAGCCGTCCGGAGGACCGGCAGCGCCTGGAAGCCCAGTCACCGCTGTTCCGCGCCGCCGACGTCCGGCGGCCGGTGCTCGTCATCCACGGCGCCAACGACCCGAACGTGAAACAGCGAGAGTCCAATCAGATGGTCGCCGCGCTCCGCGCCGCCGGCAAGGACGTGCAGTACCTCGTGCTCGCCGACGAGGGGCACGGCGCCTTCGGCGATCCGGCGAGCGCGCTCCGGATGTATCGCGCGATCGAGCAGTTCCTCGGCGCGTGTCTCGGCCCATGAGCCGGCGCGCGATCCTCGTCGTCGGCGCCGCGCTCGCCATCCTCGTGGCGCTGCCGATCGCCGTCTATTCGGCCGACGCGCTCGTGCTGCGCTACCGCATCGGGCGCGGCGGCGCGCTGGAGACGATGACCGTGTATCTCGCCACGCGGCTCAAGAGCGGCAAGCTCGAGGTGTTCACCGACCGGCCGCAGACCGAGATCTGCGCGCACGCGGTGTTTCCCCACTTCGGCTATCGGCCGTGCTGGTACGTGCGGCGCAGCGGAGGCGTGAAAGTGATATAAGGGACGGCGGTTCGTGCAGCGTCTCTTCGCGCGGAGGATCGTCCATGGAGCCCGCTCGCATCTCCCGACGTGATCTCATCACCGCCGGCGCCGTCGCCGGCGTCGTCGCGCTGGCGCCCCGTGTCGCGCGCGCCCAGGGGCCGCCGAAGCCCGCCGAGCCGGCGACCGTGATCACCACGCCGCCGCGCGATTGGGGCCCGGGCGCGGCGCCCAACGTCTACGGCGCGGATCCCGACATCCTCACCATCGATCCGTCGTTCAACAGCCTGCGCCAGGGCAACACGCCGATCCTGCGTTTGTGGACGGGCTCGCTCTGGGCCGAGGGGCCGGCCTGGTGCGGGCAGGGGCGCTACCTCGTCTGGAGCGACATCCCCAACAACCGGCAGTTGCGCTGGCTCGAGGACGACGGGCGCGTGAGTGTCTTTCGAATGCCGTCCAACAACAGCAACGGCAACACGTTCGACTTCCAGGGTCGCCAGCTCTCGTGCGAGCACCTCACACGGCGCGTGGTGCGCTACGAGCACGACGGCTCGATCACGCTGATCGCCGACGGCTACGCCGGCAAGCGGCTCAACTCGCCCAACGACGTCGTGCCGCATCCCGACGGCTCCTACTGGTTCACCGACCCGCCGTACGGCGGCCAGTTCTACGAGGGCACGGTCGACGCACCCGGCGGTCCGAGCAACCGCGCCGGCCGGTTCAAGCAGCGGCTCGGTCAGCCGCTGGGAATCGGCGACTACAAGCGCGAGCTGCCGCACGGCGTCTATCGCGTCGACCCCGTCGGCAAGGTCGACGTCGTCGTCACCGAAGGCCAGCTGTCGAGTCCCAACGGCCTCTGCTTCTCGCCCGACTACAAGAAGCTCTACGTCATCAGCACCGGTCGCGGCCCGGGCGACACCGGGCCCGGCGGTAACCGCGACATGCACGTGTTCGACGTCGGCAGCGACAACAAGCTGTCGAATCAAAAGCTCTTCACCGACTTCATGATCGACGGCGTCAAGTGCGGGCCGGACGGCGTGCGCGCCGACGTCGACGGCAACCTCTGGGTCTCGAGCAACGGCGGGCGCGCGCTCGGCTACAGCGGGGTGACGGTGTGGAACGCGGAGGGCAAGCTCATCGGGCGGATCCGGCTGCCGGAGACGTGCGGCAACATCTGCTTCGGCGGGCCCAAGCGCAACCGGCTGTTCATGGCCGCCAGCCAGTCGCTGTACGCCGTCTACGTCGCCACGCAGGGCGCGGCCCCGGGGTAGACGCGACTCAACGCCCGCGTTCTTCGAGGACGAGCGTCTCGATGTCGTTGAGCACGGTCTGCGGGTGCAGGAAGGTCGACGAGTAGATCTCGCGGACGAAGCCCGCGCGGTCGACGAGGAAGACCTTCAGCACGTGGGCCAGCTCGCGGCGCGGGGCGCCGCCGCTGCGGTCGAGCGTGTAGCGCACGTCCTGGCCGAAGCCCTCGACCAGCGGCATCAGCTCGCGCGCGGACCGCGTCGTGAGGAAGAGCCACGGCACGTCGCCGCCGCGCGCGCGGCTGCCCGCGTAGCCGCGCATCGCGGCCGGCGTATCGCGCGCGGGATCGAAGGACAGCGTCACCAGCCTCACGCGGTCACGCAGCGTGGGCGCGGCCGCTACCGCGTCGCGCACCATGTCGAACACGCGGTAGGCGAGCGGGCAGCCGTGGGGGTCCACGCACGTCGTGTAGATGAAGCCGAGCAGCGTGATGCGCTCGCGCGTGAAGCGCGCGAGCCGCTGCGGCCGGCCGTCGAGGCCGACGACCTCGCCGTCGGGCGCGGCCATGATCCGGTGCAGCGTGTAGCTGCCGGGCGCGGGCGGCTCGAAGTCGAGCGCCGGCAGCGGCTCGGCGTCGTGCGCCACGGCGGGCAGCGCGCAGGCGAGCCAGAGCCCGAGGGCGACGAGGGCCCGCGCGCCCCCGCGCCGGATCACCGGGGCGGCAGGGTCGCGCGCAACGACTTGCTGCCGAGCTTCATGTGGTGCGCGCGGCCGAGCTGCTGCCTGGTGAAATCGACCTCGAAGACCTGCGCCAGCTCCTTGCCGTTCCACGTGAAGCCGCGCAGGAACTGCTCGTTGTCGGCGCCGCCCTTGTCCCAGTTGGCCAGCAGCGACGAGGTGATGTAGACGCGCCGGCCGTCCCAGCTCTGCGAGATCATGTTGACCTGCTTGCCGGTGACCTTCTGGTAGGTCTGCTTCGGCGCCTCCGGGTTGCTCAGGTCGAAGTAGCGCGTGGTGCCGTCCATGAACGTGTTGACCCAGAGGCCCTTGCCGTCGCGGGTGATGCTGATGTCGACGGGCAGCGGGATCTTGGCCGGATCGCCGATGGTGCCGACTTCCTTGGCTTGCCACTGGCCCTTGTCCTGCTTGACGAGCCAGAGCTTGGAGGTGAGGGCGGCGGCGGTGATGGCCCAGTCGTCGCCCGGCTTGAGCGACCAGCGGATCTCCAGCGGCGCCCCCGGCACGCTCAGCACCCTCGAGGGCTTCAGCGCCTTGAGGTCCCACACGACCATCGTGCCGCCGAAGCGCTTCATCGCCTCGGCGTCCTTCACGACGTCGCCGAGCGGCCGCATGTAGTTGTCATACCCGGTGAAGCTGGACGTCAGGAGGACGTTCTTCCTCGGATTCACGGCGAGGTCGTAGCCGTAGCCGTCGCCGCCGCCGTCGGTGGGCATGGCGTACGACGTGACGAACTCGCCGGCGTTGTTGTACATGGCCATGCCGGTGCGGCCGCCCTTGTCTTTCGTGTTCGAGAGCGCCTGCACGAGCATCCGGCCCGGCATCGCGTAGTAGGTGTGGGGGCCGAGGTAGCCGCTCTTGTCGGCCATGTCGGCGATCGTCCTCACGAGCTTCGGCTTGCCCGGATCGGTGCCGATGTCGAACACGTAGATCTTCGGCTCGGCGAGGCCGCCGGCCCAGATGAAGCGCCGGTCGTCGGTGAAGCCCATGTGGTGGGCCTCGCCGCGCGAGCCCACGGACACCGCGTTGAGGACCTTGCCGTAGCGGCTCGACTTCGGATTGACGTCCACGGTCACGAGCTTGTCCGAGCCGTCGCCGAGCCCCTCGACGCCCAGGGCCCAGACGTAGACGTAATCCTCCTGGCCCTTGATGAGCTTCGTGACGTAGGGCGAGTTGCACGTTTCGTCCGCGAGCGCGGCGCCAGCAAGCGCCACGACGAAGCCGAGAGCGAGCGCGACGACGACGGCAGTGCGGAATGGGTGACGCACCCTCATGAGAGTCCTCCGTTGCGCGGCGGAGTCGATCGACGGCGTGGGAGCAGGCTACTGGCGCGCGCGAGCGTGGTCAAGTAGCGTGGGCGCGGGAGGATCCGACCCTATGCGTTTCCCGAGCCTGGAGCCCGAGCGGATGTCCCCGGCCCAGAAGCGCGTCCACGACGCCATCGCCAGCGGGCCGCGCGGCGGGGTCCGCGGCCCGTTCGGCGTGCTCCTGCGCAGCCCGGAGCTGGCCGATCGCGTGCAGAAGGTGGGCGAGCACCTGCGCTTCAACTCGTCGCTGCCCGCGCGGCTCAACGAGCTCGCGATCCTGATCAACGCGCGCTTCTGGGGCAGCAAGTACGAGTGGTACGCTCACCGGCCGTTCGCGATCAAGGGCGGGCTCGCCGAGTCGATCGCCGACGATCTGGCGCAGAACCGGCGGCCGGCGGGGATGAAGCCGGACGAGGCGATCGTCTACGACTTCTGCACGGCGCTGCATCGCCGGCACGCCGTGGACGACGCCGTGTTCGGGCAGGCCGTCGCGCTGCTGGGCGAGCAGGGCGTGGTCGATCTCATCGGCGTCAGCGGCTACTACACGCTGGTCTCGATGGTGCTGAACGTCGCCGACATCCCGCTGCCCGCCGGCGCCCCGTCGCCGTGGTGAGCGCGGCTCGGTCCGGAGACGCTACTTCACCAGGTCGACGAGACCCACCCCGAGCGCGCGCGCGATCCGCGCCAGCGTGTCGAGGTTCGGCGGGTGCTGGGCGCGCTCGAGACGCGCCAGCGTGACGCGGTTGATCCGCGCCTTGGCGGCGAGCGACTCCTGCGTCATCCCGCGCCGGGCGCGGAGCTCGGCGACCCGCGCGGCCACGCGCTCGGTGGCGGACGGCATCACGCGCCGAGCGGCGCGTCAGCCGCGGCCGACGAACGGCATCTTGGTCGCCATCACCGTCATGAACAGCACGTTGGCGTCGGGCGGCAGCGAGGCCATGTACACGATCGCGCGTGCCGTGTGCTCGACGTCCATGAGCGGCTCGGGCATGATCGTGCCGTTGGCCTGCGGCACGCCGTTCTTCATCCGGGCGGCGAGCGGCGTCTCGGCGTTGCCGATGTCGAGCTGGCCGACCGCGATGTCGTACTTGCGGCCGTCGAGCGACGCGGCCTTGGTGAGCCCGGTCACCGCGTGCTTGGTCGAGGTGTAGGGGGCCGAGTTCGGGCGCGGCGCGTGCGCGGAGATCGAGCCGTTGTTGATGATGCGGCCGCCGCGCGGCGTCTGGCTCTTCATGATCTTGAACGCTTCCTGCGTGCAGTAGAAGACGCCGTTGAGATTGGCGTCCACGACGGTCTTCCACTGCTCGACGGTGAGGTCCTCCAGGGGCACCGCCGGCGCGCCGGTGCCGGCGTTGTTGAAGAGCAGGTCGAGCCGGCCGAACGTCTCCTTCGTCTTCGCGAAGAGCGCCTTCACCGACGCCGGGTCGCCCACGTCCGTCGGCACCACCAGCGTCCGGCTCTTGCACTGCGACGCCGTCTCCTGCAGCGCGTCCTTGCGGCGTCCCGCCAGCACCACCGACCAGCCCTCGCGCGACAGCGCGACCGACGACGCCCGCCCGATTCCCGATCCCGCGCCCGTGACGATCGCGATCCTGTCCGATGACGCCATGTGAGTCTCCGCCTTTCGATGGCCTTTCGATGGGATGTCGGCCACCGCGATGGTACACCGGTCGACCCGGCTCGAGCACCACCCAGCGCTGCCCCGTGGACGGCGCCGCGTGGTCGTCCGTCATCCGGCGTACCGTTCCTCGACCGTCGCCGTGAAGACGATCACGCCGACGAGGCCGATGGCGCCCGCCACCCAGAACGGCAATGCCGGCGTCACCCCCCACAGCAGTCCGCCGATGAACGCCGCGGGCGCGATGGCAAGGCTGCGGACGAGGTAGTAGAGGCCGACGGAGCGGGCGCGCATCGTGGGCTGCACGAGATCGACGATGAGCGCCTTGCGGGCCGGCTCGCCGACCTCGCGCACGCCGCCGACGACGAACGCGACGACGAGGCCCGGGAAGTCCGAGGCGAGGACGACGGCGACCGGGAAGAGCGCGAAGGCCGCGAAGGTCGCGATCACGAAGGGCTTGCGGCCGAAGCGGTCCCCGAATCGCGCGACGGGAAGGTAGCTCACGATCGCCGCCGTCATCTGCACCGCGACCAGGATCCCGTAGGCCGGCGCGCTGACGCCGATCACGTTGATGGCGTAGAGGACGAGGAAGACATCGACCAGGCCCTCGCAGGTCCGGATGAAGATGTCCGAGGTGAGGAGCCACCGAAGCGGAGGGGGCAGTGATCGCCACACCGCCAGGATGTGCGTGGGGACGGGGTCCGCCCGCACCGGGATATCGATGCGCGCCAGGGCCGCCAGCGCGACGGCGGCGAGCACGACGGTGACGCCGAGTCCGAGATGAACCCCGTCGCGCACGCCGTAGGCGGCGATCACGAGCCCGCCGAGGGTGGGGGCCACGGCGATCGGCACCCGCTTGAGGATCGATTGCACGGTGAAGCCGAGCGCGCGCCGGTCCCTGGGGAGGGCGTCGCCGACGACGGCGAACAGCGGCGGGCTGGCCATGCTCGACCAGGCCATGACGAAGAGCAGCCCCGCGAACACGAAGGGCCAGGAGGGGGCCAGCCAGTAGAGTCCGTAGCCGATCATCGCGAGCGCGACGAAGAGCCGGAGCGCGCGACGCCGGCCGTATCGATCGCCGATCCACCCGCCCGGGTACTGGTAGACGCCATCGAGGAAGTCCTCGCACGTCCCGAAGAGCCCGATGGCGGCGATCGGCGCCCCGAGGATCTCGAGGTACTTGGGCAGAAAGCGCTTCCAGAGGTTCTCGCCGAGGGCGAGCAGGAACATCGCCACCGAGACCGCGACGATGTTGCGTTCGAGCCC